>Ga0247742_10002435_pt1 | contig 12171 bp, 11 predicted proteins | sample UWRJL208509C2_FD_180944 | JGI IMG/M metagenome (GOLD analysis project Ga0247742, IMG submission 180944) | Plant litter microbial communities from Arlington Agricultural Research Station in Wisconsin, United States - UWRJ-L208-509C-2 | ecosystem: Environmental > Terrestrial > Plant litter >... | reverse complement strand
AGCCTTCGAACGGTCCGCGAGCATCCATCGAGCAAGCGCTCAACTTTCTCTTGTATGACTTGATCTGGCCATGGAGTGGTTTCGGCTGCGTAGTGTCGAAAGCAGAGATTTAGATCAACAATGTTGGGCAATGGGAGTTCGAGTAGATCCCTTGAAAATTCGTAGAAGTCGCATTCTCCCAGATAAAGCCCTTTCAACCGACCTGGATCCTGCATTAATGCGCAGTAGAGATCGGATAGGCGCTGCTTTTGGTAATCGTTTGCCACAAAGCAATCATGTTCGAGTTCTAAAGGCAGTCCTTTAGAGCGCTCAAAACACATGAAAGCGAGACTGAAAGTGTCCCTAGGGCGTTCGTGCAGGTAGATCGTGCGCCACAGATCGGTGTACTCGATGCATGAACGGCGCCAAAGGTGGCAGATGTGTGTGATTGTAAGCCACGCGTATGGATTCCACATACATGAATCATCAGGACCGGCATTGAAGAGCGACAGAGGAAACGTTTGCCTGCCAAAAGTCGTCTTGATATGGTGGAAGATTGTTTGCAGTAGCTCTACAGGCAGCCGATTGACAGGTTGGTCTGCATTCATCCACCTTCGTTGGTTCACTGATCGGTCGATGGTCCCCAACACCTGATGTTCGTCGAGATGACCTTGGTTTGATTGTAATAACGAGAGACGGTCCGGTACACACCTCAGGAACTATACTGCTATTAAGTTTATAAGAATAAACTCGAAGTGTGTTGCAGAGCTCGATGAAACTCACTGGCTGCGGCTAGAATTCAGTTTTCGAGAGGGACTGCCACTCGATTCCATGTCATCGAGGGTGGTCCACATTCGCAGAAGATCTTGATAAGTTTGAACATCCAAGTCGTCCAGCGAAGCCATTACACCACAGACCAAAAGTCGCTCCACTGGCTGTGTGGCAGAAAGAGATGGCGAGAGTAAGAGGAAAAAGGCGATATGAATGTCGGTCTCATATCCTCTGCCCAGTGGCCCATGGCCATCTCCATGGCATTTATTTGCACAAAGGGTCCAGGAGGCACAATGAGAAGCGAACGATGGTCAAACCCAATTGCCTCCGTCGTTGCCTACTTGTACATGAGTTTCCTTGATGCATTAAACGAACATTGTCAAGTCTTGGTCTTTGGTCGAAGAACAGGTGGTGGTCTCATGAATAGGTGATAGCATATGAGAAAGATTCAAATTTGAGTACGACTGTATACATTATACATCAAGTCTTGTCACTAAGTCCCTACTGCGATAGAGAAATTCAGCCACAGTATTTTAAAAAAAAACCATATTGCTTACCAGGTAGATAAAATCTCGCCTGAGAGTACAAGGCGGGCGGACAGACAGAGATAAAATGACGACGTGAAGGAAATAAGGAGAGGAAAGACCGCCATCAGATAAGTTCAAGCCCGTCCCTTTATATAAAACAAGGTAAGGCGGTGCCGAACGGGCGCTGTCAGCGATCGCACTGCACATCTACCTTTGCAGATAGATGCGCGGCGAGCTCAGTGCGCTGCACCACGGTAATCGTCATGAGCGGTATTGATTGTGGAAGAATCGACGAAAGAAAATGCGTGGGAGGGCGCTTTAAAAGCAGATCGGAGTGTGAAATTATCGCCCACGGTCATGTGGTCGCGTTCATGGAGAATTGTAATCTGCAGACTGTCACTGTAGCCCCGTTTTGACCTTCACGGCTTCCCAACGCCAAAGACTATCCTGGTCCAACATGGAGAGTATTCTTACTCGTGAATGGTGTATATATTTCCTCATCGCTGACGGAGATTGGAGCAGACAAGATTTAGCGACTTCATCCACAAGGGAATTGTTCTGTTCTGAAGCCGAATCTTCACAGTAGTGATGATTCTGATACTATATCCTTTCGCGTCGCATTTCGAAGAACTATCGTTTTATTGCGGTTGGTTTCCTGGTTCCTCAAGACTGCTGAAGCCTGCCAGTGCTGAAGCTCTGATGCCCTATCTGGTTTCATGTGATATGCCGTTCGGAACCGGTATGCTGTGCGTCACCATGCCGCTTGGCCTCCTTATTTCGTTACCGGCGCCATGTCGGTGATTTCTGCATGAACGCTCGTCACTCCAAGCCCTAGTATCTTCGCGGTCTACAGCACCTCCCAGCGGTGACCTCATACCACAGAAATTCAGCATCCCAAGACTCAATGTTTTGGACTGGTCTTGAAGGGTGAGTGAAATCTATTCTAGATGTGCATGAATCAACCAGATATCCATTATAGAAGCTATGGAACATCATCCTTGCATCCTCACGGTACACGCCAGCATGTGGATACAATACTCCTTGCGGTAATTTCACAATCATAATTACAAAGTGTATGGTAGTCCCCACGAGTCCCCACGACGCGGTTACAGTGGCGTCCTGAACGGATTCCACCACACATGCATATGTCAGTAAGAATGGAGGGCTGTTCACTTTTACCCACCCACGCTGCGAATATGTTCCGGGACAAATTTCAGATTTCCCCGGACTCTAGTGAAGCGCTTCAGCTCTCAGATTGCAACTCTTACATGCACCTCCATCATCCTTTGGATTCCTTGAATCTGATACATTTCTGACAATCCACTCGCTCACTGCTTTCGCTCACTCTCTCAAGACTTCCACAAAGCGCGTCTTTTACCTGGAGCTCGCTGGACGCACTAGACGATATTTAAACAGCACCAAAGACTGCAGAATGCAGGTCACAGCGGATAATACTCTTGGAATATGCTTTCTAGGGACGGTGGCGACATCCCTGTGAGCAACCCGTCCTACATGCATTATTACCTGACTAATCGCGATGTCTTTCATTAACGATAGCCTATTTGGAATCACACTCCTACAAGGATACCTCTACTACGTCAACTATTCGAAAGACTGGCTCTACCAACGCGTTGCGGTAATTGCAATTTCTTGACAATCCTTGTGGATCTCGTTGACCGATATTGCGTTATCAGGTTGGTTTCCTCATGTAAGGCACATTTCTTCCACCGTGGGGTTCATCAATCTAATTAAAGAACGATCTTCGCCCTCCTCACACAGGGTATGCGACGCGCTCCATCTAGCGTTAACCATCCATGCCATGTACCATTACCTGATAACCAGCATTGGGGACCCGCGCGCTCAATTTTTTGTCGTTTGGTTCGTCCGTTTCTACGCTTTCATTAGGCATCGAGAGCTTACTCACCCCCGTTGCGTAGGAGCTTGAAGGTGAGCAACGGCGCAGTCAGAGAAAGGATGCGCGTAGCTAACCACTGCCTATTCCCCAGTTGCAAATTGCCGTCAATGTAAGCTTTCCCCTGGGTTGCGATCACATGGGCATCCTGACATGCCCAACTCCGTTCCTTCATCCAGATCATTATCGTTATGACAGTGCAAGGGTACGTCTAGGATTTCTTTGTGGTTCAAGCTGGATTGCTAATCCCAAATACGAATAGACTTTACACCCACCGAGTTTGGAAACGTGCGTCCATTTCGACACGACTGTTTCGAAGGATCTGTGGACTCAACGTTGTTTGGAAACAGTCAGTAGAAATATTTCGAAAGCTTGGCCCATTGTTACTGTAAGTCTTTGTCTGTTCCCCAGCGCGACTGATCTAGACTGACCTTTTACCACAGGCCCTTGCCGTAATTAGTGGATACGGTAAGCTTTGACAGCTGCTTCCGTCAGAATCAGAATGCTCAAAACATGGTCTTTGTGGCGTTAGTGATTGGCATTCGTGAGTATTCTACCTTGTTCTGACACACATGTCAAGTGACACATGTCCCGCGGCCAGTTTTGGTAGTTGAAACATACGGTTCAAAGACCTTCGAAGATATCAATCACTTTGCTGTAAGTGCCGAATTTTCTCGATGGTACAGTTCCTGACATCGCCTTAGTGGGTCATCTATGCATCTTTTGCGTCTTCCACTATGATCGACATAGTCATCGCTACCGCGATATGCTACTGCCTTTACTCCAGCTCGTCCTCTTTCTCGAGGTGTTTAGCTTTCATATCTGGAAGGTCCTCATCACCGCTCACGATAAACAAACCCCAGTACAAATAGTTTAATTATGACCATCATGAAATACGTTTTCATTTCTGGGTTTTTGACGAGGTACGATTCATTATGTCTCTATTCCTTGGGCATTTGACTTACTTTTCTCTTTCGTTTTAGCGCTTGTGCTCTGACGTGCCTCATTACTGTAAGCGTGCCCATCTGTTGAATACATTGCTTTACTAATCGAACTCTCTTCCTCAGTATTGGACGATGCCCAACAACCTAGTCTTCCTTGCAGTCGAGTTCCTCTTGACAAAGCGTGAGTTCAATCTTGACGTCCAGTATTCTTTTCACTGACCTCCAACCAGTCTACGTCAACAGCTACCTCGGAATGTAAAGCTCTACCATTGTGTGCCTCCGAAAATTTGAACCCACACTGACACTGATGTTTCCAGGTTGAATTCCAGGAATGCTACACGCATGAAAGATGCATCGTCCTTAATTCATAGCACCGACGTGTTTAACATACGGACAGAAAATGCCAGTGTGGTCAGGAACGTGCCAGGAGAATCCCACGATCACAGAGAGTACAAGGAGACCGTAAGCCTTCCATTACCGTCAGCAACGAAGTATTAATTATTTTGTGTCACAAAGGAGGCCATGCAGCTATCGCCAACTGATTATCGTTTCCGGTCAGACCTAGAGTCGCGACAGGCTTTAGATTCGAAGTTGGCTCCACAAAATCATATCGCGGTTAGTTATCGCTTTGATCTACGTCTTATAGGGTGTGTTTTAAAAAATTCCTATAGGTATCGATAGCAGTCTCGAGGACCGAGGAACGGCCCTTTGACAGATACCGTCCAGCGTAAGGGCTGTAAATTGACAGGTAAATGAGGTCGTTGTAGGGTCGTCTCCAATTCGCTAACATTTTCGCAGGCCTGAGCCTGAGCGTCCAATATACCATACTCCCAATCTAACTATTTCCGTGGGTTATAATCAAGCCGCACGGTCAATGTTATAAAATCTCGAAGTCCGGTGTTTTTCCATTCCAGGGCGAAACGTTAGATTCGCTCGAGCTATCTGACAGTAGCACCGGTTTAACATTATCCATTCGCGAGCTAGGTAACGAAATCTAGATGGAGGCCAAATAATATATATCCTACTTGCTAGCAGATTGGGACATGAATATAATCGGCTCTACAACTATTCAATATATCATGTGCTTTGGCTTTCGCCTTGATTTTTCGCCTACCTCAATGTCGAACACTTAACCATAAGAGGTGATACATAGTAACGTCGGTGGTCTGGCGGAGAGTTCACCCCTTCAAATCGAGCAGACTAAGATGATTCGCTAATAGAACCAGGTAGACATTTCCTTCGCCGCATATTCTAATGTGTCAGTCGAATGTAAAGGGAAATGACATCCTGGGACTCTAGGTTTGATAACACGTCCTGACGAGCGAGAGCACTGTGGCGTTTGGTGAAGTCGAAGTTCGAATTAGGATCCGTGCGGGTCCCTCGGTCATGAGCCTCCTTGAAGTAGTGGCGTTCGGTAGTGATTTGGCCGGTGATAGGACGTACGGCAAGGGACGACAGTTCAAGCCCTTCAAGAGGTAAGAATGTGAGATTGAGGAAAACTAGAACGAACACATGATTTGTTCAAGAAATTTACCGAGTTGAGAAGTTGGTATAGGGCGGTGGAGTACCAATTGCAATGCGTTTACTTGTCACTGTCCTCCACTTTTACTTGCCATAGGATTGAGGATACCGTTCTAAAAATTTGAGCAGTAGACACGATGGAGTCGGATGGATGCCACATCAACCTTACGGCATGGGAGATTACTGCCAGCGCCTTTCACCCACGAGCGTCGAGAATCGGTTGAAATATATATGCCGATCACTCTATATACCTTCCAGTGTAATATCTAAGATCTGCGAATCTCCTAACAACACATAAATCCCCCCTAATTCCTCCTGAGTACTTCCTCTGCTTTAGTAAAGTAGTTCGAATCCAATGGAATGCATACAATTTTGGACAAGCTTCAGACATTATTTAGTTCCTATTTATACGTACGCGTTAAACCGATTTTGAACAATTTATGTGCTCGAGGAGGTGTCGAAAATTGAAATAATCTAAGTGCTAGGCCCTGCCAAGACTATCTCAGGGTTAGTTTTCCCACGTGGCAGAACTGCCAATTACTTTTGATGCCCACATTCCGTGTTGTTATCTGCTTGAATGCCGCCTGCTAATTCGAATTCCAGTATCTTCATTGCATATAACGCCTCCTTGGGCATTCAATGACAACTGAAGCACCTCGATTCAGCGTAATACTCAGAGTCTCGGGCGATACCCGATGTACACGATAGGCTTAGACGAGGGTGTCGCCATTTGCACATGCCGAGAAAGAATGGATGGCCGCCTACTTACTTTATCCATCCGCGACTTGAACGTGTGACCATTACTTGCGAGTATGTCCCAGGACAAATGCCAAATGTCTCCGGGAGACGTCAAGTCCCAATTGGTTCTACACTCTCAATTTGATATTTACAATGCTTCCGCACATATAATCATCATCCTCTTGGTTTTCTGGATGGAATCACCCAGCCACAATTACCCTCTTCCTCCTTCGTGGCCTATCCAAAGGGCGTAGTTATAACCGGACCTTGCTAGTCTCTAGAGACACGGACCGACATTGAACGAGCACCAAAGCGCGCAGAATGCTGGTAACACTGGATAACACTCTTGGAATATGCTTCCTGGGAACGGTGGCAACATCTTTGTGAGCAGTCTATCCTCGCACTTGCTTTATTAACCTGGCTGATTGTAATCCCTTTCTCCAACGATTTCACATGAAGGCTATTTGGAATCACTATCTTGCAAGGTTTCTTCTACTACCTCAGCTATTCGAAAGACTGGGTCTACCAACGCGTCGCGGTAATCACTTTTCCTTCACAATGCTCGTAGAACCCAATGACCGATGTTGAATTATCAGGTCGGATTCCTCTTGTAAGGCATACCTCTTTGATTGTGAGGCTCGTCAATCTAATTAAAGCGGTCTTCGCCCTTCTCTTTTCACCCAGGATACTTGACGCACTCCACTTGGGGTTGACGATCCACGCCATGTACTATTATATGATCACTAACTTTATGAACCCACGCGCTCAATTATTTGTGGTCTGGTCCGTCCGTTTCGATGCTTTTGCTGACCGAGGTATTACTCACCCCTGTCGCGTAGGAGCTTGAAGGTAGACAGCCATGAATCATACTTTCGGCGCGTAGTAACCCCTGTTCATTCCACAGTTGCAGATTGCCGTCAATGTATGTTCTTTCTCTAACTTGCGGTAGCTCGCGAAACTTCTGACATCCCAACTCTGTTCATTATTCAGGCTGTTATTGTTATGTCGGTGCAAGGGCACGTCTCGGATTTACTTGCAACTTTGTCCGAGGTGTGGTTGCTAATCTCAAAATGAATAGATTGTATACCCACCGAGTTTGGAAACGTACGTTCACTTTACCCTCGATTCTAAGGGGTCTTGGAACTCAATCTTGTCTGCCAATAGTCAGTAGAAATATTTCAAAAGCGTGGCCTATTATTACGGTAATTCATCGTCTCATCCTCGGTGCGGTTGGTCGGACTGACGCAGATCATAGGCCCTTGCAACACTTGGTGGATACGGTGAGCATCCACCGTTGCTTTCGTTAAAATTAAAATGCTCATAGCGTGGTTAATGTGGCGCCAGTGGTCGGCATTCGTAAGTCATGTGGGCGTTGTTCTAAGGAATGCAGCAGCTAACGCATGTGCGGTGAATAGTTTTGGTCACTGAAACATACCGTTCAAAGACCTTTCAAGACATTCACCATTTTTCTGTAAGTGTCCATTTTCTCGATCAAATGCATAGTTTCCAACCTTGCCATACCAGGGGATCATCTACGCATCATTTGCATCTGCCACGATTATCGACATAGTCATCGCTACCTCTATATGTTACTGCCTTTATTCTATCCCGTCCTCTTTCTCGAGGTATGTAAATTTCCCATCCTTTCAAGGTCCTTATGACTGCTCGAAACTCACAAATACTAGTACAAATGGGTCAATTCTGACCATCATGAAATATGTTTTTATTTCTGGGTTTTTGACGAGGTGCGACCCTTTGTTCCATGAACTTTGGCCCACTCTTATCTTTCGTTGAAGCGCCTGTGCTCTGGCATGCCTTATTACTGCAAGGGTCTCCGTTTATCGAATGTCTGGCCCTACTAATCGAACTTCCTTCAGTATTGGACCATGCCAAATAACCTTGTCTTCCTTGGAATCGAGTTCCTCTTGACAAAGCGTGGGTTTGCTCCTAACATCCCGTGTCCCTTCCACTTACCTTCAGGCAGTCTATGTCAACAGTTACCTTGGGATGTAAAGGTTTCCATTATTCACCTGTACATATATTAACGTCGACCCTTCCAGGTTGAACTCGAGGAATGCTACACGCAAGAAAGACGCATCGTCCATAATGCATAGCTCCGAGGTGTTCAACATACGGACAGAAACAGCAGGCGGGGTTAGAAGTGTTCCAGGGGAACAATATGACCATAGGATGTACAAGGAAGCCGTAAGCGTTTAGTTCATGTTGAAAAGTGACGGCAACTCATTCTGCCTCGTCCAACGAATGCCGTATTTACGCTACAAAGGATGCTATGCAGTTATCAGCCACCAACTATCGTTTCCGATCGGACCTCGAATCGCAGGCTCTAGATTCCAAGTCGGCTCCACCAAGTCATATTGCAGTAATTTATTTTCCATCTATATCTCGCAGAGCGCGTTTTAAATGTTTCTTATCCAGGTATCAGTAGCAGTCTCAAAGACTGAGGCTTAAGGAACGCCCTCTGTACCGTCCGGCTTAAGGGGGGTGAATCGAAATGTAAAAGTAAATGACCATACGCAAAATCTTACCACTCCGACAACATTTTACCAGGCTTGGGCGACTAATATACCTTGCCCTTACCCTCAATCCCAATTATTTGACTGGTTTATAGCGCAACCGCTGTTGTAATTTGGTTATACTACTTGTAGAGGCTCGATGTACCGTATTCTATCATCACAGTTCATTGGCCAAGATGTTTAGCCGCGGTCCCGCACGCGTGGTAACACGGCAACAGCGGCATATATTGTCCACAATTCCGATATTCTCACGACTATTATGACTTTGCGGCACTTTGGACCCTTAGCGGAAAGCTCATCTATGATCTCGCCACCCGCTTCATCCTGTCATATCCTTGAGCCCGGGAAGAAAACAGTACACGTTTCATACATCAGCTTAATGGTTGCCTGAGTGCCGCTGCACAATTACCCCTCCTTTTTACGTGCAGTCAAGTCAAATCGAGGGCATTGAGGATGGAATGCAGTAGCTCCCCCGAATACTATGCTACCCTCCCGATCAACGTCGCTCCAGAAGTTTTTCCTTCGTCGCTCCCGGAGGTGCAACCGACTATAGGTCTCATTGGGATGGGGGCTATGGGTAAGATGTACGCGAGGCGATTCAGTGAGGCAGGGTGGTCCAGGTAAACCCATTCCCATTCGGACACATTTTCATGTTGTTAACGAATTGGCTACCATTCAGAATTCATGTCTGCGACCGTCCGGAGAACTACGAGAAGCTGATAGCTGAACACTCTCGTATGTCTGTAATAACTCTACTTTTAGCAAATCTAATCTCAGGCGGGGAATAGACTACCCTAACATTTTTCCAATGCGAGATGGACACGCCGTGTCACGGTCGTCTGACTTTATAGTCTATTCGGTCGAAGCAGAGTTCATTGAAGACGTCGTATCTCAATATGGTCCCTGTGCGAGTTTCGATTTCACCATTCGCCAGAAGGTGCTGACCAACTTTTTAATACCCATCAGCTACCAAGATGCATGCCGTCGTAGCTGGCCAGACATCAGTCAAAGCGCCAGAGAAAATTGCGTTCGAGAAATACCTGCCAACTGACGTACACATCGTTTCGTGCCATTCGTTGCATGGTCCAACTGTTAGTCCTTTAGGGCAACCTCTTGTATGTCGTTTTATGGCATTGCGTTTCGCATCATCTCCCACCATCCTGAATATATTCTGCTTTTCTAGGTGATCATCCAGCATCGAGGTTCGAACGAAGCGCTTAAGCTCGTGGAAAACATCCTTCGGCCGCTAGGATCCCGCCATGTTCATCTGTCTTATGAAGAACACGACCTTGTAACGGCGAACACTCAGGCCGTTACGCATGCAGCGTTTTTGAGGTATTACGCCACCCCATTTGCCAATTTTCATAATCTCAAATGTGTTATAGTATGGGCACCGCATGGTACAACTCGAAATCATATCCATGGGAACAAGGACTCTACGTCGGGGGCATCGAGACGGCCAAAGTGAACATCACGCATCGAATATATTCGAATGCCTGGCACGTCTACGCTGGCCTTGCGATTCTTAATCCAGCTGCACGAACACAGATCGACAGATATGCGGCCAGTGCTTCAGAGCTTTTCAAGATGATGCTGGAAGGAGGGAGTGGTGGAGATGACAAGAAACGGAGGCTCGAGGAACGCGTTGAATGGGGTCGTCAGATCGTCTTTGGTGACACAGGCGCGAACAAGGAAAAGACCCGTCGCCGGCCAATTCTTCTTTCGGAAGACGTTCTGGACCGGTTTAGTCTGGGCAAGACGCCTCGCAACCCACCTGAGCCGCTTCCGCCTTCGCCAATCTCCTGTCCTGAGATGGACTTTACGACCTCTTCTTCTTCGTCCATCTTTCGCCCTCCACCCAAGTACCGTCCGAACTCGCATCTCTCGTTATTGGCCATGGTGGACTGTTGGGCCCACCTTTCGATCAACCCCTACACCCACCTCGCCCTCGCTGCAACTCCGATCTTCCGTCTATTCCTCGGAGTAGCCGAGCACTTATTCCAGAACCCCGCACTGCTGTCCGCTTCGGTACAGTCTGCATTGTTCGACACCTGGCATCGAGCTGATGACCTCGAATTTGTGATTGCTGCACGAGGTTGGAGCCAGTGTGTGAGTTTTGGTAGCTTTGAAGTCTATCGGCGTAGGTTTGAAGAGACCAGGGCATTCTTTGAAGGCCGATTTGAGGAGGCGGGTCGGGTGGGTGACGAGATGATCAAGGCTATCATGGAGAGCGAGGTCAAGCGAGAAGAAGAGGAAAATTCTGTTGAATGAACTTTGTTTTCGTAAACAGCTGTGGTCTACTGAGATACACCAGTCTGAGGCCATTTGCATCAGTTTTAGTCTAACCTCGTGGTTTTGTTACATGACGAATTGGCAAATTCTTATTCTGCTTCTCACTCCTTGCATACTCACATTCCTTGGCCACTTGTCAAGCCTCAAGTTGGATGCTATTCCGCGGCAAATTCGCAATGTCATTTCATTGTCAGTATGTGCTATGTCCGAAACCCGCCATCGTAGATTTGTCTTGCAGACTTTTATGGGCGACAATGAACATCTTCGTTGAGGTATCCCTTCCTTTCCCCACCTATATCTCGAGGGTGGTGTCGTGCCCCTCCGTCTATGTATGTGGTAGTTAGTGTTTGGGCGTGAAGAGCAGACGGTGTGAACCGTGTCTCTTCAGGGCGTAGGACGATGGAGGTGCTGGTGGATGACCCCCGAACTTGTGCTTAACTCGTTACATTATAACACTTTATAACGGTCCCATCGGGTGAGCATCCCACGAATGTTCAAATTTTCTCATACCTATGCGGTGAACAGGCGCAGTAATGTGGCTTTGCTGACGGCTGCGGGCCGCTGTCTCCTGCTGAGCGTTTGAAGCGCCGGCGCTTAAATACTCAACAACGAGAACCGCCAATCCCGCATCGTGACAGCTTATCTCGGAAGAGATTGGCTAATTACTTTATATAGATATGATATGGTATTGCTGCTCTGAGCGAAATTGAACTGGACCGTGGACGAGTCCGATCCAAATCCGATCTTGAGTTTTACACCTCTTGCGAGTTAATTTAAACTGTAGAACTTGTGTTAAATATTTTATTCAACATCTTCCATTATTGGCGCTCGGCGCCTGGGGTCTGAATCTCGTACCTGTGCCCTCCCTGTTGCCCAGGAGCGCAACGACTGGGTGTAGGCCCAGCCACTTGGTTGGTTCTCAATTCAGAGTCAGATCAGGCAGCCAAGTGAGG
>Ga0247742_10002432_pt1 | contig 12180 bp, 14 predicted proteins | sample UWRJL208509C2_FD_180944 | JGI IMG/M metagenome (GOLD analysis project Ga0247742, IMG submission 180944) | Plant litter microbial communities from Arlington Agricultural Research Station in Wisconsin, United States - UWRJ-L208-509C-2 | ecosystem: Environmental > Terrestrial > Plant litter >... | reverse complement strand
GGTTCCGAGACAAAAAATGAACCTTTGCCCGAGCCTACTCCCAGGCCGACAACCAAGGCAAAAGGGAGAAGGAGGAAAAACTTGGACTCATTACTCAAGATGCCCTTGGATGTGTTATTTGAGGTACGGCACCCTGAATACCTTTTATTCGTATGCTGTATTTTGTATCACCTACCTGACTACTCAAAATTGCAGATATTTTCGTGTCTTAGTCCCAACGACATCATTAGCCTCTCCAGGACCAGTAAAGGTTTCCGCGAGACTCTCACGACGCGCAATGCAACCACGGTTTGGAAGGCAGCTCGCAAACGCGTTGGAGCACCTGATTGTCCTCCCTGTCTGAGCGAGCCGCAGTGGGCGGTGCTACTCTTCACCAACACTTGTCAGGTAAGCACCACAAATCAAGAGTGGCTTGGCCGTTGTTTATAAAGCCTGTTTCCAGTCTTGCAGAAAGAAAAATGCTCAGAAGATTGATTTTCAAATTTTACGGAGGGTATGTGCGGCATGCAAAAAGGCGCAGTGAGTAAAGTTCCCGGTTTATCATACAACCAACGTTACTCAGGATTTTGAATCAGCTTAGTGATTAAGGCAAAGTTCAAGAAGAGGTTTCCGGTGTTTGAAGAGTCCGTAATGACATCCATAGCCCACTATACCAATGGTGCGTCTTACATAACCTAATCGCGACAAGGTTTCTTAAATCGCGACTTTAGTCCCATGGTCCCAAGGGCAATCACACCGCAACCAGTACTTCTGGGATGAAGATGTAGTGAAATTGTCGAAAAAATTGGCGGCTGCTTCGGCCGATGCTCGGAAGAACAAATCCAAACGCGAAAGAGGAGTTCATGGTGTCCCGGGTCGAAGCCGTGAAGTACGTGCAGGAGGTGTGTTTTTGCAGTTCATAGTCCCAGTCAATGTCTAAACTGCATGGGGCATGTAGAATAAGAGGGTCTGGGAAGCCTGGGTCTTCAAAAAGTTTCTGAAACGGACAGAAAGTAAGACTAGTGCTCAAGAAAAGCGACAGGAACAGTTAGTTCTTCTATCGATTTTGAGATATTGTATTTCTTACTCTGTCGACTGGTGCAGAGTGCTCGAAAGGTTTTTGGACTTAGGTTACGAAACTTCAGATATCGGGTTTCTATGGTGGACGGCGGAGAGCAAAAACACTGCCGAACTTACAGAAGCTAGTAAGCGACTTCCTTGCTCTATAGCTCGTGTTCCAAACTTCTAATTTTTTCCATAGTCTGGCAGCGTATTCGTCGCGAACATGAACCGGCAGCCATGGAGGCAAAGGCCCATCGCCTGGCCCACGAACAGGCCTAGATTAGCAGCACTCGTAGAAACATTGTGGATGTGCGATATAATGCATACAAGAAGACTATGGCTCCCTCCCAGCGACGATACCTCCTTCGCACTTTGGATATCTGCGAATTCGAGCCTTTTGCATAGCTCATTACCTCTGACTCCAATGTCAGAGTCACTGCAGCGAGCTTTGTTGCAGCTTTTCAGGTGCTACCGCCTCTTCCTGTCTAGCTCAGTCGACTGCCTCGGAGTTGAATTGAAATCATTGCCACTTCCAGCGCAAATGACCTTGTTGACCTGGCGACATCTGTCTTCGAGTATAAGAGTGCATATCGTGAAGAACGAACGTACCTGCTCGGCTTTGACGATGTAACTGTGAACCGGAGAGAAAAGGGTTAGATAGTGACGCGGCAGGCATATATACTTCTTCTCAGTATATGCAGCATTCGTCTTGGACTGGTGAAGTCGTTGCTAAAGCTGCCGGTCCGATCTCGCTCCGACGTTGGCCACCGAGATGGATAAAAGATCTGCGTTTCAGTTGCTCGGGGTGTCCAGAGCAATGTGTTCCGGGCTTCACATGGAGGGTAATGGTAAGTGAATCTCTGCTCAGCGAAGCCTCTCGAACCTTTGGCTGATTGGAAACACATAGACCTTGCGTACCATAGTCGATCGAGAGGATGATCACAACTTCGTCCTTGGTTGCCCTTCTATTTTTGTCCTGGATGGTCATGCAACAATTACTATGAAAGAAGCTGAGAGGCGCGATCGGAAATGACTTCGTGATGCCTGGATGTGCGGACACTGCCAGATCCATCAGAATGACCATCAGAATCTCAGTGTGGATGCAACACCTTTGTGATTCGTATGTTTCTCTTTTTGCGTAATTCTTACCGTTAATTAATCTTCATGCCGGCATGGGCTGACTACACTTGTCGAAGGTGGAGGTATGGTTTTTTTGAGCGGTGTTGAACGCCACTGGAAGGCCTGCCAAAATATCCTGTTCAGTGATGAGGAGCTAAACGAGATGGTTTCTACACCGTGATGATGTGCAGGTCTCTGAAAGCGGCCCTCTAAATCAAGGGTTACTTGATGATTTGTTAATTCGCTGTTTTTGTCTGTCGTATGTTGCCGTCACATGAAGCACTTTGGCGAAACTTGAATAAATTTGAAGTCATGCCAAAAGTTATGAGGTCATGATCGCATTCAGGGGCTTTTGACCGAGTGGGAAACTGGGAAACTGCTGCCACTACGACCCCCTAGTCATAAAACTTCTTCCATCTACTCAAAATTGCACTTAACTCTACAACTCATTCTGTCTGATCCGCACATGAAATCTGCCACTGCATGAAAAATGCAGCGTCTTGATCTCAGTGTGTTGGCAACAGCTCCAGTGGATATTGACGAACCCTCGGAAGAGCCTGAGTGTTCCTTCGACGACAGCGAGGGTTATGAGGAATGTGGTGCGCATTTGATTTGCTTGTTTATTGCATATGAACAATAGCTGACTGGACTTCGAAAGACGTAGGCTCGGATATTGGGGATTCCAGTGATGAACCTGGCGAGATTCCAGCCAACAAAAACTTCAAGCACATAATAACACTCTCCATGGGGTTTCAAGGGGAGACGGCTTGCAGCCCCCCAGTCCTCGGCATGCCACCTTCTTCCAAGGCTGTTCATCAGTTGCACTACATAAACCGACTAGCGGTGGCTTGTTTCTCGTCGTTGTCTCTGGAGGTTCTCTTAGAGGTGTCGCCTTTCCCAGGATTATCGTGCCTCTGTCTCTCACTGACGACTTCTTTTTAGATTGCTTTCTGCTTACCACCAGAAGATATAATCAATTTCTCCCGAGTCAATAGAGCCATCCGAGGACAGGTCGTAGGGCATCTCACCGACACAGTGTGGGAGACAGCTCTGAACCTTGTGGAAGCACCGCAACGACCACCATATATGAAATACTCACACTGGGCGATGCTTCTCTTCGGTACTATCTGCCAGGTAAATTACTCTATTTTCGGGCAAGATTTAGATATTTTTCCGAACCCCGAACTATAGTCTTGCGGTGCTGTGAAGACTCAGAAAGTCGACTTCCTCATCCTTCGCAGAGTCTGCCAAAATTGTAAGAGAGCACAGTTAGTCAACTTCCTTGAGTTTCCGATCTTCTTTGGACGTAGATTGCTGAGCTTGCACAATTTCAGCTTGAAGCTACAGTCACATTTTAAGGAATTCTGTTCTGGCATTGGTGTCAGCGTGTTGAACTTGCTTCGCTACACCACCGGTTTGTGGATGCTACTTCTTATCATCATTTTGTCTCATATGATCCTGCAGATGGGACCCGGTCCACGGGAAGACAATACTTCTGGGACTTAGATGTCAATCCCATGGTCAAGAAGCTCGCTGACCTCGCGCTGACTCGAGACCCGGAGGCTGCTTTGGCCGAGTTCAAACTTCTTCGAGCCGAAGAAATTCAATATTCACAAGCAGTATGAGTCAACAACTTGTTTTTAACCTGATGTTGATACAACCTTGCAGCACAACTCTCAATGGTCCCGCTGGCTCGAAAACTACCACTCCAGGCGCGCACAAATGAAAGTAGATGATGATCAAAAGCCACTACTTACTATCGAAGAACAGAAGGAGCGTTTACGTCAGTCAGTGACGGCTTTCGTAGATTTACTGTGTCAACATGCTGACCAATTCTAGAATAAAGCAGAAATTCAATGACATTGGCTACTCCGATAACCAAGACCTACAAGTTCTGGATAATTCAATTCTTTGGCAATTAAGATACGGCGCTGCCGAACTTAATGATGATGGTAAGACCCTTGTCTTTATGGTCGTATGCTTGTTTTGAACATTGAGGTCGCCTAGAATGGCTACGAATCCGACGGACTCATGAGCCTGCAATCCTGGCCAGTATGAAGAAGCGCGTCCAGGTACAGATGTCAGCTATTCGGGACGAGCGTAAGAAAATCGTTCGCGAAGGTTATTTTCACTACAGCATGCAGCTACCACCTCTTCAGTGGAAACAAGTACCGCCCCTGTTGGATATATGCAATCTGGAGCCGTTCGCAAGGCTCATCAATGCGGATCCAGGCGTTGGCGTTACTGCCCTTGACTTTGGGCCTGCCTTCAAGGAACTTCCTCTGCTTCTTTCAGCTATCTCTCAGGAGCACAAAAGCAGGATTCGACCTCACATTCCTGCTGGTCGGTGCTGGGATTTTGACAGCCCGCCTATTGATCCCCTAGAACTGGCGACTTCCGTCTTTCAGTGCATGAAAAAAGGCTGTTCTGGATTTATTCTCGGCTGGAAGGGAATTTCTGAGCATCACTGCAAAACCGAAGCGCATGGGTCTTACAGTTGCAGGCAATTCAAATATAGCCACCCGGCCGCTGAATTCGCTGCGCAAGTAGTGCAAGTAGCGGGCCTTGATCCTAAGACGGCAGTCATCGCCGATATGGACGACAAGGATCTACGCTTTGGGTGCTCGAAGTGTCAACTGCCAATGCGATTAAAAAGTCGTGAGAAATCTGCCCCAGGATACACCTGGAGAACAATGGTACATTTATTTCGTCTGTACTTGTCTCTCCATTCATGACCGATGAACCCTCTCATAGATCTTCCATCTCGTTAGCGCTTTTAGAAGAGCGCACCGTGAGCCGGGCACAGCAGCACCTATTGTTCTGTCGGAAACGGATGCGAATAGAGTGAAGGGCATCGAAAAATGCGACTTGAAATGGCTTCGACGACAGTGGTCCTGTGCGTATTGCTCTGAACATTACAGAGAACGTCGATTTCTTCCAGAAGTAGTGCAACATGTCATTTCCAGGTAGGTTACCCAGCGTGCTCTGTGGATTGTATTGACCTTATCTCTTTAACTAGACACCAAATCGTCAATCCTAAGGAGGGGATCGACTTCCATTTCCTTGAGCGCTTTGTTACTGCCTTAATTGGCAGGCCACGCTATGATTTACCGGGGGCACTATTGCCTGACCTGGGCATCCTGGAAGCGAGACTCGTCTGCATTCGCTGCTTTCGTAATACCAATGTTAAGAGAGTCAACTACCTCAACATCGAATCTCTTGAAACGCATCTCGCCAGCAAGTAAGCCTTCCTCTTTCTCGAATTTTGCTCTCAAATTGATGGATCCTTATATCGCAGACACCGCATCACGACGTTGAATCCCCAACCTGGGGTAGATTATCATGACACGATGACGCCTCATTGAGCATTCCAATTCCAAAGCAACTCTGCATGGCCCTAGTCTGTAAATCCTCTATTGCAGTTGACGGCTTGATATTTCACCCCTTCCGCTACTTAGTCGGATATGACCTGCAGAAAAGTCAATTGACCTCCTGCGTCTTCTTTTGTGCGCACAAGATCGTCTGCGATAATTTCACATCATGGCGATGTATGTGCAAATTTCAGTAGCCATGCCGTATGTAATTGGAAAAGCAGGTGCTAGAGAAAGTCAATGAACTCATACCAACCTCCCACCACAGTAATGGTAATATTGTCCTCTTCGGCCGTCTGAGGTAGGTCTGAGAAGCAAAGAGAATTTGATTTTGCAGAGAAAATTTTTCCTTCGTTGGTTGCCTGAAGATGCTGGCCATCGCCTGCTCCATAACGAAAAAGACTGACAAGAGTGGGACTTGAACCCACGCCACATTACTGTGATGAGAAGACCCGCTTATTGCAGGCAAGCAAGCTACGCTTGAGTCACACGCCTTAACCGCTCGGCCATCTTGCCATGAAGAAAAGCAACCGGAGGACATACTGTAGAGGTTACGATAGGATCGGGATAGCTAAAGAAACACCTTACGAAAAGCCTGAAAAATGGACAGGATAGTGTGCAGTTAAATCTCTATTTATTTAGGCACATGCAATTAAATACGTATACGTGTATTTCCTCTATTAGTAAGAAAAGTCCCTAGATACATTTCGAGTCCTCAAATTATCCTAAACCAAGACAGTCTCTTTAGTGCGGGTACGAGTATCCTTCAAAAATTTGACCAAATCCGTGCCGCCAGTCCCCTTTACTACTCCAGATTCTGATGGATGAGGCGATTTGCCTTGGTCCCTGTCGCCACTTGCAGCAAGTGAAGCGGAGAGTTTCGCAGCTCGCCGAGCAGGACTGACGATATAAAGGGTTGCAATGATCATATGCGCATCGCGAAACTCTTTCAGAGCCATCACTGCAGCATTATATGCGGCCAATAACTTCGCGTCGTTCGAATCCACAACGAAATTCCTCAAAGGCCGTGGATTGGCTTTGAGATGATCGAGGAACAGTCGATGGTTTCGCGGCATATAAGATTGCATGCGGGACATGAAGGAAGGTTGTCCAGGAGAGGTGGGCTGATGGTCTACACCCAGGAATATATCCAGAACGTGAATCATCGAGCTCTGTCCTGCACTAGGTCCTGAGAGCTCTTTTGGGACCGAAAGGTCAGGATAGCTCTCCACGCCCTCAAAAACCCATTTCCGCTTTTGAGTAAAATCGAAGGAATCTTCCCCGCGGAACCAGGGCCTGACTTGGTTGTAGTAGACGTCGGGATTACAGAGCCTCTTGACGTCGAGAAGAAGTCTTTTTAGGTCGTTAATGACCTCTGCGATAGTCTCGAGGTATTCGGCGATTCGGCGGATCGCGATGCTGTCACCAACAAAGGTCTCGTCCATGGTCATTCGCATGAGCTCAAGGATTTCTACACCGCGAAGTTCTATCCTCGCTGAGCATAAATAGAACTCTTCTTCGTCGCTTGAACGGGTGAACATCGTTTGGGTGCGGATGTTGTCCGGTGTAGGTGTCGGTAGCTCGTTCGTAATATTGGGTGTTACGTGGAAGTCCCAATTATATAGAACGGTGTCCGAGAATGTCAATAGAGGAGGGATATCGAGTGCTTTTGAAACAGTCAAAATGGGGATGGAAATGGATACAGGGATGATAATCGCTTCGTTGGGAGGTAGGCTCTGAACAAAGAAGTGGAGCGTGTATGCCAAAACGAGGTGTGCACGTCGCATAAGCTCCGCTGATCCTGTCAAACCTGTGATAGGCAGAGTTGGCGTCTACAAACGGCAGCCCATGAGCGCCATGTCTACCCGAAAAAGTAAGGCGCCAAACGTACCTGGCGAACCATGTTACGCCACACTCTTGATGTCTCCGCTTCCTCCTCAGTCAAGCCCACTTTGTCGCCAATCTGGACCTTGACGTCAATGGCGGCACTTAGTAACTCCTCCCAAGGTTCCCAAATCTCCGGAAGGCGTGCAATTGGTGGGTGAGGAGCCATAAAACCCGTTCGCGGGTCAACATCGAAGACGTGCGCGACTGGAATGGATACTTTGAAGCCGTTCATAGAGTTATGTCGATTGATTTGTCTAAAGTGAGGGATTTGAGTATTTTAATCCGGGCGAGTAGACTCTGGCTAGCCTGCTTGAGCCTATTGGGCGAGTTTGAGTGAATGATGGTAGGAGGGCAAGATAATACATACTCTATGTGATCTCATTTATTCCATGCCACAAAGTCGATATGTTGGGGACGGAGTCGGCTCTTACCCGTGCCCATCGTGCTCATACCGCTTTCGGTACTGCACCACGTCGGTACGCGTAACTAGGACCACAAGGCGGTCATGACGGAATTCCTTGCCGTGATATCCGCCTTGTGCGTACATACCTCACATATAATTTGGTGAACAGCAAAATGTAGCTGCTCAGTATTTTGGGGTACGCAAATTACCCTAGACTAGGTTCGTTACCAGAAGTGTTCTTTAAAATGGTAAGATATAAAATATGAAGATGTTTTAGAGTCGACGTACCGCCGGATAGATCCCCAGAAAAACGCACGGATCTTGCAAAACTTTGACATGTAGATTCCTAGGGGTCCTGTATAGCATTTTTCTCCTTCATCGGAACGCGTCCAGAGAACTCGGGTGGAAACGGAGAGAACCGAAGACTCTTGGGTCCTTCCAATTGCCATAAGTTGTGTAACATGGCCGGCGCAGACAGTGGATGCTAGAACCTATCACGCTTAGAGTACCGCTTTGGCCGGGCCGATGGAATTTAGATTAGATTAGCTGTGTCTCCGCACAATTCTGATTTGTAAAAAAAGATACAATCTGTCAGCTTGTAACCTTTCATTATTCACGAACGACCACCATCAAGTTGAGCAGAGATTTTCACGGCATGGACTACCTCTCTCCCGACCACTTCCTTTCCCTCCCACGTCCTGACATCTTGATCGGTCCCCCTACTGGTGTACCGGATACCACCACCCTTGCAGCCCATGATTTTGACGTGGATACAAGAACAGGCTTTATGCCTCCAGAGGCTCCTGTGTATCGTTTAACCGCTGATTGGGTACCATGGGAGATTGCCTTGGACGACGCGATCTCTCTTCCATTGAAGCTCGGTGACAGCCCACATATTGCAGAGGTGGACAAGCAGAATTCGGAGCGGTGGCGAGAGCGAATACGAAATGTACGTGATTTGTTATATCTTTTGCTGACAACTCCAATTGAACATACCATTTCCAGCTACCTATTCTTCCTACCGGCGACTTGAAAAAGTCGGAAACACTCCTGCGTCGCGCCCATCTCGTACTAGCGTGGCTCATGCATTTTTATATCCATTCTCTTCCTCCGTTCGACCCTATCATAATACCACCACCATTGACTCTACCCCTGCTTCGAGTCTCTGCCGAACTACGGTTGCCGCCCGTTCTAACATATTCTGACGACGTCCTCTATAATTGGCGGTTAAATTCCACCTCTAATCCAGACACCCTACCTACACCATCTAATTTAAGGTGCAATACGTCCTTCACGTCTACTAATGACGAAGCCGAATTCTACCTCGTCCCTGCGCGGATGGAGCTCGTCGGCGTCGAGGCTCTAGATATTATGCGTTCAACAATGGACGAACTCTTCGTTAGCGACGACATCGCCGTACGCAGGATCACGGAATATCTATACCAGCTGGTAGATGTTATCCAGCAGCTACGGACCGTGCTGCTTGATGTCAAACGCGGATGTGATCCCCAAGTCTTCTATCACGAAATCCGACCGTGGTTCCGAGGAGAGGATTCCCAAAGGGGGAAAAAGTGGATATTCGACGGTATAGATCAGGATCCCGCACTACTTCCTCCAACGGAGCTCTCAGGACCAAGTGCTGGGCAGAGTTCCCTGATTCACGCGCTCGATATCTTTCTGGGTGTCGACAAGTACTCCCATGAGACAGACATGACAGGAAATGACGCTGAAGCATTGGAGGTGAGCCAAAAGCATAAATCGACATTCCTCAAGCGCATGCAGCTTTACATGCCACGGCATCATCGCGCATTCCTTGATCATCTATCCAACACTCCTAGACCACTCCGAGATTTCGTATTCTCGGCTGCTTCCGCTTCTCCTTCAACTTCGGATCTTTTCTCGTTATCGTCCAAGATAAATCCATCTGGTAAAGGCTCGGATGGAACGAATGGCATCGCCCTCTTGGAAGCATATAATGCCACGGTTATGGCGTTGAAGGAGCTTCGGGACGCGCACATGATCATAGTTGCTCTTTATATCATTGGGCCTGCTCGACACGCACAGCACGAAATGTCGCATCTCTCATCGAACAATCTAGCGACCGCGTCGAACTCGGGCCCGGGAATTGACTCGGATTTTGTTCGCAAAGTCGGGGAGGAGGTCTCTGGTGAGAGCGGTACGCTGAAAGGGACTGGAGGAACGGACTTGGTTCGATTTTTGAAGGGAGTGCGCGACCAAACTCACGGGGCTTTGATGTCGCTATAGAAATCAGGCTATGGGGTATAACAATATGGGGCTGATTGGCCGATTGAAATGTAAAGATTATTTGTATTCTATATACAATTCTTTGGGGCCGTTTCTAATAGGTAAAATTTAGTCCTTCCAAAGGTAGTGTGAGCGGGTGAAAGTAGGACAATTACCAAGTAATCGTATATCTAAGAAGGACTCTCTTCAAACGACAGACAATACTGAGTGGTATTACCGTACACCTTCAAAAGTAATATTGAACGTGCATGATCACCTATGTAAGCGCTACGAGTTTAGGGACTAGCATGGGTCATCCAAATTAATTTACGGGTAAGCAATTTCTGGGCACAATTTCATTGAATAAGTTTAAAACCTGGTACACAGCAGCGCATATACCGCATTTATACATCTGTGGAGTCTCAAGGAAATAGAGTAGGAAACGTGTCCTCTAGATGTCAAACGGATACGCTTATCCAGGCAATTTCAATAAAACAGACCCGTTTCGCTTCTCGGTTGTATTCCAAGCGCTTTCTATAAATAGTAGGTACATCTCTTATATTTTTTGAACAAGATAGTTTTGCTGAATTATTACTTATGTGAGCACTCAAGCGCTCACTGCGTGATGATCGATGAATCCGGACCTCTCGGAAGTCCGTACAAATTAGGAAGGAGGGGCGTGTGAATGTTACTTGATGCGGATAAATCATGGTCGGCTCTGTGGTAGAACGGCAAATATGTAGCTGTTCAGCGCATTTAATTTCAACGTTGAACCAGTGGGACAGCCGCCACTAAGAAATTTAAGCGTAAGTGTGTTCTTGAATGCTACCAGTGATTAGGCTCTGGAAGCCGTTGAACTCCTGTATGACAGGTATTACTATCTGTAGAACAACAGTAGGCCAGAATTTTATTCATTTAGTACCAATTTTCTGTAGAATATAGTAGTCAGCCGTTCGAGGCTGAGTATTCTTAGGATGAGAGCAACCGAGCAAAAGTGCAGCCTTTCGCCCGTATTAAATTCTAAAATTTATCCAGAACTCTTCCGATACGAGATAAGTTCTCAAAATCAATCAAATTCGAGTGAAGATATGCAGGAATCTCATTGCCGTTGCCGTTTGGAACTGACATGGTAAATTGGAATTCGACGAAAATCAAGGGGCGACTCAGTCATAGAAAGCTACCAACAAGGATTTCCTGAAGCGCTGGAAATGTGTGCGCCGCGTCGTGAACTCCGCTGCACCGTTGTCGAGAGACCCGCCCGAAACCGCCGTAGCAACTGCAGGGAGGCTAGTAGAAATTTTCAGCAATGGCCATGATGCATCCAAAGCCCTGAGAATTCGTGGTCTTCCTGTTTATATCAAGGAGGGAGAACAAAGATTCGGAGAAGTCGGTTCAAGGCGCCCACAACCCCTTGTTCTACATTAGCACATTACTTAGAACGGACATCACCGACATGCAGGACCGCGCTGGCGCCTCGTTTCTTCTTTGACGTGCCTAAGGGCCGGGTTGAGGCCGCTTGCGGTGGTTACTATAATTGGGTTATTGGTTGCGACGATATCGACTGTCAGAGAAATAGGAAGGATGTCGGGGCAGTGCTCAGAAGATTACGACATTAGCAGACTGAGAAAGTGAACTGGAAATATACTCAAGTGTTACATATCAGGTTTTGATTGCTACGAGAAGACTTGCTCAGTGGTAACGCTGCTCAAATTCTTTTGTCCCCCGTGGCCGTCGACATCGGGGAAACGAGAGGGGCGCCTATAAAAAACCTGCTCATATTTAGTGGGCAGCTTGCCGTATAACAAAAAGCGCGGTAGTGGATTTATCATGACTTCCGACCCTCAACCAAACACGAGTGATCAGTCTCACACACTCGATTCTTTCAGATAACCAAGCTAGTCTATTTACCCATAGCTTTAGACGCCGGATCAGAGAAACGTGTTCTTAAGCGATATTTGTAGGACTGCGTAGGGTTGTATCAAGTCGATTTTGTGGGTCCCTCCTCCACAGAAAATATGTGCGTATGCAGGGAAGCTTGCCGCTGTATAGTGCGTAGCTTCCCTGACCTCGATGTCCGACTCTATCGTCTCACGAAACAAAATATGAACCCCCTTG
>Ga0247742_10002431_pt1 | contig 12181 bp, 11 predicted proteins | sample UWRJL208509C2_FD_180944 | JGI IMG/M metagenome (GOLD analysis project Ga0247742, IMG submission 180944) | Plant litter microbial communities from Arlington Agricultural Research Station in Wisconsin, United States - UWRJ-L208-509C-2 | ecosystem: Environmental > Terrestrial > Plant litter >... | reverse complement strand
GGCCACTTCACCGATCGCCTGCGCAACGACGTGGTGCTGCGCATCGCCACGCTGGACGGCGTGCAGCCGGCGGCGCTGCGCGAGCTCAACGACGTGCTGACCAAGCTGTTGTCGGGCAACGAGAACATCAAGAAATCGTCGCTGGGCGGCGTGCGCGCGGCCGCCGAAATCCTCAACTTCATGAGCGGCGAGCAAGAAGGTTCGGTGATGGACAACATCAAGAACTACGACAACGACATGGCGCAGAAGATCATGGACGAGATGTTCGTGTTCGACAACCTGATCGACATCGACGACCGCGGCATCCAGCTGCTGCTGCGCGAGGTGCAGTCGGAAATGCTGATCATCGCCCTGAAAGGCGCGTCGCAGGAACTGCGCGACAAGATCTTCAAGAACATGTCGGCGCGCGCGTCGGAAATGATGCGCGAAGACCTGGAATCGAAAGGCCCCGTGCGCCTGTCCGAGGTGGAAACGCAACAGAAGCAAATCCTGCAAATCGTGCGCCGCCTGGCCGACGAAGGCCAGATCGTGCTCGGCGGAAAAGGTGAGGATTCCTTCGTCTGATGGCCATGTTACCCAAAGAGCAGCAGTCGGCGTTCCAGCGCTGGGAGATGACGTCGTTCGGCGACGAGCGTCCCAGCACGGTCGCGCTGCGCCAGGCCGAGCAGCGCGAGCGCGAAGCCGAACAAGCCCACTACGACGCCGAGCAGCGCGTGCAGGAAGCGCTGCTGGAGCAGCAGGAACAGCTGGCCATGGGCCCGCCCCTGCCGCCGCCGGTCGAATACCCGACCGTCGAGGAGCTGGAAGCGATCCGCGAGCAGGCCCGCAAGGAAGGCTATGACGAGGGCCACGAGGCTGGCCATGCCGACGCCATCGCGGCCGGCAAGCTCGCCACCGCCGAGGAGTTGCAGCAGGTGCGCGCGCTGGCCGACACCTTCAGCACCGCGCTGCAGGACGCCGACCAGCTGATCGCCAACGACGTGCTGGACCTGGCGCTGCAACTGGCCAAGGGCATGCTCAAGAACGCCTTGCAGGTCAAGCCCGAGCTGATCCTGCCGATCGTGCGCGACGCCATCGAATACCTGCCGGTGCTGCAGCAGCCGGCGCTGCTGGTGCTGCACCCGGACGACGCCGCCATGGTGCGCGCCGGCATCGGCGAGGAGCTCGACAAGGGCGGCTGGCGCGTGGTCGAAGACCCCAGCGTCGGCCGCGGCGGCTGCAAGGTCGATACCGCCACCAACCAGATCGACGCCACCGCCGCCGCGCGCTGGCAACGCCTGAGCCACGCGCTGGGCAAAGAAGTGGACTGGCTGGGCTGACATGGACACCGTCGCTCCCGCCAATCCGCACGCCGGCCGCTGGAAAGCCTACCTCAACGATTGCTCCGCGCTGGTCGGCTTCGTCGAACCGATGCAGGTCTCGGGCCGCGTCACCCGCGTCGCCGGCCTGGTGATGGAGGCGGTTGGCCTGCGTTTGGCGGTCGGCGCCGCCTGCACCGTGCCGCTGCCGGCCGGCGGCAAGATCGAGGCCGAAGTGGTCGGCTTCGAAGGCGACAAACTGTTCCTGATGCCGCAAAGCGACGTCGAAGGCGTGGTGCCAGGCACCCGCGTGTTCCCGGTCGAACCGTCGATCCCGAAACCGGGCACGGTGGCCCATCCGCGCCGCCGTCCCAGCGACCGCGCGCGCCACCTGCCGGTCGGCCCGGGACTGCTCGGCCGCGTGCTCGACGGCGCCGGCCGCCCGCTCGACAGCCTCGGCCCGCTGCTGACCACCGACAGCGCGCCGATCAACGTGCGCCCCGCCAACCCGCTGGGCCGCGCGCCCATCGTCGAAACGCTGGACGTCGGCGTGCGCTCGATCAACGCCATGCTGACCGTCGGACGCGGCCAGCGCATGGGCCTGTTCGCCGGTTCCGGCGTCGGCAAGTCGGTGCTGCTGGGCATGATGGCGCGCTATACCGAGGCCGACGTCATCGTGGTCGGCCTGATCGGCGAACGCGGCCGCGAGGTCAAGGAATTCATCGAACAGATCCTCGGCGAGGAAGGCCTGGCCCGTTCCGTGGTCGTGGCCGCCCCGGCCGACACGCCGCCGCTGATGCGCCTGCAGGGCGCGGCCTACGCCACCGCCATCGCCGAGCACTTCCGCGACCAGGGCCAGAACGTGCTGCTGATCATGGATTCGCTGACCCGCTACGCCATGGCGCAACGCGAGATCGCGCTGGCCATCGGCGAACCGCCCGCCACCAAGGGCTATCCACCGTCGGTGTTCGCCAAGCTGCCGGTGCTGGTGGAGCGCGCCGGCAACGGCGAAATGGGCGGCGGCTCGATCACCGCCTTCTACACCGTGCTGACCGAGGGCGACGACCAGCAGGATCCGATCGCCGACTCGGCGCGCGCGATTCTCGACGGCCACATCGTGCTCAACCGCCGCCTGGCGGAAGCGGGCCACTACCCCGCCATCGACATCGAACAGTCGATCAGCCGGGCCATGCACTCGATCACCTCGCACGAGCACCAGACCCGGGCGCGCTACCTGAAGCAGCTGTTCTCGCGCTTCGAACGCAGCCGCGACCTGATCAGCGTCGGCGCCTACGCCTCCGGCACCGACCCGGTGCTCGACCAGGCCATCCTGTTGCACGACAAGATAGAAAACTTCCTCCAGCAGCAAATCACCGAACGCGTGACCATGGGCGAGAGCTTGGGGCAACTTACCTCTCTGTTCGAGTGATTGATGCGGCCACCAGCCCCATATAATTTGTCATCATGGCTTCCAAAGCGCAACTAGAAACACTGATGGACCTGGCCCGCCGCGAGACCGACGACGCCGCCAAACGGCTGGGCGCCGCGCTCAAGGCGGTCGACGAGGCCAAGCAGAAGCACCAGATGCTGGTCGGCTTCCGCGAGGAGTACCTCAAGAAATTCGAAGCGGCGCAGGCGGCAGGGATCACGCCGATGGCATACCGCAACTTCCAGGCCTTCATCGAGAAGCTGGAAGTGGCGGTCAAAGGCCAGCACGACATGATCCAGCACGCCGAGTACCGCAGCGAGCAGGAAAAGACGGCCTGGCAGGCCAGCGAGCGCAAGCGCATGTCGTACTCGACCCTGAACGACCGCGCCGACGCCGACGCGCTCAAGCTGGAAAACAAGCGCGACCAGAAGCAGATGGACGAACACGCAGCACGACAGGCGTATTACAAACGCTGACGCATTTAACCAACCGACACGGCGCGACTTATGCAGACCTCGAACATTCAAACCCCATCCCTGAACGCCGACGCAATCGCCGCCCCCAAAGGCAGGCTGAACCTGAGCGGCAGCGGTACGGATAATTTGTTCAAGCAAACGCTGTCGCGCGAGATGGACCAGCGCCAGGCCAACGCCAACGCCGGCGCCGCCAGCGCGCCGGCCAAAGGCGCCGAGCGCCCCGCCGCGTCGCGCTCGTCCGCGCCGAAGCAGGCCGCGCCGGCCAAGCCGGCGCCGGCGCAGCAAAACAACCAGGCCGATGCCGCCAGCCAGGCCAAGCCGGCCGGCGCCGGCGAAGCGCCCGCCGCACCGGCGCCGGCGCCGGCGCCGGCCAAAAGCGCCGCCAATGATCGCGACGACGGCGCCGCCGGCGATGCCCAGGCCGCGCCGGCGTCCGATCCGGTGGCCGACATGCTGGCCCTGATGGCCGCCTTCAACCAGCCGGCCGCGCCGGCCAGCACGCCGGTCGCCGATAGCACCGACAACGCCATCGCGCCAGCGGCCAGCGCCGGCGCTGCGCCGGCCTTGGCCGATGCCGCCGACGCCACGGCGGCCGCCCTGGCCGCAGGCGCGGCCGCCCTGGCCGCAGGCGCGGCCGCCCGCAGCGACGCGGCCACCGGCAGCGACGCTGCGGCGGACACCGGCGCCGTCGCCCCCGCACTGACCGCGGCCGGTCCGCTGACTGCGGCCGCCCAGCAGGACGCCAAGGTCGGCGCGGAAGCGCTCGCCGCCCTGAAGGCGATGCCCGCCCAAGCCAGCTCCGCCGCGCAAGCGGCCGAGGCAGCGGCAGCAGCGGCCGCAGCGGCCAGCGCCGCAGCCGGCGCAATCGCAGCCAGTGCAGCGGCCGACGCTGCCGCCGCCAAGGCCGGCATCACCAAGGCCGGCGCCGCTGCCGTGCCTGTGGCGCCGCAAGCCGTGGTCGCCAAGGATCAGACCGATATCGCCGCGCCTGTCGCCAGCGCCGACCAGCCTGTCGATGCGGCCGTGGCCGACATCGCCGCAGCGCCGAAAGCCGAGTTGCCGCAGCCCAGCGACGCCAAGGCCGCGCCGGTAGGCGCCGAGCAGCCGGCATCGGCCGCGCTGCAGCCAGCGTCGCAGGCCGAACCCGCACCGGCCGCCGACCGCGCCGCCGGCGCCCTGGCCGCCCCGGTCAAGGATGCGGCACCGGCCGACGCCGGCTTGCCGCAAGTGACGCAAACCCAGCAACAGCAGCACGTCGAGCCGCAGCCGGCCGCCGGCACCGCGACCAAGAGCGGCGCCAACGCCGACTTCGCCGCAGCGCTGAAGGACGCCGCCCCGGCAGCCGTCGCGCCCGCCGCCGCCAGGGCCGCGCAGGACATCGCCAAGGCCGCCACCGCCGTCCCGACGGACAAGCTCAGCAGCCGCGTCGGCACCCAGGCCTGGGACCAGCAACTGGGCCAGAAGATCGTGTTCATGGCCGCCGGCGGCGAGCAGAGCGCCACCATGGAACTGAACCCGCCCGACCTCGGCCCGCTGCAGGTGGTGCTGAGCGTGAACAAGGACCAGGCCACCGCCGCCTTCAGCTCGGCCGCGCCGGAAGTGCGCCAGGCGCTGGAAGCGGCCCTGCCGCGCCTGAAAGAGATGATGAGCGAGGCCGGCATCCAGCTCGGCAGCGCCACCGTCTCGGCCGGCATGTCGGACCAGAACAACGGTTTTAACCAGCAGGCCAGTTCGGCGCAAAGCGGCAACGGCGGCGGCCACCGCGGCGGCGCCCGCCTCGGCGGCGACGGCGCTGCCGGCGCCGCCGAGGCGCCGCGCAGCGCCCCGCCGCCGCGCCGCGTGCCGGCCGGCGCGGTCGACACCTTCGCCTGATCCGCGGCATCGGCCACGCGCACCGGGACCGGCGCCCCTGCCCTCCCGGTTTTGTTGTCTGTTACACTATGGAAACGTCAAGCAGCGCCCGCAACGCCCTTCTTTTCGGCGTATGCAACTGCGCAGGCACAACTGATAATGACATAATGACGGCATGATCCACTTCTGCACCACGCAAGGGCTATTTTGAAAGCGAACCCAAAAATGAAAGCCGATCAGAAAGTTGACGCCCCCGCGGGCGGCGGCAGCAAAAAACTGATCATCATCATCCTGGCGGTGGTGCTGGTGCTGGGCGCGGCCGGCGGCGGCGCCGCCTGGTTCTTCCTGCATGGCAAAGCCGACGCCGGCGAGGAGCATGACGAAGCCCCGGTCAAGAAAGGCAAGAAGGCCAAGAAGCCGGTCGGCCCGCCGGAATACGTGCCGGTGGAACCGTTTACCGTCAACCTGCAGCCGGGCGAGAGCGGCACCGACCAGTATCTGCAAGTGGCGTTCACGCTCGAAGTGGGCGGCCTGGAAGAAAAGGAAAACATCAAGAACAACATGGCCAAGGTGCGCAGCCGCATGCTGTTGCTGCTGTCGAGCAAGCGCGCGGCCGACATCAGCACGCCCGACGGCAAGATCCAGCTGGCCAAGGAAATCGTCGCCCAGCTCAAAGAGCCGTTCGAGGACCGCGGCGCGCCGCAGGAAATCGAAGACGTGCTGTTCACTTCATTCATCATTCAGTAAGTAGAGCGTCATGGCCGATAATTTTCTCTCCCAGGAAGAAGTCGATGCCCTGTTAAAGGGCGTCAACGGCGATCAGGACGACGTCCAGCAGCAGGAAGACGTCGCGGGAGTCCGTACCTACAACCTGGCCACCCAGGAACGTATCGTCCGCGGCCGCATGCCGACGCTGGAGATCATCAACGAGCGCTTCGCCCGCCTGTTGCGCGTCGGCCTGTTCAACTTCCTGCGCCGCAGCGCCGAGGTGTCGGTCGGCTCGGTGCGGGTGTCCAAGTATTCCGAGTTCATCCGCAACCTGGTGGTGCCGACCAACCTCAACCTGGTGCACATGAAGCCGCTGCGCGGCACCGCGCTGATGGTGTTCGACCCGGGCCTGGTGTTCCTGCTGGTGGACAACCTGTTCGGCGGCGACGGCCGCTTCCACACCCGCGTCGAGGGCCGCGACTTCACCCAGACCGAGCAGCGCATCATCCTGCGCATCCTCGACATCGTGTTCGAGGCCTACACCAAGTCGTGGGAACCGGTGTACCCGGTCGAGTTCGAATACATCCGCTCGGAAATGAATACGCAGTTCGCCAACATCGCCACGCCCAACGAGGTGGTGGTGGCGTCGACCTTCACGGTGGAGCTGGGCTCGGTGTCCGGCCAGATCCACTTCTGCATGCCCTACTCGATGATCGAGCCGATCCGCGATTCGCTGACCTCCAGCCTGCAGGGCGAGGCGCTGGAAGTGGACAAGCGCTGGATCCGCCTGATGACGCAGCAGATCCAGATCGCCGAAGTCGAGATCGTCGCCTCGCTGGGCACGGCCAAGGTCAACTTCGACGACATCCTGAACATGCGGGTGGGCGACATCATCCCCTTGACCATCCCGGAAATGATCTCGGCCACGGTCGACGGCGTGCCGGTGATGGACTGCAGCTACGGGGTCATGAACGGACAATACGCGCTGAAGGTGGAGAAACTGCTCGCCAATGCCGATAACATTAAATAACGCCGGCGCAACCGCCGCCGGTGACCGCGATACAGGAGAGAAATAATGTCGGATAATCAAGACGACCAGGCCATGGACGACGATCCATGGGGCGCGGCGATTGCCGAGCAGGCCCAGGCGGAAGCCGCGGCGCTGGAGAAGCAACAGTCGCAGGCGGCCAGCGCGGCCGTGTTCAAGGACTTTTCGAGCACTCCCAGCAAGACCGAGACGCACAACGATATCGACTTCATCCTCGACATCCCGGTCCAGCTGACGGTGGAACTGGGACGCACCAAGATCGCCATCAAGAACCTGCTGCAACTGGCGCAGGGCTCGGTGGTGGAACTCGACGGCCTGGCCGGCGAGCCGATGGACGTGCTGGTCAACGGCTGCCTGATCGCCCAGGGCGAGGTGGTGGTGGTCAACGACAAGTTCGGTATCCGCCTGACCGACATCATCACGCCGTCCGAACGTATCCGAAAACTCAATAAATGAAGCACGGACTCACTCTCAGCTTGATCCTCGCGGCGGCCTTGGCCGCCGCGCCAGCAATGGCCCAGCGCAGCGTGTCGGGCACCATCGGCGGCGCGCATGCCGCCACGGCGCCGGCCACGCCCGCTGCGGCGGCGCCCGCCGCCGCAGCGGAAACCCCGGCCGCGACCGATGCGGCCCCGGCCCCCGCCGCCGCCGCCGCCGCCGCGACCACCCCGGCGGCGGCGCCCGCCGCCCCCCCCGGCCCGCTGGCCATGACCATCCCCACCCCGCCCGCCGGCGCCAGTTCCACCGGCGGCGGCCTGCTGTCGACCACGCTGGCGCTGCTGTTCGTGCTGGCCCTGATGCTGGGCCTAGCCTGGTTGCTGAAGCGCTTCGGCCCGAAAGGCCTGGGCGGCGGCAACAGCAACGTCAAGCTGGTCGGCAGCCTCAGCGTCGGCGCCCGCGAGCGTATCCTGGTGGTCGAAGTCGGCGAACAGTGGATCGTGGTGGGCGCCTCGCCCGGCCGCATGAACGCGCTGGCCACCATGGCGCGCCAGGACAGCGGCGAACCGGCGCAGCAGACGGGTTTGTCAAGCGCGCTGCCGACCGCCAACTTCGCCGAATGGTTCAAACAAACGATCGAAAAACGCAATGGCAACAAATAAGCTGGGCGGCGTCACCAAAATCCTGCTGGTCGTGGGCGCGCTGGCGCTGCCGCTGCTGGCCGGCGCCGAGTCCAACATCGGCATCCCGGCGCTGACCTCGACCCCGGCGGCCGGCGGCGGCACCAACTACACGCTGCCGATCCAGACCATGCTGCTGATGACGGCGCTGACCTTCATCCCGGCGGCGCTGTTGCTGATGACCGCGTTCACCCGCATCATCATCGTGCTGTCGCTGCTGCGCCAGGCGCTGGGCACGCAGTCGGCGCCGCCGAACCAGGTGATCGTCGGCCTGGCGCTGTTCCTGACGCTGTTCGTCATGGGCCCGACCTTCGACAAAATCTACACCGACGCCTATCTGCCGCTGCAGGAAAGCAAGATCAACATGAGCGAGGCGATGGAAAAAGGCGCGGCCCCACTCAAAACTTTCATGATGAAGCAAACCCGCCAGGCCGACCTGGCCTTGTTCGTCAAATTGTCGCGCAGCCCGGCGCTGCAGGGGCCGGAAGACGTGCCGCTGCGCATCCTGGTGCCGGCCTTCGTCACCAGCGAACTGAAAACCGCGTTCCAGATCGGCTTCGCCATCTTCATTCCATTTCTGATTATCGACATGGTGGTCGCCTCTGTTCTTATGTCGATGGGGATGATGATGATGTCGCCGGCCACCATCTCGCTGCCGTTCAAGCTGATGCTGTTCGTGCTGGTGGACGGCTGGCAGCTGCTGCTGGGCTCGCTTGCCCAGAGTTTTTACTAGGAGACCGGCATGACACCCGAAAGCGTGATGACGATGGGCCGCCACGCGATGGAGGTCACGCTGATGATCGCCGCGCCGATGCTGCTGGTGGCGCTGATCATCGGCCTGGTGGTGAGCATCTTCCAGGCCGCCACCCAGATCAACGAGCAGACGCTGTCCTTCATCCCCAAGCTGGTCGGCATTTTCGTCGCGCTGGTGGTGGCCGGACCGTGGATGCTGGCGGTGATCCTCGACTATATGCGCGAAGTGTTTTCCGGCATTCCCCTGCTGGTGGGATAGTTATTTAAACAATATGTAACAGTTTACAACCAACCGAAAAGTTCGCTTAGAATGTCCCAATTGATGCTTCGCGGAAATGTAACAGTGGGTCGCGCACCCTCATGATTACCGTCTCTTCCGCCGATATCAATCTGTGGATCGCCGGTTTGCTGTGGCCGCTCACCCGCATCCTGGCGCTGATCACCGCCGCGCCGCTGTTCGGCAACAGCGCGGTGCCGGTCAGCGTCAAGGTCAGCCTGGGCGTGCTGCTGGCGATGATCGTCGCGCCGGCGGTGCCGGCGCTGCCGGCCGCCGACCCGATGTCGCTGGCCGGGCTGCTGATCCTGCTGCAGGAAATGCTGGTGGGACTGGCGATGGGCTTCACCATCCGCGTGGTGTTCGCGGCGGTGGAGATGGCCGGCGAGATTTCCAGCCTGACCATGGGCCTCGGGTTCGCGACGTTTTTCGATCCCAACACCCGCGGCCGCTCGTCGGCGATCAGCCAGTTCCTGTCGCTGGTGGCGACCATGGCCTTCCTGGCGCTCAACGCCCACCTGGTGCTGCTGTCGGCGCTGGTGGAAAGTTTTTCCACGCTGCCCATTTCCGCCACGCCGGTCTACGCGGGCGGCTTCAAGCAGATGGCCGACTGGGGCGGCGTGGTGTTCAGCACCGGCGTGCAGCTGTCGCTGCCCATCGTCGGGGCGTTGTTGATTACCAACGTGGCGCTGGGCGTGCTGACGCGCGCGGCGCCGCAACTGAATTTGTTCGGCATCGGTTTCCCGATCACCCTGGGCGTGGGCCTGCTGGTGATCGCCGTCACGCTCCCGTACCTGGGCACGCCGGTGCAGAACCTGTTTTTGAACGGCATTGAACGCGTGCGGCTGATGCCGCGCACCTGGTCGCAGAGGCCGCCGCCAGCGGCCAGCCCGCCGGCGCCGGCGCCGCTGCGGCCATAGCGAGATTCAATCGCCGACAACTTGATTTATGGTTTCCGTGAGGCAATTTACGCTATCATGGGAGCTTCCCGGGAGATTCTGTAATGACGACGCTCGTTCCAACATTCACTACTGCCAATATTGCCAGCTGGACCACGGCACAGGTAGTCACGCTGACGACCGAAGACATGCAGGCGTTCAACTCGGACCAAATCGGCGCGCTGACGACCACCAGCCTGCGCGCGCTGAGCACCCAGCAACTCGCCAGCCTGAGCCTGGACGGCCTGCTCGGCATCACCACCGACGGCATCCCGGCCCTGACCAATGTGCAGATCGCCGCCCTGACCTCGGCCCAGATCCAGACCCTGAGCACCGACCAGCTGGTGGCGCTGAGCACGCGCGAAATCACCGCGCTGACCACGCGCCAGCTCAACCAGTTCTCGGCGACCCAGCTGGCGGCGCTGGAAACCCAGGATGTGCGCGCGCTGCAGACGCTGCAGATCAACGCCATCACCTCCGACCAGATCGGCGCCTTCACCTCCGATCAGCTGGCGGCGCTGACGTCGCGCCAGCTGGCCGCCATCAGCACCGGCGCCATCACCGCGCTCACCAGCGAGCAAGTGTATGCGCTGTCGTCGAGCGCGCTGCAGCAGCTCACCACCGCCCAGATCAACGCCCTCACCGAGGGCCAGCTGAGCACCGTCACCACCGACCAGATCGCCGAGCTCAGCACGCTGCAGGTGGCGGCGCTGGCCACCGCCACGCTGGCCGTGCTCACCAGCGACCAGTTCGCCGCGATCGAGCTGCGCGACCTGGTCGGCCTGTCGAGCCGGCAGATCGCCGCGCTCAACGGCAGCCAGCTGGCCGGCCTGACCACCGACCAGGCGCACGCGCTGCGCAGCACCCAGATCGCCGCGCTGACGCTCGACCAGCTGCCGCTGCTGAGCACCGACCAGATCGGCGCGCTGGCCTCGCTGGCGGTCCTGAGCAGCAAGCAGATCGGCGCGCTCAGCACCGACCAGATCGCCTCGCTGTCGACCCGCAACATCTCCCTGCTCAGCAGCGCCCAGCTGGCCGCGCTCACCGCGGACCAGGTGGTCGCGCTCACCAGCGACCAGATCGTCAGCCTCGGCACCCAGCAGGTGGCGGCGCTGGGCACCACCCTGCTCAGCACCCTCACCACCGACCAGATCCAGGCCATCGAGCTGCGCGACGTCGCGGTGCTGACCACCGCCCAGATCGTCGCGCTGAGCGCCGCCCAGGTCGCCGCGCTGAGCACCGCCCAGATGGCCGCGCTCAGCAGCGCCGACGAACAGGCGCTGCGCCCGGACCAGATCGCCGCGCTCAGCAGCGACCAGCTGGCCGGACTGAAATCGCTGGCGCCGCTGACCACGCTGCAAATCCAGGCCCTCACCACCGACCAGATCGCCACGCTGGAAACCGTCGACCTGGTGCGCCTGAGCAGCACCCAGCTGGCCGCGCTGACGCCGGACCAGATCGCCGCGCTGAGCACCGACCAGGTGGCGCTGCTGACCACCGCGCAGGTCGCCGCGCTGACCACCGCCATGCTCAGCCAGCTCAACACCGACCAGATCGCCGCGATCGAAACGCGCGATATCGCCGCCCTCGGCACCGCCCAGGTGCAGGCGCTGACGGCCGACCAGCTGGTCGCGCTGAGCACCGACCAGATCCTCGCCTTCAACACCAACGACGTGCTGGCGCTGCGCCCGGACCAGCTGGCGGTGCTCAGCACCGACCAGATCGTCGCGCTCAAGTCGCTGCTGCCGCTGCAGAGCGTGCAGATCCAGTCGCTGACGACCGACCAGATCGCCGCGCTGAGCACGCGCACCATCAGCAGCCTGTACAGCAGCCAGCTCAACGCGCTGACGGTCGACCAGCTGCACGCGCTCACCAGCGACCAGATCGCCGCGCTCGGCACCGGCCAGGTGGCGGCGCTGGCCACCGCCCTGATCAGCCAGCTCACCACCGACCAGCTGCAAAGCCTGGAGACGCGCGACTTCGCGGTGCTGACCACGGCCCAGATCCGCGCCCTCGACAGCGGCCAGCTCGCCGCGCTCAACACCGACCTGATCGCCGCGCTCAGCAGCGCCGACCTGCAGGCGCTGAGCGCCGAGCAGGTGACCGCGCTGAGCACCGACCAGATCGTCGCGCTCAAGTCGCTGCTGGCGCTGACCACCGCGCAGATCCAGGCGCTGTCGACCGACCAGCTGGCCGCGCTCGAGAGCCGCGACCTGGTCGCCCTGACCAGCACCCAGCTGGCCGCGCTGACGCTCGACCAGGTGCAGTCGCTCAACAGCGACCAGATC
>Ga0247742_10002430_pt1 | contig 12182 bp, 14 predicted proteins | sample UWRJL208509C2_FD_180944 | JGI IMG/M metagenome (GOLD analysis project Ga0247742, IMG submission 180944) | Plant litter microbial communities from Arlington Agricultural Research Station in Wisconsin, United States - UWRJ-L208-509C-2 | ecosystem: Environmental > Terrestrial > Plant litter >... | reverse complement strand
GAAAACGAGAACCCACACAGTCCAGCATAGTCCCCATTGTTTCGCGATCAGGCTGACGATGGGGAACATCAAGAAAACGGGGACGAAGGTAGACACTGACATGATGAAAACCTTTCGAGTGCCAAAGCGGCGGACGAGTTTAGCGAAAAATAGAAGTTGGAACAGACCAGTGCCTGCACCATACAATCCGATGATGTAACCGATCGTTGCTGGATCGAGGTCAAGTCCGCCCATCTCTACGGGCATATGGAAGAACAGTGGGAGCAAAGCGTTTACTGAAATGTTTAGGAAGGCAAGCGTAACGTAATTTGCGATGGATATCACCACAGGGAACGTCAGGAGACCACGAAATGTTACTTGTGGGGGTGAAGAATCCTCGAGAAGGGTGTCAGCGGACGAGGTCGATGCAGACCTGCGGGCGGACCGGCTGCGAGATTTGACAGAGGGAGCTGTCTGTCAGGTTGATTAGATCATTATGAAAGTACGTTGCTTATAATAGACAGCTCACTTCTTGAAAGAAGAATCCGGTGATCAGGAATATCACGACAACGAATATTGCAGGCGCGACACAGGGCAAGAAGTACGGATATTCCCTCCAGAATTGTCCAGTGAAGACAGTTGGGAAACGATCACTTGGTCGCGCTAATGTCCCTCCCATCAGAGGTCTGTGCAAATGTCAATGAGCCAATGGTCATGTGTACCGCCTTCGGCAATTTCGGAACGTACCCCATAGTAGCACCAAATGCCCATACGACGGGCATCAGTGCAAATGCATCAGCTCTATTCGTAGTGTCTGTCAATTCTCCCATAGCACTTTTCATAACACCTGAAGTTGGTGGCTAAATGAATACAATGGCATTTTCTTGACATGACAGGTCCACGTACCAATGTTGCCGTTAAGCAGCCCGCATAGACATCGGCTAGCCAAAAATGCTGTGAGCTTGAGCCAAGGAATGGCGAAAACGAAGCCTACCTGATGACCAACGTGATAAATGTACGCGAAAGGCCGAAGGACAGCATTGAGAGTATGGTTCCCACCAGACCGAGCATGAGAACGGGCTTTCGCCCGATTTTATCAGAAATGCGACTCCATTGGAAGACGGTCAAGGCCTCGGCCGCGAAGAAGAGAGATTCCTAAGATACGACTTCAATTTCGTGACACAAGGATCGAAATTGTTTACTCACGATTAACCCAGCATAGTACCCAACCTTTCGTTCGTCGCCTCCGATGATGTCTAAAGTGCTCACAAGCTTTACATATATCAGCAGCGCACAAGGTGGATAAAAGAGTTGACTGCTAACTTCGTTAATGTATGGGTATATGGACATGCTGCAGATTGGTTCGCAAATTTGTAGAATGAGGACAATGGCAATTTGCAACTTCGGCAGAGGGGTATAGGCCGGCTTCTGCGGCTTTTTGAGGAGAGGAGTCTGTTCATTATCTTGAATGTCGTTAACTGGATCCATGGAAGAAGGGTATGTGGGGGAGGGAATGCCGGGGATGCGTAGAGACGATAGAATGACGATCCTGGAAGTTTTATACTGGACGAGAATTTTCAATCGGGGCGGAACCTGCACAGATCTCTTTCCCAGAATAGGTTTGGAAAGAACCCGCCTTCGGACGTACGGGAATACCTGAGTGGCACTGCATTTGGATTGAAAAGGGTCACGAGTCCAAAGTAAGCCAGGGTTTTTGGGCCTCGAAGATGTAGACTTTCTGTTCGGATATGAATCGTGGGTCGAGCCAATGCCATTTCTGTGAGCCAGCTTCCATAGCTTCAATGAAAGCCATCAGGTTTCCGAGGAAAGAAGGGACTCCATCTGGGTGCAGAACTCATATGGGGACATCACCACATAAACGTCCGACAGTAATGACTTGGATCGACAACACCTGAGACCACAAAACGTAATCTCATTCAAGATCAAAGTCTATGAGATAATATATTAGATGAACATGGCTGTACAAGGTCGCTCAAGATAGCAAACAAGGAACGATACCAGTGTGGGGCGCCCTCTAAATTTTGTTTCCTGAAGTGTCCGGATCCTTCGGGATCGTTGGCCCGACAGCGTGCGGACATGTGGAATGGTGGTCGCTGGACGGATCTACGCCATGGCTCCACATCATGAACTTGAATTGCGTCTTCTCAGACGTCTCGGAGTCTTCATCCTTTTCATCCCATACCTTCACAAGTAATCGCTTTAGGTCGATGATGCTGGACCGATGGCCCTCGCAATCGATGCCATCATTTGCGACAGGCCATTTATAGCTCCAAGCGACCGTTTATTTGGTACAGAAGCGGTGATAAACATGAAGATGGTCCTACCGAAGAAGTCAGCGTGTCTGGTGATTCCTTACCATATGCCATATCCAAGAAGGCCAGCATCACAAGAGTAGCGATCAGAAACCATACAGCTAGTGAGTTCTTTCCGTTACTCCTCGCGATTAGGTTGATGACAGGAAACAGCGAAAAGAATGGGGGAAAACGTGGAGATGGCCGCAAGCGAAGATCCTCCTCTCATCAAGGTACCGCACTATGTGAGCGAAGTAGAAAGCCTGGAACACGGCACTTCCTGCGCCATAAGAGCCTATGGAATAGCCGATCTTGGGCGGGTCAAGGTCCAAGCCACCGATGTCGAAAGGCATGGCCAATAAGAGAGGCAGTAAGGCGTTGAGGGCCATGTTCAGGAAGGCAACCAGAGCGTAATTGGAGGCGGGCCATAACGGGATAGTGCACAAGCAGTTTTCGAATTGGAAGGGGCTCATCAGGTGCTTTTGGTTTTGAGGTGCGGTTATTGCGACTGTCATTGGAGATACCACGCTCGTGTTAACTAGGTTTTACTTTTGGCACTGTCTGAAACTCAAGCTTAACACCGAGGAGAGTGACAGTTGGAAGAAAGTTTGGACTCACCTCCTTGAAGAGTGCAAGGTCAATCAAGAACACACAAGCTTGCTGTCACGAGGCATGGGAGGAAGTACGCAAACGATATCCAGAACTTCCCACTGAATTCGAAAGCTTTCTAAGGGAAATTCGTTTTCAGCACTTTAGAGATGTAAGTGTAAGGCTGCCCACCATGCGTAGTTACCTCAGCCGTAGGCGCTCTATCGTCATGTTGTCATTCGAGGTACAATTCAGCGAGGGTGGAAGAGATATCCCGCAAATCGGTGGAGACAGTAGGAAGAGATGAACCGTGAATGTCTTAGAAGGTAGTTTCCGTACAGCGACGAATGTGGGGCTTGAAGGTAGCCACAACTGCGCGAGTCCTGCGTCCTTCCTCTGCGTCCACCTCGAAGGGGTCTCTCCGACCACCACGGACTGTAATTGGAAGATTCTGAGAGTTGTCAAGCCATTCGTTATCTGCAAGAGGAGTCGGGTCCTGGTCGACGAAGGCGCCTGTATTGGTGATGTGGTATGTATATTTGACGCTGAAGTGTTGTTAGGTGCAATGAGGCGACGCAGAACACATTTTGTGGACATTCAAGGTAGAAATATGGTGCGTAAGGTGGCAGACTTCTTTGTGAAAATGCGATTCTGAGAGGGCAAATTCTCTGCCAGCCAGATGCCGTAGTTCAGTACGTTCAGTTCCCACAATATCTCTGTCTTCCTTTCTGTCCACCAACACCTCGTCGTCCTAGATACTCTCCTCCTTCCCATCCCTCGCAGACCTAATCCCCCATCTCGCACATCATCGGGACGCCGTTTGTAACTAACTCGATTCGATTCGATGTCGGTGTCGGCCCGACGAGTGTACACCTCACATCGTCGTATATAGCCTCAAGCTCAAGCTCAAGCTCGAGCCTCGCGTCGTCGTCGTCGTCGTCATCCTTTGCGAGCTGACCAAACTCGACAGCAGGTCCACTATCGATTGGTATCGCAGCACGCGAGTCCTACTCGCATCGGCTACCGTTGCAGGTCGTTATCAGCATCTCAGAAGGCTCATCCCCGTCAACGTAGCTGGCACCGGTGGTGCATTACACTACAAAGCTGGGACTCTTGTCATACTCTAAATAAGGCAACAACTTCCTTTCTGGGGCAGTTTGAACTTGCGGTGAAGGAAACGTGGCTAGGGACTCTAGGCTATTATGACCGTCGTGTCGTGTTGGTGCATATGGGTGCAATGTTAATGGTGTTCCGGGTTTGATATTAAATAAATCGGCCAGTGCACAACCATGTGTGTTTGCACCACCCTGAGACTCCAGGTGGCAGTTGGCAGATCAACGGTACCATGCCGCTGCTAGTGACCCCAATTCTGACCAACCCATTGCCCGTTGCCAAATCTCGGCGTTCAATGGCGATGCTTGTCCATGGATGTTGGGCACTCTTACATCACACCATGCACAGCGATGGTATGGAGAGGGAGTCGGTAAGCGACTATTCTAGCGCTCATTATCACGATCAGTTGCTAAATATAGCTCATATGCGAGCAGGCACGGCGCGGTGCGAAACGGATGGATGGATGAGTGATTTGTTGAGCGTTGACGCCATTTCTCTGGTTATTGACATAATATATACGCATCACTTCTATTGTCATCATGATTAGGATGATTACAAACTTGATCAATTTAAACCCGCAGTGTCAAGCTGCCACAGTACCAGCGAATGCAGTTTCTGAATCAGACATTATCAATTCTTATGACCTGATACATAATGTCTCCGCTCAAGCCAATTATTTGCCTCCGGAGCCATTAATACCAAGTTGATGGAGGTTTTCTAAGGCTTTAAAGCTCTGGGATATTCAAACGGTCTGACTACAAAGAACGACGCGACGCGACTCACCAAGATGCGCCGCTCTCTAACGCTCCAAATCCTATCCGCGTTCATCCACCTCTCTACCTTGTCTGGGCACACAATCGCCTCCCCACCCATATCCTCACCCGCACCCCAGTCAACGGTCTCCCTCGGCTATGCAACCTACTCCGGCATACCCTTCTTTGATGCCATCAGCAACACCACTAATACCCACTTTCTGGGCGTTCGCTATGCCGCCTCGCCTACGGGGTCGTTGAGATGGGCTGCGCCACAACCACCTCGAACGACACCGGGGGTGCAGAAGGCGGCAGAGCAGCCGTTGCAATGTTGGCAGGCTCCGGTTGGCGCAGCGACAAGATCGCCGTTTAGGGAAGCCAGCGCTAATGGGACTGTGAGTGCGAGGACTCTAGGGAAGAGGAAGGTGCTTGAGAATGGTGCAACGCCAGGTGCCAGTGAAGACTGTCTGTTCCTGAAGTACGTTCTTTTCTTTACGTCATGTGAGTGGTGTATTACTGGCTAAAATCGCCAAACGTGAAGTGTCTTTGTACCTGGAAGCTTGGGATCAAAGAAAAACCTTCCCGTCGTATTCTGGATACATGGGTGCGTCAATCAAGTGTTTATTCTAAACTTACTCAATCTTTGTCTATCCTCTACTATGGTAGGGGTGGCTACGTTGCAGGAAATGTCACGGCATTTAACACAAACGGGAACGACCTTGTGCGCAATTCAGGCGGGAACGCTATCGTCGTCGCCATCCAATACCGGCTGGGTCTGTTTGGGTTCTTACCAGGACAGAAAGTGAAGGACGGAGGTGTGTTGAATGCAGGACTGTGTAAGTGTTGTCGAAAAGATGATGTACCGAAATGTTATTCACCTCTAAGCTCCCCAGTGGACCAACAATTCGCATTGAAGTGGGTCCAGGAACATGTACGTATTTTCCATTCCTTCACTATTTTCTCCAGGAGCACTGACATAGGGATCTTTTGTTTACAGATCAGCAAATTCGGTGGGGATCCCAAGAAAGTCACCATCTGGGGCGAATCTGCTGGCGCTGGCTCAGTTATCCAGCAAGTCGTGGCGAATGGAGGTAAAACCAATCCACCGCTGTTCAGAGCGGCTATCACGAGCTCGACGTATTTGCCGTCACAGTACAAGTATAATGATCGGATTCCAGAGGTATATCTCGTGAACTTCGAACATGGATCAACTCCCGCTTATTCGTGCTCATCTAGATGGTCTACACTGAGGCGGTCTCACAAGTGGGGTAAGGTGCACGCATCTCTCAGCCCTGAGATTCTACCGACTCCGTGTTTAGGTGTGCATCCGCCTCTGATACGTTGAAATGTCTCCGTCAAGCCAACATCACCGCTCTTCAAGCCGCCAACATCGAAATAAACACTAGTGGATTTTACTTCACGAACACTTTCGTACCCGTCGTCGATGGCACTTTTATCACCGATCGTCCAACTCAGCTTTTGAAGGATAAGAAGGTCAACACAGTGTGTTTCTTCCTTTCTTTAGTGCCTGCCGTTGCTGATGTCACTGTTTCCTACGACTCATAGGTCAATCTCTATGCTGTGACAAACGCAAATGAAGGCGGTATCTTTGTTGACAAAGTAACTACTACGGCGGATTACCTCGCTAACCTGTTCCCGCAGTTTGGATCGAAGGAGATCCAAGCAGGTACTGCTGCTTATGCGGAGCTTGGGCTATCAAATATTCAGCAGGCAAGTCTGATGGTTGGTGAATGTACTTTTTTTGCTCCCCTTGTGCATTATATTTGGTGCTGAAGCTTTCACAGCGAACTTGATCTGCCCGACGTATTACCTCCTGAGTGCGATCGGAGCGAATGCTTACAAGGTCGGTAGTATTCCGAGTTATTCTTTTAGTATAAGATCGTACTCACCTGTTTTGTGACAACCCTCAGAGTGAATTCGCTATCCCTCCCGCCTTTCACACCGATGACATTGCATACTACTTTGGCAACGGTACTGCACCCCCATATGCCAACCCTGTCTTCGACAAAGCTTTCGCCCAGGGTTTCCTGGATTTTGCGATCTCGCTCACTCCGAATGTGAGGTGGGATAGTACGAATATTGGACCCGCGTTTGTGCCATGGGTTGGGTCACATAGCGAGATGCTGTTCAACAAGACGGCTGGAGACGCGCCTGATATCAGACGCGTCCAGACAGATGGTGGGGTTTTGAAGAGATGCGAGTGAGTAACGGCTACCACACTCTTATTCTATCGTTGACTAAATTCCTTCTAGATATTGGGCTAGTTTGTCTGCTTCCGCTGGGCAGTAACAGCACCTGATGTGGACCTTGTCGTCTCACCCTTTCTCCACACATTATTTACGTCCACTATGTAGACACCCAGCTTTCAACGCTTTGCGCATGAGCCAGTCTAATTTACAACCTAAATGATTTTTTCTTTGTGGACATCGTGCGTCATATTGCCCACAAGAAATTGCTACTATTAAACAGAGGCATGCGTATGGGCGCCTAATTTCTAGATCTGAGCAATGCACTACTGCCAATACTTCCTCCTTGACCACAAATCTGGCGTTCCTGCAATAATACTAGTCTCCCCTTGCAAGAGCATTGGGACTTGTTTGACGCATTTCCAGCAACACTCAAGTATTCAGTTCTTAGGCCCGGGGTGTGGCGTTCTTAATCGTCTTTTGGTCCGCAGCTGATCAGGCCGTGGAATACTTCCAAGCGATCATGATTGCATCTGCTGTTTATAGAACCCTTATCATATCATCCAAATATTCCACAATTTCTGCGAGGTGGAATAATCCTCAATCGTTGAGGCTAATTCTTGGTTCATACAACATTGGCGCTATCTAGAAATGTTTCTATCGATCGTGAATTGGGGACCATACCACTCTCAAGGAATTGAAGGAACCGTAGAGTCCGAGGCTAAATGAGGCAGTAATTTCCTTTTTGGGGCCTGCAAACCCTCGCCCCATGATCGATCCTTCAACTCGGAATCACGATCGAAGGTCAACTTCAAGTACTTGAGTGACTAAACCCCTGCCAATGCCTATAACTATTGTCTGGTCAGCGCTGGGATGTTCGAGGTCTTGCATTGAAGACCCTTCGATGTATCGAGAAAATCCGATAACATCCATACATACATGGATGATGGCATGAGAGAGGGTGGGTAAGTTCTTACCGCTATTAGCGCCTTCGGTGGCTAAATATAGCTCGCATCCGAGCTGTCTGGATCAAGTGGGGCGCACTCACTTATGCTCATGACTCAACGGGTTGCGGCACCGGTTTATAGGTCCGTTTCGACCTTCTTTTTCAAAAAATACACAACCCTTTTGTGAAGTAGATGAGCACTCCGTTGATCGCTAACCAGGATGATTATTAAGTATCCGTTCTCAAGCGGAGGAAGGCAACGTTCGAAATCTCAATAATTTTAGTATCTACAGTCCTCATATGTGGACCGGCCACCGAAGCTGGTGCAAGAGTTTAGTGAGGCCTGATGAGCTGTGGTCAGCACCGCGGGGCACATCTACCGACCTCCCACGCTACGCTGAGTACTTTTTCAGCACAGCACACACCGCCACGCCAAAGGCACTTAAAACTACAATTCCAATGAAATTGACTCTGCATACAACCACCTATTCTGAGTTGCCGAAAAGAACCGACTTGTTTTGGTTTGTTTGTCTGACCCTTCACCCCTTTAGTCGAAAATTGCTCATTATGCTCTTGCACTGGCATGGTCGATTCTCCTGATAACGGTCCCGTCGAGTCCGGAGCCGGTTGGGTCATACTCTCTGAGAATTACAACTTGCTCGGAGTACAGCATTCTGCGTTTACTAATGCTAATAGTAATATTGCAAACCCTTTAAAGGTCGGGATCACCAGCAGGAACTAAGAACGACGATCCAACCTTGGCTTGACTGAGATGTGCTGTGAGATGCAGATGATATCTGCCCTCCTCGTCCTCTCTATCTTATGTGGCCTCACGAACGCGTCGACCCCTTCCTCTTCCCCTCCTGCCTTAAGCTCATCCCTCCCTCTCATATCTACATCCACACCCCAGCCAACAGTGTCCCTCGGCTACGCGACCTATTTAGGCATCCCCTTCTTCGACACCCTCGCCAATGCCACCTACACCCAGTTCCTTGGGGTCCGGTACGCCGCTCCGCCTACAGGGTCTTTGAGATGGGCCGAACCTCAGCCGCCTCAGACAACACATGGGGTACAGAGCGCAGATCGGCAGCCCGTACAATGTATGCAGTCGCCGTATGGGAGTAAAGGGAGGACTCCGTTCAGGGGTAACGGTACCAGTGGGGCTGTCAGTACGAAGACAGTAGAAGAGGTGCTTGGAGGGAGGGAACTCGAGGCGGAGCTGGATGAGAATGAGGATTGCTTATTCTTGAAGTACGTTTACTCGTTCCGTGTTGCACGACAGATAAATTTCCCATTTACTAACGCTACCCAACCAATGCTCAGTGTCTTCGTCCCTGGAAAATTAGAATCGAAGAAAAACCTCCCCGTTGTATTCTGGATGCATGGGTGGGTCAAAGATGTTTTAATCCTACACCCAGTACTCATTCCCTCATCGTCCATCTTCTCTCACTGCAGTGGTGGCTATGTCGTAGGAAATGCCACCGTGTATGGCACGAACGGGAACGACCTCATCCGCAAATCAGGCGGGAACGTCGTCGTTGTTATTATCCAGTACCGGCTTGGTTTGTTTGGGTTCTTACCAGGACGGGAAGTGAAGGATGGTGGAGCATTGAACGCCGGGCTATGTAAGTGCCTTTCAAACTACTGGTGATCATGTTCACCACTAATCACGTTATTTAGTGGATCAACAATTCGCCTTGAAATGGGTCCAGGAACATGTACGCTTTCGCTCTTCATGGGTCCCAGACATGCGCCTGAACTTCGAATCCTTAAATCACAGATCAGCAAATTCGGCGAGGACCCGATGAAAGTCACCATCTGGGGTCAATCGGCAGGTGCAGGCTCCGTCCTCCAACACATCGTGGCGAATGGGGGTAAAACCAACCCATCACTCTTTAGAGCCGGTATAACGAGCTCGGTATTTTTGCCATCGCAGTACAGGTATAACGATCGAATTCCAGAGGCGAGTCTCGCACGAACTTTGAACCTGGATGGACCCCTGCTTACTGACACTAATTATTGCAGATCCTCTACAATGAGACGGTCTCACAGGTTGGGTAAGCTGTACATGGTTTTTGTCCTAAAGATTTTACTGAGTCTATATAGGTGTACATCCGCCTCTGACACTTTCAAATGTCTCCGCGAAGCCAACGTCACCGCTCTCCAAGCTGCCAACACCAAAATCAATTCTGATGGATTCTATGGGACATTCACCTTCGTACCCGTTGTTGATGGCACGTTCATCACTGACCGCCCCACTCAACTTTTGAGGGACAAGAAAGTCAATACCGTGCGTGGCTCTTATTTAGCTGATGCTTACGGTTTTGTTGAGAGGACTTTTCTTCATCCTGTGTAGCGGAATCTCTATGCGGTGACTAACGCGAATGAAGGAAATATTTTCATCGATCAAGCGACGAATACGACGGTCACAACACCGGAGTACCTTTCTAATTTGTTCCCAGAGTTTGGGTCGAAGGAAATTGAGGTGGGCACTGCTGCCTATGCGGGTTTGGGGTTGTCGAATATCCAACAGGCGGACCTGATCTTGGCCGAAGGTACGATTTTCACTTGTATTTACACCTAGTGTGTTGGGCCTCAAGCTTTCCCTAGCGATATTCGTATGTCCGACATATTCCGTCCTGAATGCAGTCGGAGCCAACGCTTACAAGGTCAGTACGAAACCATGATCATTTTGATATTGTCTATGGTCGATGTGTTTATCTGACAACAACTCTTAGGGCGAATTCGCCGTTCCTCCGGCCCTCCATAGCGACGACACCAGATACTACTTTGAGAATGGCACTCCACCCCCGTATACCAACCCTATCTTCAACAACGCCTTCACAGAGGCTTTCCTGGATTTCGCAATCTCGCTCAACCCAAATGTGAAGTGGGATAGTACGAATGTTGGCACACCGACGTTTTTGCCGTGGGTCGCCTCGCGTAGTGAGATGGTGTTCAATAAGACGGCGGGGGATGCACCTGATATTAGACGCTCGGAGACGGATAGTGGGGTTTTGAAGAGATGCGAGTGAGTAACACCACTTCATTCTTATTCCTCTGGTTAATTGAGTTGCTCGCAGGTATTGGGCCAGCGTCTCAGCTTCCACTGCACAATAGTAATGATGACAGAACTGGTTCTTCCCCTGTTGGCAAGGAAGTAGCCGTTTTCCCATGTTTTATTATTGACTTAATTATACTTTAATCCGAATCTGATGAATATTTTTCGTGGTCCGCGTGCCCTGAGGCTTCGAAGTCACTACACACGGGCGCTTAATGCTTTGATTTCCTTATATGGCAAGAATGTAATCAAATCAGGCACCAGTGGCACGGTCCGTGTCTTTGTTCTGCTGGGCCGCTTTGCTTTGAGGTATTTTGTGCTTCGTGCCACATCTCGTTTGCATTGACATTGTGCTCATGCGTCTCATAAACGAGGGCTATAAAAGAGCAGGTGGGAGGACGACGGTTTCTCGCCTCATTTCTCATTCTACTCTGCCCCTTCCGGTGCCACTGCGACTGAACCCTTCCTTACTGCAACCAGACCGGCTGCCCTTAATCACTCATGGCAACTCTGAAGCTAATATATGACCCCATCACCACCAGCAGCACTCGCTCTCACTCTCGCTCGCGTAGCCCCCCGACGCTTACCCTCACCTCCAGTGACACCAGCCTTGGACACATCAATCAATCCGCGCTCATAGTAAGACATATCCAATCCAACATCCTCATCTCCGACCTTGTGCCTACCGGGGACCCGGACACCACACCCTCGGCAAGGGTGCTCTTGAAGACCGCGAAGGGTGACAAGGCGAATGATTTGTTGAAGTGGGAGTATGAGGTTTATGAGGAAAGGTTGAAGATGCTGCAGGGGAGCATCGTTCCGAGGTGTTATGGGCTGTTTAGCGGGAGAGTGGATGAGCGTGGCACTGCCAGTGGGACTGGAGAGAGGTTTGGGTGTTTGGTGTTGGAGTATGTGAGGCCGCATATGGATAAGAGGGTCGACTCAGATGAGTTCCAGTGAGTCAATATTTGCTTTCTTTGTCAATTTCCTGTATAGACTCACTTATCCTGAACAACCAGCCGTCAGCTCATGCTAGGTCTCTGCAAAATCCACGATGCGGGTATCAAACACGGCAACCTCAAAACGCATCATATCCTGCAGATGGGGTATTCCCCGCGCATCATCGACTTCTCGCTCGCCACCACCCACCGATGTCGGTCTGCACACCCAGCTCGGCCGACTGGTGTGCGCGATCCAGAGGAAAGGAAGTACGCGAAGGATGTT
>Ga0247742_10002429_pt1 | contig 12188 bp, 11 predicted proteins | sample UWRJL208509C2_FD_180944 | JGI IMG/M metagenome (GOLD analysis project Ga0247742, IMG submission 180944) | Plant litter microbial communities from Arlington Agricultural Research Station in Wisconsin, United States - UWRJ-L208-509C-2 | ecosystem: Environmental > Terrestrial > Plant litter >... | reverse complement strand
GACATGTCCCCTGTCCACCCTCAAGGTGGCCGACGTCCAAATTTCGGCCAGCCTGTCACGCGTCCCACTCCTGGCCGAACTGAACGAAATAGTACAGTACTCTAGAATCTAGTTTTTAATTTGTGGTTCATCTCGTTGACTCTCATCTTTCTTCCTAGCGACTAGACTCATCAACCATCCAACCATCCCCCCTTCAACTGACATTTTCATCTGGCTCTGTCTCTCGTCAAAGAATGGACCTTCTCATTATTCGACATCCGTACTGGTTACTCATCAATCAGATGAAATAACCCCACTAGCAGCGGGAATTCTTCACAAAATATTTCTCTGGGTACTGCCTCTGGGTCTCGAAAACAATCGCAGATCAAAACCTCGTTTGTACTCTTCGAACTTGATAAATCCCCCGTTAGCGGACGCGTTTCCACTCAAAAACCACTCCAGATGCCGTTTCTTTTTGTGACGGTTCAGATTTCTTGCGTGAACATTCTGACGTTCGCGGTGGCAGAAACCTCGTTGTCTACGAAGTGAAAATGAAGCAAGACCACGTAAATGAAAATATGACCGTAAGTAAGAACGTAATGCTTGAATTCGGGCACAAATACTGGAGACAAGGTAGTAAGCGTTCCGATGTTCAAATGAAATTTACTACGTTTTTTTCCAGACTACACTAGAGCATTTAACGAGAGAGATGAGATGAGAAGCAATCAGTAGACGGATGGCATTGAATAGTGAAAATGAAGTATCGAGGTGTTGGGCGCTCGAGTTTCCTAGTGTTTGAATGGGTGCGTTTGCGCTCAGCATCTGCGCCATTGGAAGTTGAATTTCTATGTAGAGTCAGTAATTTTGGGGTACTGGCTTTTACCGTGGCACTACCGTGCGCCCCGTGAGGGCCGTGGCTAATGTGGCACGGCATACATGCTCATTGCAAGGTTTAGTACGGTTCACACGGCTTGAGCGCGGTTTACCTGTTAAGGTAGCTCGTATCTCGTTAGCTCTACTAATCAATCTGCATACTTAAAGCTCATATATGAGCTTTTATGCCTGAGATATGCAGAAGAAATAATTATACACCCGACTTCAAATACTGAGATGTCTCCAATTTATCTGCCTCCGAGGCGATGGCAAATCCCGGGGAAGTACAACATATATCCATAATTCTTCCTCTTCATTGACTCTATTTGCCTTTAAAACATAAAAATTTAATACAAGAAAATGCACCTACATGGCTCAGTAGAGCAACACCGTGTCTTGACACGGCCCAACACGTTTCGACACGGCAGCAACACGGCTTAACACGGTGGCAGTACGGCTCAACACACCAGCGCCACGATTCCTGCACCACCATCACGGCTCGAGTCACCAGCTGCACGGCCGCTCATATCTAGTAGCCTCCCATGCACGGCATCAAAGTAAAACGCACACCAGCAGCATTTTGCCGCATGGCTGGGTGCATCACGTACACGCCAGGTTCGCGTTCCACACAAGGCAACTGCGCCAGGCCGAATAAGGCAATGTGGTCACGCACGCGCTCTTGCTTGATCTTACCGTCAAATTTTCTAATGTCTAACGTCTACTTATCCTCACTCAAGATTGTACATCTACGTATCTGGGATGGTATTTGTGCGCCACCTCAGATCCAGCCGAAAAACCAGGTGTGGTACTTTCATTTTTTAATGAATATGTGACTGATACTTATTTTTTTAAAGTTTCTATGCCTTGCAGTGTCGTTGATCACGCTTCAACAGCACCATCGGAACCAGTATCAGGCAAACGGTCAGCACCGACACCAGAAGCTATTTCTACAGTAAATCCGGGATCTAAAACAAGTACACTGACGATCTAAACTCTTTTCAGACTACCTGGTTAAGTATGAGCTTCTTAAAGGTCATTCAACAAAAATGGGACTATTGACCTAACGGAGACTTCGACGAGGATTTCAATCGTATAATGGCCTCCGAACTTGGAAATCTACAAGTCTACTGGGCTTGTTCTGCGGGAGGAGGTGATCGAAAAGGAAGCGTTGAAGCAGAGACCTGGCAAATGGGGCGGCGTACACGGCCTCACCAACGAGCACTAATTTTATTAACAGAATATACTTTACGACTTCACCCATAATCGACGCAGTGAGCACGGCAACACAACTCGATGTGTCACGGCTTGGTAACTCAATTACACGGCTCGGTGATAACCTGCACAGTTCAGCACGGCGGGCTCGTGGTCGACACGACAACGTGCACGGTTGCTCACGGCGCGACAGCGCTATGCACGTTGCAGCACGGCTCGTCACGGTGCTGCCACGGTGAAAAACTAGTGCCCAGTAATTTTGCATTATCAAAAAATTAAAATCACAAACCTGCTTGAACGATCCATCGGTCTATAAAAGAAATGAAAGGTTAGGCAGGAACACACGTATGGAATAAATGGAATGCACAGAGTCAGTGGTAATGAGTCCACGGCCTCCAGGGTTGGCGCCGTTGTTGACTCGGAGGTCGCTGTTGACGTTCAAGATAGTTGTCGCACCGCAAGGTGCAAGGACAGTCGATGCGAGGTTAAAGGCATCGCGGTACGTGTAATCCTTGCCTAAAATTTCAAGGTAAATAAGCATGAAGCACCTTGAAAGTTGTCTAATCAAGCTCACCCGGAACAGGACCAGTGACGGTAGAGCGAGCGGTGGCTTGTTGGGTCTGTCCCTGGACTGGAAATGAAGTGAGCAGCGGCTTAGGATAGTAATGGACAAGGTACATACAGTAGTAGATCGCCTGCTGTGTAGCAGCGACTCTGGCATCCAGCTGATAGAAGCCTCGCTACGAGAATTAGAGGATGAGTCTCTAGTCAATTACGAACCAAGGAAGGACTCACGTAATCGACAGTTCCAACGCCGAATGAGAAACCTCCAGGGAGTCTGCAAGAGAGACAATATTAGTGTTACGAGTAGACTCAGGAGCGGGACCACATACTTAATACCAAATGTCGATTGACAGTTCTTGCGATTGCTGCTGATGGAAGTCCCTGGACCGGCTTCAGCGGAGTACTGACTGAATGTGACGGTGACGGCGGTTCTGCTGGCTATAGAACTATTGCTAACGGACATGCTAAGAAAATTGACGAGACATACGATTGAGGAGGTAGAATGTGGATCCTGGTGGGCACCCCGATCCGTTCAGCCCAAAACTCGTGCTGTGGAAAATATCTTCGCTCAGCGTTTAATTTTCTGTAGATAGATGATCCGGGCCTACATGTTAAATCCCGGAGGTGCAGAGACACCCTGGGATGCAACCAGGGGTACTAATAGAGCGGCGGCGATGAGAGCAGTCTTTGAGTTGTCGTTCTGCTTCGGCTCTTTGCATTGTTGGTTAGTGGATCACAGTAGCATAGCCAAAACTAGCTAGCATGTGGGCGAAAGCACAACAGTGCTCTCCAGCCCATTTCGGGAGACATGACCATTCGAGACGAGCTGCGACACCCGAAAACTAGGAATGTTCATGACGCGGCAAGCGAGTCTCGTCAGGGCTCGTAAGTCTCCCAAAAAACTAGGAATGAGCAGCAGTAACATCCGGCTACCCAGCTTGCAGGTACTGGGTAAGCGATAAAATCAAACGTCTAGCGACGCGAATCACATGTAATGGGTCCAGGACCTCACATTACGGGACATCAGGTAGCAGCAACCACTAGCGTCGTGAATTGCGGGCAACGGATCTTACGACTTCACGTTACGGAGTGGCACCAGGCAGCAGCACAACAGGTTGCAGCAACAGCGGGTAGCAGCAACAGCAGGCAGCATGGTAGATGTTGGTCAGAGCGGAAATATTTTCATTGGCGATAGGTGATTAGGTAGTAATGAGTGGCCACGTCGCGCTCCACGGAGGCTAACGCGACAGGGTATTGCTCTCGAAGGGCCAATCCCTTCGGCCAGCTGACGCGATGACCTGGCATCAAGGTCTACCACGAGTAGCTGTCGTAGCTACTTGTGATACCCGTCATTGTACATTTTGCTGAATGGAAGCCACCTGGTGAAGACAAAAAATTTGGCAGTATAGTACTAACGAACGCAAAATGTTGGTACTCACCAAGGCCCCAATATTCCCGTGACCTCTTCGTGTCCCCTTCGTGCGTCGGCACCATCCCTCATCGGCCTCCCGAATATAGCACCTGCCTGGCCGTAGAAGACGAGAATGTGGAGGTGAGATGAAAACTGAGAAGGCCGCGGCCGCCTTCGCGAGCACGAGCGGCGAGGGATGATGGTGGTACGAAGCAGAGAGCGGCACGTGCTCACCATCACTCCCTCGAAGACTACATTCTATCCCACCGACGTTCCTTACTTAGGGCTAGAATTCCAATATGCCGCTGCTGGATGGTGCGGTCCATACCCGTAATTTGGGAGATGAGATCAATTACAATCGCATATGCTGTCAGGGATTGTGGAAGAAAATGGGTCATGGAGAGTTTTGCCCATTCCTGAGCGGCTTCCAAGCGAGTAGACAGGGGTCCAAATGTCATCGCAGACCTTCGGAAAGTTGATATGGCGGTATGAATGTCCGCGGGATCGCGTGAGCATTTGAAGCGGTGCTGAAACGAACTTCCTAGGTTATTCAGGTATCCTGACACGCCTGGGTGGCCACTGGGGATGAGTTGAACTGCCTGCTGATGGGCTGAGATGGCTCTCGAAACGTCAGAGACATCACCAGTGTGCTCAAAGCGACGCAGAAATACATTTCCGAGGCCATTCAACCGTCCTGACATGTCTGCATGGGCGCTGGGGGTAAGTTGAACTGATCGCTGGATGAGAGTGATAGCTTCCAAGGTGTCGGGGAAATTTCCTATGCGTTCATTGTGATTAAACAACTCGATTCCACGGTTGAATAATTTACGGGCTGAATATATTTAACATTGTATTTCTGCTTCGGACTTCGAGCTCGAGCCTACCTAGGTCATCACTGTCTCGTATATGTTCCTCTTGAAGAATCCCAGCGACCAGGAAAGTCAATTTGAGTGCTGGAACATCCGCCTCGGTCGTGAAGCTCTTCGTAATTCCTGATAATTTGCCGTAAGATTTGGGTGAGCAATCGATTGCAAACACCTAGATTATAACCTTACGGGTTTCTAACCCTAGGGCTAACTCATCTTTTGTCAAAGTCATGAATGCAAAATCCGTCAATTCCTCAGATGTAGCCACGATCTCGAAGTTGTCCATATCCGCATTTCTGGAACGCATTCGACATCAAAACCCGAAAGCAAATTTGATTTCCACTGAATTCTTACAGTTTAACCGGTAGTGTCTGCTTCCATGTCTCTTGGGATGTCCTTTCCAGTGACAAAATCTGCCCCTCCTCGGCTGCAGATCCGAAAATGACGAGTTTGACCGAGTTGAGGGGTGGAAAGTTAGTCTCCGTCGCACATTGAAGTTGCAGATCTGAGAAACTATTGTCAAGGTACGACACTTCGATTGGTCGATATACTCACCAGTTATAAAGAGTCCATGTTTCGTCTTTTTATCGATAAACCCACTAGTTATCTCTGCCGGCTGAAGTGTCGTCTCCGAATAGTCGGTTCCAAACCGTGGCGCCTGGTTGGTCCCCGCATGAAACACGTCTTTCGTGAACTTTCCAGTTTTATCTGTGATTTTTAGTGTTATTTTTAAAAGATGTGAAAGGGAGAAGTTTTGAAAGTTTGACATGCCCATTTCACCACCCGAAATGATTCAGCGTTGAGATTAGCTACGCAGGGTATGGCTTCAAGCTGACCGCCACTATATATGCCCTGGAGGAGCAGAATATGAATAGGGCTCTGTAAGAGGCTGTGAGATATTTCATCGCCTTCACAACTAGAAGTATCATTCATAGGGATACCCTGTGTACTTGTACTTCGACAAGTATGCCAAATTATCCTGGGCACAGCCTCATTTGCGGCAGGTGTTCACACTAACTCCCATCCCATCACAAAACTGGAATTAAGGTCATATACTGGGGTAAGATAGGATTGAAAGTGACGGGCAAGGCTGTTGATGATGGTGGTTATGATAAGAGGAGGGACAACACCGCAAGCGATGACCCCATCACACACGTCTGTGCCAGATGCGACTGGTCTTGAGCATAATTTGGGTTGGGTCTGACGCCCGGGCGGGTAGGAACAGCCGTTTGTAGAGATGAATATATCAATGATCTAGGACATCTGTGACTGGTGAGTGGAACTGGAAGAGCCTTTCAATTCAACGAGAGCGGTCCTCATGTCTGAAAGTCTGCTCTTCCCCATTTAGACAGTAGAGTTCACACTAATTATTGCTTCTGCTGTCCTTCACCTACCCCAACTCGCGTTTGGGACCATTTCACGACCACTGGCACACGATCCCACAGTTACTCATGGCGCCGCCCTTCCGCGTCGTCTTAATCCTCGTCTCGCTGCCAGCATCGACGATCTTGCCAGTGGAGTAGCTCATAAAACATTGCAATACGTCTCCAAATCCCTTCGCGCTCGAGCTTAAGAAAAGCTTCTTCCTGTTCTAATCAACAGCCGCAATAACCTAATCCCGGCGCTGTTTACTTTTCTAATTTATGATAAAAATTTTATCCGTAACATCGACGTACGAATCGAGCAGGCATTTTAGTTAACCATTCATTCCAAAACATTGATCTGCGCTGTACGCACATCTCGCCTTGCTAACAAGAACTCACTGCAATCTCCTCATCCCAGGCACAAAACAGCTACTGGCAACATCCATCTATCCCGAGGTCACATTTCCCCGATTGGATGGCCAAGTGAGCTGACATCTTGGAATAGTCGAGGATCGGTCGCCTCCTGAACTTGGGGTCTTATGGACGAGTCAGAATGCTCGAGGTGAGGAGGACTGTGGTAAGCTACTCATCTTCATTTATTAATACTACTAGTACCTATTGTTTATCTGCTTGTCAATACATTCGAGCTTTGAATCAAGTACACTGTTCTCATCCCTGCCAGTAGATCCACGACTGATACTAGGTCGTAAGTCGAAAATTTACGGTGATATGAATAGAAAATGTATTTGACAAGGGATACAGTGGCGATCTGACTCGTGATAATGTAAAATGTAGTGCATATATTTTGATCTTCTGGGTAGCGCAATACGTATGCTAAATACGACAAACAGAAATAAATTAACAGCCAAAATGAACGTATGGAACCCAAGTCAGAAGACCTTGCTCCGTATCACCGAGTGTATTTCGAATGCCTTGAATAGCATGGTGGAGTGCACGTGCAGAGCCGCTGCTGCCGAATCCTGGTTGCCCTGAAGCCTTTCCCCTCTCCATAAGATCCCTATAGAAGCCTTCTGCCATGACTGGGCCGTACTGATCCTTGATGGACCACATAGTCGCCACTACGCTTCGGTATCCAGCCGCAAGCATCCCAGCCGCCAGGTGGACCGCCTCTTCTGAAAGCTTCTCAGTGCCAGTACTCGTCTGACATGCCGACAAAAATGCCAAATTGCGAACGGCAAACTTCTGTTTCATAATTTCTGAGAGTTCAAGCCGTCCGTCTTGCAGGTAGAAGCCGCTTTTGAGAGGGTTATCAAGATCCTGTCTGGCGTGGCATGCGAGGTGAATGGATCCATGCGATTCCATCTCGAATTTCACGTGGCTGACCGTTGCAGATTCTCCTTCAAGACGATGGCATTCGCCGTTATATATCCCAAATGCTTTCCAAATGCAATCCATTTCTTTCGTGGTTGCAGGAATCGGAGAACAGCCTGGGGTATTTGGTTGGCTGATAACAAGGAGCTTTGACAATGCGGGCTCTGGTGTATTGGTAGATACCTTGAGCTTCTCCAGGAGAGAACTGACAGTGGGTGTATATGAGGAAATTGCAAAGTCAGAGATGCATGATCCAGGTGGAAATCGCCCATTTTGACAATAGATTCCTGCAGCGTGAAGTGGAAGGAAAGCGAGGGGACCAGTTGGACACCACCAAATTCGAGCTGGATCTGAAGCGGGAGGGGACTTGAACAACAGTATCAAAAAATGATAAATCATGAAGTGGGAGTCACTCACGGAGAGCATAAGACCATCGAGGATTGGCTTCACCACATGTAGCCAGAGCGCATCGAGAACAAAATGCATCTCACTATGTGTTTCGTCACCGTCTTCCAGTACCAGACGGGGGCCACGATCTTCTTCTCTCGTGCGAACCCTGTGGTTTGAAAGGAAGCGCTGTAGACGCTCTCTGAGATCAGATGCTTCCTTATGAGTAAAATTGGTAAGAGGGATGTGGATGGGGACATCAGAGCCGGAGATGAGAGCCAGGGCATCACAGCGGACATTATGAACATTGACCAAGATTACAATGCCATCATGTGGAAGGTGTTTCAGAAGATCTGACGCCTGAGGTGGTCGAAGAAAGTTGTGGAATTGTGGAATTTGGCGAATTTCATCAAGTAGCTCGCTCCATTTGCGGGAAAGCTTGATGTGAAGGTGAGCTTCCTCTTGTAAGCTGATTTTAGTTGAGAGCGGGGCATCCATACCCACGTCTTCTGACCCATGACGTGAACCGGACGCCTCTAACGCTCTTGAGATATTCAAGAATCGTTGGGCCAAATGTTCGTCATGTGCGCGAAGATGATCCACAGGACTGCGAAGCTGATTGAGCTGGTTCCAAACAAGGCAACGACCTTGTTCAAGCCATTCGAGAGCTTTCTCGATATCACCCAGAATAAGTGCAGCTGAAGCGGCAGATGTGGTTAAACTTGAGGTCTCGATGAGGTCTATAAAACGCTGATTGACGGTACGATCCATACCCGCGATTTCGGAGACAAGATTAATTGCAACGCCATAAGCCGTCAAGGGATGTGGAAGATCATGAGTCATTGAGAGCTGGGCCCATTGTCGAGCAGCTGTCAAGCGAGCAGATGGACGACCAATGGTCGTGGCGGATTTTTGAAAAGTTGACGTGGCGGTACGAATATCAGAGAGATCTTCTGAATATACAAAACGGCGTAGAAACGATAGTCCAAGGTTATTCAACCATCTCGGGATGTCAGGGTGGCCATTGGGGGCGAGTTGGATTGCTCGCTGCTGGATCGAAATTGCCTCCGAGAGATTAGAAGCATTACCTGTGCATTCAAAGAGTTTCAAAAACGAACTTCCAAGGCCATTCAAACAGTTTGGCATGTCAGGGTGGCCGTCGAGTGTGAGTTGAACTGCCCGCTGCTGGACTGAGATGGCTTCCGATAGATGAGAGATGTTGCCTGTACGTTCAAAGCGACGCAAAAACGAACTTCCAAGGCTGTTCAAACACTTCGACATGTAAGGGTGGCCGTCAGGGGTAAGTTGAACTCCTTGCCGCTGGACAGAGATGGCTTCTGAGAGGTCGGGGAGATCGCCTGTACGTTCAAAGCGCCTCTCAAACGAAACTCCCAATGAGTTCAAACATATCGGCATGTAAGGGTGGCCATCGGGGGTGAGTTGGACTGCTTGCTGTTGAATTAAGATGGCCTCCGATATGTCAGAGACATCACGTGTACGTCCAAAGCGACGCCGAAGTGAGTTTCCAAGGTTGTTCAAAGCCTTCGGCATGTCAGGGTGGCCATCGGGGATGAGCTGGAGTGCTCGCTGCTGGACTGAGATGGCATGCGAGATGTCAGAGATATCCCCTGTACAATCAAAGCGGCCCTGATATGAAGTCGCAAGGTTATTCAAACACTTCGGCATGTATGAGTGGCCATTTGGAGTGAATTGGACTGCTCGCTGGTAGACTGAGATAGCTTCTGACAGATCAGAGACGTTGCCCGTACGTCCAAAGCGACTCAGAAATGAATTTCCGAGGTTATTCAGCCTCGATGGCATTTGTGGGGTCAATTTAACTGCTTGCTGCTGGATTGAGATGGCCTTCGACAGGTCAGAGACATCGCCTGTACGTCCAAAGCGCGTCTGAAATGCAGTTCCAAGGTTATTCAGATATCCTGGCATGCCGGAGTGGCCATCAGGTGCGAGTTGGACCGCTCGCTGATGGATTGAGATGGCTTCCGTCAGGTCAGAGACATCACCCGTACATTCGAACCGAAAGACAAATGCAATCCCAAGATTATTCAGTCGTCCTGGCATGTCAGGATGGCCACCTGGGGTGAGTTGAACTGCTCGCTGCTGGGTTGAGATGGCTTCCGAGATTTCGGGCAGATCACCTGTGCGTTGAAAGCGTATCATCAACTCCACTCCGCGCTTGGATAATTCCCGAACTGCATAGATTTAAGGAATTGTATGTTTTCTTTAAAATTCCAGTGTACACTGACCTTCAAGAAATCCATCAGCATTGTCTTGGTTCTGTCTCCCTTGAAGAATCTCGGTGACTAAGAACGACAATTTGAGTGCCGGCACATCCGCCTCAGTCGTGAAACTCTTGATTATTCCTAATATTTTACCGTATAGAATTCGAGTCAGCGATCGCTCTAGAAAACCCAGATTATACTTACGTGCTTTTAATCCTGTAGCTAATTCATCTTTGGTCAAATTCATGAACGCAAAGTCCTTCAATTCTTCAGATGTAACCGTGATTTTGAGGCTGTTTCGATCTCTGTGCCAAGTTCTAGAAAGCAACTGTCGTCAAAGGGCAAGCAGAACAATGCACCGTTAAATCGCACATTCCGGAGGGTGACGTCTGCTTCCATGTCTCTGGCGACTCCCTTTCCAGCAACAAAACAATCTGCTGCCCGGTTGCATGCCCCGAAATGACGAGTTTGACCGTACTGAGTGACGGAAAATCAGACACTTCTGCTGAACATTGAAGTTGGAAGCCTAACGACATTGATATTTCAGAGACGAAATCTTGATTGGATGATGAACTTACCCGCTAGATAGAGTCTAAGATTTGGGTCTCTATCGAAAACTCCACCAGTTCTCGCTGCCGACTGACGGACTGTCGTCTCGGGATGATCTCGCTCAGGCCCCGTGTCATCAAGCGCATGTGGATCGGCCCTAGCTAGCTTAGAGGCCTCGAACGTAGGATCTAAAGTATTGCAAAGATGAGATACTTACCCTATGCAGACCTAGTTGTGCTTACCATTTTCATCGCCTCGAATACCATGATCGCCTTGCAGAGCACCAGCGGTGCTTCCGCCCTCGTTTTCGGTTACCAACAGTGAGAATTGGTTGGTCTCCGCATGAGACGTGTCGTCGTTATTGAATTTAGTGGTATTATCTGTGGGATTTGATGTCATTTTACAGGGGTGGAGGAAAGGGATTTCGAAGGATTGACGTACCCATTTCCCCAGCTTGTCCCAGGGCAGGTGTTTCAAGATGTTGACTATATGTGTCGTAGAACAACAAATCCGAATGGATGCATGTAGGAGGCTGTGAGATTACACATAGCCCGCCCAACACGAAGTGTCCTTCATAGAGATATCCTGTGTACTTGTAGCTAGTGTATAATTATCTTGGTCACCGCCTCATTCTCGACACTGATTTCTGTCTCATCACACAGCTAGAATCCAGGTCGTCGACTAATTGATGATGGTCGATATGACAAGTGGAAGGATATCGTAGAGGCTCCCCTGGTGTCGGATGGCCCACTGGCATCGAGCATAATTTGAGTTGGGCCAGTTGTGAATTTAAAGGAATGTGGACGAGATTGTCTGACCAGTAGCGACAGGTGTTCGGAGGTGAGTAAAGAGCCAAGGACATTTGTAACGGAAGAGCGCTGTCCAAGTCCACTCTTCCCCATTTAGACAGAAAACGCGCGTCCCACAAACGCCACGTTGCCCAGCCTTATGCACTCGTCGCATTCGTCGCGTCACTCCCACCACATACGTTTTTTGAGTGGCTCCTGGTGCCCTTGACTCGTACGTCTCCAAATCCAACGACCTGGGCGCCAGCGTTCCCTGAAGATGAATACCGTCGAATCCCCAACATTACCTTTTTATCCGTAACCTCGACGTATGGATCAAGCAGGTGACATCAACCATTCGTTCCAAATATCCCTTAACTTACCTTGATCCGCATTGCAGGCTTCATATTCATAACCCAGCTACCTCACACCCTTCTTCGCAGCCAAGAGCCACTCCAATCTCCTCGGCACAGACACGACACAGCAACTATCCACTGTCGACTCCATCCATCCTCAGGTCTCATTTTTCTGAGTGGAAAGCAGAGAAACCTGACGCCTATGTATTGGTCGCCTCCTGAACTTGAAGTCAACATGTGCAACAGTATCGTCTTTCAGATATCTACGGC
>Ga0247742_10002428_pt1 | contig 12191 bp, 6 predicted proteins | sample UWRJL208509C2_FD_180944 | JGI IMG/M metagenome (GOLD analysis project Ga0247742, IMG submission 180944) | Plant litter microbial communities from Arlington Agricultural Research Station in Wisconsin, United States - UWRJ-L208-509C-2 | ecosystem: Environmental > Terrestrial > Plant litter >... | reverse complement strand
TCTATATGGTTTCGCTGGAAGAAGCCTTGTTCAAGGATTCGCCATCCTGTGTCTCCGTTCAAGGTCAATATGGGCGTACGGGTTCAGAAGAATCCTCCTTTCTGTTGTCGTCTCCCGCTTGAACAATTTTATTCCAACCGATCCTGAGGTTCCGCCAGGAACTGCCGCTCTATGCGCACTTTATGAACATATAGGTCAAGCAGAAGATATGTGTCTCCTCCTTCTCCAGCACGGCCTGGATTTAGGAGAACCAAAAGAAGGCGACGGCAATTTTGCTGCTCTCTGGTATTGGGCCGTTTGGCGTGGGTATGCCGAGGTAGTACGAATCTTAATTCAGAAAGGCCCACCAGTATCGCTCCTTGACCTTGAACTTCTCGATCCTGAAGATTCCGACGGAACCCGACCTCCGATACATATTCTGAAACATGTTGCAAAACGTGGTCATGTCGAGCTCGTTCGCGTTCTTCTCGAAGAAGCTCCTCAATATGCGCCTGAGCTATACAAGAGAGAACAACTCACAGACGCCATGATGACATGCCTAATCCAACACGCCATTATAGGCAACGATACGACCATTGCCCTAGCTACTCTTTTACTCAACCACGGCGCCGACGCAAACGCAACATGCAATGAAGGCCAATCCGCGCTGTCGTGGGCATGCGACCTGTCTATCAGATACGAGTTGGTCAAGCTTCTCCTGGAAAAAGGAGCCGCTCAGACCATCAACAGCACCAACAAGAATGGCTGGACGGTATTGCACCATATATCATGGGTACGCGACAGCAATGTACGGGAGGCTTTGACATGTCTCTTGGAAGCTGGCGCAGATATCAATGCCCTAGACGACTATGGTCATACTCCACTCTGGTGGGCTGCATGGTCTGGAGAGGGAGAGGATATTGCCATTTTTCTCGAAAACGAGGCAGAGGTTGACCTTCGTGGAGAATACAGGCGCGACGGTCCAGGTGGTTCCATCGGTGATATCTCCACGACACCTTTGATTGAAGCCTGCCACAGGAGTGCAACTGAATCCTGTTTTACCAAAATTGCGGTCTTGTTGGCCTATGGTGCTGACGTCAACGCCTTCGCGACTTGTCGGACGCCTCTAACATCGGTGTTTTCTATCCAATATATGGCCCAACGAGAGGATTTGGTCTACGTGCTTTTGCAAGCTGGTGCTCACCCTGTCATGCCTCCTTCATTTCCTACTCAACCGCTTATCGAAAGCGTCAGATGTACTGCAGAAGCCGGTGAATGGATGTTCGAGATCTTGAGCGCTGCACGAAGCTTCACTCACGGGAAGATACCTCAAGCCGTCCTCGATGGCGCAGTTAAGAAGATGATGCAACGGACACCATGGATTTATCTGGATGGTTTGATTGCACTAATTGCGGAAGGCGGGAGTGCTTCCATACAGACCGAGATTGCGGACGCCAGGGGTGATATCTCCACAACTACCCCCTTACACTGTGTTGCGAAGGCTCATCCAAACCAACGAGGACGAACAGCGGACACAATTCGCTTTCTGCTCGAAAATGGCTCATTGATAACTGCGCAAGACGATGCTGGCCGCACAGCGTTGCACAAAGCAGTCGAGGCCATCAACCGACCAGCATTCAACGAACTAATAGCCCAGGGTGCCGATTTGGATAGTAGGGATTCAATGGGGTGCTCACCGCTATCGCTGGCGTGCCAAACGCTCCCAACACAGTGGGATCGCTACAAGTCCTCTGATCCCGGAGCCGATGACCTTTTTGACGGCGACAGACTGGAAAGAAGTCGTGACGTGACCCTTGTTGGGATGTTGAACATTGCCAGAGAGAGCGCTATACTCGAGGAAATGATTCATGCGCTGCGTGGATTTGGCGCCAATATTGCCAAGCAAGACAATCAAGGTCTCATGCCTCTACACCACGCATGTCGGATGGGAAATTCAATCACGGCAGGCGTGCTGCTTTTGAACAGATGGCACTTCCAGGCACCCGACCACTCGGAATTTCGGTACTCAATGAGGGATCTTCTTTCTGCGGAAGACGACAAAGGCAAAACACCACTCCATTGGGCAGCACATTCGGGGAATTCAGAGCTAGTCCGTATGATACTCTCTGCGAACCTCTTGCGCCTATTTGGTGATGGAGAAGAAACTTTGGAGGCAGATAAGTTGCTTCCATTGCATCTCGCTTCTGACAGCGGGCTAGTCCATGCAAGAGATGATGCAGCACGCACACCGCTTTATTATGCTGTTGAGGCTGGGCATGTAGACGCGGTCAGAATTTTCTTGGAAGACGTTGAGGTCATGGCCGGGATGGTTCCTGATGACAGAGCGTCTTTAATTACGCTGGCAGAAGGACAAGGGGACGAGGAGATTTCTTCGATGCTACACTCAGAACCAAGGCCAAATTTCGTCACCATTGAGGACTGTCAAAAGAGGTGTCGTTCCTCACAAGCTGAAACTCTCGGTCGCCAATCTCGTGCGTTGGACACGGAACGTCATTGTATCTGGTGCAGATGTTCAGACGAGTGGATGACTGTTGAAGCGGACGACTGGCTTACTGTAACAGACTAGCCTTCCCAATTTACCTGAACCAACATCGATTTCAAGTTGTGCGACCCGGTACCCAGGTAAGCTTAAGATAAAGCGAACCTGAAAATCCATATTAAGTAGATGTTCAATGCAGTTTCGATTAGCATATGTAATAATGTATGCTGAATCCATGAGTGCATTTCTGAATTGGAAACTGCGGCGGAATACTGTGGCGGAAAGTGCGGCGGGAAATTCCGTACCCTGCCACCCTCCGCTACTACTAAATCGCCTTTGCGTCAATTTCCTTCTCTCGTCTCGTCCCCTCTTCGTGGTATATACTGTACTTATACCGTACCAAAAGGGTGTTAGCCTCCGCCAACCATTTATAAAGGTGTTTGCTGGTAGCTGGTAGAAGGTGTTCTTGAAAGCGTTAGGTATCACAGAAAGGACTGTCAGCCAACTCGCCTATTCAATGTAAAGTTTACGTCCAAGAAGATTGACACCAACGGCTCAGTGTATTCGGTAGCGCCTACAAGGCGGGCAATTTTTGATGAAGATTGGTTAGTAGAAACACAGATAGCGATTTTCTAAAGGAATATGGAGGCTGACGGTGGTGTACGCGGGTGTTGGCATCGAATATTCTAACACCTGCGCCAGCAGCATGCTTAGCCCGCCAGCTTTTTTGTTCAAGATATAAGCGAGTAAATTACAGGCAGTTCGTGCAAGGCGTTCTTCAAAAATTCAGCGGTAGGACGCAGAGAAAGCACATATAATAAACGGGTGGATTGATTACAAATGGCAGACATAACAGAGTAGACTGTAAGGCACCCTGCCGCATTTCTAGGGTCTGCGTCCAAGGATATGACGACAAAGACAGCGACCCCATGGAGAATTACACTAGTCGCGTCGACGTGAACTGGTCACGGGATGTGCTTCGGCAACAACCGCCGCACTTTTCCCCGCCAGTTTAGGCCGCAGTTTCCAATTCCCAAACTCTCTGGAATCCATACTCGACGTCACCTGACGTCACGCGGACACCACAAACCCAGCACTTTTAGACGCCATGGGCACATCATTAATATTATGTAAACCCTCTTAGATCTCTTCTCATGCATAAGGGTTTCCATCTTTAGGCTTATTTCGCTCATACGATGCACCAGCACAGAAGACTGAAAGGCCTCTTCCTCCATGATGATAGTGTGGCAGGATTAGGTCCGAGATCCGCTTCACTCGGCTGATTAGCCCGGGTCTCTTATATACTTCACAGCTAATCAGCTCAGATGAGATTCGCCGAGATTCACATGTGAATCTCGTTATTTCACCTCAGATTCGCTTTGCTCGCCTTCACTGTGGACACCTGTCGTGAATGAGGCTGACCAGGATACATGCCTGTCGGAATATAAGTACGCATGGTATTCGTATGAACAATACAAGTCCTAAAGGCAATGCACGTCTGACTTGGTCAACTCATAACATAACTTGATACACTTGGCAGATTTCTCACAGCCTCATGTAGGCGCCCATCCGGATTCCGATGTTCCAAGGCATATATATAGACGGTCGGCATCTACGTGGCTCATTTCAACCTCAACTTTGAACCATCTACCAGAGGGAAATGGGTACGTCCACCCTTCAGACTTTCTGTCCCCCATGCCATTGAATCATGATCACGCAGATAATACCACCAAAGTCGGGCCAGGAGACATGTCCCTTGCGAAGACACCCAACCCATCCCCACCATTTGTAACCAACGACGAGAGCGGAGAGACCTCGAGCGCTCTACAAGTCGATCATAATAGTCAAGGTGCTACAGCTGGTAAGTACAGCAGGTTTACATAGATTGTGCCTCCTCGTCTTTATAATATCTTAGATCCTACGTCCGATACACCTGGACCCATTGAGGTCGATCAAAATGCAGTCCAGAGTATGACGTCGGACCAAAATCCTTCTGAGAGCGCAGTCCGTCAATTGGTAGGGACAGGTGGTGGTGTGAAGCCGAGGCTCTATATACAAGGTAATATGATCAGCGAGTTGAAGTCTCGTGTCTTACTAAACGTTGTCAGACTTCGAATTTCAATGTGCAACCGATGGATCCGACCTTTCGTCCCTCAACTCGATCAAACTTGTAATTTCTGGGTTCGCAGCCGAGGAGGGGAAGGTTTTGTCGCTGGAAATGGACGCGCCACAGATATGGAAGCAGCCGTTGCCTGTTGAATTGTAAGAATTCAATGTCAAATAAATTTACATTCGAATTTTGACGTCGACTGCGTTTCAGAAACACGGATATAAACAGCTTCAAAATCGTGGCTACATCTGAAAAATTGACGGACTTCGCGTTCATGACTTTGACGAAAGATGAATTGGTTTCAGGATTAGAAACGCGTAAGCGCATGCTCTCCTCGAACGGTTGCTCACTCGAATTCAATACGGCAACATATAGGAATAACCAAGAGTTTCACGACTGAGGCGGATATGGCGGCAATTAAATTGTCATTCCTGGTCGCTGGTACTGCTCAAGAGCAACAGATACAAGACGCAGTGCTTGGTAAGTTCGAACTGGGACTCCTGAGGGAAATACAAAGCTTAAATATAAGCAGCTAGGGAATTATGCAACCATGGAATTGAGTTGATCAAGCACTTTGAACACATGGGTAATCTGCCCGACATCTCTGAAGCTATCTCTATCATGCAACGGGCAGTGCGGCTCACCTTCGACGGCCACCCTCACATGCCATCAAGGTTGAATACCCTTGGAAATGCGCTTCAGAGTCGCTTTGAACGTGCAGGCGATGTCTCTGACCTGTCAGAGGGTATTTCTGCTCACCAACGAGCCGTTCAACTCACCCCCGATGGCCACCCTCACATGCCAAGCCGATTGAACGACCTTGGAATTTCATATCTGCATCGTTCAAGACGTACAGGCGATATCTCTGATCTATCAGAGACCATCTCAATCCATCAGCAAGTAGTCCGATTTACCCCAGATGACCATCCTGACATGCCAATACACTTGAACAATCTTGGATCTTCGTTTCAGAGCCGCTTTGAACGTACAGGCGATATTTCTGACCTATCAGAGGCTGTCTTAATCCTCCGGCGGGCAGTCCAACTCACCTCCGATGGTCGTCCAGATTTACCAGGATTGCTGGGTAACTTTGGACTTTCACTGCGGCGTCGCTTCCAACATACAGGCAATGTCTCCGACCTATCGGAGGCCATACCAGCCCAACAACGAGCCGTCCAACTCATCCCCGATGGCCACCCTGACATGCCAATGTGGTTGAATAGCCTTGGAAATTCACTTCGGAGCCGCTTTGAACATACAGGCGACATGTCTGACCTCTTGGAAGCCATTTCAATCCAACATCGGGCAGTTCAACTGACCCCTGAAGGCCACCCTGACATGCCAGGACGGCTGAGTAATCTCGCAATTTCATTCAACTATCGCTTCGAACATACCAGCAATCCCGCTGACCTCTTGGAAGCCATCACAACTCAGCAGAGGGCAATTCAGCTCACCCCTGATTGTCACCCTGCAATGCTAGAGCTGCTTAGTAATCTTGGAAATTTATTTCGCATTCGCTTTGAATGTACAGGAGATGTCACTGACCTCTCAGAAGCCATCTCAATCCACCAGCAGGCACTCCAACTTACCCCCAACGGCCATCCTGCCATGCCCACGTGTTTGGGTAACCTTGGAATATCACTTCAGACTCGCTTTGAACATACAGACGACCTCTCTGACCTCTCAGAGGCCATCTCGAACATGCAGCAAGCAGTCCAGCTCACCCCTGATGGCCACACCGACATGCCGATGTGGTTGAATAACCTTGGATCTTCGTTTCAAAGTCGCTTTGAACATACAGACAATGTCTCTGATCTTTCAGAAGCCATCTCAATTCAACAGCGCGCAGTCCGCCTCATCCCTGATGGCCACCTCGCCATGCCAATGTGTTTGAATAACCTTGGCTCTTCATTTCTGTGTCGCTTCGAACGCACAGGCGATGTTTCCGACCTCTCGGAGGCTATCTTAGCTCATCAACAAGCCGTTCAGCTCACCCCTGATAATCACCATAACATGCCAACATGGTTAAATAACCTCGGAAACTCATTTCAGAGTCGCTTTAGACGTTTAGGCAATGTCTCTGATATCTTGGAAGCCATCTTAGCCCAGCAACGAGCGATTCAGCTCACCCCTGATGGCTACCCCGACATCCCAATGCATTTGAGTAACCTTGGACATTCTTTGTGGAGTTGCTTTGAATATACAGGCAATATCTCTGACATCTCCGAAGCCATCTCAGCCCTGCGACAAGCCATTCAGCTCACCCCTGATGGCCACCCTGATATGCCAGCCTGGCTGAATTGCCTTGGACTCATACTTGAGAGTCGCTTTGGACGTACAGGCGATGTCTCTGATATCTCGGAATCCATCTCAATCCTACAACAGGCGGTCCAGCTCACCCCCAATGGCCACTCTGGCATGCCGATGCGGATCAATAACCTGGGGATTTCATTTCAGACTCGCTTTGAGCGTAGAGGTGATGTCTTTGACCTCACGGAAGCCATCTCGAACAAGCGGCAGGCAGTCCAACTCACCCCGGAGGACCACCCTGACATGCCAATGCGTTTGAACAACCTTGGAAATTCTTTGCAGAGCCGCTTTGAACATGCAAGCGATGTCTCTGACATCTCGGAAGCCATCTCAATCCAGCGACGGGCAGTTCAGCTCACTCCCGATGGCCACCCTGTCATACCGATATATTTGTGCAATCTCGGAACTTCGTTTCGGAATCGCTTCGAACATACAGGCGATGTCTCTGACATCTCTGAAGCCATCTCAATCCAACAACAGGCAGTTCAGCTCACTCCCGATGGCCACCCTGGCATGCCGATGCGGCTGAATAACCTTGGAAATTCACTTCAGATCCGCTTTGAAAACACTGGCAAAGTCTCTGACCTCTTGGAAGCCATCGCCAATAAGCAGCAGGCAGTCCAGCTCACCCCTGATGGTCACCCCGACATGCTGATGTATTTGAATAACCTTGGACATTCATTTCAGAGTCGCTTTGAACGCACAGGCGATTTTTCCAGTCTTCATACCGCCACATCGACCTTTCAAAAATCTGCCACGACCATTGGTCGTCCGTCTGCTCGCTTAAGGGCTGCTCTCCAATGGGCACAGCTGTCAATGACTCACGATCTTCCGCATCTACTGAAGGCTTATGGCGTTGCAATTGATCTTATGTCCGAGATCGCGGGTATGGACCACACCATCCACCAGCGTCATAAACGTCTCATCGTGATATCAAGTTTAACTACATCCGCTGCTTCAGCCGCATTTACTCTGGGCGAGGTTGAGAAAGCCTTAGAATGGCTTGAACAAGGACGCTGCCTTGTCTGGAGCCAACTCAACCAACTTCGCACACCCCTAGACCGTCTTCGTGCACATGACAAACACTTGGCCCAACGCTTCTCGGATATTTCAAGCGCATTGGAGACCTCTGGATCCCGTCGTGGATCAGAAGACCTGAGCGAAGGTGCTTCGCTGTCACAAAAAATTAGCTTACAAGACGAAGCTCACCTTCACATCAAGCTTTCTCACGATTGGAGCGAGCTGCTCGACGAAATTCGCCACATTCCCCAATTCCACGACTTTCTTCGACCACCTCGGGCGTCATACCTTCTGAAGCACCTCCCACCAGATAGTATTATAATTCTTGTCAACATTCACGAAGCTCACTCTGACGCCCTGGCTCTCATCTCCGGCAACGGAGCCCCCAAGCACATCCCTCTTGAATTTACTCGCAACGAAGCGTCTAAGCTCAGAAAGCGTCTGCGCCTTTCCCTTTCGTCCTACGGGATTCGCATGCGGGAAGTCGATCGTGCCGGATATCCAGCCCCGTTTACCAATGCTGAACAGCAGAGTGGGATATCTTCCGTTCTTGAAGCACTCTGGTTGCGTGTGGTGAGGCCAATCCTTGATGGTCTTGCGTTTTCCGTGGGTCTTTCTCAGTTTAGGAAATATCTTTCATTGACATCTTTTCCCAAGTCTACTCCCCTGACAGCTCCAACCAGAATCTGGTGGTGTCCAACGGAATCTCTTGCATTCCTTCCACTCCACGCTGCAGGAATTTATGGTCCAAATGGGCAATCTCCTCCAGGCTCCTGCATTTCCGATTTTGCAGTCTCCTCATACACACCCACCGTTAGCTCTCTACTACAGAAGTTCAAGGAATCTAAAAATGCGCAGCAACCCGCTTCGTCAAAGCTTCTTATCATCAGCCAGCCAAATACCCCAGGCTGCTCTCCGATCCCGGAAACCACGGAGGAAATGAATTGCATTTGGAGAGTGATTGGGACAAATAACGATAGGCATCATCGTCTTGAAGGACAATTCGCAACGGTCAGCCAGGTGAAATCGGAGATGAAATCGTATGGATCGATTCACCTCGCATGCCACGCCAGCCAGTCTCTCGAAAACCCTCTCGAAAGCGGCTTTGACCTTCATGATGGACGCCTCGAGCTTTCAGAAATCGTGAAACAGAAGTTTGCCATTCGCGAATTGGCGTTTTTGTCGGCTTGTCAGACGAGTGCAGGCACCGAGAAGCTTTCAGAAGAGGCGGTCCACCTAGCGGCTGGAATGCTCGCAGCTGGATATCAGAGCGTGGTGGCGACAATGTGGTCCATCAAAGATGAGTATGGCCCTGTGGTGGCGGAAAGTTTTTATAAGGATCTCATGGAGAGGGGAAAGGCTTCTGGAAATCTGGGACTCGACAGCAGCGGGGCTGCACACGCTCTTCACCACGCTATTCAAAACATTCGAAAGACACTTGGTGATACGGAGAAAGGTCTTTTGAGGTGGGTTCCGTACGTCCATTTTGGCTGCTGATTTTTTTGTTCGTCGTGTGCGCTGCTTGGAAGATCAAAGTCCATCACCACTCGATCCGCTGCTGTATCCCCTGGTTAAATACATTTCTACTCGTATCTCCATGTTCAATCGATAAAAACCAATTTTTGGTTGTCAGCTTGGAGAAATTATGAAGGTGCTGAATCTGAACATTGCCGAAGTTATTGGTACACAAAATTTTACATAAATGCATATGCAATACGCATAGAACTCTCTTCATCGGCCATCAGTCATATTGGCAGTTTCTCTAGGAGCTGCACTGGAAGTGCCGACAACAGCTTCAGCAGAACGAGGGTATTGACTCCAATGCCTATGACGCCCGTGGATCAGGCTGCGCGGATTTCAAACCTTTTTGGGGAGTCGTACGCGCTGAGAAGTACTTCAACGTAACGTACGGCCATAGGCAGGCCTTGGCTGGCTCTGAGATCTAAAGTTTGGAACTTAAGAAGAGGGCAATCAAAAAACTTGAGTCGACATTCTTTTGGCCGACAAGTGAAGGTCTTTGACTTTTACGGAAACTTGACTTCGATTTAGACGACGACATTCAGTGATTCACCAGCACCCTTTCCCGTCATCGTCGGAGTTGGTCGCTCTTTTCTACCATCGCACCACCACAAACACCCATTTCTACCCATTCTCCTTTTTTCGTGTTCTTCCCAATCTCAAACATTGATTCCCGGGTGCTTCTCAACAGTTCGTTCCCAGATATCGGGAGCAGGTGGTGGTGGACATATGCTAACGGAGGGCGTGAAAGGTTAAATCACATTCTCATACTTATGTGCGTCTCCGATGCTCAGCACGCCCATGCGCTTGCATACTTCGATTAGGGTTATATTCAGGAATTCTCAACACTTGTAGTGTCAGTGTTTTTAACAATCTGGGATGCAAGTGAATCGAGATACGAGCTTGAATTGTAGTTATAAACACAAACCACCTATGTATAGAAAGATGTGTGGCTGGACCGATGAGTTTCCCAGTTAGTTCTTGGCAACGAACTCTGAGGGATATACCTGCTCGGTTCGAATTTCCCTATTTCTTCCCACTATCTGTTGAATATTTGTGCATCTGAGAGCCCACGATGGGAAAATGTTGAAATCACTGCCAGAATTCATTCACTAGTGCTTGAAGCCTGAAGTAGTATGCGGGAAAGCCTGACAATTCCGAGCCCATAAGAGGTAGTAAGTACAGTGTGAATGACTCGATATTGGATAGCCGATCCAACATTGAAGACAGCCGTGAAACCAACCATGAATCTTCGAATGATCTTGCACCAGCGATTGTCAACTTCAGGTCCTTGACATATAATGCTAGAGGTGGATTGGATTCTAGCAAGTCAAAGAACGCCTGGAAGGTATCTGAACACCCAGGGTCGAGTTCGATTGTCTCAAAGATGCGAGGTTGACAGATGAAGCGAATGTCATGCCGGGTGACCGCCATAGATTTGAGAGTCTCCTTATCCTTTTTATGAGCAAGCACGTCCACGAGGTGGAATATATCCAAAGGAAACCAGACCGACACGATTATTTGAGGTCGAATGGCGGCACTTGGACCAATATGAGCAATTGGGTTCAAGGTTCATGGAGGGAATATCTTGCAGCCTTGGAGTGTGCTCGCTACAAATTCTCGCCTATGAGAGCGGAAGAGAATCCTTTTGACTATCCAAAAGTTGTGGTCGTTGGCAAAGAGCACATTGTGCCGATTTGGTGACTACGGATCGATATCATGATTATTTGGCCGTGTCTTTAGAATCTGTATCATTGATCCACAGAACAACGTCCTTCTTAAATGGTCTGAATTTATAGATAAGAATGAACATGTGTCCATGTCCCATCGAGATAATTATTCTTATGGAAAACGCACTCAGTACGCGTACGACATGATCTACGAAATATCAAATGTAACAGTGAACTCATCTCCACTACCATTCTCCTGAGGTTGTATTCGAGGTGATCTTAAAAAATACCCTCTCGCCATTCCTATCATCAACTTTCTCACTCCGTCACATTCTGGACTTGGACAGTGATCGTCAATGGTCACTGTGACCCTTTTCAAGCATGGAAAACGATGGCGATCAGCTAAGATCTCGTCTAAGCGGCACCAGTCATTCTCTGTATCCGAAGTCAAGGAGTGGTAGTAATCAATGACGAGCATGTGAAGTTGGATCTCGTTAACCTGGTTGGCGACAGGATACAGAGACAGGCCATATTCGAAGCTGTAAAAGGGATCTTCGAGTGCGTAGTACAATCCCTCGCGATATAAGGTGAGGGATAGGAGCGTTTTCAATGGTCTCAATGAGTGTTCGTTCGCCGCGCTGATGAGTTCCGATAAGCCAGACTGGGAGTGAACTATTACATTCGAGATCAGATCAGATATTGGATGTTCTGGCAGGGAATGTGATCCATACCTCTGATTGTCAGCTCTCTAAGACCCACTACAAGAGGGAGTAGCTTAAGAGAAATATCCTCTCTTCCGTCAAATGAAGTCTGAGAAAACGACAGTATTGAGAGTCGCGAAAAGTCGAAAATGGGTTGCTTGTCAGGCGAAAGGACACGTAGGATGCGGCGAATCAGATCGCTGCATCCCAGGCCGTATGAGAAGCTTTGAAGCGGAGGGGTTTCAGAATTGGGGATTTCCCCCGCAAAACCGTATTTGAAATTTGGCGGTCTTCCTGAAGACTTCAAGGATAGGTGCCGTAGTCGAGAGGTGTGCAACAAAAGAGTGAGGATTGGGATATCATGTACTGGAGCGATGTCAAGT
>Ga0247742_10002424_pt1 | contig 12211 bp, 14 predicted proteins | sample UWRJL208509C2_FD_180944 | JGI IMG/M metagenome (GOLD analysis project Ga0247742, IMG submission 180944) | Plant litter microbial communities from Arlington Agricultural Research Station in Wisconsin, United States - UWRJ-L208-509C-2 | ecosystem: Environmental > Terrestrial > Plant litter >... | reverse complement strand
TTGACTTAAAATGCTCTTAATCAAACAAGGAAACACATTACTGATGTAATGTAATCTGATATAGGATATCATAATAAATTAATATTCCCAGAAATAAATTTACTATTTTAGGGATTTTTTTAGTGTAGAACTTCACTGAACATCACTGAAGTTCACTGAAGTCAGACTGAAGTCCGTGGGCCAGAGGAAAGTATAGAAGGTTGGAGGTGTTGGAAGGGCCCATCAAATTTGGCCATTTTCACAACAGGTAGACAGGCCGTTGACGAGTGGTAGGAGGGGAAGTGGATTTTTGCAAGGCGCCCATCGTTCTCTGGGACGCAGAAAGGGAAATCGGGCACCGCAAGAGCACCAAGACTGGCGTCACCATCGATGACAACCAGGCTCTAATTGAGCTGGAAGGCTGACAACCCAGTTGGGGAGTCGAGTCCATCGCTGTTGATGGAGATGACTGGAGTGGCCTCAACTTGTCTCATCTTTCCGCGATCCCCAGATCCAGCCCAGGGTTCCTCATCTTCATCAACGTGACATCAATCAACACACCATTGTTCATCCTCCTGTCATGATATATTGCACCCTCAAGCTGAGGAAACCGTCGGTTCCTAGCACCAATTCGTCTCTACAATGGAACTGCTACCTCAGCTTAGGGAGGAGCGAGAGCTGCCACTGCTGCAGGACGGAGACCGTACAACCCAGGAGGGTTAACTACTCCAATATCATCCACATCCACATTGTGTCCAAACCTATCCTCTGCCCTCACACAATCTGTCAGGCGCCCAGCTCCTCGAACTTGTCTGCAGCACCAACGCAGTCTGGCAACTGGCAGCAGTCCAATCCTCCTTATGCCACGTCTTATTGGTGACCCATCTAATGGCGAGGGTTATTGGTGTGGAGAGAAGGTTGAGTGGATTTGGAGGAGGGTTGTAGGAGGGTTGTAGGAGGGTTGTTGGGTATGGATGGTCATACATGCAACCAACAGAGGAGGACGGCGATTGACAGCAGAGGCGTAGTTAGCAGTGTTGGAGCAGTTTGGTCGAGGACGCCAGCCTTCACTGCTTTCTGCATATATGAACAGGGAGAGAGCGAACAGGGAGGATAGATGGCACATACAAGCCGCGATGGATTTTGGGTGTCGGAAGGGATTCATCTGGTCGATGTTGCTTCTTGACGGTCATTTGGCTATCGGAATGTGAGTTAAATGAATAAATTCTCAAAACGCTCACTATCACTCACAGACAGATGTAGGCCGCCGTTCTGACCGTTCTAATCTCATTGAAGGTCACTGTCAGTGGTAGTCGACTTCAATGGTTGGACATTGTGGTGTCCTATAGAACTAGGTGAGTACAAGTCGCAGATTGAAGTGCTTTCTCACTAACAGTGTCACTTAAGTGGACCTACAATATGACCTCTTAGGTGGGTTTAATATACATATTAAACCCACCTAAGAGGTGCCTTCTACATATGTTAATGTCTGCTGTTGTATATTATCTGACATATGTTATTTGATACATATGTTCTCTCATATGTTTATACATCATATGTAAGAATACAATCTGACATATGTTAGCTAGACATATGTGTATTCTTGGTCACTGTCACGGGGTGCCAAGGGTCCCTACATTAAATACACAATTGCTGGGCTTGTACTAGGGCTATTGCCTTGCTAATTGTATGCAGCAATAGCCCACTATGAGGCCCACACCATACTTAATTTCCAGACATTTTTATAGCACTGAATATTTGCCTATATTCAGCTTCTGCTGCAGATTTCAGGGCAGGATAGGGTAGCACTTGGTAATGCTACTGTGCATATCAGTATTTAGTAGTTAGAACTGTAACATAATACACCTATTATATTATCAGAAATAAAATGTAAAGGTTATAAATCCCATTTATGGGATTCATTCTTAAATACCACAGCAGATGCGGGGATTTTGCATGACTGGCTGTAATGCTTCAGTGTCTGGATATACCATAACTGGAATGCTATGGTATAAGTTCAAGCTCCTATAGAGGGACTTGTAATACAGATACTAGTATTGTTGTGATTATATCTTTCAGAATACCCCCGCTCATCTGTAACCATTTATATGTTATTTTCCTTCTACCACCCCCTTAGTATAACTGATTGATTTTTGATCACATTATCCTGTAACATAGTTTACTGGCCCCATAACATAGTTTACTTGCCCCGTAACATAGTTTGGTGGTCCTGTAACATAGTTTACTTGTCCCGTAACATAGTTTGGTGGTCCCGTAACATAGTTTACTTGCCCCATAACATAGTTTACTGGTCCTGTAACATAGTTTACTGGTCCCGTAACATAGTTTGGTGGTCCTGTAACATAGTTTACTGGTCCTGTAACATAGTTTGGTGGTCCCGTAACATAGTTTGGTGGTCCCGTAACATAGTTTGGTGGTCCTGTAACATAGTCTTTGATCTGCTCTTCTGTCTGATGTGAGTCTTGAATTGAGTAATATGGAATATAATATTTATCAGTCATATAGCAATATTCGCAGACAGGAATGAATGGATGGATAGCAGCAGAAAGTGGGTAAAGGCCCAAAGGGCCCTTCAGCATGGGACACGCTAGCATAGTATACTAGATCTGAGATGAGACCCGACACCCACTCACTAGGAGTTGCCGACGACGCGAAGGATGAAGCTCAGAACACCCATAAATTAGGAGGAGGGAGAAAGGAAAGGAAAGGAAAGAAGAAAAAATAGACTTAGCATATTGGTTTTCTGTGTTACTCCCGTAACATAGTTTACTGGTCCCGTAACATAGTTTACTTGCCGTGTAACATAGTTTACTGGTCCCGTAACATAGTTTACTTGCCCTATAACATAGTTTACTGGTCCCGTAACATAGTTTACTTGTCCCATAACATAGTTTACTGGTCCTGTAGCATAGTTTATTTGCCTTGTAACATAGTATATTTGCTTCTGATAAGTAATCATTCATGTTCTATAACTCTCTTCTAAAGCCATAGACTCCAGATTGGCAAGCAACTCTGCTTCCTCATAATCTTCATCACTCTCCTTATCCTCGTCTCCACCATCATCATCATTCTCTATCCCCTCTAACACTTGCTCAGTGTTTTCATATTCTTGTGCTGTAGAAAGCTGGATTTGTGATGGGCCCCACTCTAATCCATTCCAATCCACAGGTATGATGCCAACAGCTGATTGCCATCTCACACACAGGCGAAGAAGATGTTCCCGTCGTTTATTAAGTTGATAAACAACATCAGGATCATCACTTGCCATCTGTAGTGCTTGCTCTACCACCATCCACTCCTCTTGCATCCACTGCTGCATTGAGAGTCGTTCTTGAATCAAACGCCGCTCCTCCTCAATACACCGGTCTCATTCCAGTAGAGCCTTGATTCCATCACGCACTCTTTCATCTCCAAGCCAATCTGGAATACCTTGGAGATTGTCCACATCATCTGTGAGACCAATGTCCTGCCAAATATCATCATCCACATCCAACTTGAATAGACCTTCTTGTTTGATCTCCAAAGGTACAACAGCTCCTCGAGGAGCCTTCTTCGCCTTGATCAACTGAGACAGATCTGCACATAACTTGTTGTACTTCTGTGCAAGTGTCTGAATTCCAGGTTCCTTCCGTTTGATTTGTGTTCTGGCATGCTTTTCCAACTTCAGATGATTGGATGTCTTTCGATAAGCCCTCTCCAAATTTTCCAGCTCAAATTTCCTCTGTCTCAAACGATCTCTAATCCTCTGCTTCACCGCCAAGGCATTCATCCTTCCTCGGAGAAATAGATCCCCTAACAGCTTCTCTAGATTCAATCGCCCATCAACATGAAGTTTGGATCTTTTAGTCAGGATTAATCTCTGTGTCTTCCTGACATAATCCTGAGCCTCCTCCAATAGAACCAAGATTTCAGAAGCCTGCCCAGTATCTGTATCTGTCTCGGTCTCTAACAGACCCTGATATTCAGCCACCTCCTCCTTGTACAAGTCCAAGGTCTTTGTGAGGGCTAAAATATCATTTATCTCTTTGTTCGCAAGCTCCTTCAACTGCTTCTTTAATGGCTTTGTTTGCTCAACCACCTGCAATTTCCATTGCTCCCGAAGATGAGCCTCAGTCACTCCAGCTGCCCAAACCCCTCCAAGCACCTTCTCCTGTATCTCTTTGCGTTCTCTAGTCTTTATCCATTTCCATCTAAGCCAACCACCCATTTCAAGCAGAGACTTCTTATCCAACCGCTTAATCTGATTATCCAGGGTATAAATGCGATTATAATACCCCGAGACTCTCAAAGATGGTATAAGCAGTTTGATAGAGCTCCAGAACCGCTCACAACCTTCACCATCGGTAAGCCTAAAGCCTACACATTTGCGAGGATGATAGATGAGCTGGCATGGCCACTGATGCCCATAGGCATGAAAGACAGAAATTCCAAAGACAATACGATCAATATTGTCTAGCAGAAAGTTGAACTTGGACAGCTCCAATGGAGTTGACAACCAATGTCATATAACACTCCAATACGCATAGCTTTAGGAATATGAGCAAACAACTTGTCTAGCAAGCACAACACATAATGCTGCTTCTCGCCTGCAGAGGTCATATTGACAAGCCACAAAACTCGGTCATGACAACACAACAGAGCCATAAGCCCTATATCCGCAAAAAAACAATGTGCTTGCTTTGACACGATTGGCATCAGCAGCAATAAAAGAATCATTGCATTCATCAAGAACTGCAGAAGGAACATGTAGCCCAGGCTCATAGTCACCACCAGGTAAAGATGAACCATGTGACACTATCTCCGTATTTTTTGGCTGTGGACATGAGGGGCAAGCAGTCTCAACAAGTTCCTCCATAGCCTTTACATCCTCAGGATGCACAAAGACTGTCTCTGGATGTTGCATAGGGGGGATCCAAGCCTTCCCCTGATTCTTACGCCGCTTTTGAGTAAAGCAGGCATCAACACAGACAATAGAATCCACACTAGATAAATCTTAATGGCAAAATAAAGTAATATATAGGCTAATAACTTACATTTCCTCTGGCTTCTGCCAGTTATATCCACCAAAGCATAATGGACACCACTCTCGAAGATACTCACTCGGCCGCTCCAGATCTGCCTGAATTGTGGGGTCTATATCATTGAATATTAGCCCTAATACCAAACTAATAAAGATAGATCACCTTCATCATCTATCTCCATACTGTCTTCTGTGTAGGCCTTCTGTGGAACATTTTGGGGAAGATCTAGAGCATCTACTGAATTAGTAAAATCAATATTATCCATTATAAGCACACACCCATATCCTGATCATCATCCATTGAAAGTACCTCTCCTCAGACAGCATCTAGATAAGTTCGCAAGGCCAGATTTGTATTGTCCACAAGTACTGCATACCAATGCATAGCATTTCCAAATCGTTGTCGAAGACTGTCCTAAATAGAGAATAAGTGATAGTAGCTAATAACTTAGAAAGATTTAACACCTACTCGTGTAGTTAACTTAAATTTACGTGCATTCAAGAACCCCTCCAATGTCTCACACCATGCAGTTGTATTTGGAGCTGCATTCACAAACAATTCCCGAACAAAGTCAAGCATTTGAAGATCAACAGCCAGAGTAGGCCTCATAGGTGAGCAGGGAAATAGTCCTCGATGTAGCAACTGTAGTGCAATGTCTGTGCAGGTACAGAGCACTACTTTCTCGAGTTCTATACCAAACATCAGCTACAAATGCAAATTAAGAAGCTCAGCACTTACTCTCAAAGAATACACACGAAACTTCAACTCGATGTCCTTTCGCACAGCCATGACACTGATTTCCTCCTCGAGCATGCAAGGTTCTCAATGAGTCTGTTTTCCGCAACAGCGACATATATGGCTTCAAAAGTGCTGGAATGACCTGCTCACTCCATGTCCTCCATTGCTTCTCCTTCTTGGCTGCTCTAGCCACTTGGCGAAGGACTATATCCTCAGACTCACAATTCTCAGAGCTGTCATCACCCTCAGAGATAAACTCTTCTTCATCACCATCATCACCACCATCATCAACTCCCAAGCTATCATAGATCCTTCCATCCAAATTCTCAGTTTCTATGATCTGCGAAAAGACCCCTTCATGTGTAACAACACGACCTGGTACAGCAAGCGGGGTGTTGCCTAACCCGTATGGTCGTTGACCTTGAGGTAATGTATTGGCTGGGATAAGACCCAGTTGCACGGCCAATAGCACAGGTGGGTTTGCCTGAGTAGATTTCTTGAAGCGACGCATGGTATGTTCGATGCAAGCAGTTATGTGAACGTATGGGTCAGAGAAGAGCTTATCACGCCGCAGTGTCAGATCAGGAAAATTTTGATGATCTGCCTTTTTAAGGCAAATCACAGAGCACGTGCAGTAATTACAAAGATAATCTGTAAGGAAATTCATCAGTCTGGTATACCAGTAACAAGATAAAACACACATACGAGGGCGAAAAATACAACAAGAACAGCTAAGAGTAAGAATGTCAGTTACAACGAAGAAACCCTACAATAGAACCTTACAGATCAGAGTAGGCAAGCACAAAATTAAGGCTTGGGACAGGGTATAGTTGCAGCTCTTCCAAAGTACTGCAGGAATGTCCAGAAGTAAAAAGGATAAGCTATGGCTTCAACAGCGGCCACCTCCTGCTGAGAAGCTGTATGGCCTTGCCCTGGGCCGTCCGTCTGCAGTGCTATCATCGTCGCCAATCTTTGCGCATCTCGACCAGGCCAATCACACAGGAGTTGTCTGAATGCCTCCACAAACTCAGCGCAATCATTCCACCTCAGCGCTCCAAGCCCCTCATCACGCATGGGCATCTGGTGGATAATGAATTGACTACTAGGGAACACCCTTCCAACCTTTGTGTCCCTCTCACTTTGCTCCATCGTGGTCATTTTCTCGCGAGGAACAACACAACGGTCCAGAGTCAAGCACTCCATCTGCCAATTGTTCTCACATAGCTCCCAGACAACCTCACGGAGAGTTGATACACCCAGAGGCACCAAAAACGCAACATCCCTGCCCCTTACCAACCCCCCGTCCCAATACAGATCAATTGGCCACTTGCTTGTGTCAACCTGGAAGTCAAAGTCATCCTCAAACGCCTTCGTTTCCCTGACCTTCTGCTTTTTTACGACCGGTCTGCTGTGGTGCTGTGGTTGAGCTGCGTTGGTCGGCTCTATGCCCAAGCTCACACCTATTCTGCCCAAAAAATCTTTCCATTGCTGGGGCGACGGAGTTCCCTTCAGCTTTCCTCCACCATTCAAGGAATCGGAGAAGTTTCCTTCTGCTGAGAACTTTGCCTTCCAGCCTGGACGGATGAAGAGCCACATGACCAGGAGACTTGCCATGTGGTGAGGCCGCTGGTCATAGTTATTGGCGAAGTAGAAATAATCCGGGAAGACATAGCCTCGAAAGAGATTGGATCATGGATGGTCGATCTTCTTCGGCAAGGCCTGCCATCCAACATTGCGAAGCGCATCCACCCAGTTCACTCCAGCGTTTGTCAGCAGAGGAGATGTAACCTCCTTGAACTTGTCACGATTGATGTCCTGGTAGGTTGGAGCTAGACACACAAAGTCAACATCATCGAACAGAGAGACATGAAAAACATACCAGGGTTGGAAGGTCCACTTGCTTGAGGTGGGTTGGTTGTCGGAGTCGTCGCTACAAGAAAGATAAGCCTCAAGGCATAATTGAGATATAGAAGCTTACCCGTTCAGTTCCAGACATGTTCTGGATCACCTGGATGGTATTCACGGGACGCTGGGCCAAAGGAGACATTCGCCACACCTAATGATACCGACACACGGTTTCGAAGTGGTGAGGGTGCGCTCTGAAAGAACATCACTGTATTGGGATATTTTGCCTCCACCATGCCAGGGTAGTCTGTTGTGGGCCAAACTGTGGACCAAACTTTCATGTCAGCCATCATTGCTGATGCTTGACGGACAAGCCAGACAGGAACACCTAAGTGGTAATACTTCTGGGCGATATCCTGCTGCCTGGTCACCAGCCCCATGACAGAGAGATCGACAGGATGGGGTGTCTCGCGTGGTGTCAGAAGCCTCTCCTCCCACTTTGTGAAGGAGTCATAGAAGGCGAGTGTTTCAAGATAGAAACGTTGGAAAGTCGTGACGTTGAGGAGGGTCATAAGACGTGATTGGGCAGCGAAGGAAAGTAGAGTGCCTGACATCAACATTCCGTGCTGGGCGAACCTCATATCACGAAGATCGGCAGGTGTGAGGTAGGGTTGGGAAGCAATGAGAGCCTCAATCTTCTGGTCCAACTCCTTCCGCAACTTGTAGAATTCATCCGAGATAGCGGTACGGACTCGGAATAAGTCTGCCACTGAGCCAGGCTCAGGCACATAGTCCATGGCCTCAAGATCGTACCAGACAAATCGGAGAGGGTGGGTGGGAAGTACTTCGATGGATGGTCTTCGTGTAATGAAGGGCAGGTGCTTCGTTCCCAGGAAGAACCACTGAGGAAATAATGCAAGATCATGGGTCCAAAAGCGCCCATTTTGCCTGATGTACATATCCTTCGTGTCCTTGCTGATATTAGGAATTTGTTTCATGTTCGGAGAGGTCACAAAATAAGAGGTAGGAATCTTGCTGCGGTCCATGCCTGGAGGGTGTTCGATCCGGGGTATTCCTATCGACTCCAGAGAATATGCCAATATCTGAAGCTTGCAGATGGCTAACGCATCCGTAACTCTAAGGACTACAGTAGGGGTTATGAGATTCGTTCGAAACAATGATAATAGAATAGGAGCGCACCGGTGTCATCATCCTCAGTGATACTCCAGTATGCAAGCCCTCTTTCATCTCAAGTAATACCATAGCAATCCACCTGGCCAACTACGAGTCAAAAATGTATCAGAAGAGTTTTTGGATACAGAAAGGGACTTACAAGGATAATCGTTACTGTTCTCCGAGACGGGCATCAAAGTCTAAGGAGAAATTTCGTTAGTATATGATACAGACAGTCAGATTATGCCAATGCAAAGTTATGCAACAGCCGACTAGTCAGGCTGGTCATGCATAGGTCATGGGCATCATGCCATACAAGGCCGAATGAAACTCTTTAAAAGAGTTTAAAATTGGGGAATAGAAGGGAGGGGTGAATGGTCTCTCAAAGCCAACATGTCAGGCAATGAGCGACACCAATGGCGACAAGTCAGCCGTTGGTTGAGGAGTGACATGTCAGCTCCTCACATTTCCCTGGGTAGATGTGTGTCAATTCGAACGAGGACATGCTTACCATTCTATGAAGGTGGCCTGCCTGAAACACGTTGATGGTGGTGGTGGTGGTGCTAGGGTAGAGGCTACACTGAGTAATGTTCAACAAAGTTTCTCACACATGACTTAACGCGTCGTGTAACCACTGACCTTGAGCACGAAGTAAGAGTCAGGTTATTAGAGAGTAAACATCGAGAAATTAGTTAGGTATTTACAGGTAGGAAGATAGGTAAACTGTCTTGGAATCTCACGTCACTTCATTGAAGAACACAATACATTTTTCTTGCATTACATTTATGCTGCGAGTACCACCATTCCTTTTAATCAACTGCGCAGCACTTATGGCTCGCTAGCTACACCTCCCATTGAACGTGACATGCAGCGGTGAATCATGCAGCCCCATCGAATGCGAAACGCGAACAAGAGAGGCGGCCGTCCATCTTCTGTTCCCATTGAACGCGAAATGCGAACGAGAGAGGTCATGGTAAGCCCTCCTCTCCCATCGAATGCGAAACGCGAACGAGAAAGGCGGCGGTCGATCTTCTGCTCCCATTGAACGTGAAACGCAAACGAGAGAGGCGGCGGTCGATCTTCTGCTCCCATTGAATGCAGAACGCGAACGAGAGACGGCGGTTGGTCTTCTCTCATCGAACGCGAAACGTGACCGAGAGAGGTGAGAGAGGTGCTGGTAGACTCCCCCCTACCACTGAACGCGAAACGCGAACGTGAGAGGTGCTGGTGGACTCTCCACTCTTATTGAATGCCAAGTCCAAACGAGAGGGGGCTGGTGGATGCTCCACTCGGAGGCTCCTAGATAGGCGAGACATGGGTCGGGAATATAATTCTTCCAGGCGAGATCAGCAGGTATCAGGTCGATGTCAGTACCTGCTTGAGGTAAGGTGAAGCCATGTCGTGCAGTGGGCAGGGCCATCATATTGGCCAACGATGTCGCTGTTGAATGACAAGGATGGAGTTGCAGGGATTCCTGCCATGGCATCATAGGAGAAGGACTTGAAGGAGTTGAATATCGGTATGGGGCGAGAGGTGGGGAAGGCGTTTGAACACCAACATCGTGTTGATTGTCAGCCACCCATGACAGTGGTGGAGACCCGTCAACAGTGGCAGTGGACGCCGGCGCTCGTTGTTCTTGCTCGTGAGGAGAGAGGCAGCGGTGGATCCTCTGTCTCATCGAGCGTGAGAGGTGCTGGTGGACCTTCCCCTTCCATGGAACGCAAAATGCGAACGGGAGAAGAGGGTTGGCGAGGCCTCCACTCCCATCGAACACGAAACGCGAATGAGGGGTGTGGTGCCCCAACTTCCGCCTGACCTCATGCTCGCCCTCCTCGCATCAGCCTCCATCTCCGTTCAGAGAGCGCTCCAAAGCCTGTTATATTGTGGGGCCGTGCTACGTTTGTCTTGTTGGGTGCCAATCCTGGTCTTGAGGCGACGCTGAGAAAGGGCAGGGGGTTGGAAACCACCTGCTGACTTGCGCAGGTGATGACCCAGTCTTACATCCCAGTAATACGGGACGGAGGCGCTGGCGACTTGGCTTCGCGATCAGAGATGTAGCGGCAACGAAGAACCACCCCAAACCTCAGTTAGAGGCGGGGGTGTTGGTGGCTCATTTGGCCAACTGTATGGACCTACAACGTGTATTCTAAGTTAGTAGCATTCGTTATAGGCCATAATATCAGATATGTACATTTTTCGGGCCCTAGGAATCACAAACGAGACGAGTTGGATGGTGGAGGGTAGTGGTGGGAGGTGAGAACAGGTTGAACGATTGTTCATCGCGTGGTGTGGCTGAGCCGGATTCGTCGGTCCGGCTTAACCGAGATGCCCGAACGCTGTTTAGAACGTCGTTGAAGGTCATTGAGGGCTCACCTTCATATATTTGAATTCGAGAGAGGTGCCACAGGTAATTTAAATGTCATTTATTACTGACACTTGCGTTAGCTAGCAATATGTAAAGTGTATAAGAGAATCATAGAGTCAACTCGGATATCACTATGAAACCTGCATTGAAACCCAGGAAACTGTATTCCCTTCGACAAGTTCAATGCCTCAACCAAATAACTATCCAACAGTCTACTTAAATGTAATTAAACTCGTTTCATGTCGCCATATCTCAGACAATTATCGATCGAGCGCGTTGACAGGACGTGCTCATTAGGACATCGCATCCCGTTATCACCATGAGTAACAAGCAGTTCTATAGAGGCTCACCCAGCGGTATTAAAAACCGAAAATTTTGCTAATAAAATCTCCTACTTAATCAAGTGACTTCTGCATACCTGAATTTGTTATCGGAAGGTGGTATGTTGCTCTACTGGATGTTACAGATGTTGATGAAAGATACTGGTCTCTCCGGGCCGACTGTGGGAACCTCGATCAACAGTGACAACATGTGCTTCGTTGCTGTTGATCTTGCTGTTCTACCACCTCGTTCACCTCCTGCTTCAACGCTGGCGTTGCTCAAAACATCAAGAAAGTAAGTAATTATTTTTTATTTCTTCACAGTGCTACTAATATGATCTATTGGGTGGAGGTACACTCGCTTGCGCATGTCGGCAAATGACGAGCTGCCAGCACCGTCCCACCTCACCATGTCGGTAGGTGATTTTCGATGGTTGCGGGTGGTCCTAGGCACAATAATTTTCACTGGCCGGACTGGTACCATATATTACCAAAATAGGAAAATTTTTTATCCAAAATCATAGACCCTTCTTGGCTGATTATAAATCTGAAGAAATCATGTGATTAGCTCTGCTCCTTATTGAGATATGACCGTTTTAAGCTAAATTTAATAAAAGAATCACGTTTAAACGTGTTTTTTGGGTTTTTCTCACTGACTAAGCACCCTAATCACATGATTTTGACAGATTTGTAATCAGTTTGAGATTCCTGATGAATCTTGTTTTGGAAATTATTTCCCACGGTATCTG
>Ga0247742_10002423_pt1 | contig 12217 bp, 10 predicted proteins | sample UWRJL208509C2_FD_180944 | JGI IMG/M metagenome (GOLD analysis project Ga0247742, IMG submission 180944) | Plant litter microbial communities from Arlington Agricultural Research Station in Wisconsin, United States - UWRJ-L208-509C-2 | ecosystem: Environmental > Terrestrial > Plant litter >... | reverse complement strand
CCGCGACGCCCGTCGAGGGGTCTGTAAGGCGTTCGCACACGGCCAGGAGTTTGACGACGTACCCCGCCGCTCGTGCGGACTCGACCTGCTCGAGGGTCACCTTGGTGATTCCCTCCCGGTACACCGACTCCAGGGGCACGGTCGTGTGGAAAGCGAGGCTTGCGAGGATCGCGGCCTTCTGCGCCGCGTCATATCCCTCGATGTCGGCGGTGGGGTCGGCCTCCGCGTATCCGAGCGCAGTCGCCGTGGCGAGGGCATCCTCGAGGGTCTCCCCCTTGGTCTCCATCAGGTCGAGGATGAAGTTCGTTGTGCCGTTCACGATCCCGAGGATGCGTTCCACGCGGTCACCGGCGAGGCTGTCGCGGAGCGGTCGAATGATGGGGATCGCTCCACCGACGGCGGCCTCGTAGTACAGCTGGGCACCGACCTGTTCTGCGGCCTCAAAAAGTTCAGGACCGTGGGTCGCGAGCAGTGCTTTGTTGGCCGTGATGACGTCGGCACCCGAATTGATCGCCTGCAGAATGTAGGTGCGCGCGGGCTCCAGCCCACCGATGAGTTCGATCACGATATCCGCGCCCAGGATGAGGGCTTCGGCGTCGGTGGTGAGCAACTCGCGCGGGATACCGGGGCGCTCAGCGTCGATGTCGCGGACGGCGACGCCGACGAGCTCAAGCCCGGCTCCCGCCCGGCTGGCCAGCTCATCACCGTTGGCGATGAGGAGTGACGCCACCTGCGCTCCAACGGTTCCACCGCCCAGGAGGGCAATGCGGAGGTTGCGGTATTCGATCATGATGCGTCCAATCCCGCGTCGCGACGCAGTAAGTCTTCTTCTGTTTCCCGGCGCACCAACAGGCGCGCCTCGCCGTCCCGGACAGCAATGACCGGCGGGCGACCGAGGTAGTTGTAGTTACTGGCCATCGACCAGCAGTAGGCACCCGTCGCCGGCACCGCGAGCAGGTCGCCCGGAGTCACGTCGGACGGAAGGTAATCCGCGTGAACGACGATGTCGCCGCTTTCGCAGTGTTTACCCGCGACACGTACAAGCGCAGGTTCCGCGCTCGAGCTGCGGTTGGCGATGCGCACGGAATAGTCGGCCCCGTAGAGGGACGGGCGAATGTTGTCACTCATTCCGCCGTCAATGCTGACGTATTTGCGGACGGCGGCATCGGCGGCGGCATCATCCCCGTAGGAGACGACAACGTCCTTGATCGTTCCCACTTCATACAGGGTCACGGTCGAGGGGCCCACGATGGCGCGCCCCGGCTCAATCGCGATGACCGGAACCGGGACGCCAAACTCCGCCGCGGTATCCGCAACGATGTCTGCGAGCTTTACCGCCAGCTCGTTGATCGGGAGCGCCTGGTCGACGCTGGTGTAGGCAATTCCGAAGCCACCGCCGAGGTTCAGTTCGGGAACGGGACCGGTTGCGAGCAGCTCGGCATGCAGGGTGAAAAGCCGGCGGGCCGCCTCCGCGAAGCCGTCCGCCTCGAAGATCTGGGATCCGATGTGCGAGTGCAGGCCGAGGAACTCGAGGGAGTCGTACGCGCGGATCCTGGCAACCACCGCGGCCGCGTCGGCCAGCGGGATACCGAACTTCTGGTCCTCCCGCGCGGTGGCCAGATACTCGTGGGTGGAGGCGTGGACTCCACTGTTGATGCGGAGGCGTACCGGCTGCACGCGGCCGTGGCGGCTCGCGGCATCCGCTACCCGCTCGATTTCGATGATGCTGTCGAGAACGATTGCCCCGATGCCCACGCCGACCGCCCGGTCGATCTCAGCGAGGCTTTTGTTGTTGCCGTGAAGGCCGAGCTTGGCGGGATCGATTCCGGCAGCCAGCGCGACGGCGAGCTCTCCACCGCTGCAGACGTCGATATTGAGACCGGCATCACGCATCCACCGGGCAATTTCGACGGAGAGAAAGGCCTTGCCGGCGTAGTAGATCTTCGCGCTCGAGCCCACCCGGGTGAGTTCGCGGTCAAAGGCGTCGCGGATTCCGACGGCACGGGCGCGGACGTCCGCCTCATCGACAACGTAAAGCGGGGTGCCGTACGTCGCGACTAGCGCGGAGGCAGGTACGCCGGCGACGGTGAGTTCTCCCGCTGCGGAACGGGCCGCATTCTGGGACCAGACCGTGTCGACGAGCGCGTTGGCATCGAGTGGCACGGAGAGCCACGACGGAGCAAGAGGGTTGGCAGGCACGGGGAAAGACCTCACGGAATATTGGTTGAGTGAGGCGAGCGAACCCGGCTTGGTCCCTGAAGCCGTGTCAATAGTACCGTTCCGGCGAGTTGCTGGCGGACGCGGACGGTATCGCTATGCCGGGCAGGTTCCCTTGGCTGATAGATCAGTACCGCCGAGCACGGCACCGTCGCCGTTGAGCGTGATTGACAGTGCGCTGTCGGTGACGCGCACCTGTTCCAGTACGAGGGCCTTGGGAAGATAACTCGCGACGCACACCGTCTGGTCCTTCACGAAATTGCCCGTGATTCCGCTGAGCGGGCCGGTTTTCAGGTCGTCCGCGCTGATGGTGTTGCCGTTGATTTCGAACGAGGTGGGCGCAAAGACGAGGTTGCCATCTTTCGCACTGGGTTCCAGGCCGACCGCGATCGGGATGACTGCCGACAGAACTTTCAGGTCGGAGGCGATCTGGACGGTGCCGTCCTTGAGCGTGACGTCGAGCTGCACATCACCGCCGAGCGATTTGGTGAGCTCCCCCAGGTTTCCCTCCGGCACGGTAAATCCGATGCGCAGCGTGCCGACGGCCTTGGTCGAGTCGAGCGGGATCGAGGTCGCAGTCGCTACGGCGTTTCCGGTGAGGTCGCCCACCCTAACCTTCGGTACCGTCACCCGCGCGTCCGCGATGGAGCCACTGATCGCCTGGAAAATGATGGATCCCCCGCCGAGGTCGACGGAGATATTGTCTGGATTCTCGACGGTGAGCGTCTCGGTGATGCGTTCCTTGACGTAGGTGTCCGCGTAGTTGCGCGCGACGTTTTCCGCAACGAAGAATCCCACCACCAGCACAACGATAACGACCAGGAGTGAGATACCGAGCACAAGACCCCGGCGCCTCTTTCGGCGGGCCGGCGCAGTGGCATTGGGGTAGGCCTGGGTTTCGGCGTCTGCGCGCACTGACGCTGGGTCGCCTGCCCCCGCCGGTTGGAACGGCTGGATGTAGCGCGGGTCCTGGGAAGGCGTTGAACCGCCAGACCCGTTGGTCTCTGCCATCTCGCTACATCCGTTCGGGGGCGCTCACTCCGAGCAGTCCGAGCGCGTTGCGGAGCACGGTGCCGGTCGCGTCGTTGAGCCACAGGCGCGTGCGGTGGACATCGGTCACCTCTTCTTCACCGAGAGGTGTGACCCGGCAGGCGTCGTACCACCGGTGGTAGGCGCCGGCGAGCTCTTCGCTGTACCGCGCGACCCGGTGGGGCTCACGGAGCTCCGCTGCCTGGCGTACCACCCGCGGGAACTCAGCCAGGATGCCCAGCAGGATGCTCTCGGTCTCGTGGGTGAGAAGGCTCGCATCAAACACCGAGCGGTCGACGCCGGAGGCGGCCGCGTTGCGCGCGACAGCCTGGGTGCGGGCGTGGGCGTACTGAACGTAGAAAACCGGGTTGTCGTTGGTGCGTTTGGTCAGGACGTCCAGGTCGATGTCGACCTGCGAGTCACTGGAGGAGCGCACCAGCGCATAGCGAGCGGCATCGACGCCTACCGCCTCGACCAGGTCCTCCATGGTGACCACGGTTCCGGCGCGCTTGCTCATTCGAAGAGGCTCGCCATCGCGCACGAGGTTGACCAGCTGGCCAATGAGAATCTCGAGGTTTTCGTACGGTTTGTCTCCGAAGGCAGCCGTCATTGCCATCAAACGCTGCACGTACCCGTGGTGGTCGGCTCCCAGCAGAATGATGTTGCGCTCGAAGCCCCGCTCCCGCTTGTTCAGGTAGTAGGCCAGGTCACCCGAGATGTAGGCCGCCTCGCCATCGCTCTTGATGACAACTCGGTCCTTGTCATCTCCGAAGCTCGTAGTGCGCAGCCAGGTGGCGTTGTCCGCCTCGTAAATGTGACCCAACTCGCGCAGGCGGGCGACAGCTCGGTCGACAGCGCCGGACTCGTGCAGTTCGTTTTCGTGGAAGTACACGTCGAAATCGACGCCGAACTCGTGGAGGCTGGCGCGGATGTCACCGAACATCAGCTCGACGCCGACCGAGCGGAAGACTTCCTGCACCTCGTCCCGCGTCGGGATTGTGCTGAGGTCGCCCGGGTAGTCAGCGATAACGCGTGCCGCGATGTCGGAGATATAGATTCCGCCGTAGCCGTCTTCGGGCGCGGCCTCGCCGAGGTAGCTGGCAAGCAGGCTGCGAGCGAAACGATCGATCTGCGCACCGTGGTCGTTGAAGTAGTACTCCCGCGTGACGAGCCCGCCCTCGGCGGTGAAGATGCGCGCGAGGCTGTCGCCCACCGCGGCCCAGCGGGTTCCACCAATGTGAATGGGGCCGGTGGGGTTGGCGGAGACGAACTCGAGGTTGATGGTGACGTCCTTGTAAAGGTCGCCGTTGCCGTAGCTCATGCCAGCCTCGACGATCGTCTTGGCGATCGCGCCGGCGGCGGCGGCATCAAGCGTGATGTTGATGAAGCCCGGTCCAGCGACGTCAACCTTCGCGACACCGTCAACGCCGGCGAGGTCCGCTGCGATTTCCCCGGCGAGTTCCCGCGGGTTCGTGCCGACGGCCTTCGCCAGTTTCATAGCGATATTGGACGCCCAGTCACCGTGGTCGCGGTTGCGCGGGCGGTCCAGCGGAACGTCTGCAATCGTGACCGTTTCGGTCGATCCACGACGCTCAAGCACACCGGTAACGATGGCGAGCAGGGAGGCAGAGAGTTCAGCAGGATTCACGGTAAGCGATTCTACCGTGGGAGCCACGGGTGGCCCGCAGCCGGCGGAGAGCGGCAACGACACGCACACCCGCGCCCGGGTTCGGTTAGCCCAGCTGGACTGGCTGTGACCCGTCATCGTAGGGAAGCGAATCGGCGGTCACCGTGACGAGCATTGACATCACCGCAAGGTCCGTCCAGTTGCTGGTGAGCCAGGCGGTGTCGGCGGCGTCACGCCCGGTCGAGATGCGAAGGAGCGACTGCCTCGGTGCCAGACGCGAGGCGTCAACCACCCACCACTCCCCCTCTACCCACGCTTCGACCACAGCGTGGAAGTCCATCGGGGACAATCCGGGCGCGTATACGGCGACCATCCGCGCGGGAACCTCCATCGCTCGGAGCAGTGCGATGGTGACGTGCGCGAAGTCGCGGCAGACGCCCTGGCGGTTCAGCAGGGTTCGGGTGGCACCGTCGGTGGGCAAGCTGGACCCGGGAACGTAGGCCAGCCGGTTCCAGACCCAGTCGGTGACGGTGCGCAGCAGCTCGTGGCCGCTCAGCCCGTAGAACTCCGAACGCGCGGTTGGCGTCAGGCTGTCCGACTGGCAGTAGCGGCTGGGGCGGAGGTAGGTAATGAGGTCGAGCTCCGTCGTCGGCGCGGGCGCGGCGCGTCCGTCAACCTGAGCAAAGTAATCGACGACCATACGGCCCTTCTCGGTCACGAACTTGTGCAGCCGTGTGCCGTGGACGTCGAACAGCTCGCTGTACTCGACCGGAACGCCGTCGAGGGCAAACGTCAGATTCTCAGTGACGAGATTCGCTCCGCTGGCGGCGCTGAGGCTAAACACCATGTTGGTGTGGCCGCGAATGTCGAGTTCAAGGTGAGTGGAGATCGTCCGAAGCATTCCTGAATGATGTCACGCTAGGGCCAGAGAATTTGTCGCTCCCACGCATCGTTCACACGCGCGAAATGTAGGCGGATCTGGTCCCGTTCCCGATCCGCTTGCCAGAACTCGACGCTGGTGGGAACGACACGGTAGGCCGTCCACCCGGCTGGCACAAAATCGGGTTCAACCGCGATGAGCGTGCGAGCGTCCGCGACCAGCTCCTCGACAATTTCGGTGGGAGCAATCGGCTCGCTCTGCCGGCCGGCGACCGCTGACGCGCGCGCCCCAGGGCTGCGGGCGAGAAAATCCGCCTCGCTGACGTCGCGCGGTCCTTCTTCGGCGTCTCCAACGATGCGCACCTGTCGCCCCTGTTCGCGCCAATACAGCGTCAGCGCAACCCGCGGATTCTCGTCGATGTCGCGCCCCTTGGGCCCCGTGGACATACTGGCAAACCACACCGCCCCGCCGTCAACATCCTTGAGCAGGAGGGTTCGCGCTGATGGCTCTCCGGTGGCGGATGCTGTGGCCAGCGTCATGGCGTGTGGTTGCGACACTCCCGCCTCAATCGCCTCCTCCAGCCACGAGATCAGCAGGGGCAGAGGCGCCGCGGGCGCGTCATCCGGATCGAATGTCGGAAGCTGGCCCGAGAAGACGGGAATCGAGCGAAGCTGATCGCGGAGCGAAGCGTGCGTACTCATACTGCTAATCTAGCTAGGCACTTGAGCCCCCATAGCTCAGGGGATAGAGCACTGCCCTCCGGAGGCAGGGGCGGCAGTTCGAATCTGCCTGGGGGCACACCACCCCGTCTACGCTGGCGCTATGTCATCCATTGGATGCTTTCTTCCCGTTCACCGGCTCCCGGGTCAGAATGCCTGAGCAAGACACGCCGATGCCGACCGGCAAGGGTCACCCGCGGCCGCATCCGTCGGGAGAGCCGGGTCGCCAGTACGATCACCTCAGCGTTGCGGGCGATGGTCCGGGGCAGACGCCGATCGAGGACGTTGTCCCCGGCGTTCTGCTCGTTCTGGTTGGCATCGCGATGGTGCTGCTTGTGACACTGCTTCCCGGTCGGGCGTTGCTGCCCTTGCCGTCTTCGTTCCGCTGGGTGTGGTCTTCCTGGCGCTGGTTACCTGGCTTATTCGCCGTGGATCCAGGCGCTGGGCATGGCGCAAAGCCAATATCCACCTGACAGGTGGCAGCTACTTGCGCCCATGGGAAAAAACACCGGATTCGTACTAGCGGCTCCCTGGTTCGCCGATTTTCGGCGTACCAGCATGCGCCAGTGCGATCCGGCGAGGCCGGGCCGTTCCCGTGTGATGGACTGGAGCTGAGTACGCAGCACCCGTTTTTCGAAGGAGTTCCCATGACGCAGTACACCCGCGACGCAGACGCAATTGCCAAGCTCACGCCCGAACAATTCGCCGTCACGCAGGAATCAGCCACGGAACCGGCATTCCACAACGAATTCTGGGACAAAGAAGATGCCGGGCTCTACGTCGATGTGGTGTCGGGTGAGCCCCTCTTCGCGTCGACACAGAAATACGACAGCGGATGCGGCTGGCCGAGCTTCACGCAGCCGCTCAGCGCCGCAAACATCCTCGAGAACACCGACACCTCGTTCGGAACCGTTCGCACCGAGGTGCGGTCGGCCCAGGGCGACAGCCACCTCGGCCACGTGTTTGAAGACGGCCCCGTTGAGGCAGGTGGACTTCGCTACTGCATCAATTCGGCGGCGCTGCGTTTCGTTCCGCTGGCGGACCTGGAAAGCGCAGGCTACGGCGAATACACAAAACTGTTCGCCAAGTAGCGGAGGTCAGGCGGATTCCTGCTCGCGGGGCACGTAGACCCAGGCAGGATTTCCCGACACCAGCACAACCTCGATGCGCCGGTACGAGACACGCTCGTAGTGGTCGGCTGCGGCGAGTTCCTCCGGCGTAACCGCCAGCACGGCGCCGGGGACAACATCGGAGTCTCTGCCCTGGATCAGCGCCGGGTGGATATTCGTTCCGCTCAGCTCGATGACCTCGGGGTCGCGGATCTGCACCGCCCCCACAGTCCAGCCGACAAGCGAGTCTGGCGTGGTGGGTACGGAACGACCGAAGAGCGCGGTCTGCACATCGGGAAGCTGCAGCGTCCCGAAAGAGAAAATGGAATCGGTCACGCTGCGAGTTTACCGAGGCTAGTCAGCCGACAATCTGTGCAGCGACTCGAGCAACCGAATCGCATACAGCTTGTACCCCGCAGCGGTCGGATGCCGGAACTTGGTGCTGATCGCGCGCTCGATGTTTGTTCCATTGATCCAGCCCTCTGCGAGGGGTGAGATGTAGGGCAGACCCGCCTCGTCTGTTGCGCGGACCAGCGCGCCGTCGACCGCCTGGACGTTGGCGGGCACGGGCCACAGGTAGGTGGACGGCCCGACCACAACGATCGGCACGCCAGGGAAACGCTCCTCCATTTCGGAGAACGTCAGGAGTGCGGCTGGAACAATCTCGGCCGGATCGGCCCGCGCGTCATTAAGACCACCCTGCAGGATGATGAGCTTGGGCGCGGGCACCGTGGGCAGGCTGGCGACGCGCTCCGGGTACACCGACCCCGTCGACCGCAGGGTGTTCACGTAGCCAGTTCCCCCCTCGCCGTTTCGGATGGCCTTCCACCCCTCGAGCGCAGCAGACACCGGCACGTAACCCTTGCCCGGCGCGACGGCCTGCCCGCGCGTCCAGGAATCGCCGAAGTACAGCACGTACGACCCTCGCCGCGGGAAGTCGAATGTTGCCGGCTCGACGGGCGCCGGCGTCGCGGGCGCAAACGTCGGTAGGGGTGCAGCAGTCTCGGAGCTTGGGACTGCTTCTGAGCGGGGAGCGGCAACATCCATGGCGACCGCATCCGCAGCAAGCGCGATGAGGATGACAACAACAACGACCAGGGCCGAAATAGCCGGGCGATTGCGTCTGGCACCGTTGTTCGGCGCAGGGCTCTCACGAGTCGTGCTCCGCGGTGACATGGCCCCGAGTTTATCAATCAGGCCGATGTCCAAACTCACGCGTGGCCCGCGCGAAGTGTCGAAATTCCCTCCTGGGCCGCGACCGCACGGCGCCGCGCCGTGGTGCGCCGGCCGCAGCGCACAATCCGTGTGGGGTTTGCGACGGTGGCGGCGTCCCCAACGGCTCTCACCCTAGGGTGGAGGCATAGTCATCCGACCCGGAAGAGGTACACGTGCTGGCCGACGTTCTAATCGTGGTCCTCGGCGTGATCTCAGCCGTCCTGGTCGGCTTCGCGAGTCGCCGAATTCTGGACACCCCCGTCGGGTGGCCGCGGAGCATCGTTGTCGGCGCCCTGGTGTTTGTTTCGGGCTTGCCGTTTGGCTTCTGGGTAGCGCGTCAGACCGGCGTCGATTCCGGCCAGGTCTCCGCGGTGATCACGATCGCGGTGGTGGTGCTGTCTGTCGCGTGGGTGTTCGCCGCTGGGGTTGGCGTGCTCGTCGCTCTGGAACTGGTCTGGCCCACCGCATCGCTCCGCAACCCCATCACCGAAATACAAGCCTGGCTCCGCCAGCGCAAACGCACACGCCGCTACCTGGAAATCCTCACCATCGCCTCCCGACGCGGCGTCGGCTGGGTTTTCCACGGGCGCACGCACGCCAACGGCGGCCACGCCACCTCCGAAGAACGCGCGGCTGCCATCATCGAAACCATCAACGAGTCGGGCGTGACCTTCGTCAAACTCGGCCAGGTGCTGTCCACCCGGCGCGACCTCATTCCCGAGCCCTACCTGACCGCCCTCGGTTCGCTCCAATCGTCCGCCACAACCCTGCCCTGGGCGACTATCAGCGCAACGATGGAGGAAGAACTGGGGCGCCCCATCGGCGACGTGTTCGCCACCATTAACCAGACGCCGCTTGCGGCCGCCTCAGTCGCGCAGGTTCACACGGCAACCCTCCTCGACGGCACCCCGGTCGTGGTGAAGGTGCAGCGCCCCACGGCGCGCGCCCAGGTTGAGGCAGACGTCGACATCATCCAGCGCCTCGCGGAGCGCGCCGAGAAGCATTCCATCCAGGCGCGCGACCTGCATGCCGAGTCGATCGCCGCGGGTTTCACAAAGACGCTCCTCGACGAGCTCGACTACCGGGTCGAGTACAGCAACACCGAGATGCTGCGGTCGACCATCAGACTCATTGAGGAACACCGCCACTCGGACGACATCACTATCTCGGTGCCCCGGCTGTATGCCCACGCAAGCACACGTCGCATGATCACGATGGACATCGTCCCGGGGGTTCCCCTCAGTTCCGCTGATGACGAGCTTGCGCAGCTGTCGCCGGAGCAGCGGGATGCCCTCGCGGTCGGCCTGATGAACGCGGTGCTCGAGCAGATCCTCGTCTACGGGGTCTTTCACGCCGACCTACATCCAGGGAACGTGATCCTCGGCCCAGATGGCGGCCTTGGCCTCATCGACTTCGGCGCTGTGGGTATTCTCGAGCGCAGCCAGCGCATGAACCTTGCAACACTGCTGCTCGCGGCATCCGCTGAAGACGACATTGCGGCCACCGATGCGCTGCTGCTGATTGTGAACGTTCCGGATGACGCGGACCTCGACGCGTTCCGGCACGACATAGGCGTTGTGCTGACCACCGTCCAGCATCGTGCCAGTGGCAGCAGCTCTATCTTCACGCTCCTGCTCGACGTAATCCGGCAGCATCACATCGCGCTGCCGGCGACGCTCGCGTCGGCGTTCCGCAGTTTCGCAACGCTCGAGGGGTGCCTGAAGGTGTTGGTGCCTGACTTCGAACTCGCCGAGCGAGCGCTGGCACGGATCCCGTCGCTCTCGCGCCGCATGATCAACATCAAGCGACTGGCGGTGTCGGCGCAGGCACAGGCGGCGGTGCTCAGCGCGTACACGAGAAAGCTTCCCCGACGCATCGAGTCGCTCGCATCGCAGCTGGAACGGGGAACGCTGGGCGTGCGGATCCGGTCACTTGCGGATCCCACGGACCAGTGGTTTTTGGGCAGCATCGTGTCGGAGATCCAGGGTGTGCTGGTCTCCATCACCGCTGTTGTCCTCGCGATTGTGCTGATCGTTTCCAACAGCGGCCCACTCCTCGCACCGCAGCTTCACCTGTTCGATCTACTGGGCGCTGTCCTGGGGTTCCTGGGGTTCCTCGGAATCCTGCGAACGGTGCGGCGCATCTTCATCCGGCGCCCGCGTCAGCGCTGACGGGCGCGGGCCAGCAGGTCGACGACGGTGCTGGACGGTGTCTGGGTGAAGTCGCGGTAGAACCGGCCGACGGCCCACATGTCCGTGGGCCCGAGCACCGTAACAAGGTCGTCCGCGGTGGCATCGCCGGCGGCGAATCCACCGGGCGCCACCGGAACAGCGAGCACCACGCGGCGAGCGCCCCGAGCCCTCGCGACGCCGCAGGCGACCCGGGCAGATGCGCCTGTTGCAATGCCGTCGTCCACCACGAGCGCGGTTGTGCCGGTCAGGTCGAGCGGCGCATCACCGCGGAACAGGGCAACACGGGCCGCCACCTCGGCGTGCTCGCGCTCCTCGAGACGGGCGAGTTCGCCCCGCGTCATCCCGAACCGCGAAGCGATGCCGGTATCGACAGACCGCACACCGCCCTCGGCTGTCGCACCCAGCGCGAATTCGGGTTGCGAGGGAGCGCCAATCTTGCGGACAACGATCACGTCGAGCGGGAGGTCGAGCTCCATCGCGACCTCGAACGCAACCGGGACTCCCCCGCGCGGCAGGCCGAGAACTACGGAATCGGTTGCTCGGAACTGCTCGAGGCGCCCGGCGAGGAGTCGGCCGGCCTCCTGCCGGTCGGCGAACACCGGGGGTGACTGGTCGGCCATGGCCCGCTCCTCATCGCGACGTCCTGTTCGCTCCACGCTAGTGCCGTGAGCGAACGACGGAAAGGCCGCTTCAGGCTGGGTACAGCGGGGCGTCGTTACTGCCAGGGGCTCCTCGACGTGACCTTTTCGAAGGATGCCGGAGCGTTGCGCGGGGCGGAGCCGATTACCGCGCCATGCCGCGATAACCCGATGAAATCGCCCGCCTGGGCGGCGCCCCAGAAGTGCACCACCACGCCTTGCCCATCCGTCGACACCACCTCCACCAGGGCGAGGGTGCGCGGGCCGGCGGGCTCACTCCGCAGCACGAACAGCAGCACCGCCCCCGCGTTGAGTTTGATGTCGGCCATCAGCTGCTGCCATTGGCCGGTCTCGCGAGCGAGACGACGCTGCCGCAGCAGGGTGTGCCAACTCGCACCCCCGGCGACGGCAACGAACGTCAGCGCAAGGAGCTCCGGGCCCAGCACGGGTTCGGAGGGGCCGGCAACTCCCACGAGCGAGAGGATGGCCAGGGCTGCGCCTGCGGCTGCGAGAAAGTACCCCGTTGCCCATGCGGACCAGACGGGAGCACCCATAAGAACGAGAGCGATTATGAGGAGCGCGCCAACGGTC
>Ga0247742_10002422_pt1 | contig 12223 bp, 9 predicted proteins | sample UWRJL208509C2_FD_180944 | JGI IMG/M metagenome (GOLD analysis project Ga0247742, IMG submission 180944) | Plant litter microbial communities from Arlington Agricultural Research Station in Wisconsin, United States - UWRJ-L208-509C-2 | ecosystem: Environmental > Terrestrial > Plant litter >... | reverse complement strand
GAAGCCCTCGACCAGCGGGCGGGCCAGTTCGTATAGCGCCTCGCCGGCGTCCGTCAGGGTGATACGGCGGCGGGTGCGCTCGAGCAGATGGGTTCCGAGGTCTCCCTCAAGTGCCTTCAGCTGCAGGCTCACTGAGGGCTGAGACAGGAAGAGCGCCTCGGCCGCTCGGCTGAGCGTGCCGAGCCGGGTGGTGTAAACGAAGGCCCGCAGCTGCTTCAGGCGGTTGCCCTTGTAATAGAAGCGGCCGCCTTCTTCGTCGGCAGGACGATCGGCCATGCGCGGCTTCGCCCGCTTCGCGACGGCCTTCTTCGTTGAATTCAGCTTGCGGACCATCAAATTTAGCCCATGGAATTAATTAGTTGTATCTAACATTAGCATTGTTAATGTAAACCTTTGAAACATTTGTTTTGTCAAAAGCATAGCTCCGGACCTAGGGTGAACACCAGACCCGCATCCGAGGCACGATTCCATGGCAGTTCCCAAGAACGTGATCGACCCCCTGTCCGGCGTCCGCTTCGGCGACGGCGGCAACACTTACGCGGACATCCTGACCCCGGGCGCCGTCGCCTTCGTGGCGGACCTGCACCGCCACTTCGACAGCCGCCGACTGGCCCTGCTCGCCGAGCGGACTGCCCGCCAGTTGCGTTACGACGCTGGCGAATTGCCCGACTTCCGCGTGGACACCGTGACCATCCGCGAGGCGGACTGGTCGGTGGCGACCATCCCCGACGCCCTGATGGACCGCCGCGTGGAAATCACCGGGCCCGTCGAGCGGAAGATGATCATCAACGCGCTCAACTCCGGCGCGAAGGTGTTCATGGCCGACTTCGAAGATTCGAGCGCGCCGACCTGGGCCAACCAGATCGAAGGCCAGCGCAACCTGCGCGACGCGGTCGACGGCAGCATCGAGTTCACCCATCCCGAGGGCAAGGTCTACCGCGTGGGTAAGCAGCCTGCAGTACTCGTGGTCCGCCCCCGCGGGTGGCATCTGCCCGAGCGCCACGCGGAAGTCGACGGCGACGTGGTTGCTGGTGCGCTGGTGGACTTCGGCCTTTATGCCTTCCACAACGCCAAGGCGCTACACGCACGCGATCGTGGCCCCTACTTTTACCTGCCCAAGCTGCAGAGCATGGAAGAGGCGGCGCTGTGGGAATCGGTGATGGCCCACGCGGAAACCGTGCTTGGCCTGCCCCACGGCACGATGAAAGCCACCGTTCTGATCGAGACGCTGCCTGCCGTATTCCAGATGGACGAGATCCTGCACGCGCTGCGAGATCGCATCGTCGGACTGAACTGCGGTCGCTGGGACTACATCTTTTCCTACCTGAAGACGTTCCGTGCGCACGGCGATCGCCTGTTGCCGGAGCGCGGCCAGGTCGGCATGACGGCACCCTTCCTCAAGGCGTATTCGGAGCTGCTCATCCGTACCTGCCATCGTCGTGGTGCTTTCGCGATGGGTGGCATGGCCGCGCAGATTCCCATCCGCGGCGATGAAGCGGCGAACGACGAGGCCATGGCCAAGGTGCGCGCCGACAAGCTTCGCGAGGTGACTGCGGGACACGACGGCACCTGGGTGGCACACCCGGCGCTCGTCCCGATAGCCCAGGCCGTCTTCGACGAACACATGCGCACCTCGAACCAGTTGCATGTGCAGCGCGACGACATCGCGGTTTCGCGCGACGCGCTCATCGCACCAGCCATCGGCACGATCACGCGCCTGGGTTTCGACAACAACGTGGAAGTCTGCCTGCGATACACGGCAGCCTGGCTCGAAGGGCTCGGCTGCGTGCCGATTCACAACCTGATGGAAGACGCCGCGACCGCCGAGATCGCGCGCGCGCAGCTCTGGCAGTGGCTGCACCATGAGCCGCTGGAGTTCAGCGACCACGCGCCGATCGACTTCGCGCTGTTCGACCACGCGCTGGCCACGCATTGCCATCGCCTGCGCGAGAGCTCACATCCCGGCGCTGCGCGTGCCGACCAGGCCGCCGCACTGATTTCCGCGCTTACACACGCTGACGAGCTCCGCGACTTCCTCACCCTGCCCGCCTACGAACACCTGTCCTGATCATTCTCCAAGGAGCCACACCATGAAGACGCATACCGCCGAACAGATCACGCTGGACTGGAAGAACAACGACCGCTGGAATGGCGTCGAGCGTCCCTACACCGCCGAGGACGTGGTTCGTCTTCGCGGCACGGTGCAGGTCGAGTACACACTCGCTCGCCGAGGCGCCGAGCGTCTGTGGCGCTCGATCCACGACAAGCCGTACGTGAATGCCCTCGGTGCGCTGACCGGTAACCAGGCCATGCAGCAGGTGAAGGCCGGTCTGCAAGCGATTTACCTGTCGGGCTGGCAGGTCGCCGCTGACGCGAACACCGCCGGCACCATGTATCCCGACCAGTCCCTGTACCCGGTCGACTCGGTGCCCAACGTGGTCCGCAAGATCAACAAGACCCTGCTCCGCGCCGACCAGATCCACCACGCCGAAGGCAAGGACAACATCGACTGGCTGGTGCCGATCGTCGCCGATGCCGAAGCGGGTTTCGGCGGCGTGCTTAACGCCTACGAGCTGATGACCCACATGATCGAGTCTGGTGCCGCCGGCGTGCACTTCGAAGACCAGCTGGCCAGCGCGAAGAAGTGCGGTCACATGGGTGGCAAAGTGCTCGTTCCGACACAGGAAGCCGTGCAGAAACTGATCGCCGCCCGCCTCGCAGCGGACGTCGCCGGCGTGCCGACCCTGATCGTCGCTCGCACGGATGCCATGGGCGCAGGTCTCGTCACGACGGATATCGACGAGAACGACAAGCCCTTCCTCACCGGCAAGCGCACGGTTGAGGGCTTCTACGAGTCGAAGCAGGGCATCGAACAGGCCATCAACCGTGGCTTGTCCTATGCACCGTACGCGGACCTGATCTGGTGTGAGACCGCTACGCCCGACATGGAGCAGGCGCGTCGCTTCGCCGAGGCCATCCACGCGAAGTACCCGGGCAAGAAGTTGGCCTACAACTGCTCGCCCAGCTTCAACTGGAAGAAGAACCTCGACGAGAAGACCATCGCCACCTTCCAGAAGCAGCTCGGTGAGATGGGCTATGCGTTCCAGTTCATCACGCTTGCCGGCTTCCACGCCCTGAACTACTCCATGTTCCAGCTGGCACGCGGCTACCGCGACCGCCAGATGGCGGCCTACGTGGAGCTGCAGGAAGCCGAGTTCGCCGCGGAGAAGGATGGCTACACCGCCGCGAAGCATCAGCGCGAGGTGGGCACCGGGTACTTCGACACGGTGAACCAGGTGATCTCGGGCTCGTTCAGTTCGCTCTCGGCACTGAGCGGTTCGACCGAAGAGGAGCAGTTCCACCCCGCCTCTGCGGCCTGATCGGCTCATTGCGCGCAAAAGAAAATCGGCCAACACCGTGAGGCGGGCCGAGATAAGGACAGCTAAGGATCGTTAGGTGGAGAAAAGGCCGGGCCCCGGTGCTAGAGCGGGGGGAGGGAGGGGTATCTAGCACCGGAGCGGGGCGGGCAGCCCATTAGAGAACCGCCTGGTACAGAATTATCCGCTCGGCTCCGGGATTCGTCAACTACTCAGTACATGAAATAAGTATTAACTCTTTTGAGTGACTTTGGCCCGGGTATTGCTGGTGTTTCCAGCCATGTCGATGTCGAACGCATTCGCACAGCTCAGTGGTTCGATAATGCCACGGGCGTCGAAGCGCAGCGGCTCCCAGTAGTGGGTCGCATGGGTCTCGCTCGGGTTGCCGTTGTCCCAGCGATCCGACTGGTAAAGGAAGACGGGGCCGTGCGATCCCGGCAGGGTCGCGACGTCGGCCGGCTGCCCGCCGCAGGACGTGTCACTGATCTTCAGGCCGCGATGCTGTTCTTCCATCTCACCGCTCGCGGGCTTGCCTGTCCACGGACCCAGCGGCGACGTGGCATGAAGATAGGACGTTCCGGTGGTGCAGTATCCACAGTTCGGGTCGGAGAACGTAAGGTAGTAGGTATCGCCGCGACGAAACATCGATGGCGCCTCGGTCGCTTTCAGGCCAACCCGCGCGTAGTGCCCTGTACCGCTGAGAAAACGGTCGTCGAGTCGCTCGATCACGATATCGCCCTTCCGCCGCCAGTCGGTGTAGGCGATATAAGCCGTGCCATCGTGATCGACGAAGACATCGTGGTCGCCGTGATTCAGACCGGGAGGCTGGCCACGATTGATGGCCAGCTTCGGTAGTGGCGCTTCGACGAAAGGACCGGTCGGCGTCGTGGCAGTGAACACGTGGTAGCCAACGGCAACGTCATAGCTGTTGATCCAGAGAACGTAGCGCTGAGTCCGCGCATTGAAGACCACGTGCGGGCGGAAGCAGCCGTACGTCGACCCATCGCAACGCACCTGCCAGTACGGCGTGGTCGCATCGAAGAGCGGGCCTTCGGCGTGCCAGTGCGCAAGGTCACTGGACGTGTACACGACGAAGCCGCAGAACGGTGCCTTCTTGTCGTTCCAGCGAAAACCACACCCGTATCGCGTGCCGTAAAGATAGTAGCGGTCCCCAAAGCGCTGGATCTGCCCATCGTGCGCATCGATCGGATGCCCCTCATCGTCCAGCCTGGCCGCACCGGGAGCTCCATTCTCGAGATGCACATGCACCGCGCGACCGCCCTGCCCTTGCGTCGATGCGTTAGCTCCTGCCGATACCGTGAGTACGGCAAGGAACGCGAGTAAAAGGTACGTCGGTGAACGTAGTCGCCGGAAAGGCAGGGGCATGAGGGAGTCGGTTCGACGGAGAGGAAGCTCCTGACCATAACCGCTCGGCCCGCACGCAACAACGACATGAGCACCTGACCTCTTGCACATGCCCGGGCTTTCCGACCGGCGCATGCTCGCTGCGCAGGAAGACAAAACGGCCGGCCAGGGGTGGGCGAGCCGCCGGAAAGGATGAGTCGCACGGGGAACGAACACGCATGATCGGTTACTACATCGACCTGGCCCTGCACAGCCTCAGGCGCAGCAAGGTCCTGACGGCATTGATGATCCTCGCTATCGCCGTGGGCATCGGCGCGAGCATGACGACGCTCACCATCATGCACCTGCTGTCCGGCGATCCGCTGCGTGGACGAAGCGGCCAGATCTTCTACCCCCAGGTCGAGCCGGATCCTGGCTCGAAGGCTCGCGAGCCTCACGACGTCATGGACTATCAGTCCGCGATGGACTTGTGGAGTGCGCACCGCGCCGATCGCCAAGCGCTCGTCATCAACAGTCGGGTGAAGCTGCTGGCACCCGACACACCGTTGCCGCCATTGATGCTGTCGATGCTCTCCACGACTTCGGATTTCTTCACCATGTTCGAGGTTCCGATCCGGTTCGGTCGCAGCTGGACGGCCGAGGACGACGCTGCGCATGCCCGCGTCGCGGTGATCTCCGCCGATCTCAACGATCGCCTGTTCGGCGGGCAGAACAGCGTCGGCCGGACCCTGCGCCTGAAGAACAGCGATGTGCGCATCGTCGGTGTCCTCGCACCATGGCGGCCCTCGCCTCTCTTCTATGACGTGCGCGGTGGACGCTTCAGCAGCGGCGATACGGCCAGTTTCTACGACAAGCCGGAAGGCGTCATCACGCCCTTCACGACCGCGCTGGAAATCAACGACGGCAACTTCGATCCCTTCACCTGCTGGTCTAACCCGACGACACCGGGACACCTGCAGAACGCATCGTGTGTATGGGTGGCTCTCTGGGTGCAACTGGGAGACGCAGCCAGGGTCGCGGCGTATCGGCGTTTCCTCGATGGATACGTCGCCCAGCAACAGACCCTCGGGCGCATCACGCGCGCGGACAACACGCGCTTGCGCAGCCTGCCGGAATGGCTCGACTTCAACGGCGTCGTGCCGAGTGACGTGAAGTTGCAGACATCCCTGGCGTTCGCGTTCCTGGCGATCTGCCTGTGCAACGTCGTCGGACTGCTTCTCGCAAAGTTCCTGCGGCGTGGCGGCGAGATCGGCCTGCGCCGCGCGCTGGGTGCCACCCGTCGCGCCGTCTTTATCCAGTGCCTGGTCGAGGCGGGAGTGATCGGTGCGCTCGGTGGGCTTGGTGGCTTACTCCTCACGCTGTTCGGATTGTGGCTTGTCCGCCGGCAGCCGGTGCCTTATGCGGACTTCGTGCACCTTGATGCATCGATGTTTCTGGCTACGTTCGCGATCTCCGTCGGAGCGAGCCTGATCGCAGGCCTGCTGCCCGCCGTGCGCGCCAGCCTCGTCGAGCCCGCATTGCAACTGAAGGTGCTTTGACATGAGTACCCTGCAGCTGCACCCCGTTCTCGCCGCCCTGCGCAAGCACCGTATCGCAACCGTCGTCATCGCGCTCGAAATCGCCCTTGCATGCGCCGTTCTATGCAACGCATGCTTTCTCATCGCGGGCCGCGTGCAAGCGATGCATGTGCAGAGCGGCGTCGACGAACGCGCGCTGGGCACGATCAAACTGGAGGGCTTCGACCCGCAACAGGCGAACGACCTCAACGCGCGAGTGATGGCTGGCCTGCGAGCGCTGCCTGGAGTGCGATCGGTCAGCGCCATCGGCGCTGTGCCGTTCGGTGAATCTGGTATCAAAGCCGGCGTCCACCTCGATGCGGCAGGGCAGCAGCCTGGCGGTGTCGTCGACTTCTATGTCGTCGGGCCCGACGCGGCCAGGGCGATGGGTGTTCGCCTCCTGTCCGGGCGTATGCCGGCGCCCGACGAGTACATGCCGGTAGCGCAGTTCGTGCCGAAGGAAGCGCCCGTCCTGATAACCCAGGTCCTGGCGAAGCACTTCTGGCCGGACGAGGATCCGCTCGGCAAGACGATATGGGCCATGGACACCCACTTCCGCGTGATCGGTGTCGTCGATCACCTGACAGTCCCGCAACCCGGTTCCGGCGAGGAGAAGGATGCGGACTGGTCAATCGTGGTGCCCGCCATGCCTGGCCCTCAGCTCGCCGGAAAATACCTGTTGCACGCGAACCCCGAGGATCTCCCACGCGTCATGCGCGATGCCAGGGCGGCCGCCCTCAAGCTCGCCCCGGATGCCGTCCTCGACCTTGATCAAAGCCGGACGATCAGCGAGCTCCGCGAGGCGTTCTTCCTCAGCGACCGGGTCATGACAGGATTGCTTATCGCCGTCATCTTGGCGCTTCTCGGCACGACGGCCCTCGGCATCGTCGGGCTGGCGAGCTTCTGGGTGGCGCAGCGTCGAAGACAGATCGGCGTGCGGCGTGCGCTGGGTGCGACGCGGAGAGATATCCTGCGGTACTTCCAGGTCGAGAATTTCCTTATCGTAACGATCGGTATCGTCCTGGGAATGGTGCTCGCCTATGCGATCAACATGACCCTGATGAGCATCTACGAGTTGCCGCGGCTACCGGTTCTGTATCTACCGATCGGCGCGGTGGCTCTGTGGATTCTCGGTCAGCTGGCTGTTCTGGCGCCGGCACTGCGTGCCGCGGCCGTACCTCCAGTCGCGGCAATGCGCTCGGCGTAGCGATCAAAACCGCCGGTAGTGCAACGCCTCGGCAAGGTGATGTTGCTCCACACACCCTGCCCCGCCTTCGAGGTCGGCAATGGTGCGCGCCACGCGAAGCACGCGGTGGTACGCACGCGCCGAAGCACCGAGCTTCTCGACCGCACCTTCGAGCCATTCGCGCTCGGCCTGCGGTAGCGCGCAGTCGCGCTCGAGGTTGACCACACTCAGTTCGGAATTCGGTTGGCCTGCGCGGAGCAGCGCCTTCTCGCGAGCGTTGATGACACGGCGACGGACCGTGGCGCTGTCGTCGTCGTGCGGGCCGCGTGGCGCTGTGAGATCGGAGATCGGTACGCGAGGCACTTCAACGCAGAGGTCGATGCGATCGAGGAGCGGACCGGAAATGCGCGCGCGATAACGATGTATCTGGTCAGGCGTACATCGACAATCGTGAGTCGGATCGCCGGCGTAGCCACACGGACAGGGATTCATTGCGGCGACAAGCTGGAACTCCGCCGGGAAGGTGGACTGGCGCGCGGCACGCGAGATGACGATTTGCCCGGACTCGAGCGGCTCGCGCAGCACTTCGAGCACGTGTCGACTGAATTCGGGAAGTTCGTCGAGGAACAGGACGCCGTTATGCGCCAGCGAAATTTCGCCCGGCCTTGGCGTCGAGCCTCCGCCGACCAGGGCGACACCAGAAGCCGTATGGTGCGGTGCGCGGAACGGCCGACGGCGCCAGGACTCCGGATCGATGGCTTCGCTGGAGAGCGACCGGATGGCGCAGCTCTCCAGCGCCTCGGATTCGGTCATCGGCGGCAGGATGCCCGGCAGACGTTCGGCGAGCATGGTCTTGCCCGTGCCGGGGGGGCCGATCATCAGCAGGTGATGTCCGCCCGCCGCGGCGATTTCCAGAGCGCGCCGGGCCTGGTACTGGCCGCGCACGTCACGCATGTCCGGCCCGCAGGTGGGCAGGTCGTAAAAGTCGGTTGCCGCGGCCGGCGCACCCAGGGTGCCGTGGCCACCCAGCCAGGCGCAAACCTCGGCCAGGCTGTCGGCGAGCAGCACATCGGCTTCGCCGACCAGCGCTGCTTCCGCGGCGTTGGCACGGGGAACGACGATGCGCCGACCGGAGCGACGCGCGCGGATCAGGGCAGGGAGAATGCCGGGGACGGCACGTAGCTCGCCCGACAGGGCCAGCTCACCGAGGAATTCACAGTCGTCGAGGCGCTCGCGAGGGACCTGCGAGCCAGCGGCGAGGATGCCCAGGGCGATGGCGAGGTCGAATCGACCACCGTCCTTCGGCAGCTCGGCGGGCGCCAGATTCACGGTAACGCGGCGGTTGGGGTATTCGAAGGCGGTGTTCTGGATGGCGACGCGGACACGATCACGCGCTTCGCGCACCGCCGAATCGGGCAGGCCAACGATGGACGTGGAAGGCAGGCCGCCGGACAAATGCACCTCGACGACGACCTGCGGCGCGGTGACACCTTCCTGCGCCCGCGAGAGGGTGACGGCGAGGCTCATGACGAGGGATATCGTAACCGGTAACGGATCCCGTTCGGCGGCGAACTACCGTGATCCTGTAGGGATCGGGCTCGCATGCGCACTCCTTGCGTCGACTGGGAAAATAACCGCCCCCGACCGCTCTCGGGGTGAGGGTGACGGATCGGGGGCGGTCCCGGGACGTTTGGCCGTCCTTATTGGCCAGGAGCCGCAGCGCTGACTTCCAGGTCGGCGAGGCGCTTTTCCAAAACTTCGAGCCGTTCGCGCGTCCGCGCTAGAACCTGGCTCTGGACATCGAATTCTTCTCGAGTTACGAGATCGAGGCGGCGTAGTCCCTGCGCCAGAATATCTTTGAAGTTGGCGTGTATATCCTCACGCGCTTGCGCCAACCCTGGCGGAACCAACGATGCCAACCGCTGTGCGAGTTGATCGATACCCTGCACATCCATCTTGCGCACCCCGATGTCGTGAATGAAGTTTAGGTGATTGGTTTGTAGGCGCTATAGGCCTACGCCTACACGTAGTGTAGGGTTTTTCCTACAAACACCCCATGAAGACGCCCCGGGACCCGGATGGCACAATGGCTGTCCGCGCGCCGGCAAGCGGCTGCGCCCAAGGAGTGATACATGAAGCTGGTGGTCGCCATCATCAAGCCTTTCAAGCTGGACGACGTCCGCGAGGCCCTCGCCGAGGTCGGCGTTCAGGGCGTTACCGTGACCGAGGTGAAGGGTTTTGGCCGACAGAAGGGCCATACCGAGCTCTATCGCGGCGCGGAGTACGTGGTCGACTTCCTGCCCAAGATCAAGCTGGAAGTGGCTGTCGCCGACGATCAGATCGAGCGCGTCGTGGAGGCTATTCAGGCCGCAGCCCGCACCGGCAAGATCGGCGATGGCAAGATTTTCGTCAGCTCGCTGGAGCAGGTGGTGCGCATCCGCACCGGCGAACTGGACAACGACGCCCTCTAACGAAGGCGCCACGGGGCTCAGGTGGCCTGGGCCAGCCGCTTGTGGCGGCGGTGGTGGATCAGCACGCCCGCGTAGTAAGCCATGTAATAGCCGATGGTCAGACCGATCACGAGCATGGTCAGAGGGCTGTTGCCTGGCGCTGGCGTATGGGCCGGCACGGCGGCCGCCCCGTCGCTGAACATCGGCGCCAGGACCAGGAAACGCCAGGCCATGCGGCCGAGCAGCAGGGCGGTGAGCGCCGCGCCGATCCAGGGATTGGGGATGTAGAAGTCGGCGCCCTCAGCGTTCGACTCGAAGCGGGTCAGGCGCAGGCCGACCAGCGCCAGGGCGGCTCCCACGACCAGGCCACCCAGTGCGCCTTCGCCCAGCCGGATGTCCTGCAACCCGGATGTCAAAGTCAGGCAGGCGATGACCGCGAAGATGGCGACGCGGATGCTCATGCGTTTTGTGCGGATCGGCTGACGGCCGAAGCTGCCGCGAACACGGCGATAGACGGCGAAGGCCATCAGCGGAGCGACGATGAACGGGACGACGGTCGGAGCCAGCATGGCGTAGGTCTCGGTGGGTTGCGGTGTGAGGCTACGTTAGCGTCCCTGGCCGGGGCCGTGCGAGGGCCGACTGACAGGTGTTGGGGGTGACGGGTGTCACCCCCTTTGGGGGTTGGGGCCTTTCGGGCAATAGAGCTGCCGCTTTGCCGCTTCGTGGGCTTTTCGCCGATGAATCGGCTCCTACATATACTTATTTGGCTTTGCCCTGGTTTGCGACGGCAGCCATTTTGGCCTCGATCTCGGCCTGGTCGCCGAGGTAGTAGTGCTTCACCGGTTTCATGGCATCGTCAAACTCGTACACCAGCGGGATGCCGTTGGGGATGTTGAGCTCGGCGATATCGTCGTCCGAGATGCCGTCGAAGAACTTCACCAGCGCGCGCATCGAATTGCCGTGGGCCGCCATTAGCACGTTATTGCCGGCGCGGATGGCCGGGGCCAGCACCTCGTGCCAGTAGGGCAGCACGCGGGCGACGGTGTCCTTGAGGCATTCGGTGAGGGGCACGTCGATGCCCTTGTAGCGGTCGTCGTCGGCGAACGAGGTCGCACCGGCCTCGAGCGCCGGCGGCGGGGTGTCGTAGCTGCGGCGCCAGACATGAACCTGTTCGTTGCCGTACTTCGCCGCCGTCTCGGCCTTGTTGAGGCCGGTCAGGGCGCCGTAGTGACGCTCGTTGAGGCGCCAGTCGGTGACGACCGGAATCCACATGAGGTCCATCTCGTCCTGAACGTGCCACAGGGTGCGAACGGCACGCTTGAGGTACGAGGTATGGGCCAGGTTGAAGGTGAAACCGGCTTCCTTGAGCAGGCGGCCGGCTTCGCGAGCCTCGGCCACACCCTGCTCGCTGAGGTCGACATCGGCCCAGCCGCTGAAGCGGTTTTCGAGGTTCCAGGCCGACTGGCCGTGGCGAATCATGACGAGCTTGTACATGGCGTCCAACGATGGGGAGGAAAAAACCCATGGTGAAACCTGGCCCCAAGGCAGTCAACTTGGCGGTTCAGGTGCCTGTGTCATCAGTCACGCTAAACCTTGCGGCCAGCAGGTGCATCCTAGGAGTCCTAGTCCACCCGTGGAGCAGCACACCATGCGTCGTACCCTGATCTCGCTTCTCATCGCCCTATCCGTATCCGGCGCCGCACTTGCCAGCGACGACGACGTCAGCAAGGTCAACGGCACAGCCCAGGTCGAGGCCGGCCAGCACGCGGGCGACGTCCACACCGTCAACGGCTCTGTCCGAATCGGCGATAACGCCGTGGTGCAGAAGGCCAGCACCGTCAACGGTGCCGTGGAGCTCGGTAAGGGCGCCACCGCGACCATCGTCAAGTCGGTCAACGGTGGTCTGACCCTGCACGACAACGCGCGCGTCTCGGAGGACGTGACCACGGTGAATGGGCGCGTCCTGCTGGAGCGCGGCGCCGATGTGAAGGGCCAGCTATCGAACGTCAATGGCGAGATCTCGCTTGAAGGCGCTCACGTCGGCGGCGGCATCGAGACGACGAACGCGGATGTCACCATCGGCGAAGGCTCGAAGGTCGAAGGCGGCCTGCTGGTGAAGAAGCCCTCGATGAGCTTCTTCAGCAGCAACGATCGGGTGCCGAAGATCGTGATCGGTCCTCATGCCGTAGTGCAGGGCCCACTCACGTTCCAGCGCGATGTGGAGCTCTATGTCAGCGATTCGGCCACGGTCGGCAAGATCGAGGGCGCGACGGCGAAGAAGTTCTCCGG
>Ga0247742_10002421_pt1 | contig 12224 bp, 11 predicted proteins | sample UWRJL208509C2_FD_180944 | JGI IMG/M metagenome (GOLD analysis project Ga0247742, IMG submission 180944) | Plant litter microbial communities from Arlington Agricultural Research Station in Wisconsin, United States - UWRJ-L208-509C-2 | ecosystem: Environmental > Terrestrial > Plant litter >... | reverse complement strand
GTAACGCGCTGTCACACCCTAGAAAAGCGTTGGAACACGGCTTTTTCAGCTGTGACAAATATGCTTTAACGGGCGTCACAGCCCCGTTACAGGAAACCGGCAGGTGTTGGAACGGACCCTAACCGGCTTTCAACGGCCGGGCCGTTGGAACGCGCCTGGGAAATTTGCGACATAAACCCTAGATACAAATAAATAATATGATGCTGCATCAACTGTAAGAAATTTATAGGCAGAGGGCGCATATTGAATGAATTATGCACATATGTGCAGCAAGGTGCTATTTTTAGAGACTGATTCTGAAGATCTTAATGCAAAGAGTAGAAATGAGAGCTTCAATTCTAATGAAAGCTCTTAGGAGCACTAGATATATCTACTCCATTTTAAATCCAAAATTTCAAATGAAACAATTTAGAAATGGTCGAGATATTTCAAGTTTTATTATTTTCGTCCATTTCAAGTAGTAAGACTTGTTTTATGAATATCCAAGCTTGCACCAAAGTGTGTACTCTGAAAATTTGGTGGTGGGTTCATGAATATTCTATATCATGTATACACAAATTATGAGCTTGCATTTTGTCTCAATCCCAAGATCTGTTTGAGTTTATAGAAGGCAAATCCTCAAAAAGAGGGTGCAAATCTTCTTCCTTAGATAAAATATTAACTTCTGCGCCAATCATTCTATAACTTTCCATATATCTAGACAAGCAGTATAATAAAGCGATCAAAAAATTATACTGGATATATACTGATAGGTTGCTGAGGAATTGAGGTGCAATGTCTGGGTCGCGCGCAATTTGTCAAGTGAATAATGCCTGACGTTGGCTGGTAATAACAGCAACCGTCAACGAGCCGGCTGCACAAGCTTCGTGCAGAACGGTGTGCATAGTGCATACGTCGAGGTTGTGGATATCCCGTGTTGAAAGTCTGGGTAGATACGAAAGAAGGGCCAGTTAGAGGATACCAGCGTCATGATACGCGAAATGGATGGAGACGAGATGGCGGAGTAGGCAAGCCCACGGTCATTGAGGGGATACAGGTAAACCTCAAAATTTAGAATGGTTGCGGGAGTTGGCTTGCTAGTTAGACAACTTTCGAAGAATTCACGTTGGTTGTGGAGTGGACCAGTGAAGAGGCATCTGACTTGGTGATCGAAGCTTACATTTTAGAGTGGGTAGATATCGGGTGGAAGGCTTCACCCCGACAGAGTTCTACGTCCCGCAACGAGTGAGCAGGTGCCAGCGCTTCATAGTCCTTGGTGGCGCAGATGGTCTGACAGGGACGAAGATCAGAGACGCGGAAGACGATACTGAGCCAGCGCGTTACGCAAGGAGTGGATGGCAGACAGATGGGATTGTAAGCATGTTTGAGTAGGAATGTTGTGCTATCTCTTGAGAGTTCGAACTGGAAAGTGCGCCCTAGAGTTGGCGCGTTGACGTTTGGATCTAGGGATGGTAGACGGATTTCGAGGATTCGGCTTTCTGGAGGCACCTGATATCGTCATATGAACAAACAGCGAGAAAAAACATAGATGCTTTTAATACAATTACCTCTCAAATGCTTCCCCGTTCCATGTTTGTCGCCAAGGTCCAAACTCTAACGACTGCCACACACGCAACACCGAAGCAGAATCTTAAATTGGAACGTGTATACGAGATCTCGAATGATGATAGCGATAAAATAACAGACAGTTCTCCGTGATCAGAGTACGAGATCTAGATTGATATGAGACGATGCGGGGCGAGCGCGGAGGTGGTTGAGGAGAAAGCGTTGGTCTATTATAAGACGGCAAATCATGGAATTGCCGCGCCAATGATATTCCGGTCGAGGTTGCATCCCAAAGCAAATTATCTGTCATAGGTGCTGCAACTCATCGAACTCATCTCTAGCCACTTCTTGAAGTCCTAAACCTCCCACAAACCTTACGTGCTTTTTGATATAGAATGGAACAACCGTCTATGCTTAAGGCGTCTGCGATGGTACCACACTGTGATGATCACGAGCGCGGCTCGGCTTCTCGGGATCTCCCGAGTCCTGTATCTTATGAAGCTTACTACTGGATTGTTCGCGAATAGATAAACTTACCATGTGGAATGTACTTCTGTCGACAAGCTTGAAGGCTTTATCCCATCAAGTTCAAGTTTCAGCCTGACGGACTCCATTTTCTCTTCTCTAGGATGAGCTCCTCCAACGAAGAGAAACCTGTCAGGCTGCTTGCATTGGGTAAAGTCTTAGTGATTTAACCTCCGGATGTAATTTCTGATTTCTAACGTCTGAGCAGACGGTGGCGGCATTCGTGGACTCTCCGAGCTGCTCATCATCAAAGAACTCATGCACAAAGTCATGTTCGACAAGAACAAGAAACTGAGGCAGGATGGCCAACCACTCCTCACTCGCCTGCCAAAGCCGTGCGATCATTTTGACTTAATCGGTGGAACCAGCACCGGAGGGTAGGCTACTTACTTCTAGACATGATACGCTACTGCTAATTCTCACATTACAGGATAGTTGCGTTAATGCTTGGGCGGCTTCGGATGGACGTAGAAACGGCTATAAAACACTATGGCACCATCGTGAAACAGGTCTTCTCTCATCCGAAGGGAAGGCCAGGAGATGGGAAGTTCAAAGCGACGAAACTTGAAGCAGCAATCAAGTCGATTGTGAGGGAGGTAACTGGTGATTCGGAATCACCGTTATTGGAACGAAATGAGGCTGCAGGTTGCCGAACGTGAGTGTATAAGCTAGTCCAAATTTATTCAGTTTTTACATATTTACTTCAGCTTCGTCTGCGCCAAGAACGCTCACAACATGAACATTTCGATGGTCTTCAGGTCCTACGAATCTCACGAAACACATCCTGAATGCAAGATTTGGGAGGCTGCTCGAGCAACATCCGCAGCGCCGACATTCTTCAAACGCATCGAGATTGGGAGGGCCCAGCCTTTCGTCGATGGAGGAGTAGGCCGCAATAATCCCAGCTGGGTTGTACTTGATGAAGCCAACACTCTATTTGGCGCTCGTCCTATAGGGTGTCTGGTGAGCATTGGCACTGGCCAGGTTGAGGCAGTCGGCATCAGGAGACCCGGGTTCTTCCAGCAGATCGTACCGACAGACATTGTTGATGCTCTGAGGGCAATCGCGACGGATTGCGAGGATACGCACGAACACATGCTGCGCCTCTTCGCACAATTGAAAACGACATACTTTCGACTAAATGTGGAGCAAGGTATGCAGGGAATGAAGCTTTCCGAATGGGAGAGACTGAGCGAAGTGGAGGCTCATACAGCACAATATCTGAGAAGGAAGGACATCGATGAAAAGCTGGAACTGTTAGGAAGGATAATCACAGTGCCGAAAGGGCGACTTACGATCGAACAGCTCGGTACAGAAGAACCTCATTTATAGTCTGGAGAGTGTCTCACTGTTTCCCCAGTGTCCCCTAGACCACCCTTTGAATCAATTGAAGACGTCCCAGAGCGCAAGCTCTGTCCACCACCTGTGGCCTCATTTATAGGTCGAAGGCACATCCTCGATAAGATGCGCAGCTATTTCGACGCAGAGAGCACATCTCAGCGTATTTTTGTGCTACATGGCCTTGGTGGTGCAGGAAAGAGCCAACTTGCGTTCAAATTTATTGAAGAATCCAAAGGCAAACGGTATATAGATTGGTTGGATAAAATCACACCGTGGTTTACTAATGATATGTTTCTAGTTTCTCCGATATCTTCTACGTTGACACTACAAATGAGGAGACCATTCAAGCGGATCTCGAGACCGTTGTCCCTGGAAAATCTAAGCAAAGCGTGGATGCGAGTCTGCGGTGGCTTGCGAGCCAGACCGACGGGAACTGGCTCCTCATCTTCGACAACGCGGACAATGTCGACTTGCGGCTGAAGAAATACTTTCCCTCTTGCTCTTCTGGAAATATTCTCATTACAACACGCAACTGAGAGCTACGAAACTATACTGCGGAGGATGCGGATGCGGATGTTAAAGGCATGGATCTCGAAGACGCAAAAAATTTGCTTTTGGTTCAGGCTCGGGCAAAAAGAAGCGACGAAGATATCGCATTAGCAGAGGCAATCGTCAAGGTAGTTACTTTCACTGTCTTATTCAATAGATGATTTTATACTAACCCACCCGGAAGGAGCTCCATTGCTTTGCATTGGCTGTCGCCCAAGCCGGTGCCTTCATTCACTGCCACTCGTCTTTACGCGAATATCGAGGGCTCTACCAACGTGAACGCGACAACTTGCTACAGAACGAAGAGACTCAAAGACAGGATCCGTATTCCTTAGCAGTCTACTCGACGTGGAGATTGAGCTACGACAAACTTGACGAATCGGCAAGGACTTTCCTTCAAGTATGCTCCTGCCTGCACCACGAAGGAATTTCAGAGGAAATATTCGAAAACGCAGCATTGTCTCAACACAATCTGGAGGATTCAGAACTGCAAGATGAAGTCACAAAGCTGTTGGACCAGCTGGGGAGACTGGATTCGGGCTGGAGCTCCTGGACTTTCCGGAAGGTCATAATGCGCCTCGGGTCACACTCCCTCATCGAATATGACCACCAGAACCTAACCTATAGCGTTCACCCGCTGGTACACCACTGGAGCGGCGCCACTATGGAAAGAAACAGACATGACATGCAGAAGCTCATCCTCACTATCATTGGTCTATCATTTTCTTTGACGTTCACCGACAATGACTACAAATATCGACGCAAACTGTTGAAACATACTGCCGACTCCATAAACTCACTTAAGCCGGAGGATATTAATCCATTAATTGGGGTGCATATAGCACAGATCTATTTCGAACATGGTCACTTGAAGTACGCGGAGGCGCTCGAAGTGATGGTGGTGGAGAAGAGGAAGCGGGTGCTAGGAGACCGCCATCCTGACACCCTCACAAGTATGGAATCTCTTGCCAACACGTATTTGCAGCAGGGTCGGTGGGGTGAGGCGGAGGCGCTCTTCCTTGTGGTATTGGAAAAGAGGAAGTTGGTGCTGGGAGATGACCATCCTGACACCCTCGAGAGCATGGGAGATCTTGCCACCACGTACATGTCCCAGGGCCGCTGGAGTGACTCGGAGGCGCTCCACCTCGTGGTGTTGGAAAAGAGAAAGTTGCTGTTGGGAGATGACCATCCAGACACCCTCCTGACCATGGGATATCTTGCCACCACGTACTTGTACCAGGGCCGCTGGAAGGAGGCAGAGGCGCTCCAGGTGGTGGTCATGGAGAAGACGAAACGGTTGCTGGGAGAGGATCATCCAAGCACCCTCATATCCATGGGAAGTCTTGCTTATACATATAGAAACCTGGGCCGCTTAGATGATGCGGAGGCGCTTGAGTTGGTGGGATTGGAAAAGACCAAGTGGCTATTGGGAGATGACCATCCTCATACCCTGGTATTCATGGCCAACCTTGCTTCTACGTACAGAGAGCAGGGCCGCTTAGTGGATGCGGGAGTGCTTGAGGTGTTGGTATTGGAGCAGAGGAAGCGACTGCTAGGCGATGAGCATCCTCTCACTCTGAGGGCTATGTCGAACCTGGCTGCCACATACTGGAAACAGGGCCGCTGGAACGATGCAGAGGTGCTTCAGGTGGAGGCGGTGGAAAAGATGAAGAGGGTATTAGGAGATGACCATCATTGGGCGATCAAAAACATGGCCAATCTTGCCAACACGTATAGGGACCAGGGCCGCTTGGAGGACGCAGAGTCGCTCAGTGTGGAAGTGATCGAGAGAATGAAGCGGGTGAACGGAGATGATCACCCTGACACCCTCAAGAGCATGTCGAGCCTCGCAGCCACATATAGGAGTTTGGGCCGCTTGAACGATGCAGAGGCGCTCGAGGCAATGGTAGAGGAAAGCAGGAAGCGGCATAATATTTCGAAGCTGGAAGTAGCTTGACGCGGAACATAGGGGGCTTTGCCGACCTCGGGCGAACGAAATGAGGCATGCGATTGTCTTGTTAGATGTTATCAAGATCAGTCAAATATCACTGGCGAAGGTGTACTGAGGCCACGTTGTGCTGTGATTATGTATTTCTCGCTTCGTATTTGTGGGACCCCTATGAAATTGAAGTGGATGTGCTGACTGCGAGGATGGAGAGTCACGGTATCCTAATGACCCAATCGCGAGGGATGGAAATTTTCAGAAGCAGGGTCCATTCGCAAAAGACCACAATTGTGTATACAGTGAATCATTCATTGAGTGAATAATCCAACATAAGTATGACCGTATTCGAAGGTAGCTGGGTAACGATAGGGTAGTACCCGTGAGGGTAGTCGTGCCATCGGAAACGAGTCGGTATCGACAGAAATGGAGAGGTGCAAAAGTCGGCAGCTAGGTTGGTAGAGCCATTCAAATGGTTATGCTTAAAGTCCATGCCTGGTTCCTAAAACCTGGAGTTCAGGGGTTTGCAGTAACATGACTAGGTTACAGCTTGAGCTTGAGACGAAGAGGTCTCACCAGTTCTCGGCACGGAGGATAGTCTACCAGAAAAAGACCAGTGGGTGGAGAGTAGAGACGTGGAACAGACCAGTCTTGAGCAAGTCGGGAGAAGAGGAGAGGAGAAAGCCGATTGATCAACGAAAAGTCGAGCTTTCCGGACCGGCAATGCAGCCGACTCCTTCCTTTGCCACCTATTTTGGTCTTTCGCGGGGGGAGGCACGACCGCAGAGTTAGAGTGCGGTCTTTGCATCAGGAGAGGCAACGTGACGTGTCACGCACTGCTTTTTCCTCTTTCCCTCGACCTCGACACCTATCGAGTGCTCGGGTCGGGCCCATAGCGTGCTGCCTCCCAGCACTGCTTCTTTTTCACCCACCCACCACTCCCTTTATCTCTCCTATGGCACGCAACACCATTACACCACCGTCTGGGTCACTGGGTGTCGCGGCTCCTTGTGAGCATCACTACTCTCAATAAGCGCCCAAGCTGCAGGGGTCGAGATTCCCACCCACACTGCAGCTTGCTTCGGATAGTTCTCACATGAGTCAGGACCCATGACTTGGGCCGAGCAGTGCTTCGCACTGTTACCCACACATCATCCAGCAGCTATGCTCCTCACTCTCATTCAGACATATCCAAACTGGGACATCTCCCATTCCGATCAGATGTGTGACAATCAGTCCGGCGACGACCGCCTTGCAAAGACGCTCACCTTCAACTTGAATCTTCACTCGGAGGTCATTTTCTCTGCATCCAATATCCTCATCTCTGTGTGTGGCTATTTTTCAGTTTCAACCTCCCATCGACCCCATCTCTTATCTTGCGCTTTGTTCTCTTTCAGATTTGCGTCCCATATTCAACGTTGTGGCTGGCTTGCCTCTCAAGACATTGGCATTCCTTTCAAACCATCCTTCCTATGTAGACGCGCCATCGAATCCCACCTACGCTACACAAAATGATGTTGGCCGGCATCCCTCTGGTTTCTCGCTCTTATCGGAGACAAGTCAATTTTCGTGACACACCCACAAGGTTGGAGAGGACACCAGGCGGGGGGAACTGTTGCAACTAGCGGAGACGGGACTCGTCGTGACTGCCACGGAGAGCGCAGCTGAGCAGCAACTGCCCGTGACGATACCCATCCAACTCGTGGTTGACATGGTGGACGCTGTGATGGCCGTCCTGAAGTGCCTCCGGTGTTTGCTGGTGGTTTTAGTGCCCGTCTGTCTGCCCCTTTCCCCACTAGATGATGCCGTCTGTCGGCGCAGTAGAAAAGGATGCCGATGACGAGATGATGATATGGTCGTGGCCAGATGGTATAGTAGGTTGTTCCAAGGTACGTTTCTGAGCCCACTCGACCGTCGAGCTCAATATTCATCATGCTTTATTACAGTCTCAATTTTCACCCATCCACGTTATACAAACTCTCTCGGCCAATTTCCTCACAAAGGCACGCACATCCACCTTCCGGAGGTTAGAAACCATGCATGTACGAGACTGAAAGCTCGCTACGACGAAAAGGGTAACAGCCATTTTCTTCTCGCATACATCCCTACTGATATATTGCAGCGCGATCTAGATCGTCTTCTAGCTGGACTTAGGGCTCCAACCCCCGTAAAACTCAAGGATCTTCAAGCACCTCGTCTGGAAACAAAGGCAATATGACTGCATGATTCTGTACTACGAACCCGAGGGAAAGGCGAATACGGTTCTCGACCTGTGCTCCACATCAGAGGCCCGGGTCACTAGAAGGATGAAACCAGCTCGGGCCACGTTGTCAACGCTGGCGGGTTTCCACCACCTCCTGCATATGACACAGCAATCCTCAACCACATCAAGACCTCAACTACTGCTGTACTTCTATTGCACATCCCTCGCTCCGCGAATGGCGCTGCGAAGGTTTGCTTGCTCACCAGCTTATCCAGACGCTGCCTGTGTTATCGAAATTGGAAGAACAATCAAGTCCAAATTTCGCTTTCATAGGCGAAGGCCATTCCTCTCCGGACGAGTTCGCCATCACCGTGCTCGTCGACTCACACTCGAACGTGATCAAACCAAGCACGGATCTCAAACACCATTTCCTGCCTACGACCTCCTCTCCTCCCTACCCACGGCCCCTCCAAGCGAACCAAACCGTCTCTGCCGCGGAAATACGGATGAAAGGACGCCTGTCCGCATCGAAAGCTACACTAGGCGCACCTCAGTGTCTGTCCTTTCATCTGGATCCAACAATGAATGGTCAAAACCTGCACTGCTCGTCGCCATCGTAGACCTGCGGATCTCCGACTTCAGGTCCTTGGCCTGCAGTTCCTCGTAAACTCAAAGGCATCTCGATTGGATCGCCGCCCTATCTAGGAGACGTGCGGTGGAATCAGATACCTCGTGTCGTTGGTGCTGTTTGGGACGGTTTGAAGGGTTTGGAATTTCGAGGTGTTCCGACACATGCTGTGCGTATTTGAATTTCCATCGAGACCCGCTGACTGACCTTTTCTCTACAGTATGTCGAGCTTCTATTGTCAACACATTATCGCCAGAAATCGCCCCTTCTTTTGTCGTACTCTGAAGGGTTACTTTGAACCTTCACGCACCTTATGAAAGGCGAAGTTCACGTTCTTGCGAACATGGACGTTTCGCTAAGAAGACAGCCTTCGTGCAACTTCAACGTCCTACTGCCCAATTCCCTCCTCAACTCCGCTCGATATGGCGGCTCACATTTGATCCATCGCTCTATGCGGCTCGCCTAACAGTCGAATGTCCGCTTTTACGTACCCCTCCTCTGGCCTTGGCCGTAATCTCTCTCACCTATTGTTCCCACATCCAACCCGACGTACGAAGATCAATATTAGACCCTTTCTATTAGCACTTACGCGGGTAGCTCCTCGATGAGTTGAGCACATAAATGACCAAGTCAATTTCGGCGGGTCGAAATCGCCAGCTGGAGTAGCCATGATCAGCGTGTCCTATAACCGATGTGGCTCGATCTTATGACAACTCTCGATGAGGATTCGGGTCGGACAGCGACAGGTGTATACAAGTCCTCTTTGGTCCTACATCTCCACAATTTCCGTCGCCACTGAACCTAGTTGATCAACCTACAAACTGGCCTGGGAGGAACCGAAAGCCACCTAGTTCGTGTTTCGGGGCCACTAAGAGCTTCACCGTACCAGGGACTTGGCGTCAGTCATTGCGAGTTTGGGGTTGACTTGGATTGACGCTTCAGTGGGCCTGAGAGCTTGACCGGAAGCTTCAGACCCTGACAACAGACCGAATCACGATGCCAGTCGAGGACACTTGGTTGTATTTGGATCGACACCGACTGGTTTTTCTCTTTGACCTTGCGCTGCGATGCTTCAGCTTTATCGTATGTCTATCGGTATGTAGCGATCAGACTTCTCAGATGATACTCGCTGAATTTCGGACATGTAGTGATTCTACACCGCACTTCATGCACTTCCAGACCATTAGCAATGGTGAATAGTTGGCAAACTTCCTTTGGCAGCGCTTGACTGCAGATATGCTTCGGCGGTACAATCTGGAATCAACGACGTCGGAGGTACACCTCGTAGCTCTCATCCAAATGAACATATAATCGTTGAGTAGATAGACCTCTCTTCTGACGAATATGAGACGGCCTACATATTTTTCTGTCATGCATGGCCTTTCAGCTGGACACGTCCGCCCACCAGGAGGTCGTTCAGGTGGACAACAGGTCATTTCGAATCACATCATCAATGGATGGAAGTTATCGCATTCTTGATTCGGTTCGACAGTGCTCATCCCACCTTATCCACTTCCCCCGCTAATTGGACCTCTGCGCGTCCGTAGTGCTTTATTTTCAACCATAACGTCCTCCGATTTTGTGCGGGCGTCGAGACGAGATGTCTAATAGTACATGTCTTCAATGGTCGTACACATCGTTGCCATTTCGTTTCTCACGAGTTCCGTCATTTATCACTCCTCCATATTCGATAGTCGTAGTGAATGGGCGTGTCAGCTGAATACATGATATGTTTAGGGGTTTCTAAGACCCTGAAGGAGACGGAAGGGCAGAACACAAATATCTGAGGAAGGAAATATAGAAGGGAATCGCGTATATGACGTGCAAAAAGATTATATTTTCTTTTCTTCCATCCGGTTTGGTAGGTGCAGCTATGGAAAACCCGTGTATCTTCAATAAGGTGACGTAGACGTTCATTTCAATTGACGAGAAGCTAACGTGTAAGACGAGCGTCAGTCCTACAGGAATGTGTTTCTAATCATCCCATACCTTGCTCATTTTCCGACTATAGTTTAAGTCCTCGTAGTGGAAGTTATATGTCAACCTGAAAATCAAGGATACCTGCAGTCAGGACAACTTTTCCGAAACTCAAGAACGTATAGGTGTTCACTCACATATTTGCCAAGTACGGATATTGGTGAAATGCGTGGGGTTTATTCGCGAGCCACGGCCTTCCTGCATAGCCCGAGACAGTAGCAGATGTTTCGCTTGGCCCATCTGCGAAATGTAGAGGGTGAGATAAGGGCAGGATGAAGAAAGAACGTGAAGGAAACACTACTTACTTAGTCGATAAAGATATCAAACTAACGAACCCCCAGACCTTCGGGCTCTACATCTTGCGACCAGCCCATATTTACGCCAACCTTCGGTGATTAGTTCATGGTAGATATCGCGGGTTGTTTAGTGAGCTAGAATGTTGGGCTGAAGGGAGTAGATATCAGCATTGCAAAATGCAGAAGTGTGGAATATACCGCTTACTCTCGATGCGTCCACAGGTATGCTCCACAAAGGGCCATTCTCCTCTAGAGTAAGTGAAGCGATGAGAGGTAGAAGAGCGACGGCTTCAGGTGACCATTATATACGTTCTGCCTCGTTTATATTACTGGCGTGACGCCCAATCGTTTCCTTTGAGCCCTTGTTGATGTTAAGAGATTGGAAATCGAACATCGTTGTGTAAGTCCTTAGTGATATCCGATGTCGTGAATGAGGTAGATCGTATACGATACGGTGGGGTTCTTGCCGTCCTTGGGGTCTAGAGGCTAATCTGGTGGTCAGTCAATATGATTTACCCGAGATTCTGTAGCGAGTAACACACCTATAGGGGACAACGATAGTTGACTTTGACCGGTACCAACAGCAACGGCAACCGTGAACTGGCGGATCACCAAGCTTCGCACAGGTCGGGTACTGCACATACATCGATGTTGGGGGATATGGCCAATGTAAAGAGACAGCGAGTCACGACATGGTATGCAGGCGGATGGGGGTAAGGAGATAGGTGATCAGGTACGGGAAAGATAGTAGAGCAACACGCTTACAGAAGGGAATAACGCCTGGACTCGGATGGTACTAACGGAGCCGGTCGAATAAGCTTCGTGGAGGATGGTACACAGACATGGTTGTGAACGCCCAGTGTTGAAAATATGCACAATCCAAAAGAGCGGCCAGTCGGTGGCAGGCGTTATGATATGCCAAGGCGATCAGATGAGATGGTAAAGGTCAGCATTGGAACGATCGCGGGAGTTGGCTTGCTGGCTGGATGATTTCTGAAGACCTTGTTTTGGAGTGGACCCGTCTGGATTGGTACGAATGGAATCTGATAGAACGGTGTCTTTAGCCTGAAGCCTGGATTTATGAGTGAGCCGACATACCTGGGGTGACGGTGGCCGAACGGTTCAGCTGGAACAAGGAACAGAGACGCGGAAGAGGGTTATGACGTCAATACGGAGGTCGAGTGATGACAAGGTGGAAAGGTACCGTGCAGGTCGACG
>Ga0247742_10002420_pt1 | contig 12228 bp, 10 predicted proteins | sample UWRJL208509C2_FD_180944 | JGI IMG/M metagenome (GOLD analysis project Ga0247742, IMG submission 180944) | Plant litter microbial communities from Arlington Agricultural Research Station in Wisconsin, United States - UWRJ-L208-509C-2 | ecosystem: Environmental > Terrestrial > Plant litter >... | reverse complement strand
CCCGGTCTGGCCGATGATGGCGATGTTCATGCCGGGCGTCTGGCTCAGGGTGAGATGGCGGACGAGCTGCTGCTCTCCACCCGGTGTCTCCACCGAGACGTCCGTCAGCCGGATCCGGTCTCCGTCATGGATTACGACGAGGTGGGGGGCAGCATTGCCGATGGTGGCGCGCGCGCGCGCAGCCGCCAACCATTCCTGGATTTCCGCGAGGCGCACCGCCTGCGGTGCGGTCTGGCCAAGCAGTGGCAAGAAGGCTGAGAGAAGCAGGACCGAGGTCGTGATCTGCATCATGAGCATCGAGGCCTGGGTGATCGTGCCGAATGTCACCGCGCCGCCCACCACCTTCGGACCAAGCACAAGATAGGGGATGAGCACCCAGGCCAGGTTGAAGACGTGCGGCATCACCCAGATCATGAAGACCTGGTAATAGCCGAGGCGCAGCTGCTTGCGGACGGCAAGCGCGAGCCGGTCAATCAGGCGCAGGCGCTCGACGCTCTCACCGCCATAGAAGGCGATCGCCTCCGCATGCTCGCGCACATGGACGAGACCGAAACGCAGATCGGCTTCGGCTACCATCGCCTCGTAGTTCATGCGAACCGAGGGGATCACCACGAAATAATTCGCGAGAATCTGGGCGATGCCGACGAGCATCGCGTAAAACATGAGGTCGCGGTCGAGCATCCCGATGACGGCCACGCCGGCGGTAATTGTGGAGACCTGGCTGACCAGCGTGACCGGGAACGTGATGACCGTGCGCACGAACAGCGTGACGCTTTCCTGCAGGCGCTGGTCAGGATTATCGAGCGCACCACTGCCGGCAATGTCGTAATAGGTCCGCTCCACGAGATAGTCGTCGATGAGATGGGTCGTCAGCCAGGCGCGCCAATGCTGCGTAATCCAGGTCGTGATCGCATTGATGGCTGGCTGAGCAAGGATCGACGAGAGCGCCTGCAGGCCGGCGAACAGCAAAAGATTGCGCTCGAACGGCGCCCAGTCCCGCGCGGTCAGCGCATTGGTGAGATCGCGCATCCGGTAGGATGCCCAGACCACGCTTCCCGAACTCAGCAGGATGAAGCAGACCATGAGCGCGAGCAGCAGCCACGCGGGCAGTGAATCCGGATGCCGCCAATAAGGAAGGACGAGCCGCCAGATGCGCCGCAGCAGCCGCAGGTCGAGCCGGTAATTGGCAGGGTCCACAGCCGGTCTGGCCGGCCCTGCCGGAAACGCACGTTGCTTCATACTCGCTCAACGTGTGGGAAGAGCACGATCCACATCGTGCAGCGCGAAATAATGCGTGTGCCGCTCAGTTAAGCAACGTGTAGCCGGCGATGTGACGCGTCGTGAGCCCGCGCATCTGCGCTAGGGCGGAGAGCCAGCCATCGATATGGTTGAGGTCGATATCGGCGCTCATCCGCTGACGGCCGATCTCTCCGTTCAGCAGGATGATCCGCCCGGCATAATGCGGGCCGAGCGCCGTCAGGATATCGCGCAGCGGCTGGTCTTCCACGATAAGCCGTCCCCGGGCCCATGCCAGCTCCACTGCGGGATCGACTGCACGAACCGGCTGGAGCCGGGCCGCGACGACGCTGACGCTCTGGCCTGCGCGCACGACCGCGCGGCGGTCGTCGCTCGATGCCTCGACCACGCCGTGCGATACGACCAATCTTTCTCCGTCCCCGGCGCGAGAGACTGCGAAGATCGTGCCGACATCGCGGAACTGGGCGCCGCCGGCGTTGACGACAAAGGGCGTGTGCGGATCATGGCGCACGCCGAACAGCGCTTCGCCGCGCGACAGTTCAATGCGCCGGACACCGCGCATTGAATTGATATTGAGGGCAGTGCCGCCGCGCATGAGGATGCGGCTTCCGTCGGCGAGCGTCAGCAGCTTGCGCTCGCCCGGTGCCGTGACATGGTCGAAACGCCATTCGAACCAGTATTGGCTGCCAAGATTGACGCACAGCAGCAGAACGGCGGCGACCGCGACGAGCTGGACGACACTCCGCCGCAGCCCGTACCGCCATCCCTGTCGCTGCTCGAGGATCGGCATGGCCGTGCCCAGCTGAAGCCATAGGGTGCGCGCGCGCGCCAGCGCCGCAGCATGGCTCGCGCTTTGATCGCGCCAGCTGCGGAAATCCTCATGATCGTCACGCGTCGTTTCTCCGGACGACAGGCGCACCACCCACCGGAGCGCCTCCTCGTCCAGACCATCACCTTTTTCCGGTGACGCATTATGAACCAGCCTGATCATAACCGTGAAACGTTCCACACCCGGTAAATCCGCAATGGCAGATAGCGCCAATCTTGCACTATTGGCCGGCGGATAGTCGCGCGCGGCAATGGCGCAGCGCTCTCAACTGATATTTTTCGACCAGGCTGACGGAAATATCGAGTTGCCGGGCTATATCCTTGTGCGGGAGCCCATGCACACGGGCAAGGACCATCACTTGTCGGCAGATATCGGGCAATTCGGACAAAGCTCTTTCGATGAGCCGAAGCTCGTCCCGGGAGATCGCGATTTCTTCGGGGCAGAGCTCGACATCCTCGAAAAGCACTTGCGCGCCGGTCAGCAATTCCTCGCGCCGCGCCTCAACCCGACGGTGATCGATCGCGAGATTGCCGGCCATCCGGTACATATAGGAGCGCGCATCCTTCGATGTCGGAATTTCCGCCCTTACCGAGGCAAGCTTCTCGAACAGATCATGGCTCAGATCAGCTGCAGTCTCGCTGTTGCCGGTCCGCCTGGTCAGATGCCGTACAAGGTCGCCGCGGATGGTGGTGAAAACGCCCTGGAGATCCGCGAGATCGAGCGCCCGCCGTTCCCGCGTCTCTCCGGCCGCCCCGGCACCGCCTGGAAAGTCCTTGGCCGGGGGATGCTTGCGAAACGACATCAGCGGTCCAGTATTGCTCGAGACAAGCTAGCCGACGCCGATCTCCCGAGCTGGATCTTCTATGAGACCACCACCAGCGTCTATCAAGCAGGTGACAATTCTGTGACGATTCGGTGGGCATATCAAGGACCGAATTCGATGAATGGCCTGCAGGGCCGCAGAAATTTCGATCAAAACCTCCCGCAGGGCTATTTTGACCATCATGTCAGCAAGGGATCCAGAAAATCGTCGAACTGCGACCGTGTGCGGGTACCGAGCACGCGGCCGACCTCCTCTCCTCCCCTGAACAGGATGAACTGCGGCATGGACGTGACGGCGTAACGCTGCGCGACATCCGGCTCGGCGATCACGTCGAGCTTCACGACATCGAGGCGATCGGCATAGCTCTCTGCCAGCGCCGCGACCATCGGCATCATGGCACGGCATGGTCGGCAATGTTCGCTCCAGAAATCGACGAGCACGGGGCGTGCGCTGGCGAGGACGGTCGACGGAAAGCTCGCACCGTCGACATTGACGAGGTCCGGCATCTTATTCTCCTTCAATGATCAAGGGGTCAGGCGCGAGCCCGCGGGTGCGCAGCAGCGCCGCGCTGTCGGCATCGCGTCCGCGAAAGGCGACGAAGCTTTCCATCGCGGGCCTGCTCCCGCCGACGCCCAGGACCTGTTCGCGAAATGACATGCCGGTCGCGCGGTCGATGGTCCCGGCATCAGCGAAGCGGGCATAGGCATCGCTCGAAAGGCGCTCGGCCCAGAGATAACTGTAATAGCCCGCAGCATAGCCGCCCGCGAAGATATGAAGGAAGCTATGGGCGGGCCGCGACCAGTCGGGCTGGCGAATGACCGCGACCTCGTCCCTGACCGCAGCGATGACCGCCAAAACACCATCCCGGTCGAGTGCGACCGCGCGGTGCAGGCGCAGATCGATCAGGCCGAGCTCGACCTGGCGCAGAACGGCCAGCCCTGCGAGAAAATGCCTGGCACCCAAGAGCTTCTCGATCAGGTCATCCGGCATGGCCTCGCCATGCACGACATGACGTGTGACCAGATTCAGCGCCCGCCGGTCCCAGGCAAAATTTTCCAGCAGCTGGCTCGGCAGCTCGACTGCGTCCCATTCAACGCCGTTGATCCCTGCGATGGATGGAAGGTCGACCTCGCTCAGCAACTGGTGAAGGCTGTGTCCCATCTCGTGAAACAGCGTGACGACCTCGCCATGCGTCAGGGTCGTCTGTGCCTGCCCGTCCGCGGGACTGAAATTGCTGACCAGATGGACGAGCGGTAGCTGTTCCGATCCCGGTTCGACAATTCGGGCGCGACAATTAGCCATCCACGCCCCGCTGATCTTTCCTGGCCGGGCATGGAGATCGAGATAGATGCCGCCGATGACCCGTTCGCCCTGGCTGACCGAGAAATAGCGCACGGTCGAATGCCAGGCATCGACATCCGCTTCCTCCCGGAGTTCGATTCCGAAGAGGTCCGACAGGATCGCGACGAGACCGCCAAGCACCGCGTCGAGGGGAAAATAGGCGCGCAGTGTCGAATCATCGACCGCATGGCGCGCAAGGCGCAGCTTTTCGGCTACATAGCTCACATCCCAGGGTTCCATCGATGCAATGCCGAGGCTCGCAGCATGCGCCGCAAGCGCCGCATATTCGGCCTGCGCTGCTGGCCGAACACGATCTGCAAGGTCGAGCAGGAACGCCTCGACCGTGTCGGCATCCCTGGCCATCTTCAGATGGAGCGAGAGGGCAACTGAATCCTCGAAGCCGAGCAGCGTGGCCGCTTCCGCGCGCAGCTCCAATATCGACACGATGCGCTCACTATTGTCATTGCCGCCAGCATCCGGCCATTGATCGGATGCGCGGGTATTGGCGGCGCGGTGAACCGCCTCGCGAAGCCCGCGATCATCGGCATGCCCCATGATCGCCTGGATCGACGGCCCCGCCAGCGTGGCGAGCCAGCCGGTCATGCCGCGCAGACGCGCATTGTTCGCGAGCATGGCGCGTTCGGCCGTCGGTACTCCCGCCAGTTCATCTTCCGTCAGCACGCGGGTCCAGGCTTCGGTCGTGTCGCGCACCGCGTTGGAAAAGCCAGTCGACAGGATAGAAAGCTCGCGGCGTATCGCGGCAAGGCGAAGGCGCTCGGTTTCCTCCAAGTTGACACCGGACAGCAGGAACTTTCGCGCGGCGAGATCGATGGCGCGGCGCTCGATCGGATCAAGGTCCTGGTCGAAGTCGCCGATACCGGCGACGACGTTGTAGAGTCGCAGATCCTGGGCGATCTCGTTCTGATAGGCGATAAGGTGCGGCTGTCCTTCCTCATAGGCCGCGCGAAGTGCCGGCGTCTCGGCGACGGCTTTCAGATGCGCCACCGGCGACCAGGCGTGACCTAGCCGAGCATCGGCAATCTCCTTGAAGCGATAATCCGCACGCCCGGCGCCGCTACGAGCGGCGAGTTGAGACATGGCGGCGCGATGCTGCGCGATGGCGTACTGGAGGGCGGGCAGGACATGCTCTGCCCGGATCGCGGAAAAAGCCGGCCGACTGCCGTCGGCGACGAGAGGATTGTCGTTCATGGTGGCGTCAGCCCTCAAATCCAAGGCGCGTGGGCCTCAGTTCGCGTTGTTGATGAAGTAGTCGACCGGCACGGTGAATCCGTAGCTGCTGCCTGCGATCGCGTCGGGCAGTGGGGGCAACGGAGTCGCGCGCTTGATCAGATCCATGACCGCGTCGTCTAGTGCGCGGAAATGCTGGCTCTTGACGATGCGGGACTCGAGTACCCGGCCCGAGCGATCGACGACGAGATGGACATAGATCACATCCTGTTGCCGCTGGCGCATCGCGGCCCCAGGATAGCGCTTCTTCTGTTCGAGCCGTGCGATCACGCGGCTCTCCCAGTTCTGCATGTTGTTGGCGGCCCCGGATACGGGCTGCCCCTGCACCGGCGCCGCGGCTGGCGCCTGTCTCGACTGCGCAAGCGCCGGCGGTGGCGGTGGCGGCGGCTCCCGTGGCGGCTGGACAGGTTGGGGCCGGGCGGGAAGCGTCACCGCGTCGGCGGCATGCGGAATGACGGGGACCTTAGGGATCGGCAGCGGGTCAGGCCTTGGCGTATCTTGCTGCTTTGTCTCGGGCTGTTCGGGTTCCGGCGTATCATGCGAAGGGGTGGGGGGCGCGGAGGGCAACGGCATCAGCTGTATGGCCATGGCCGGCCGTTCCGCCGGTTCGACGGGATCCTTGCGGGTGATGCCCAGAAACAGCGCACCGACGACGAGGACATGACCAATGGCAGAGACAACCAGGCCGAGCGCCCAGGGCGGCGGCCGATCGGTTTTTCCCGGCGCCAGCTCTAGCATGGCGGGGAGCAAGCTCGCCTGCGGCTTGTCCTCATCCGCCGGCGCCGACTCCAACGAGGGCGACCTTGAGATATCCGGCATCGCGTAGAGCATTGAGCAGGTCCATCAAATGATCATAGTCGACGCTCTTGTCAGCGCGGAGAAAGATTTGCGTGTTCCGGTTGCCTTGGGTTGCCGCCACGAGCGCGGCGGCCACGCCATTGCGGGCAACATGAGTCTCGCCAACCGCGATCCGCAGGTCCGACTGGAGCGTCAGGAACACCGGCTTTTCCTCGGGCGGCTTCTGGTCCGCCGTGGAGGCTGGCAGGGTCACCGGCACGTCGACCGTCGTGAGCGGTGCCGTGACCATGAAGATGATGAGCAGCACGAGCATGACGTCGATGAAGGGCGTGACGTTGATCTCGTGCGTTTCCAAGAGCTCGTCCCCGGGATGACTAATCTTCATCCCCATGGTCAGTGCACCTCGCCGGTGAGCTGGGCGATCGGCACCACCTGGTCGCGGCGCGCGGCGGGCGCGCTGCGCATGGCCTGTTCAGCGATGTCGCGCCGTTCGGCCTCGCGGCTCATGATGCAGGCGACGAGCACCGATACCTCGCTCAGCATACGCCGGTAGCAGGCGATGCTCCGTGTCAGGCTGTTGTAGATCAGAACCGCGGGGATCGCCGCAGCAAGCCCCATGGCGGTCGCGATGAGCGCCTCTGCGATACCGGGCGCCACGACCGCGAGGCTGGTCGCGTGCGTTCGCGAGATGCTGAGAAAGCTGTTCATAATGCCCCAGACCGTGCCGGCGAGACCGACAAAGGGAGAGATGGCACCGATCGAGGCAAGCAGGTTCGTTCCCCAGAGAATACGCTGGATTGCACGTGCCTCCACGATGGGCAGCTGAACCGCGACCCGCTCCTCGACGCCCTCGAGCATGCGATGCGAAGGCGTCGCCCCTGCCCGCTCCAGTTCAGCGCTCGCCATGTCGAGCATCTCCACCGTCGACCGATCGTGAACGTCCCGGCGGTCGCGCAACGACGCCGCGCCAGCCAAGGCACCGATATCGTTGCGCAGCCCCGCCTGGGCCCGGCGCAGCTCGATCCCCTTCACGATCCACAATGCCCAGCTGGCGATCGAGGCCGCGACAAGAAGGAGCATGACGGCTTTCACGATCGGGTCGGCATGCGCGATGATCTGCAGGATGCCGTCGTTCCGCACTGTCACCACCGGCTGGCTGGAACCTGCGGCATGAACCGGACCCGACACGATCAGCGCCATGCCCGCAAGCCATCGGCCTGCGGCCGGTGATAGTTTCTGCCAGCGCCGCAGTGCGCGGTTTTGCATTGTCCGGTCTCCATCGAAGCCGGCGACGCCATTGCGCCACCCGTGTGCATCTCGCCCTGTTCAACGAGCGGCCGTGGCTGAATCCGCAACAGAGAATTCCAATTTTATTTGAGCCTCAGATATTTTCATGCGGCACGCGCACCTTTTTCTTTCGCTGCAATGCGGGATGGCTCGCCGCCACTCGTTACCGGTTTGAATTGAGTCAGAAAGTGGGGGCAACGACATGCAGCATTCATCACGCTTCAGGACCATCGCGCTGGCAGGGGCCGCGCTTGTTGGGACCGGGATCTTGGTACCGCCGGTCCAGGCGCAAGGCAGCGCGAGCCAGGCCGAGACGGGCACGACGTTCGATATCGGTGCCATGTCGCTCGCAGAGGCCGCCAAGCTGTTCACGGCACAGTCGGGCGTGACCGTCCAGTTCGCGACCGATGGAGCAGGCGCGGTCGTGGTGAGCGCGGTGCGCGGCACCTTCACTATACCGGATGCCTTTACCCGGCTTGTGGCCGGGGCCGGCGTAAGCTGGCACCGCGCAAGCTCCGGCGCCATAATAGTCGACGGCGTGGTCAGCGCGGATGCGGGCGGGGAACATGTGCTCCAGTCCGTCAGGGTCGAAGGAAGTGCCGGCGGCGGGTCTGGTGTCTTTGCTCCGCTTGATGGCTTCGGGCGCGGCGCGGGTGCGAATGGCAGCACCGATGTGACAGCCACCGAGGGCACCGGGAGCCTCACCACCAACGGCACCAGCATCGCAAGCAAGATGCCGCTGTCGTTTAAGGAAACGCCGCAATCGGTGTCCGCGATCACCAGCGAGCAGATCAAGCAGCAGAATCTGACTGATGTCGCGGCCGCGCTCAACGTTGTGCCCGGCATCACACTCAACTATCGCGACGGCAATACGCCGACCTTCATCTCGCGCGGCTTCGTGGTCAACACCATGGTCGTCGACGGCGGCGCGCCTCTCCTGTATCCCGGCGGGAGCTCCATCGGCGGCAGCACGAGGCCCTTTGCGAGCACGCCCGACCTGTCGGAATATGATCATATCGAAGTGCTGAAGGGATCAGCCGCGCTTTTCGGCGGCGCGGGGGATCCGGGCGGCGCCGTCAACCTTCAGCGCAAACGCCCGCTCGACCATAGCCAGTTCATTGCGACCGGCCATTATGGCTCATACGATAACGGGCGCGCGGAAATCGACATGACTGGCCCGGCCACCGCCGATGGTCATCTGCGCGCGCGTGTCGATGTCGCATTCCAAAATCAGCATTTCTTCTACGATTTCGCGAACCGGCGGACGGTTCATGCCTATGGCGTGATCGAGGGCGATCTCGGGGTCGATACGGTGCTGCGCGCCGGCGCCAGCTATGAATGGCGCCACGAGCGCGGCGAGAATTTCAATGGTCTGCCGCGTTTCGGCAACGGGGCCGACCTGAACCTGCCGCGCTCCAAGAATTTCAGCGCGCCCTGGGCATATGTGGACAGCCGTACCGACGAGCAGTTCGTGCAGTTTGAACATGCGTTCGGCGACAGATGGAAACTGGAGTTGTCCGGGACCCGGGTCGCGACCAGATCAGAGGGTCTGTCGCCGCAATATCAGGGGAGCGGGATCCGGCCGAATGGAAGCAACTTCCTGTATGTCGGCCCCTATCTCGCGACGGTCGACACCGAACAATATGTCGCCGACGGGCATGTGAACGGAAAGTTCAACCTGTTCGGCTTCGAACAGCAAATTCTCATCGGTGCCGACTACCAACATGTGACCCCGATCTATCAGCAGCTTTCGAACTTTGTGCTGACCAGCGTCAATGTCTTCACCCACGACCCTGCCTCGATCCCGGCACCGGCACCGCTGACGGCAGCGAACGCAAATTCGAACCTCTATTCGCGCTCCCCGAACCAGCAAATCGGCGCCTATCTCAATGTGCAGCTGCAGCCTGTCGCCGGGCTGCACCTCAATGGCGGTGTTCGCTACACCGACTATACGTCCGATCTCGACAGCATCAACATCACGCAGTTCCAGCTGGTGCCGGGCGGCCCCTTGTTCCCGTTTCGCAGCTCGAGCAAGCTGCGCGCGGCATATCACAACAATTTCACGCCGTCGGCCGGCATCGTCTACGACGTGACCCGGACGATCTCGGTCTATGGCAGCTATGCCGACATCTTCCGCCCGACCGGGCCTTATGTGACTGCAGCAAACGAGTTGATCCCGCCACTACGGGGGCGCACCTTTGAGACGGGCGTGAAATTCGCGCCAGCGAACGGCAAGCTCAATGTGTCACTTGCCTTGTTCGACGTGATCCAGCGCAATGTGCCATTGCAGGCGTCCACCGGGCCCACGACGATCGGGACATGCTGCTTTGTCGCAGGTGCCGCCATCCATAATCGCGGGATCGAGGCGCAACTCTCCGGCGAAGTCCTGCCGCACTGGCAGATCAACGCCGGTTACACCTATCTCGATATCAGCTACAATGATGTCTATCGCGATTATCTGACCGGGCCCAAGGCCAGCCAGACGCCGGTCTCGCTCACGCAGCAGCCGGCGCATCAGGGCAAGATCTGGACCTCGTACGACCTGCCGGGGGCACTCTCCCCCTTCACCATCGCCGGCGGCCTGCGGGTCGAAAGCAGCCGCCTCACCTACGGTACAAGCTGCATGATACTGACCCCGACAAGCTGCTCGGGAACGGCGCCGTTCCGTTTCACCCAGGGCGCCTATGCGGTTTTCGATGCAAGCCTCACGTACCGCGTCGCGAACCATTTCGAGATGACCGTCAATCTCACCAACCTGACTGACCGGCATTATTACACCAGCACAGGCAACGCCAATTTCGGCAATTATTATGGCGAGCCGCGCCAGGTCCTGGTGTCGTTGCGCGCGAAATATTGAGTATCAGGCCGGCCGGCTGCCGGACCGCCGGGCCCGGCCGGCTCTCACTCGCGCCAGTCACCGGCGGGTTTGCGGGATCGCCGCAACCTCCTATAGCGATGGCAAATTCGCGATGGGGGTCCAGTGAAGCTCGACGACGCTGATATCAAGCTGCTGTCGATCCTTCAGGAAGACGTCAGCCGTACGGTGCAGGACCTCGCCAAGATGGTCGGGCTTTCGCTCAACGCGTGCTGGCGGCGGATCAAGCATTATGACGAGCGCGGTATCATCAAGCGGCGCGTGGCGCTGCTCGATCCGGAAGCGCTCGGCCTTTCGACCACGGTGTTCGTCAGCGTGCGGACCGCCGAGCATTCGGACGAGTGGCTCGCGCAATTCTCGGAGGCGGTGCGCAGCATCCCCGAGGCCGTCGAATTCTACCGAATGGCGGGGGATGTCGATTATCTGATCAAGCTGCGCGTTGCCGATATCGCTGCCTATGACAGGGTCTACAAGAAGCTTATCGCCAAAGTTCGACTGGCCGATGTTTCGGCCGCCTTCGCGATGGAGGAGATCAAGCACACGACCACGCTGCCGCTGCCCGGGGCCTGACCAGGCTTCACGTCACCGCGCCAGCGCTTCCGCTGCCTCGGCAAAGTGCGGTTTCCAGTCGATTCCCCGCGCGTCGAGCCAGGCATCGTCATAATAGGTCTCGGCATAACGATTGCCGCCGTCGCACAGGATCGTGACGACCGATCCCTGTGCCCCAGCCTCACGCATCTCCGCGATGAGCCTCAGGGATGCCGCGATATTGGTGCCGGTCGATCCACCGACGGGCCGTCCAAGGCGCGCACTGATCGCGCGCATCGCGGCGATGCTCTGCGCGTCGGGCACCGGGATCATGCGATCGATCACATCCGGGACAAAGGAAGGCTCGAGGCGCGCGCGTCCGATACCCTCGATCGCCGATGCGCATCCCTGGGGCAGATCGCGCACTGCACGGTCAGCGTAATGACGGTGAAAGATCGACTGCTCTGGGTCTGCCACGCATAGCCGCGTAGCGTGCCGGCAATAGCGCAGATAGCGGCCGATCGTCGCCGAGGTTCCGCCTGTGCCGGCACCGCAGACGATCCAGCTCGGGATCGGATTCTCCTCCTGCGCCAACTGGGCAAAAATGCTCTCGGCAATGTTGTTGTTGCCCCGCCAGTCGGTCGCGCGCTCCGCATAGGTGAACTGGTCGAGATAATGACCCGCAGTTTCCTCAGCGAGACGCGCGGCTTCGTCATAGACAGCCCCCGGATCGTCGACGAAATGCACCTCGCCTCCCTCGAAGCGGATGGCCTCGATCTTGGCCGGCGACACAGACTTCGGCACGACGGCGATGAATCGCAGTCCGAGCAGGCGCGCGAAATAGGCCTCGGAGACGGCGGTCGACCCGCTGGTCGCCTCGATCAGCGTGGTGTGCGGACCGATCCAGCCGTTGCAGGTTGCATAGAGGATCAGCGAGCGCGCGAGGCGGTGCTTCAGGCTTCCAGTGGGATGGGTGGATTCGTCCTTGAGATGCAGGACGATCCCCGACGCATTCTTCAGCGACAGGCGAATGAGGTGCGTGTCTGCGGACCGGCAGAAATCAGCGTCGATGATGCGAACCGCTTCCTTCGCCCAGCCTCGGTCATAATCCCTGCCTATATAACGCATATTTTCCACCATCAGTCATGTTCGCAACATTTCATCCCACGAATTGCCAGATGGATCAAACAGGGTTATGGACACCGTCCAATGTTCGCCATTTTATTTGATGCGCCAGGAGTG
>Ga0247742_10002419_pt1 | contig 12230 bp, 10 predicted proteins | sample UWRJL208509C2_FD_180944 | JGI IMG/M metagenome (GOLD analysis project Ga0247742, IMG submission 180944) | Plant litter microbial communities from Arlington Agricultural Research Station in Wisconsin, United States - UWRJ-L208-509C-2 | ecosystem: Environmental > Terrestrial > Plant litter >... | reverse complement strand
GAACATCTATCTGAAGCGCCGGAGCATTTTCCGGACGAGACCGCCAGCTTCGCGCTCGCGGGCCCCGCGGGCAAGCTGGAATGCGAAGCCCGCGCCGCCGCCCCCGATGTCGCCCGTAACGCCATCGCCGTGATCTGCCATCCGCTATCGACCGACGGCGGCAGCATGCGCAACAAAGTGGTGACGATGATCGAACGCTCGCTGCGCGAGGCCGGCGTCGACACGGTGATCTTCAACTTTCGCAGCGTGGGCGGATCCGAAGGCGAGTTCGACAGTGGCAACGGGGAGAGCGACGATCTCGCCGCCGTGGTCGCCTGGGCCCGCAAGACGCGTCCCGACGCGGCGTTGTGGCTCGCGGGATTCTCCTTCGGCAGCTACGTGACGTTGCGTAAAGCCGTGAGCCTCCGCGCCGACGCACTCATCAGCATCGCCCCTCCCGCCGCAGGCCGTGGCTGGGACTTCGGTCCGCTGGAGCTGCCCACCTGCCCGTGGCTGGTGGTGATGGGCGACGCCGACGAGATCGTCGAGCCCAAGGCCGTCTACGACTGGATCGAGAGCCTGCCGGAAGAGCGGCGCCCGCAGCTGGTCAGGATGGAAGACACCAGCCACTTCTTCCATCGCCGCCTGATGGACCTGCGCGGTGCGATCAAGAACGCCGTGAAGGGGTGGCTGCCGGGACCGCGCACCGCATGAACTGCACGGAATCGACACCTGGCGAACGCTATCGGGACGGCATCGCAGGCCACCGCTGGGAATCCGACCCCGCGCAGTTGCCCGTCATCGCGGAATTCGACCGCCTCCACGCCGCGCTCTGCGCGCCGGAACCGGCGGTCGGCGGCCTTTTCGGGCGCCTGCGCAATATCCTCGGCAGCGAGCCGCGCAAGAGCGTGCGCGGCCTGTACCTGTGGGGCAGCGTCGGTCGTGGCAAGACCTTCCTGATGGACCTGTTCGTGTCCAGCCTCGCACCGGGGCTGGCACTGCGCCGCCACTTTCATCGCTTCATGCTCGAGGTTCACGCCATGATGCGCGAGCTCGGCGAACGGCAGAACCCGCTCGACGAAGTGGCCGAGCGCCTCGCCGCGAAGTGCCGCGTGCTCTGTCTGGACGAGTTCCTGGTTTCCGACATCGGCGACGCGATGATCCTCGCCGGCCTGCTCGATGGCCTGTTCGCGCGCGGCGTGACTCTGGTCACCACCTCCAACACGCCGCCGTCGGGCCTGTACAAGGACGGCCTGCAGCGCGCCCGCTTCCTGCCGGCGATCGCCGCGATCGAAGCGCAGTGCGTCGTGCACGAAATGATCTCGCCCCGCGACTGGCGCCTGCGCGCACTCAGCCAGGCCTCGGTGTACATGGTGCCCCCGGGTGCGGAAGCCGAGCGTTCGCTTGCGCGTATCTTCGCCGGTCAGGCCCAGGGCGAGGCCGTGGATGGCGGCTCGATCATGCTGAACAATCGCGAGATTCCCGTGCGCAAGCGCGCCGAGAACATCGTCTGGTTCGACTTCGCCGCCCTGTGCGAAGGACCGCGTGCCGTCGCCGATTACATCGCGCTGGCACGAACGTATCCTGCCGTCATCGTATCCAACGTGCCGCAGTTCACCGTTTACTCCGAGAACGAGGCCAAACGGTTCGTGCTGCTGGTGGACGAATTCTACGACCGTCATGTCAAGCTCGTGCTTTCCGCCGCAGCTCCGATCACCGACCTGTACGATGGCAACAAGGTCCGCGCCGAGTTCGGACGCACCGAATCTCGTCTCATCGAGATGCAGAGTGAGGACTACCTTGGCCGTGACCATAAACCCTGATTCGGCGCGGACGCGGACGGCTGTTCGCTCGCGGGGCGCCACCTTCATGCTTTGTGCGCGGGTCTCCCGCGCCACCTGACGAGGACAGCCATGGAACATTGCGAACTGGTTCCCGGTCGCGGCATCCGCCGCGACACCACCGATATCTTCTTCGGCATGCCACGCAAGAAGCTTCGCGACGCGCTCGGCTGGAAGGCCGGCGGCGAGAACATGTGGGACGACGAAGACGAATACAGCACGCCCGAGGGCGACGACTGGCTCCGCCTGCGCTTCCTCGACGACAAGCTCTGCGACATCGAAGTCATGGGCGGCCACCTTGTCCATGAAGGTATCGAGCTGGTTGCCACCACCCTGCCCGCCTTGCGTGTTGCGCTGAAGAAAGCCGGCATGGCGCTGGAGAAAACCCAGTGGCTGTCCGAAGGACACGATTGCGTCGACCTGCAGATCGTCGTCGCGTCGAAGGAAGATGCCGGCGACGTCGGCGAGGAAATCGAATGGGTCATCACCAGTTCCGATTTTCGCGTCGAATGACGCACGGGGCTGCCACCGTCGCCGGGCCACTGCGCCTCGCGGCGGTTGCCCTGCTCCTGCTGCTACTGGCAGGTTGCGCCACTGCGCCTGCGGTTGCACCCCAACGCAGCGCGCTCGCACACTGGACACCGTCGCCGAACTTCAACGTGCGCAAGGCGCAGTTGATCGTTCTGCACCATACGTCCATCGGCGACGCCGCTTCAGCGTTGCGCGTGCTCAGCACACGTAACAGCGAAGGTCCTGTCAGTGCGCACTACCTGGTGGAAGCGGACGGCCGCATCGACCAGCTCGTGGACGACAACGCACGCGCCTGGCACGCCGGTGCCTCGCGCTGGGCCGGCATGACCGACCTCAATTCCTCGTCCATCGGCATCGAGATCGACAACGACGGCAACTCGCCATTCACGCAGCCCCAGATCCAGGCACTGGTGAACCTGCTGGCCGACCTCACCTCGCGACTGGGCATTCCGCGTGAAGCGGTCGTCGGTCATGGCGATATCGCACCGGGACGCAAGAACGATCCGAGCGTGCAGTTTCCGTGGGCGACACTGGCTCGTTATGGATTCGGGCTGTGGCCTGACGCGGTGCTTATCCCCGCACCTCCGAACTTCGACAGTCTCGCGGCGATGCGTCTGGTGGGTTACGACGTGAGCAATCCGCGCAACGCGATCATCGCTTTCCATCGGCATTACCGCGCCATGGAAACCGATACGGTCGACGCGACCGACGCGGCGATCCTTTACTCGTTGCAACGCAAGTTGATGGCGCCGCATCCGTAGCTCCGGACCGGACTCGCCCGATCAGCAGCTTCGATCAGTAGTCGAACGATGCGAACGCGGCGATCGTCTGTTCGACCGCGGCATCACCGATATCCAGATGCGTCACCAGCCGGATCGACGGCAGGTAGCCGATGCTCAGGCGCACGCCGGCCTTCGTCATGTGCGCGGCGAGATCCTTCAGGCGCGCTGCCGGTACATCGAGGAACACCATGTTGGTGTGACAGGCCGTGACGGTGAGGCCCTCGATACGACGCAGTCCTTCGGCGAGCCGGCTCGCACGCGCATGATCGTCTGCAAGCCTTTCCACATGGTGATCCAGCGCGTGCATCGCCGCGGCGGCAAGCATGCCCGCCTGACGCCAGCCGCCGCCCGTGACCTTCTTCCAGCGCCGCGCGCGCTCGATAAGCGCGGTATCGCCAAGCAACACCGAACCCACGGGCGCACCCAGCCCCTTCGAAAGGCAAACCGAGACACTGTCGAAGCCGGAAGCGACTTCGCGCGCCGGCCGGCCATAGGCAATGGCAGCGTTATAGAGGCGAGCACCATCCAGATGCAGGCCCAGGCCGCGACGGGTCGCCAGCTCACGGGCTTGCGCCATATAGCCGAATTCCAATGTGCGCCCGTGCCAGGTGTTCTCCAGCGCGAGCAACCGTGACCGGGCGAAGTGCGGATCGACCGGCTTGATCGCGGCTTCGACCTTGTCGAGCGGCAGGCTGCCGTCGGCATCCTGCGGAATCGGTTGCGGCTGGATGGAGCCGAGCACGGCGGCACCACCCCCTTCGAAGCGATAGGTGTGTGCATCCGCGCCGACGATGTATTCGTCACCGCGTTCGCAATGGCTCATCAGGGCGATCAGGTTGCTTTGCGTGCCAGTGGGAACGAACAGTGCGGCGGCGAACCCCAGCTCGCCGGCGAGGCGCTCCTGCAGTGCGTTGACCGTGGGATCTTCACCGTAGACATCGTCGCCGACGGGCGCGCGCAGCATCGCTTCGCGCATGGCGTCGGTGGGCCGGGTGACGGTGTCGCTACGCAGGTCGATCGTTTCCATGGAGGCACGTCGTTGGGGAACCAGCATCGGATAGTCCCACATCTGGCTCGCATACTTCACGAATCTTCGTCCAGGACTAAGGCATGCTTGGCCTCATGATCACCATCGTCATGGGCGTTTCCGGCAGCGGCAAGAGCACGATCGGCGAAGGCCTGGCAACCCGGCTGGGCCAGCCCTTCGTCGATGGCGATAGCCTCCATCCTCCGGCCAACCGCGAGAAAATGGCGCACGGCATTCCCCTGGACGACGCGGACCGCCAGCCGTGGCTGGAGGCGATCGTGGCGGAGATGGATCGACACCGCGAGCACGGCCAGTCGCTGGTGCTGGCGTGTTCGGCGTTGAAGCATCGTTACCGCGATTTCTTGCGAGGCGGCCATGACGACGTGCGCTTCGTCTATCTCCACGCATCGCGCGAATTGCTGGCCGAACGTTTGAGCCATCGCAGTGGGCATTTCTTCGACCCGCGTCTCCTCGACAGCCAGCTGTCGACACTCGAGGAGCCGTCGACGGACGAGGCCTTGCGCGTGGACGTCGGCGCGGCGCCGGCCGAGACCATTGAATGCATCATCCGGGCGGCTTGCCCGAACGCGGCAGGTGAGGCGGCTCAAGGTCGGTAGTGGCTCGGTGACTTGCCAAGCACACGGCGGAACATCGTCGAGAAACTCGTCGGGCTTTCGTAACCGAGGTCGAGGGCAACGGTGGTCACCGCTTCACCGGCGGCAAGCCGCGGCAAGGCCACGAGCAGGCAGGCCTGTTGCCGCCACTGCGCGAAGCTTGTGCCGGTTTCGCGACGGAACAACCGGGTGAAACGACGCCGATGCATGCCGAGGTCGGCGGCCCAGTCGTCGATGGTCTCGCTCATGCGAGGTTGTTCGAGGAAGGCGGCGCAACGTGCGGCCAACGGCGCGTGCGTGGGCAAGGGCAAGGCCAGCGGAATGGTCGGCGCGCGGGCGATTTCCTCGACTACCAGGGACATGAGCAGGCCGTCACGGCCCTGCTGGTCGTACTCGCGCGGCACATCCACCGCAGCGACCAGCAAGGCGCGTAACAAGGGAGCCACCGCGAGCACGCGACAGTGCTCGCCAAGCGCATTGCTGACCGCCTGTTCGATGTACACGCTGCGCGTACTGACGCTACCGACCATGCGCACCGAATGTGGCGTGCCACCAGGTATCCACACGGCGCGCTCGGGCGGCGCGATCCACGCGCCTTCCGGCGTGGTCACCGCCACCGTTCCTGCGGCCGCGTAGAGAAGCTGTCCTCGCCGATGCTGGTGCGTGGCCATTTCGAAGGACGCGGGGTATTCATGGCCGCGCGAAATGACCGGGCGGGGCACGGCTTCGAACGCTACGGGGTCGTATTTCTCGACCATTGTCCCGATCTCGAATGTGTCTGACCCATATCCTAGCGCGGGACGCGCCCAAGCGTGGTTTCATAGGCCTCCCCGATCCTCAGGACGACCCCATGCAAGCGCCAGCCAGCGTGACGGTGGACACACCGCGCGCGGATCCCACCGTTTTCGGCGTGATCTTTGCGATCAGCTTCTGCCACCTGCTCAACGACATGATGCAATCGCTGTTACCGGCGATTTATCCGGGCCTGAAGGAAGGCTTTCATCTGGACTTCGGCCAGATCGGCCTGATCACGCTGACCTACCAGATCACGGCCTCGATCCTGCAACCGCTGGTCGGTCTGTACGCGGATCGCCGACCGACGCCACTGGCGCTGCCGGGTGGCACGCTGTTCTCCCTGGCAGGTTTGCTCGTGCTCTCGATCGCACACACCTACCCCATGCTGCTCGTCGGCGCCTCGCTGCTTGGCATGGGCTCGTCGGTGTTCCATCCGGAGTCCTCACGCGTGGCGCGCATGGCATCCGGCGGGCGGCACGGCCTGGCGCAGTCATTGTTCCAGGTTGGCGGCAATGCCGGGCAGGCGCTGGGCCCGCTCGCTGCAGCGGTGGTCGTCGTGCGCTGGGGGCAGTCGAGCCTGGCCTTCTTCGCGCTGCTGGCGCTGCTCTCCGGCGCGATCCTCTGGAACGTCGGCCAGTGGTACAAGCACCATGGCCTGCCGCGGCTGAAGGCAAGCGCCGCCAAGCAGGCTGCCGTGACGCATACCAGTGCGGAGGCCAAGCGCGGCATCGCCGTGCTGCTCGCGCTGATTTTTTCCAAGTATGTGTACCTGGCCAGCCTGACCAGCTACTTCACTTTCTATCTCATCCACCGCTTCAACGTATCGGTGGAGAGCGCGCAGCTGCATCTGTTCGTTTTCCTTGGCGCAGTGGCCGTGGGTACGATTCTTGGCGGCCCCGTGGGCGACCGTTTCGGAAGAAAGCGGGTGATCTGGTTCTCGATCCTCGGCACCCTGCCCTTCACCCTGTTGCTGCCGTATGCCAGCCTGTTCTGGACCGCGCCGCTGACGGTGGCGATCGGCCTGATCCTGGCTTCGGCGTTTCCCGCGATCGTGGTGTTTGCGCAGGAACTGGTGCCGGGCAAGGTCGGGATGATCTCCGGGCTGTTCTTCGGCTTCTCGTTCGGCATGGGCGGACTGGGTGCGGCCATTCTTGGCGAGCTCGCCGATCACATCGGGATCGAGGCGGTTTACCAGGTGTGCGCGTTCCTGCCGTTGATCGGGCTGCTGGCGGCGTTGCTGCCGGACACGAAGAAAGCCGTCTGAGGCATCGCCGCTGAAGCGGCTCCTACCGGGCGGGGTGCGCTGGCCTGGTAGGAGCCGATTCTATCGGCGATGCTTTTACTTCGGCAGCGCGTAAGCGATGACCCAGTCACCCTGCTTCGTACCGAGCGAGCCGTGGCCACCGGCGGTGACCAGCAGGTACTGACGACCACTGCTGTCCGCGTACGTCATCGGCGTGGCCTGGCCGCCTGCCGGCAGACGCGCTTCCCACAGCTTCTTGCCCGTGCGCACATCGTAACCACGCACGTAGTAGTCGAGCGTGCCGCTGAGGAAGGTCACGCCGCCAGCGGTGGTGACCATGCCACCGAGACTGGGCACACCGAGCGGCATCGGAATCGGTAGCGGGGCGCTGTCGACGATGGTGCCGTTCTTGTGGCGCCAGAGCATCTTGCCGCTGCGCAGGTCCACGCCCGCCACATAACCCCACGGCGGGGCCTGGCACGGGATACCCAGCGGCGACAGAAACGCCTTCAGTTCGATGCCATAGGGAATCCCTTCGGCCTTCTTCACGCCATCGGTCTCGCTCTTCGCCGGACCGACCTCCATCTTGGCCAGTTTCTCCTTCGGAATCAGCTTCGACTGGAAAGCCATGTAGCTCGGGTTGATCAGCATGAGCTGGCGGGTCGGGTCCACGGACACGCCGCCCCAGTCGAACACGCCGAAGTTACCCGGAAACACCAGCGAACCCTGCTCCGACGGCGGCGTGAACATCCCCTCATATCGCAGCGAGCGGAAGCGTACGCGGCACCAGAGCTGATCGAAGGGCGTGGTGCCCCACATGTCCTGCTCGGTCACTTGCGGCGGGGCAAAGTTGAGCGCGGAGAGCGGCTGCGTCGGTGCGGTGTGGTCACCCGGCACGGCGCCCTGCGGGCGAGGCACTTCGTTGATCGGAACGATCGGCGTGCCGTCGCGCCGGTCGAGTACGTAGACGCTGCCCTGCTTCGTCGATGCGACCACGGCCGGCTTCACGCCATCGGCCGTCTGCAGGTCCACCAGGGTCGGCTGGCCGCCCACGTCCATGTCCCACAAATCGTGGTGGGTGAACTGGTAGTTCCACTTCAGCTTGCCGGTGGCGACATCGAGCGCAACCAGCCCCGCGCCGAACTTTTCGGACGTGGGCGTACGGCCGCCAGCGAACTGGTCGGGCGTCTGGTTGCCCATCGGCAGGTAGACCAGGCCGAGGTTCTCGTCGACGCTGAAGAGCGACCAGACGTTCGGCGAGTTACGCGTGTAGATACCATCGGGACCGATCGGCGTCGTCGCGTCCGGGTTGCCCGGATCGAAGTTCCACACCAGATGACCGTCGTGCACATCGTAGGCGCGGATCACGCCGGAGGGTTCGTTGGTCGATTCATTGTCGGTCACATGCCCACCGATGATGACCAGATCCTTCGTCACGGCCGGCGGCGAGGTGGAGTAGTAACCGCCCGGGGTGAACGGACCGACATGGCTGCGCAGATCGACCGTGCCCTTGTCGCCGAAGTCGGCGCAGGGCTGGCCGGAATCCGCATCCAGTGCGATAAGGCGCGCATCGGCAGTCGGTAGGAACAGGCGACGCTGGCAGGTCGCGGACGCCGTAGCCGACGGCGGCAGCGGCGCGGTGGACGCGACAGCGGGAAGACCCGCGGCCGTGGTCGCCGGTGCCGGAATCACAGCGGACGCGTACTTCGTGTCGTCGTGGTAGGACACGCCGCGACAGGTCATGTGCTCCCAGTGCTTGAAGCCGACCGGGCTCTGGATCTTCGGGTCGAACTCCCAGCGCTTCTGCCCCGTCACCGCATCGACGGCGATCACGCGGCTATGCGGCGTGCACAGGTAAACGGTGTCGCCGATCTTAAGCGGAGTGTTCTCGGACGTCGTTTCGGTCGGATCGTCCGGGCCTACTTTGTCACCCGTCTCGATCTTCCAGGCCACTTGCAGCTGGCCCACGTTGTCCGGGGTGATCTGCTTCAGCGGTGAATAGCGCTGGCCATAGGGCGAGCTACCGTAATCGGTCCAGTCGGCGTCCGTGCGCGCGGCGCGATCGCCCTGCGGGCCGGAGACATCGGCCATCGGCAGCTCGCCGGGCATATCGTGATCGACATGGAATACGCCGACGATGCCGACGGCGGCGACGATCAACAGCGAGAGGAAGAGGAAGCCGCCACCGGTGCCGCGAGCGCTGTCGTAGTAACGATCACGACTTAGGCCGCGTCGTGGCCACGGCAACAGCAGCCACAGGCCGAGCACGAACCACACGTCCAGGCGTGGCAGCAACTGCCAGAAATCCAGGTGGACTTCCCACACCGACCAGGCGGCACTGGCGATCAGCATGAGCGCGTAAAGACCGACCGCCAGACGCTGTCGCAGCACCAGGAGGATGGCAACAACCAGCAGGATCGCACCCGCCACCAGGTAGTAAATGGAACCACCGAGGTTGACAAGGCGTATGCCACCCAACAGCGTCGCTACACCGGCCAGCGCGAAAAGGAACGCCGTAAACAGCGTTGCCGGATGAAATCTTCTGACTCGTTTCACGTATCGCCTCATCATGAGCAGTGCCCCCACCCCTGTCGAACAGGGTGGTGGTCACGGCGTGAATCCGAGGTGGACGCGCTGACTTACACTTTGCCGGCGGTACGTTGCAGGCAGGATAGGTCAGCCGCCGCGACTCACCAACTGTTCGATCACTTCGTCGACGCCGGTGGGTCCCTTCACCGAGATCCCTTCGAAGTCGATCCAGCCTTCGTTGAAGCCATCGAGCATGCGCATGCGCGGGGTCGGATTCTTCATGCCCTGGGCGATGAAGCGCGATTCCCACTCGGCACGCGGCACGATGCGGACGGTCACGTCGCGACCCAGCGCCCTGGCGAAGGCGGCAGCGATGTCGTTCGGGCTGGTGCGCTGCGTGCTTTCGAGTTCTACCACGCGTACGCCGGTGGATGCCTCGCCCAGAAGCTTCGCGGCCAGCTCACCGATGTCCTTCGTGGCGACCATGGGCAGCTTGCGATCGGGCGGATAGAGGTAGCTGTCGATGACACCCGTGTCGCGAGCGGAGGACACATCCCACTGGGCGTTCTCGAAGAACCACCCGGCGCGCAGGAAGGTCACGGGCATGGGCAACTGGCCCAGTACCTCTTCCATCCGGCCCAGCTGCGAGAGCAGGTTCTCCTCAGTGGCGTGAGCACCGACAGTCGATAGCACCACCACGCGGTCCGGCCGGGCGGCGAGCAGTGAATCGCGGATGGAGGCAATGCTGCGGTTGGATTCCGGGTAGCCCGGTGACGGATCGAACAGCGGAGGCAGCAGGATGAAAACGGCCTCCGCGCCTTCGAAGGCGCGGGTCAGTGCCGGTGTGTCGTCGATCTCGGCAATGGCGAGCTCGGCACCGCGGTCGGCGAAGGTCCTGCCTTTTGTGGCATCGCGAACGACAGCCCGGAATGGCTTGCCTGCGGCGAACAGGGTATTGGCGAGGGCGGTGCCGACCTGGCCGGTGATTCCCGTAATGGCGTACATGGCGTTTCCTCGTTCTGATAGGGACGAGGAGAACGATAGGCCGCTGCAACTAATGACTGAAGCGACTTATTCGCAGGTCTTTAGTGACGTTTTGTCACCTTAGGCGAACGCCGCCCGGGCGTCGCTGCCCCTCATCACCATGACGGACTGACCGAAGGTGAGGTCGTGGGCGGCCCGTTCTTCAGCGGAAGCGCGCGCCATCGGCTCGGCACGATCGCCGCCGTCGACGGTAAAGAACGCCACCTGGTCACTGAGCGAATGAGCCTGGTCCTGCATTGACTTGGCAGCGGCGGCCGCCTCTTCCACCAGCGCGGCATTCTCCTGGGTCACCTGGTCGATCTGCGCAATCGCCAGATTGACCTGGTCCACGCCCGCGGACTGCTCGGCACTGGCTGCGGCGATCTCAGCCACGATGTCGGTCACCTTCTTCACGCTGGCGACGATATCGCGCAAGGCCACCGAGGATTGCTCCACCAGCGACGCGCCAACCTCCACGCGCTCGCCGCTTTCGGCAATCAGGCTCTTGATCTCGCGCGACGCCGCGGCGCTGGACTGGGCCAGTCGACGCACTTCCGCCGCGACGACCGCGAAGCCCCTGCCCTGTTCTCCGGCGCGCGCCGCTTCGACGGCGGCGTTGAGGGCGAGCAGGTTGGTCTGGAATGCGATCTCGTCGATGAGGCCGACAATGTCGCCAATGCGGCGGCTGGAATCGCCGATGGCACGCATCGCCTCCATGGCCTCGCCGACGACAGCACCGCCTTTCTCCGCTTCCCCGCGGGCGTGACGCGAGAGCCGGTCGGCCGCCGTGGCGTTTTCCGCGTTTTGTTTCACCGTGGCGGTCATCTCTTCCATGGATGCCGCAGTCTCTTCGAGGCTGGACGCCTGCTCCTGCGTTCGCTGGGAAAGGTCGTCATTGCCGCGGGCGATCTCGGCGGACGTTGTAGAGACCACGTGCGCGCCTTCCTGGACTTCGGAAACGATGGAGGACAGCGTGCCGCGCATGCGCTCCAGGGCGCCGAGCAGGCTGGCCGACGCATAGTCGCCGCCGTCGCTGCGCAGATCGCCACCGGCAATGCGGCCGGCAATGTGCACGGCATCGCGAGGCTCGCCACCCACCGTGGCGCGGATGCTGCTCATCGAAAGCCACACCACCAGCAGCGCCAGCAGCGCCAGCGCCGCGATGGCCCCGGACCTGAGAAGGTCCCGTTCGAGCTGGGCCCGGAACGCCGCGTCGATGTCATCGAAATAGGCGCCCGAGATGAAATGCAGGTCCCACGGTTTGTACCAGCTGGAGTAGCTGATCTTGTCCTTGAGTTCGTTGGTCTTGGGCATGATCTGCGTGTAGCGCGTCATGCCGTGGCCTTCTTTCGTATCGGCCTCGAGCATGGCTACGTACTGATGGAAGCCTTTGCCGTCGACGTCGTCACGAATGTTCTTGCCGATGTCGGCAGAGCGCAGCGGGTGCATGCGCATGGTCAGTGCCGAATCGAAGGCGAAGACGTAGCCGGTGTTGTTCGACCAGCGCATCGCCTGGATATCGTCGAGCGCGGCGATGCGCGCCTCGAGATCGCTGGTCTCACCTTTGACGGCGCGCGCGTGATACGAATCCGCAATGGCGATCGCAGCCGTCACGTGCTGTTCCAGCGTGGTCGCGAGTCCCGCCATCTGCACGTGACGACTTTCGACGCCGGACACGACGGTCTGACCGATCAGGCCCAGCACCACCACGGTCATGACCATCCAGACGCGCGTATTCAGCGTCGTACGGCCGAACCAGTTCTTCAATGCGGACATTTACCGTCACCCTGTTTCCACTACCCCGTGTATGGATTAACGGCCGGGGATCGCAAGGCTTTACGACAGTTTTGTGAACAGGAGCATCGC
>Ga0247742_10002417_pt1 | contig 12235 bp, 13 predicted proteins | sample UWRJL208509C2_FD_180944 | JGI IMG/M metagenome (GOLD analysis project Ga0247742, IMG submission 180944) | Plant litter microbial communities from Arlington Agricultural Research Station in Wisconsin, United States - UWRJ-L208-509C-2 | ecosystem: Environmental > Terrestrial > Plant litter >... | reverse complement strand
TGCCTAAACATTGATTGGGTACAGCTGGCCGGTATTGGTCTTGTTAATAATCTATAGGCTCAAACGAGTAGAGAAGGAATGAGATAAGAAGCTAGCTTGAACTCGTCTCGGAATGATAGACCAGAGATTGCAGCAAAAAAGGTGTGCTTTCGGTGATCATGGTTGACGAGATGAATGCCACGGCCAGATTAGAGACCGAGCGAAAGAAAGGGCATGAAGATGAACGGTGTTAAAGTGAAATAAGAATGGGTGACAAAGAAGATGGGAAATGAAAATGTGTCGGAGTCATAGCCCACACGCGCAGATGTAACAAATGGGTCCAGCAAGCTCAGCTGCAGCGATTATGAGATAACCAAGGTCAGAAAGCGCGTAAACGTCACAAGTACGGCTCATAAGCCGAAGACAATAGGTGGATCAGGAGATGAGGATAGCAGGATGACCACAAAGCTCTCGCTTTTTCTAGCAATTCGTAAATACCCATCCGTCAAGTAAACAGACTAGGACCCACGTTACATTATCTGAGTTATCACAGATATATGTGATGATAATGTGGGACCAATCGGTGGCGATATATGGGTATATATCGCGCGTGGGCCTAGTTACCTCTTTGAGGTGGTAGGATAGAGGTAAATTTGAAGAACAATAGTAGGAGAAGGGAAAAAGAGTAAATGTGCGACTTACTTTGGCTCGGACTTGCTCCTACGATAATTTCGGCTCCTGCTGTGAGATTTTTGATGTGGCATTGGCATTGGCACCCCTTCCGAGAATGGAGCCCCGCCAGGGCAAATTCCTTAGGGCGGGATGAGTGAAAGGCGATCTAAAAAGAACTGGGAGTCAGTGCAACGAACGCATATCGACAAATCTAAAGAGAGGGTGAAGGGGATAGAGAACGATCGAATGACGAAGCAGCGTGTCTGAATAGCCGTCCATCGAGGAAAGGTTTAGGTTCCATAGCGCACTCTCCGAGGAGCTACAGATACGTGCAATGATCGCGTGGAACCAGTCGCCATCTACGGACGGTTATACTCGTAGACGCTCGCGCCATATCTGGATAGGAGGAGGTAGGTGGAGAGAAATAAAGTAAGAATGGACTTAGGTTTGGCATCGGACAGATTCAGACGTAGAAACCGTTCCTCCTTGGAAGAATGTAACACGGGCGTAGATTTGGGCCTGTAGAGTCCAAGTTATGGACGGAAGGCCGCATAGTGTTTCTTCACTGGAACGAACTAGGTGGGTTCTAGACTTAGATGCAGAAAGATATGTAGGGCGGGTATTGTAAAGGACGGGGATGGAAGTGAGGATGGACAGACGTACATGCAGACTATGAGATCTATGAGATCTCTCGAACATAACATAACTCGGTACACGATCTGGTGGAGTAACTACGAGCCACGTTGCGCACATTCTGGCGGTAAGCCGTTCGCATGAGTTATCTGGAAGAAGAGGCGCCAAGAGCTGCATCGGCGGGGCGCCGTGCGTACTCAGACTTGCTTCCAAGTTATGCCGAACCAGGCTTTGGTCGACGTCAGCGATTCAGAGGAGGTCGACTTGGTTCGAACTGGCGGGCCGATGGCAGCCTGGTGAGGATCGAGAGATCCGAGCCAGAGATCTTGGAGATCTTTCAGGGGAAATTGCGGCTTATGAAGCAGTTTGACTGTTGAGAAAAGCAGAGGAGAGCGAGTGGGCGGGAGCGAGCAGGAATGATATCGGCAGGGTTTGGCCGGACCAAATAACCAAATTCGGTCCGGTCCGGTGCTTCTTTCTTTTCGACCGCTATCATCGATGCTGCTTGCTATCCACTGGCCTTACTCAAGCTTGGTCTTCTACGCACAAAGTGTTTTGATCTAAATATTTAGGCGATCAGCTTCCCGGGAGTCGGTTCACGCAGGCGCATTCGATCCATTCACCCCGTCCCGCAGCTGGTTCGACTCTGAAAGGCTAAACTCAGTGATGCGCCTCTGGCTTCTTCTCGCCACCCATGATCAGCGCTCAGCACTTGGCACTCAGTACTCAGCGCCAGCATTCATTCTCAGACACCTTCGTGCCTCGCACTTTTGGCCTAAGGAGGAAAGGAAATGGCCAGCAATGATCGTATGTTCCTTACTTCTGATAGCCACCTTTCCTCTCGCATCTCCCAATCTTTGGTGCTTTAAAATTGGATTGGTTTACTCGAAGATAAATTTATGTTGCTCGACGGTGGTTTTTCTACTCCAAATTACGGAGTGACGCCGTTAATTGCTCTCAAGTTTCATTTCGATCGTTCCTTTTCTGCTTTCTTCGGCTTCTCTTCTATAATGCTTCACCTTTTATCCCCGTTATCATACGTCTCTTTTTCAATGACGTCGGACCCTCGAGTCTTGTTGATCCCTAATTCGCAGCATGATCTCGATATCACCCCCTTTTGCCATTACAGTTCACCCGACGACAATAAACGAGGATAATGGTACTTCTAGCGTCAGATTTCCATTGAAAATCTCTGAAAAAGCACCTATGACGCCATATCCAACGGCTCCAAGAATCTCAACCTCTGTGTCCTGATGGTTACGCACCATTCGGTGCCTCGTCCATTCAGGACTGTGGGCTCAGGACCACCCTTCCACCTTCTCCGCATATTCTTCCCGTGCGTGAGTTATCAAGACTTCTTTGATATTTCCGTTTTCAAGTTTCGATATCACTCCTCGAGCTGCTGGGATAGCTTAAGTGGACTCGGTACTGGTGGTCCTGCTTTCACCCTTTGTTTCTGTCGTTGACGACTCATTTTGGCGATCGATGCGTCCATTTAGGTCTACAATCTACGCTATTCTTTATGGCATATCGCATCGTCGATCCTACTCCAGAGGCTTAAACGATGGAGTGGAAGAGGATGATACCTGAGACGCTACACGTCTACACTCGATGTTAGTATCTATTCTCTTCGAAGGAATTCACCGTTTCAAATCGCTTGCACTTTCACCTTCCTCACAGATGACAACTATCGATTCAAGGGTATCGCCGAGAGGTCAAGGTACTTAATTTCGTAGTCTCGCATCATGTCCCATCAGAACGCTAATTATCACTCTTTAGGTATTTGCTTCTTCTTTTGTATCCGGATTAAATCAGGTCGCTATGGTGGCTCGTCTCCCTTTCGTGGCCCTGAAGGTATACGCAAATATACGAAATCGTGACAGATTTAACTGAAAGTCCTCCGCATGCCAGCGACTTGCGATAACGAACGACTGTCGCTCCTCAAACAATCGCCTTCTCGAATGGAGGTATTTTTCGATACCGCTGTTTCTATTCCTTGATGTGTCGTACTAGATTTAATTCGGACTGTCTCGACGATTGACGGAGGCTTATTCCTAGTGGGAATCCCGTTGGGCCTGGTGGCCGCCCAGTTGAGTGTGGTTGGACGAAAACTTCCCCATCAAACTCCGTCAATTCCACCCAACGAGACATAACAGCGCTCAAAATATAAATCTTTATTCCCTATTTTAGTGAGCCAACCTGTGTGAGGTCGAGTAAAATTGTGTGTGTGACGGCAAGTATCCCAGTGAACATTCAACTCACGAGAAGTAAGCTCACATTCAGATCAGACATTCGATCCTCGGACTGTAAGATCCTCCTACACCATTTTTCAGCACTGTTAGTCTCTGTTTAAGACTTGCAGCGGAAACTTCTGAACATTTATCAAACACATACGATTGAATTTGAATGCAAGGCCTATTGAAGGTAGGTAGAGAAAAAGCGAGTAAGATATCAAGTATATCACACGGTAAGAAGCAGAACGAAAGAAAGAGAGGCGGTAAGTGAACGGGGCGTACAAACTGTAAGTTCTTTTTGTCCAATTTCTGATTAAACGAACTGGACATGGAGATCATTGGCCATAGTGAATCGACGCAGTAACCGTTTGCAAGAAATAACTGATTATTTATTTGAACTGTTAGTTTGCTGCGTTTCCGATACGAAAAACTGGGAACGACGTACGTGTAGATTCACACCCAGTGGTCTGAATATACGGTGGTAGTCTTCATTGCTATTCAGCTGTCATAGTCAACTCCTCCTCCCCCGTCTTCTCCTCCTCCTCCTCCACCACCACCGCCACCTCCTCCTCCTCCATAGCCTCCCGGGTTTCCGTCATTTCCATCGGCAGGAGGGTACCCGCAGGGAGCGCCGTCAGCGCCATCAGCGCCATCATTACCGTCGTATCCACCCCATCCACCGCCACCGCCACCGCCTCCACCTCCGCCCCTGCCTCCACAACCTGGGTAGCCTGCTGAACCCGAATCGCCTGGTTGGTCGCTCATGATATAAAGGTTGAAATTTCTCGATGTGTAGGTGCAAAACTGAGGGATAGAAAGAACACCTCATACCCTCACTATTTATACTCTACCGCTTCACAAAAACAAAAACAGAAACACCATTCCGTCATTACCTGCTGTCAAAATATTTACTGGAGCTTTAGACGTGCAGTGCACAGAAGCATTCAGTTTTCTGCCACAAAGGACGAACAACATGGAGCGTGTAGATAACGAGCGCTTGGGAGTGCACCCCAGTTTCGAGCGAGGCTGTATCTTGAATCTTGATCATACCTCTTGATCAATCCAATTTTAGGCATCTAATAGGAAATACCTCGTGTGTGCCTTGTGAATTCTCGAAATATTGCACCACTTCATTTAAGATAAGCAATCAGGAAGCGCCGACAGCTCGTACTACCCATTCGTTGTTCGTTTCAGGGTGCACCCATGGCATGACCCCCAAATGCCAAAATAACTGACTCCAGCAAATCACCTGTCCGCAGTTAATCATTCCCTTGAGGTCCACCGTGTCCGAGGGCGATTTATTTACTGATGATATTCTTAAAACCCCCTCATTCGGGAATAAGCGCCTGGTGGGCGCCAACCAATCAGGCCGTGTTCTAACCATCCATTTCATAGAGCGGCTGCAGGTGACATTATTTGTTTTGACGTTCTTTCTCTCAAAATCATACGGCTACAAATTGTACCCTTTCACCCGAGTGTTCTCATATTTGCATACTTTTTCGATTCACGCTCTCATTGTGACCGGTCAATGCCGCATTAATGTCCTACTTCCATCAGCCGCTGGAATTCTTCCCCGACATATATCTATAATTCTCCTGCTTCAGACTCGGAGTAATACTAAAGGTGGTCCACCGAGGTGAAACACTGGTCGCTAATATATAGTTATCGTGGATCGCAATGTCGTTGTTTGGGAGAACCTCTTTTCTGGTCTTTGACTTAGATACGATTACGTTGTCAAGCCGAGTTCAAGAGAGCGGATATTTTGATCTGCGCTTTTCTTACAGCTAATTCGGTTCGATCTTGGAATGCTCACTTCTACTCCATTCAGTATCCTCAAATTACTAACCCTGCACCATTCTGCGGCACTTTATTAGACAGTCGGTTGGGCAACGAAACTCTTATATTGGAATTCAAACACTTTACAAATCGAGCGAGACCTTTATGATACATTGCTTATGTAATATATCCCAGACATTTCAATCGATTATATTTACCACCAAAGTATCCAGCGTCGATGAGTAAGTAGGTGTTATACGCCGACTGAACACCAGCACCAGCACCCAGAACACTCGAATATCAGCCCTCTGCTCTGCGTCATCTTGAACATAACAAGTAACTATGGCCACCATTACGCACCACCTTTGGCCCTGACTCTAGTGAACCCGTCCTCAATTCTTCTCTCGAGCTCTTCGAAGTAATTGGAAGAATATAGAAAGCCGCAAGGTAGAAGGGAAGCTTCTGAGTATACAGTACCGATGCGGTGTTGGTTATCCCCTTCAATAACACTCTCTATATTGCAAGGTGAGTTCCTCTTGTAAGATCGGCAGAGTGAAATAAATTTGTGCGCAGGGAAACGCCCACGTCGGATATCAGAGTACCCAAATTTTGAAGAAGCGCGATGGGGAGATAGGGATCGAATTTGAAGCAGAGACCACATCCAAGTCTTAGATTATGAGAGGGTGAATGACAGAGCAAGTTCGAGCAGAAATTCTGCCGATTCAAAGGTGACTGAGGTCAAATCGAAGGCTGGCCGATGATTAGTATGGATGGGGTATAAGTACTCAGATCCCAAGCTCGTCTCGGACTGCATAAACCAGAAGCTCTAGAAGAAATCAAAAAAATGTATGGTCAAAGGCGTAATCAAGAACATGAACATGAAGAGAATATTCAAATATGGAGGAAAACGACACTGAAATGAAGGAGAGCGGAATTGAATGAACAGAAATGAAGGACGAAAGGTGGAAGAGAAAGGTACGGAATTAGACTCCGTGACTCCTGCGTTCACGCAGGTCCATCGTAATGAGATTGCGAATAGTTCAAAAAAAAAGGCCCCGTCACAATCAAACTCTGAAGCTTCGAATGAATGATAGTTGGGTCTGAAGAAAAGCAATACAATGGATACCCACCCGCCAATGCGCATAGATCTCTTAACGCACGTCGGGTTATCTGACGAGCGACAGGTGTAGGCGACGATATCGTCGCATCAATCGACGGCGACGTGTGGGTATTTGGACGCTTGTGGACGTTGGCCCGATTAGAGAGCGAGAAGGGTGACAAAAGCAAAAAAAACCTATGTAGAGATATGAACGAAGAGATTTCGAGATGAGGGACGAATGGAAGAGAATAGAAGCGAAGAGCAGTGAGTAAAGAATGTGAGATATGGGACATACGTTTGGGTCGGAAAGTCTTGCGATAACCGCAGGTCCTGCTAGTGAGTTTATCGACGTGGGATTGACCGTACTTTTGGCGTTGGAGTCAAAGGGGTTCTCAAAGAATTTTTCGTTCGTTGAATGGGAGCGCGGTTGCAATTTGACCTAGGAAGGATAGTACTCAGTGAACCAAACTATATAGCCAAAGAGAGGGAAAAGTGGAGAGATTCAGATTACAGTGCAGCAAATCATGAACACCCATCCGCCATCCGCCGAGGTATCCAACATCATTTAGGTCCCACCTCACACTCTCTAAGAAATCGCAGATATATGTGACGATTACGTGGGACCAGTCGGGGCTGGAAGACGGGTATACTTGTAGGAATTGGTGCGAATATGGGATTGGAGGAGGTTGGAGGAGCAAATGAGCGTATCTGCCATCCGAAAGAGAAGAGAAGTAGAGGAAGAGATGAATAGATGTGGAAATATGATTAGCTTTGGCAGGGTTCAAACAACCCGACCATAAACCGCTCCAGCATAAAAGAACGTTGAAGGCCAATGCGAACCAGCGGATTCCAAGTTCTGTTCAAAGATCGCAGAGTGTTTCTTGACTGAAATGATCTGTATGAGGGGTACTAGAAGACGAAAGACAACGAAGCTGGGTTAGTTCCACAAGATACTTTTTCGATTGACGATGAGAGTAAACACGACATACGTCGGTTGAGACTGCTGTGACAACGCAGAACCTGTCGAGCGGACGCACTTGCTGAATGTGGGCGCAGATTTGAAATTTGCGGTTCGTTTTCAGTGGTGAGCCCATGTGATGAGGCGGCACGAGAGTCGACGGACTCTGTGGCACAGTGCGCGCCGATCATAGAACCAGACTTTGATCGCCAGAGAAAGCTAGCTCGGGATGGCAACATTCGATATCTCCGGTTCAGATCTCTCCAGCAGCGCCAGATCCAGGCGGTCAGAGAACGCAGAGGGAGGGGCCGTCGTCATCGACATGGAGGAGCATGGCAGAGGTGAACCAGCCACACTTTGGCTGGTCGGACTGAACCAAACATCCCAAACTGGCCAGCCCAGCCAAATTGGTTCCATTCTTCTGCCCAGTCTTTCCTCAAGCTCGCACTCAAACTTTCGCTCATCAGGCTGCTCCAGACACAATTTAAGCGCTTTAATTTCTTTCTCAGGCATACTCTATGTCTCTTCCGCTCCTTCCTCTGTCGACCATGTTCAAGCTCCCTCCCCTCTGCTTTCTTGTTATCATGACTCCAGATCTCCGGATACCTGAAAGCCGAGTCTCACATCTCAAATATCTCTCTTGAACGAAGCTCTCAAAGCAACCGAGCTTGAATCTGTGGTCCTAGTAAGCTCAAACTTGCCCACCGCCAATTCTCGACCTCGCTGATCTTAATCGACATCTCCACCAGTTTACTCTTGCTGAACCGAATCAACCTCCACTAAGGCCACTTCGTTTCATGTATCTTCTCGCGTCTACCCTCTTGCAGACGCTGTCGGGCCCTTACACTGGCAATTATTGACGTCAAGTGGCGTTAGTACTCTGGATGCTAGAACCTAGATAGTGTATTGCAGGACCAAGGAGACAGGTTTGCCGTATCATAATCATACGCATTCCTACTTGATTTATTCTCTACTCTCTCCCTCGTACATTCGATGTCGCGGACACTTTCTTAGGCTCTTGTCTCTTCTGTGATAGCAGATCATTTCTCCGCTTATTATGTCGACCTTGCGTCTTAAGTTCTTATATGACTGATCTATTTCGAAAGTTTAGATTGAGGCACCTGCTCTTAATCTGAATTCTTTCTATCGACCACGGTCGAATTTCGCCCTCGCCTGTTGAAGGTGTTCGTACTTTTTGCGTTCAGTGTTTGTTGGAGAACTAAATCCCGCTTACCTATTCCTTTGTTGTACACTTTTTTCTCTTCCAACCCTCCTGTTGTATATTATGCGGACTCTTCACCCATATAAGTCCCCTCTTCTGTGCGATTGCCTAATTTGTGCTCTGTGAACCAGGGTCCGGCGTTTCAATGTTTATTTACCACCTCAAGAATCATGCAAACGATGAAGAAAGGTGTCGGTCAGCTTCTAGGCTGAATCGTCTATTTTTGGGCTGTAACCCTCGTATTACTTTTTAATTTTCCAGAGTTTCTGATTTTTCTTTGTCGTTTATGTTTTTGTTCTTACGAGGGATAGAATACTCTATTCTCCCACTTGTTGCAATATTTTGCTCTTCATCACCCCTCGCTTTCCTCCTTTCACTTTCAATTTCATATTGGAAGAATAGCCCCAACGCCCTACGTCGACGCCGCACTCTGTTCTATAACCAGTCTCCAACTCAGCTATTCTCGATATCACGCTCGATTACCACTGGGTGGTAGTTGGTGATTACACATCGCACAACGGCTCGGCCGTCGACGTTCAACTTGGCGTGCATATCTTGCCCTCGCGGGACTTAGATTTGGAGCAGCGTGTGTCTTGATACACCGCTGCGACACTGGGGCCTTTCCTTTGATATACGATTCGGATTTTGGACATATTCGAGTCGTTGTGCGGTCGGCGAGCTGTCTACCTTTTTGACGTCAGCAACACAAAAGTCGTATTGTCTCTAGGCCAACGTGTGATCAGACCTATACGTACGTCCTACGCTACTATTGAACTGCTAATTTAACACATTGCTGTATAAATAAATATGAGGCTCAAAGAGATGATGACCAGAAGAAAAATGCTTTGAAGCTATATACGACTTGACGTGACAGGAAGATTGCGGAATCAGACTAGCAGTGATTGTAAAGTCCTAATTGGAAGATAAGGTGGTAAATCGTTCCCATGAAACAGCAGGACGGAAGGTGTCACCTCCGGGTCTTATACCATTGAGATAGAGCGTAACAGAAACTTCCACATCTGCTCGGTTCATCGCTCTCCTAAAAATTTCGCACATAGCTCTTTCGAGCAAAGTGTACGACTCAGCTAGTGCGCCTGCGCCGCCCGCAAATACATCAACTTCGACTTCAACCAGCAGAAGACGACTAAACCCCGACCACTGAACATGTTTCAAGTCGAGGTCCTCGAGGTACCCAAGAAGGCCCGCCCCGCCGGTCAGCCCAGAGTCGCACTGGAGGTCGAGTCGAATCCTCTGTAGAACACTTCTATTAGATAAAGAAAGCTCTCTGAGCTCTTCAGAAATTCCAACAGTAGGCGTGAAACCGTGGAAGATGAAGCAGAAGGCGAGGGTCTTGAGAGTTGATAGAGTTTGTGGGCAGTTGATGATTTCCCCGGATAATCCCATAAAATGTGAATCTATGGTGGGGTCTATATGATTTTAATGAGATCGTTATTATTTCTTGTATAAATTTATTGAGAAATACGTACCAGAGTATTGTGTTACTTTAAGATGGGCCAATCGAGGTGATATCTTCAGGAACGATCCCAATGTACTTTGGGGATCCGGTGCCCCATCCCATGACATGGCCAAACGCCTTGTAAGACTAGGGTAAGTGTAATTGATCTCAGGTTCCTCGATCCTCCACCCCACAATATCAATAGATGTAAGGGCTGGAAGCTGCCAGACGACTGATGGCAATAGACCGCAATCCTCAAGATCTAGTCGACGAAGAGAAGGATGACAAAGGATGGCGCTGATAACTTCACGCCATCGTGGACTCTCTTCCGGATAATTATTCCAGCTGGGGTGGATGATTCGCAAACTTTGTATCAAGCTCAATTTTTCAAGAGCTAGGACAATGCAGGAAGTGTCCGGGTAGGGCACCTCGAATTTGATAGTGAGATGAAAGACGTAGGTGGCGAGATGAGGAGAGGAGTTGAAAATGTCGTTTAAGGTGAAGTATATCGGCCGTGTTTCGTCGTGGCTATGCGGGATCACCAGGATTTCTATTGTGTGGAACAGCCGTCTTTGGGACGGTTCGACTGTGGCACGACATGTCATGGACAATGCCTTGAGAGTTTGGACATCGGTGTCAAGATCAGAATGCGAAATGATTTCGGTTAAGACATCGAATGGTAGACTCGGCGACTGGAGTGAATCCATGCTGGCGATAGTGGGAGTTGAAGATAACAAAAAGAAGGCCGCATAATTAGAACGTCTGGTTTCTCGTTCCCATGAATATGATTGGTCAGTTGGTTCGGCCCCAGGGTGCCAGGCGAAACCATAATTTATTTCTAAAAGCAGCAAATGTGCTCGAAAGTATATCACAGCATCATAGTGTAAAGATTTCCCGCTCTTCTTATCGCTATTATCTCAGCTCTTTCTTCCTCTCGTCCGGAGGCGCATCATTCGCAAACCGACTCCCCATAAAGTTGCATTTCGGCTGTAAATTGCCTCTGGTGAAGTTATCGCGAATCCACCACGTGAGGCCGTCGTTCTCTGCAACGAGTAGGTGCAGATGTAGTCAACAAAGCGCGGAAGAACGGAATAGACATAGGAATGTCCAAGAACGAGAAAGAGAACGAACCGTTGTGAACATGCCCAGGGTACAAGGTGCCAAAGAGTAAATGCATCATAATCCGTGGCTCCGACTGAAGGAAGATTCCGAATGCGATGCAACTCCTGCGCATGTCTCGGACTACCAGCCCCAGGCAACCTGGAGAAAAGAAACTTGGTTCTGGACTCGGAGCTGAACCAACCAAGTTCAAAAGAGCACAAACAGACTTCAGCAGAACAAAGGGAGACAGGAGATTGAAGAAGATAGAGGACATAAGTACGGACTGGTGACCACTTTCCGAGTCCTCAATCCCGACGGGGTATTTTCATGCATACACCCTGTTTATGTCCAGAGAGGAGTTTTTCTGGAAGTATAACCAGGGTGAGCGAGTGCGTTATAAGGGGAGAATATCCACATCGGGTATGAGGGTAGGTCTAGGCGCACCGCTCAGCCTCTGAGTGAGCTGGATGAGCAGAGACAGAGAGAAAAGGTAGAAATATAGATTCGAAATTCAAAAGATGGGGTCCAGGCTGCGCAGTTAGACCGAGCCGAGTTCCAGCTAACTACCGAATGGATTCCGCCATTTCAAAGGAAGCTACAACTCCATAGCCCCCAACGATTAGAGATGGAATGAGAGGACAAGCTAGTGTGAACTCGTCTCGGACTGCGGGACCAGAGACTGCAGGAAAAGGGAGTGCGTTCGCAGATCACGATCGACGAAATGAAAGCCACGGTCGGATTTGAGACCGAGGAAAATGTAGGGAATGAAGACAGAAGGAATCGAAATCGAAATAAAGAAAAATGGAAGTGAAAATGCGTTCGGAGTCATGGCCCACACCCGTAGATGTAATGACTGGGTCCAGAAAGTCCAGCCGCAGTGATTATGAAATGACCAAGGTTAGAACAAAGCGCGAGTAACGTCCCAAGTACGGCTCATATGCCGAAAACGATAGGTGGATCAGAATGTGAGGATGATCGGGTGACCCAAAACTCTCGTTTTGTCGAGAAATCCATGAATACCCACCTGCCAAGCACTGGATGAAGTTCAGAGGACCCACGTTGCATTATCTGAGATATCACAGATATATGCGATGATTCCGTGGGA
>Ga0247742_10002416_pt1 | contig 12235 bp, 12 predicted proteins | sample UWRJL208509C2_FD_180944 | JGI IMG/M metagenome (GOLD analysis project Ga0247742, IMG submission 180944) | Plant litter microbial communities from Arlington Agricultural Research Station in Wisconsin, United States - UWRJ-L208-509C-2 | ecosystem: Environmental > Terrestrial > Plant litter >... | reverse complement strand
TCACGCTCGAGGTGCCTCGAGCAACTCGATGTTGGCATCAAGTTCGCTTTCCATATTTGGCCGCAGTCAAGGGCCAGCGCCCAACCCGCGCGTTGCGCATTTCCACTTCATGGCAAGATAAAATTTGCATGAAAACTAAAGGGTGATGATATAAGTAGGCAAGGAAACACCATTCTTAAGTCAGGTTATCTGCCAGTCCCCCACAACCCGCTCGCAATTCGGATTCACTGGGCGATTCCTCTTGCGTCCTCTCGCATATACTTCTACACAACTTCAAGTTCTATAAGCTGTCAAATTAGTTGCAATGGCCCAATCCACATGGAGCGAGGGGGGTCACATAAAATGCTTATGATGCAAAACATTAGAGGAAATAATATGTGTGCGAGATCTTCTCACCTATTGTGAAGACGATAGAAACCCTATTGTGTGCTCCTCCGTCTCTCCACACACTGAGGTCATGTCAAATACAATATATTCTTGGTGAGACGGAAAACGACTTGGCTAACATTTTGAAGTTAATTTACTGATTTGCTGACCCAGACAACTAGCAAGAAATGTTAATTGTTACTGACCTGAATGCTTTCGGACACCTTGGTAAATATTTATTTTGGTCAATAAGGTTCTGCGGCGTCAAGACTTGTACTAAATATTTAACATGTTTGGCACCAGTTCCGGGCACTTTTTCCTGCCAGACGAAAGGGTCCTGCCCCTTGTGTAAGGTAATTTTGAATGAAAGATTTTGAATATTGAATGCGAAAGAACTCGGAAAAAGACTTAAACATATTTCATAAAATCTTTTTGGTATCTTTGGCGCATAAATAGATTCCCGTGCCAGCAGTGTTAGTGTTGCTGCGAGCTGGAGTTAGCTCGAGCCAAGCTGTGCTCGAACTTGACAGGTTAATAAGTAAGGGAACTCGAGCTCGACTCGACTCGAGTTGCTCTGCCCATTTTGGGCGAGCACTGCTGACATCCAACTATTTTCCGGTTGGGAAAATATCTTTTGGGTTGACAACAATTTTCGAGAGGGAAAAGTGAGTGACAAAGTGGTGGAAATCAGAGGGAAAATGCATTACATTTCCTATATATGGAAGGTCACGTGGCATTTTCCCTATCTTTTCAATCACTTTTCCCCCTTCGAAATTTTTGTCAACCCAGAATGTATTTTCCTAACTGGAAAATAGCCGTACGCCAGCAGTGGAGGCAGCTGTCGCATGCCATGCACATGCCGCTCATTCGCAGCGCGCGCCTTTCTCCCCGACATGTCACCACCACCATCTTTTTGCCAATCGTCCTGCCAGTCCTCTCTTACCCTCTCTCTCGCTTCCTCTCCGCCGTTGGTACTCCCCGATAGTTGGTAAATACCTGACCTCATTACCCTAAAGGCCCCACTGACTAGCTTCTCAACAGGGTTCTCGCGATGCGATCCCAATGCGCAATGCCACACTCATTCATTGAATATATTTGACGTCGTCATTGGGGTAACATACGGAGAGGGGTTGTATATAACGAGGGTGATGCGAAGGTGGTCGTAGAGCTTGCGATGCCACAAGCGGGGTGCACTTGCCCAAATTCTCAAAACTGTACGTGTCGTAAAAACCAACTACCACCTTCCTATCCACCTCAATCTATGTATTTATCTGTACCATGACCATCATATCAATACCCGCCATTTTCTTCAACCACTTTGCACTCCCATCATACCTTTGCGCAAAATCAATAGTATCAAGGTCAATTATTCAACCAGGTGACACATAGACAATATGCCCCCTTCCCGCAGGCACTCGGCGTTGAGCCCCAAACCTTCCGGACGGCGCTATCCACTACAACTTCCTTTGTTGTGAATACTCCACAGACCATATCTGCCTCTACCTCCTCAGGCACAAAGTGCAAACATTCTTCAGGCAATCAACCAACGACCTCCAAGCGGCAAAATACTGGATCGGCTTAGCTTTACCAGTTGGCAGTGATCTTGTTTGCACTGACCAGGAGCTTTATGTCCTTAATCTCGACACAGATCATGTTGATTCGCTATTGTGCTCAGGACAACTTGATATACTAAAGTAGTATATAGAGGATTCTTATAAAGGTTGGGGCATGGAGCCTGTTGACGTAGAGTCTGACAATTCTAATGTATAATAGAGCCTTTATTAGGAATTTATAGCATTTTCGCTGTTTTCTGCGTATACGGCCTCCATGGGCATTGCATTGGACAGGCTCTTGCCGTTGGGTGCCGATTCATCCAAATTTGGGCATGGCTCGACAAGGCTCCAAGCTAAGCTCGAGCGAGAGCCAGCTCGAGCTGATCGGAGTATGAAATTCGATGCGCTCGAGGTAGCTTCCAAACTAGCTCGCGGTAACACTAACTATGCCGGCTCGACTCCGATCCTAAATCGCCCATTTTTGGCCATTTCTGTCAGGCACTTTTCGGCCTCGTTCTGTGAGCATCCGGATCGGGTTGGCCAAAATTTTCTCCAAAGTGTGCGCACTTTGGATCGAACATAGATTTTCGCAAATCTGTGCGCACTGTTGGATCGGACATATAAATAAAGGGTTTTGTACGCATCGGGGACAAAAGTACTGGTCGTCGGGTCCATCACTCGTATCTGAGTCACTAATAGCGCTGTCCCTTTCGTCGTCGCCTGCTCCGCCAGTGTTTCTGAGCGATTGTGCCTTCATCGTTGAGGGTTTCATGGATTCAAAGCGGGCTTCTCAGAGCTAAGTCATAAACATACACCGTGGCGGCACAATTGCTCAGGCGATGCCTGCGCCATCTCAGTATTGGCGACTTGATAAGATGTCGAGACTCGAGAGTAACAGGGCAGGATAGGGCGTCATTATTGTGTTCATGATGGAGGCGTCAAGTTTACGGCTGTATGGCATGTAGAAGCATGTAGATCGCATGGTGGTTAGGCAAAACCGATATTACTTCGTTGATGCGTATATTGGGTGCCGTCCCGTAAGGTTGGAACGAATATCTATCTCTAAACCTTGGATTTCGGAGTTTGAATATGGCCTGTACAGAATATTTCCAAACCACAACGACATCCGGCGCATCAAATATTGCTCTAACTTGAATGCCTTTCTTGGCAGTCCCGACACGTTGACCGAAACGCCGGCCAGCTACTTACCTCGCTTTCAGGTTGTAGAAATGGGCTATGAAGACCGAAACGCATATAGACGGCTCAAAACCGAGTTAATTATTTACAGATTATTCTTGAATGGCGAACTTCCAGCCAGATTCTCTCTTTTTGACGATTGAGAGCTATTTTAGCAAGTGGAATATGGCCAATGTACATTTAAGCTTGTTAAGGCTGGTAAGAAAATGCGGTAAAATTTTAATGAATACTCTTTTATGTGAGCATCGTGTTTAAGGAGTAATCGAGGGCAGGGTAGAGGCAGAAGATATAACACGAGGAGAGGAGGAAGAATGCCAAGGCAAGAGCGCTCACCCAAACGGGGCGGGACGGACAGAAAAGGGATCGCCATCAGCTGGGCAGGGTTCATTTGAGCGTTTAGAATCTGGAGAGGGGGTACCGACCCTCTCTCTAGACTTAAGGTTTAGAAATGCCCTCAGCGTTCGCACGGATGCCTAGCGCGACCGATTTGGCATCAGCAAGTCGGCATAGGACCCTTGATTGTGGCGGTTTGAAGTTAGAAATCAAGTTAGCGCTATGGGAAGGCACCCATTGAGACTTCCAACCGGCATCGCGCCATGTAACTGCATATGAATATCCCTCCACAAACCTGAAACATTTAGTGTCGAGAGGACAACTGGCTCATAACTTGGAGACGTAGGTGGAAATTTTTTTTTAGGCCAACGTTGGGTTTATGTACTCATCGGATCGGAGTTCGCTCCTGACGGTCCTTCTGTACTCAATTTGGATCGGAGCTAAAGCAGAATTTTGTCGGAAATGTGAGCACAAATATCAGAGTCAAGGCCCCAAAACGGCCTATTTCTGGGCGCACCACGGTATAGTCCCCCCTCCTGCAGCAGTTCCCACCGCATCCCTGGCTCGCGTGGCCAGATCCAATGGCCGTGATTGACCGATCCACCACCTCTTGCACAGAAAGCTCTTTTGAATCCGCGTCGATTCCGAAGGAACCCGAAAACTTTGATTATCTTTGTCGTCTTTGTTTGTCCGCGACTGTGCATATTCTGAGTCGACCTTCACCATCAAGAATGTCGGCCTCTATTCATACCAGTGCTCATACAGGTCCCAACACTCTGTCAGTAGTGCGAGCAATCTCTGAATCTGTGCCAATGTATTCATAACCCCTCAGTGGTTCAGGTACTCCTCGTTCAACTCGTACATCTGACGTCTTCCGGAACATACCAGTCAAACGAGAGGATATTGCCGCCGAAATGCAGCACGAAATCATCGGGTGTCCCATGGAGGTGTTCATGTCCCACTATCTGTCGTTCAGACCAACGGACAACGAGATCAATAACTGCGTACAACACTTGATAGCCCAGAGGTTTCTCAAAAACGTAAACGGTAACCTTCGCTGGGGGGATATCTTCGACGACAAGCGCGAGGATGACAAGTTCTACTCGCTCGAAGAGGTCTGCGATAAGCTCAAGTCTGTCTCTATTTCAGGGGGGCTGGATACCAACCGGACACCAACTTTCGAGTTGGTCAATAAGCCACACTACACGGCTCGTTCAAGCATTGTAGGTGGCTCACAGAGGATGGATGGATGCTTCTATCCTATCAGCAAAGCAGGCAAATCTGATGGCAGAGCAGGCAAAGTGGGCAGAGTAGGAAAAGCGGGAAAAGCGGGAAAAGCGGGGAAAGCGGGGAAAGCAGGAAAAGCAGGAAAAGCGGGAAAAGCGGGAAAAGCTAATGGCAAAAATGGTACGGCTAAAATTCTGCAAAGCTAACCACAAGGCTAATCACAAAGCTCGCGAAGCTGATGTCCAACTCTACATGCGAGATATTGCCGTGATTGCCGAATATAAAAACAACGATCATGACAATGATATCCGCGACGTAGGTTTGCCACTTTTACTCCTGGGCTCAATGCTGAATTGCAGCAGAATATCCTCAAGGTCGTCGCGAGTGCGAGTTTCGCTATGAACGATAGCCCTCGTCGAATGTTTATGTTTGGAGTCGGTCCCTTTCCTTCTTCTTTTGTTTTGTCTGACTGCTTAGCATTCAGCTCACCATTGAGAGCAGCAATGCCACACTTTGGTACTTTTCCCGCTCCCATTCCGCCAAATCAACGACATTCAATTGGAAAAGAGATCCTCGGAGTCTCATCGCCGTGTTTGTGACATTGATATTCTCGTCCTCCGAGGAGCTTGGTTTCGACCCAACCGTTCGCCAATATGATCCAGACACTCATGGTGAATCGGAATATTTCGTATATCAAGTCCACAACAAGTCCGCGAGCCAGACTCGTTATTTCAAGACCCTCAGTTGCCTTGCCGAGTATCATCCAGACTGCATTACAGGGAGGGGTACCAGGGTGTGGAGCGTAAGCGAAGTAAACTCTTTCGAAGACAGGACGGACAAGGACGCATCCCAAGCAGTCTTGAAGGATGTTTGGTTAAACCATACTGCTCTAACCGAGGGAGAGATCCAGACTGCCATATTCAACGACGTAGAAGGTGTCTGTCGCGAACTTCAGATGTCACATGATTTGCGGGAGGCGGCTTTGAAAGGACTGGGATTCACAACCCAGGAAAACATTCTGCGACTTCTCAAAAGTGGTGACTACAAGAAACACTTCCTCACCATCATCTGTGACGGCGTCGGCGTTACCTCGAAAACGATTCCTCCAAATTCCATCAAGCTCCAAGATATTTTCGCAGAACGGGACGCGAGGCTTTATAGCGCCAGCATAAAGTCCCCAGACGCTTCGAGATCCCAGCATTTCCCCTCAAGATCTCGTGATCATCCCCGGTTGGGATCAGTGTGTGAGACCCGTGCTTTTCTACCCAAGCGGCAATATCGCGTGGTCTTCCAGGAAACATGTTTGCCTGTCCACGGAGTCCAGAACTTCAAGACTTGCATGCAAGCCATCAAGGATGCCGTCTACGGTATGTGTTTCTGGACTGCAGGAAAATGGAGGATACTGATAGCACTTGCCTAGGTCTCATAGTCATGTACCTTGCTGGCTGGGTTCACCGTGACATCAGCGGCGGGAACATTCTGTGGTATGACGATAAGACAGGAAATAGCAGAGGGATCCTTAGTGATCTCGAGTATGCCAAAAAGGACACATCAGATGGAGGCTGTTCTGATCCAAAGACGGTAATTTTATTTTCCTTGCCTGTAGATGAGTTGGCGTATCTGACTCACAAACAACAGGGTACAGCGTTTTACATGGCTCACGAGATAACGAAGGGTGTAACCCTGGCTGAACCACCTCGGGATGAGGGCCATTGGCAGGAAACTATGCCTCTAAGACACAACTTCCTGCATGATGTTGAGTCTGTGTGGTGGCTTCACTTATGGACCATGCTTGACCGGGTCCCTCATGAGCCGTCTCAAAAACTTGCACGACATATTTTCGTTAACGGTCCCCCAACTCTGACCCGGGAAGCTGTCTTCATAACTCCCGGCAAACTGTTTGAAGTCCTACGCACTCTTCATCCCACACTCAGCACAATGGCGACCGCCTCTGATGCCACACGCCGCACACTTCATTACTCGTACAGGGATTTTAAGAACCCAGTGGACCCAGAATGTTACGGCAAGGCCTATGATGCCATCCTCTGTCTTCTTCAAGCAGGCATCGATTTGGAACATGACGTTGTGGATCTCATTCTGTACCCGCGGCCTGTAGAAGTCACGACTGCGTCGAGGAAACGCACGGCGTTCGCTGAACCTGGTGCATCTCATGTGGATAACATCAACCCAAGAAAGAAAGCAAGAGCTCGGAAGAACTAGTTTACTGCAGTATGTTTTATTAGCTGGCATTGCGAAATTCAGTTGTCCTCAGCCAAAATAGGACACTGTCCAAATCTGCGTGCGATTGTAAAATGCTTTTCATTGGGGCTACCAATATAAGTAGGAGGGCCACTCGGAGAAGAACAAGCGGAGGTCTTCTCGCAAAATCAGGCTAGCACCTATGCATACAAGAAGGTAGCGAATCGAACAAAGCCAGTCGCAACCACCTTACCGGAAGAATTTCGAATTAAACGGAATATTCCAATCGATCCACTACTGGACTTACCTGAGCCACCAGCAAAAGCTCCACCATTTAAATCAGGAGTTCGCTATACTCGAGAACAGTACTATCTTGGATCTATTTGTTGGATTTGATCAACGAGAACTGGCTGTTCAGTCAAGAGACCTCAGGACGCTTCAAATGCCACTCATCAGGATTATGTAAAATTGGATTCCACTGGTTTATAAACCGCAAAAACCGCCAGAAACCGCTGAAACTGGGATCCTGGAAACCATTACAAAGTGTTACGTTATGTTAATTTAATTTGCTTCAGAATGTCTGAAATTACGAAGGGATGAATCTGAAAGTGGTTTACCTAGACTCGGAGCAGCGCGCAGACTACCGAGGGCTGTATGTTCGAGACTCTGCTCGGTCTTGGGCACATTTTCTACCACTTGGACCCTTGGCACTGCTCCGGATGAGCCTCACGAGTGCGTATTCGGCGTGTAGCCCAATCCTTATCACAATTACTTGGACCACTACATATTGTGAGAGTCAATTTCGGCGATAAGCTTTTTCCAAGGAAGAGTTTAGTTAGTTAAGTAACATTCGCAAGGTATATATAAGCAGGCGAATAACACCAATATTACTAACCAATGCCATAAAATAAAGTTACTGAGTACAGCAAACCGGGTTTTTTTGGAATGATAAGCTGCTATTATATGGGCTTGGAGTCACCAGGTCCAGCTGAGGGCGCGCAAGCTCGAGTCATTTTATCTGGATATATCAGTAGCGGGATTGGCGACACGAGAGAGCGCATGGAGCTCAAGATAGAGGCCAAATAAATATTGACCAAGAGGCGCTGGCCGAAGATGAGTCGCGCTGGCGTTCAAAATGTTGAATGTTGAACGTTGAAGCTTGAAGGATGGTGGAGAGTCGAATGCGAATGAGGACATAAATTAGGCAGAGGCGCGCATGCCGACGGCATTTTCTTATCCGGACTGGGACCCCGAGACGATGTTGAGGTACGCAGGTGGACGGGTAGCAGCCTCGGAATCCCCCGACGAACACCCCCTGCGCCACACTCATTATTTAGGAGTCATACGACGCGTGCAGTAAAGCCAGACCTGGTAGAGCCAAATACCCATAACCCTTTAGGAGTATGACAGAAAAAAGAAAAGAAAAACAGTAGTGAGATCACTCAGCAGTGGTATGTGGGAAGAGTTGAATACATCTGTGTTGGGTACACCAGCTAGGCTCCAGTGTAAAGGGCGATGGCAGTATGAGAGCATTAAACTCCTGCATACATCCATATCGGCTGCACACGGGCGCGAGCTCCTGTGTAATCGGCAACGGCAGTACGAGAGTATGAAACTCCTGCGTACACCCGTATCAGCAATACACAAGCATGAGCTCCAGTGTAACCGGCGACGACAGGATGAGAGTGTGGACTGCTACATGCATCCGTATCGGCAGGGCACGAGCTGGGCTCCAGTGCGAACAGCAACAGCAACAGCAGCACAAGAGTGTGGACTCCTGTGTGCATCTAAGTTAGCGCTGGCTGAAGAATGTGTCCTGTTGGGGTTAGTATGCTCTTGGACTCAGTAGGTCAGTAAATCAGTATGTTAGTTGCTCTGGGGGACCTTTGAAGACGGTGACGCGTCCAGTCTCAGGTCCCCATAATCCTAGTCGCCAAATCAACAAAGCTACGGCGATGCGAGAGCATTGACCCCAGCACAGCATCACATGAGTGTAAACTCCAGCATTATATCCGTGTTAGCAGCTGAATTTGTGGGTACAAAAATTTGCGTGATTGAGGGAGTGCTCGTGCATGCATTTTCATCGACAGTGCGAGAGCATCGGCTCCCGCATGATTTAGTAGCGGCCATAGCGGCAGTGCGCGAGCATGAGCTCTAGCGCAGTTGGAAGCGGCACTGGATGCCCCAAATCCCAGTCACCAAACTCCAATTTGGTCCTCATTGCCCATATCATCGCCATACGTCATGCACTATCACTCCTGGTACCAAAAAAGAAACTTGAGGAGGAAATTGGCGAATGATAGTCCTGGAGGGAAAGGAAAGAGGTTTGGTCACGGCTTGTGACAAGTCAGTTCTGTTACACGATGATTCTTTCCTCCTTCCTTTGGACTATGTCCTCCTCCGAGTCCATCATCAGATCACCAATAAGCATGAAGATGGTCATTAGGGATGTGCATGATTAGTGAGGGTGTATTTGAAATTGTTCTTCATGCTCAAATTAGGGGCTTTTGAATCTTTGATGCTTACACCAAAATTGGAGGCTATGCACTTGTTTGAGTGCACATCCAAGTGTGTGCAGATGTTACTCAACCAACTCTGGCCCCATGCTCAAGTAGCCAATAAAGACATAGTAAAACAAAAGACTGTTGTTGTGTTATATTTTAGATATGATCCATAAGTTCAACAACACACTGGATAACCACCCCCTTCTGCTCCAAAATCTTCTGAAATGATCCCTGGAGTTCTGTTTGGAACCTTTGTTGTGCAATATTTCTCGATTCATGGTGAAAGGCCCAAAGTGTGAGCCTGAGGCGCACATCTCGAAGTGCAGGAAGGTGCTCCCAGGAGATGTTTTGATCAATCTTCTGAACATGGCGGGCAAGAGATAGCTGCTCATATGTGCTGGATGACTGGAATTGGAAGTTGAGTGTTGTGATTGCAAATTTGGGATGGGTGGAAAGTTCCGTGAGCTCAGGGATGAATCCCACAAGAATGTCCTGATCTTGGCTGATTTGCTTTGAGTGCAAGACAACTATAACTGTCATCTTTCGTAAATTTGAAATGGTGCTGCTGTTTTCAATAATTGTATTTGACAATCCCACGAACGATGCGTCCAGGTCAACTGTGAGAAAACGGTTGATATATGTGGTCAGGATGAGGAATTCAGAAAGAATAGACGGCCACAGACCTTGAACTTCAAGAGAACTCAGTAGAGGAGCAAGTTCCAGTACTGATTTTAATTGAAATTTCGCATCTTTAGTATTCCATCTCATGTGCAGGTGTCGAAGGCTTGATAAATGGCCATGGTGGGGGGCCCCTAGGGTTGTGGTTTCAAAAAATGCTTGGCCCATATCCAGTAAGGTCAAGGTTGGGGATGTGAGTTCTAGGAGTGATTTGGGGATAGATACGCTGCCTTGGATGCGAAAAATTTGAAGGCAGGGATTTTGAAGAATTGTCATGAGGGCAGCCTGCAGGTTCATCTCAAGTCTTGACCAAGTAATGTGCTTGTATGTAAAAAGATGGAGCCGGTTGACCCCGGTCATCTCTTTTACAACGGATGCGACGAAAGGTGTTGGCAGGTCAGAGTCGTCACCCAACCGGCAGCGAAGGTTGCGAATGTACTTGGCGAGGTGGGGAGATTTAATCAAGAGCTCGTTCATAGCTTTGTACATCCGCAGACTGTTGAATGATATTTTGCGGAAGAGAATTCGTTGAGAGGGCTCGACGAGTGTCTGACAGGAGGTTGAAAGCGATCTGAGGGCTTGTGTATCCATGTTCGTAGCAAGGACCTTCATCACCTCGCAGATGATGTCAAAGGAAAGAGACGCCTGGGGTTGACTTGAATCCATGTCGACCTTGATTCAATTGGATAAAGGTATGAGGAGGATGGCTGTTCACTGGTGAGCTGTACACGGCCAACTTGGTCTCAGGATCCTCCCAGGCTGCCGAACTTCTGATCCGCACATCTATTTTTCCCCACAAATCATGCCATTCCCAGGTTTGACAAAGCTGGGAGTCTCCAGGTAGTATGCGCCCTAGCACCAGCTTGATCTAAAAGGTTGTCGCCAGGTTTTAAAAGAATCAACATTCTCTGGGGTAGGCTCCATATTTCTACCTATCTATATGTGATATCGTCGAGGCTACATGAATTAGTAGGCATACAGTGAGCGGGATCAAGACGACCTGGAATAGGTCAAAGCGCAGAGGTGGAAACCGAGACCCCGAGAATTGCATCTTTGCAAGGCGGTCATCGCCGGACTGATTGTCACACATCTGATCGGAATGGTACATAAATTCGATACCAACCTCTTGAGGGACAGTGGGACGTAAATTTGAATACCAAGCTCTCGAGGGACGGCGGTACATATTTTTTATTACCAACCTCTCGAGGGACAGTGGTACCTAAATTTTGTTACCACGCTCTCGAGAGGTGGTGCTTAAATTTCAGTACCAAACCCTCAAGGATGGTAAATAAATCTCAGTACCAAGCCCTTGAGAGACAGTGGTACCTAAATTTCAGTACCATGCTCTTGAGGGGGTGACATGTCGGAAAAATCGAGATTGGCATATATGTGGTTGGGGCTGCTGATGAGCTTATCAGAGTTGATCACTTTCTGCCGGAAGACATATCAGTACGTTATCAGGTCGTATAACCCACTTGTAAAGAGAATACATGCTCGATGAGTGCTTATAATCTTACAACCAGAAGCATATCAGTGCCTATAAGCTCTAATATCACTCATAAGGTACTTTTCAGCCCGGGAGGGAGGTGAATATCATTGGTTATCAACCGAGATCATCGTATTATCAACTTCTGCAGACAGACATATCAACACGTCATCAGGTCGTGTACCCTCCTTGTACATGCAATAAGCGCTTGATCAGTGTCCCACTGCAAGCATACCGCTGTTGAGAATTCCTTATAAGTACTCCTCAGCCCTTGATGAAAGAAATATCTTTTGACGTCGTCGGCTAAGATTTGCGCGCCACAGAACATTGAACGCAATACCGCGCACCCGACCTCACTTCTGTAGAATCTGTACCCATCCTGCTTGCGCAGATGCCATATATGGCAAGGCAAACTATTCCGGGTTCAACCCTGATTGTACTCCGCAGAATTGGGGCAGTACTCCTCATGCTCCAACCTTGACCCCACCTTGACTCACTGCGCAGCACCTAGCCCAGGTATATAATGAAGGAGGACGAGAGGTAAATATTCAAGAACAAAGGCAGGATATAGTAGTTACCGGGCTGGAGGTGATTTTCGACAAGATGAAATACTACTAGTTTAGGTAGTAAGTAGATTCGGAGCGTCTACCCTGTATAGTACCGATTCCTGTAATTGTAAAATGTAACATGTA
>Ga0247742_10002414_pt1 | contig 12243 bp, 6 predicted proteins | sample UWRJL208509C2_FD_180944 | JGI IMG/M metagenome (GOLD analysis project Ga0247742, IMG submission 180944) | Plant litter microbial communities from Arlington Agricultural Research Station in Wisconsin, United States - UWRJ-L208-509C-2 | ecosystem: Environmental > Terrestrial > Plant litter >... | reverse complement strand
CCGGTGTTGCTGAGCCAGGGCATCGACGGCGACGTGCCGAGCAAGCCTTTCGGCGGCGAAGACGAGTTCACCTTCTCGCCGGACGGCAAGACTGTTTACTTCGACGTACGCATTGCCGGCAAGACCGAGCCCTGGTCGACCAACTTCGATGTCTACAGCGTGCCTTCCGACGGCTCGGCCGCTCCGACGAATCTCACGGCCGACAACCTGGCATGGGACGCCAACCCGGTGGTGTCGCCGGACGGCAAGACGCTCTTCTATACGGCCATGAAAGACCCGGGATCCGAAGCCGATCGTTTCGGTATCTGGGCTTTGGACATCGCGTCCGGCTCCAAGCACGAGATCGACCCTTCATGGGATCGCTCCGCGGGCACCCTCACGGTGTCGGCAGACGGCAAGACCCTCTATACCACCACCGACGACAACGGCCAGCATCCGCTGTTTGCTATCGACGTAGCGACGGGCAAGGCAACCACGCTGGTGACCGACGGCTCCGTCAGCGGCTTCTCCATCAGTGGCAACAAAGTCCTGCTCACGCGTGACGACCTGAAACGCCCGGCCGATCTCTACACGGCCGACATCAAGGGAAAGAACCTCAAGCAGGTCTCGCACTTCAACGCCAAGCGCATCAAGAGTGCGCAAACCGGCGACTTCGAGTTCTTCACCTTCAAGGGTGCGAACGGGGACAACGTGCAGGGCTATGTGGTCAAGCCGGTGGGCTATAAGCGCGGCAAGACCTACCCGGTGGCTTTCATCATCCACGGTGGTCCACAGGGCGCGATGACCAACAGCTGGAGCTACCGTTGGAATGCCCAGACATACGCAGGGCAGGGCTTCGCCGTCGTCACGGTGAACTTCCACGGTTCCACCGGATACGGTCAGAAGTTCACCGATGCCATCTCGGGCGACTGGGGCGGCAAGCCGCTTGAAGATCTCAAGGCCGGCTGGAGCGCAGCCCTGTCGAAGTACAGCTTCCTCGACGGCGACCGTGCCTGCGCCCTCGGCGCCAGCTACGGCGGCTACATGGTTTACTGGATCGCCGGCGTGTGGAACCAGCCGTGGAAGTGCCTCGTCGACCATGACGGCGTCTTCGACGCACGCGCCATGTACTACGACACCGAAGAGCTCTGGTTCGAAGAGAAGGAAAACGGTGGAACGCAGTACGAGCACCCGGAAAACTACGAGCGCTTCAACCCGCTCAACCACGTGAAGGACTGGCGCGTCCCGATGCTGGTCATCCACAGCGGCAAGGACTTCCGCATTCCGGAAACGCAAGGCCTGGGCGCATTTACTGCGCTGCAGCGTCGTGGCATTCCGAGCAAGCTGCTGCACTTCCCGGATGAAAATCACTGGGTGCTGAAGCCGCAGAACAGCGTGCAGTGGCATGAGGAAGTGAATGCGTGGTTGAAGGAGTGGACGGCTCCTGGAGCCGCTACCAAGTAGTGGCAGGAAAAGAAACGGCGACCCTCGGTCGCCGTTTCTTTTTCAGGATGCTTCAGCGTCAGGGCGAGGACGGTGAAGCTGCGGGCGACGCGCCTGGTAGGTGCGCCAGGTAGCTCTCGGCGAACTTCCGGGCGGCCGTGGACGCTACATGGTTGGTGTCCCAGTACAGGCCGTAGCCGTCCTTGACCGCGGAGCATCGTTTGGCATCGCAAAAGAACGAAGCGGGATCGACGTAGCTTACGTTTGGAAACTGCGAAGCGAGCCCAATGAAAAGAGCGCGCTGGTCGGCGAACTGTCGATCGAAGTCGCCGCGTGGGACGTCGCAGGCTTCAAGGGCGCCTTTTCGAATGCATGTGGGTGCTTCTTCGGGAAGAACGGGCGTTTGCCCAAGAAGAATGATGTGTCGCACCGTAGGAGCGAGGCGCCGCACTGTCTCGGTGAGGTGAGCGCCGAAGTCGCGTTGCGACGGCGCAGGCCACAGGGCCGTCAGCACGACGGTATCCATGCCCTGCAAGCGCGGAAGTACAAGTGCGTTGAATTCCTTGCACCGCGATGCCTCCAGCATCCGCTTGCCATTGTCGTAACCGATCGCGGGCGCACAGGCGTCACGAGTGAATGGCTGGGCCGCAACGCCCTCGCTTCTGGCGATAGCCCAGGCGAAAGGTTGCATGGCAAGGGCGTGCGAGTCGCCCCAGATAGCGACGCGTACAGGCAGCGACGCCTGGGATGTGCAGTCTTCGCGTGGAAACGGATCGACCGGTTGATCGCCTTGGTAGTGGCATTCGACTCTATCGGCGGGCTGATCGCCAGCGGTACGCGAGGCGAGGTCGGTGGGGGGAAGCGTCATGGCGAGCGAATCGCCCAACACCAGCAGTGCAAAAGAGAACGCCAACGATGCCACGGCGCTCGTCGCAACCAGGCGGCGCGGCTGCGTCGCCTCGGATGGCCGACGGAAGGGCGTTTCGATCCATCGGTAACTGATGGCCGAAAGGAGCAGGGCGCCACCGACCAGGCCAACGCGGACGGGTGTCGACAACGGCCCCGTATGGCATGCCGATGCCAGGGCAAGTAGTGGCCAATGCCATAGATAGAGCGAGTAGGAGAGGCGCCCGATGATCGTCGGAACACGCGATGCCAGGAGGCGACCAGCAATCCCCAGGGCCCCGCGCGAATGCACGCCGAGAAGAATCGCGGCCGAGCCGAGGACGGCGGGAAGGGCGCCAATACCCGGAAAATGGTTGGTGGGAAAGCCCGTGGCAAGTACGACCAGCGCAGTGCCAGCTGCGGCCATAAGTCCCGGCCGCCATACGCGATCTCGCGCCATCAAGGCAATGCCCGCACCCGCCGCAAGCTCCCACCATCGCGATGGCAGCGAAAAGAATGCCGCCTGCGGCCCCGAGGCTATCAGTACCTCGGATGCCGTCAGCGAGACCAGCGCAAGGATCGTCATCACGATGCGGAATGGACGTGCGCCCCATCGCCGGACGAACACGAAGAAGAGGGGCCACAGAAGATAGAACTGTTCCTCGACGCCGAGCGACCAAAGGTGCAGGAGGGGCATCTGGTCCGAACGCGGGTCGAAGTAACCACCAGAATGCAGTTGGAAGAAGATATTCGCCGCGAAGACCAGTGAACTCGCGGCAGACTGTAGGCTTGCCTCGAGCTCCTCATAGGGAGAAAGAAGAAAACACGTTGCGACCGAGGTCGCCAGTACCACCGTGATCAGCATGGGGAAGAGGCGACGGATCCGGCGGGCGAAGAAAGCCCATGGATCGATGTGCCCTTGCACGGTCCACTCGGTTTCCAGAAGGAGCGTCATCAGGTAGCCGGAAATAACGAAGAAGACGTCAACCCCGACGAAACCAGCGGGTGGCCCAAAGCCGGCATGGAAGAACACGACACCCAGGACGGCGATGGCGCGAAGGCCGTCGATCTCGGGTCGGTAGATGGGTGGTTCGATTTGTGCGGGTTTGATCGGCACGTCGTTGAATTGGATTCGGGGCGGTGTGTGAGCCGAATCGTACAGGCTTCGGCACGCATCGGCCTTGGGTCTCGCGGATAGCGAAGCGTGACGGGTGCCTTATCCCCCGCTTGAGCTGTAGTCCGAATGCCACACACTTCACCGAACCTCAAGGCCTGCCTTTGCCAAAGGTGGCACGGACGTCGGGGATGCCCGGGCAAATTGCGAAGGAGGTCACAAAAATCGAGGTGTCAACGTGGCTGTAGGAATTCGCCTACATGCTAGCCCCGTACCTCATGACATGTTCCCTGCGCCAAAAGGCGCTCAGGGGGAAGTATGCCGTCTTGTCTAGCCGTTCGCATTCGTTCGCGAAGTCTTCGTGCTGCGTTGCGCCTTTTCACGGCCATCGTATTTTCCACGGTCGCATTTCTGGCGCATGCCCAAGACAGTGTGGTGTGTACCGGCGACCAGATTAAGATTTACGGTTGGGGCGGCGTTGCCTGGGAAGCTGCCAGCCCGAATTGCAGTGGCGGCATTTTACTTTATCCCACGCGCGACGCATGGCAGCAGAACGTTCAGTCGACGTGTCTGGCATCAAGTGGCGCGGCGAACCTTCAATGGGGTGCGATCCGTCAGTGCAATAGGACCGACATATTGTGCGGCGTCGGATTGAACGGCTACGCGATGGAGTTGTTCTTTGACAACCCACAAGCATATAGAGCCGACGACAAGACTGCCGCCCAGGTGGGCATAAGCTGTCGCCGTGGCTATTACGTCGCAGTTTCCCCTTCCGCATTGCCGAAAACCGGCAATCCGTGTTCCGCCTGCGAAAAGGGAAAGGGGCAGCGTGCGCCATCGGGTGATCCCGCTGATTTGACATCAGGCAACGAGTACCAGGAGGCTACCGACTACGTGACGGGAGATGGCAAGCTATCGTTGCGAAGAGCCTACAACAGCAAAGCGACTCAGCCGACTTCCCTCGGAAATAAGTGGAACCTAGTTTACGCGGCGCGTATCGTGCCACTGTGGGGGAGCTCGGATGTTCGGGTGGCGATCTCCGCCATTTATGCAGCGCCGAGCCAGGCCTGTACGTCCGGCTGGGTCGAAGTAGCGGAGGCGATGAAGAAGGTCAGTCCGGAGACTGAGGGCGCGACCGCGAAGTTCGTTACGCAGTCCAGTACGTGCGTCCTGTCGACGGGCACGACGCTGCCTATCTCCTATACGGCGAGCAATAGCGTCGCTGTGATTAAGGCGACATGGAAGCAAAGTTTGTTAACCGATAACGCTCCCACCGTGGCGTACATGACGGTGTGGCGCGAGGACGGGGCCGCTTACCAGTTCACCTGTCAGGATTCAAATTGCAAGCCGAATTCGAACATTTCACTTCGATTGGAATTGCTGACCAACGGATTTGTTGTCAAGGACGACACCGGTCGGGTTGAAACATACGACACCAATGGCAAGCTGCAGTCCGTCGTCGAGATCGATGGATATCGTCAGGACATGGTCTACGGCGGTGATCAGCTCATCGCGGTGACCGACTCGAGCGGCCGACAGCTGGCGTTTGGTTACACCGGGAGTCTGGTCACCCCGGCCACGCTTCCCGATGGCGTCGTCGTTGCGTATGAGTACTCTGCAGATTCCGAACTGACCAAGGTTACCTATCCGACCACAGCTCCATTGGCTATAGCTACGCGCCAGGGTTGCCCCACGGTCAGCTCATATCGATTACCGATGAGGCAGCGAACCCCTACTTGACCATCTACTACGACGCGCATCAGAGATCGCTTGGCGATGTCCGCGCGGGTGGTGTGCAAGGTACGACGATCGCTTACCCCGACGACGATACTGCCCAAGCTACCGATAGCCTCGGCGCGGTCCGCACGTATCACTTCGGGAGCGTCCAGGGCGCTCGTCTACTTACATCCATTGACGGCCCGAATTGTCGTGACTGCTTGGGATCTGCTGTGTCGTATGACAGCAACGGGTACCCCGCGCTCATCACGGGCTTCAACGCAGACTCGAAACGATACGCTTATGACGCCACCGGCCTCCTTCAATCGGAGACCGAAGCGGTTGGTACATCAGCGCAGCGCACGCGAGCCTACACGTGGGATACGTCGCTTCGAAAGCCATCGGCGGCTACAGTCCTCGGGCCGGACGGCTCGGTAGTTGCGAAGCGTGGTTTTGTTTACGATGCCGCCGGTCGAACGACTGCTCGTTGTGAAGTCGACGTGTCTTCGACGTCTGCGTCGGCTTATGTCTGCTCCGCATCCGGTGTGGCACCAGCGGGTGTGCGGCGCTGGGTGTACTCGTACTGCGAAGCGGTTGATGACACCGTGTGTCCACGGGTTTGCCTCCTCCTGACGGCGGACGGTCCGCGGTCGGATGTTGCCGACGTAACCAGCTACGCCTACTACATGTCGGCGGACGAGTCTGGCTGCGCATCGATAGGGGGCCTGTGCCATAAGGCCGGTGATTTGCTCTCGACCACAGAGTTGTCCGGTCTCGTCACCACCGCAGTCTCCTATGACAAGAACGGTCGATTGACCCGGATTCGTCAGCCGAACGGTGTGCTGACTGACGACACATATACGACACGTGGGTGGATCTCGACCGTCACGGTGCGGGCTGTCGCCTCTGGACAGCCAGACGCGGGCGACGCCACCACCCGGCTGGACTACGACCCCACGGGTCTCGTCCACAAGGTAACCGATGCTGACGGCGTCACGACGACGTATGGCTACGACGCGGGCCACCGTCTCACCGATATCACCGACGCCCTCGGCAACCGCGTGCACTACACGCTCGACGCTGCCGGCAACCGCACGGCTGAAAAGGTCATGGCGGCGAGTAGCGCGGTAACCCGATCGCTCGGTCGCACCTTCAACAACCTTGGTCAGCTCACGGCACTCGTCGACGGCCTCAACCATACCGTCTTCGCTGCCAACTTTGCCGATAGCTATGACGGTAACGGCAACCTCGTACACAGTCAGGACGAGCTCTCGGTCCAGCAGAAACAGGTCTACGACGGCCTGAATCGTCTGGTCAGCACGCTGAAGGATTACAACGGCAGCAACACGGCCACGGCCAACGCGCAGACCGTTACGAGCTATGACGCGCAGGACCGCATGACAGGCTTCGGTGACCCGGGTGGGCTGAATACCACCTACGACATCGACGGCTTCGGAAACACGGCGGGTATTCACCGCCCGGATACCGGAACGACGACCTTTGGTTTCGATATCGCGGGCCACCGGACGAGTTCGCTCGACGCCACGGGCGTGGCAACGACTTCGATCTACGACGCCGCTGGCCGAGTCACCGGCACAACCTATCCCGACTCCTCGCTCAACGTGCAGTACAAGTACGACGAGGACGATTCGGTCACCGGTTGCGCCGGCAGCGTCGGTAAGGGGCACCTCACGCGAGTGGTCGAAGGCAATGGCGGGATCGTTTATTGCTATGACGGACACGGCAATGTGGTCTCCAGGAAGCAGGTGCTCAATTCGGATGCGCGGACGGTCAGGTACACCTGGAGCCCGGCAAATCGCCTGAGCTCGGTCACGACGGGCAACGGGACGCTCGTGCCTTATGCGCGTAACGCCAATGGGCAGATCGCGTCAGTGACGGCGACGCCTGCGGGCGGAAACCCGACGCTGGTAGCTTCCAACGTTGCGTACCGTCCGTTTGGCCCGATCGTTAGTTACACGCTTGGCAACGGGCAGGTGATTACTCGAACGTACGACGCGAATGACCGGGTCACGGATATCGACAGTCCGGCATTTTCGTTGCACCTGGCGCGCGACGCGATGGGTAACGCTGCGGCGCTGGGCAATGCGCCCGGCGCGTCGCCTGCTACGGAAACGTATGCGTACGATGCCCTCTATCGGCTGGTAGCGGTCAACGATAGTTCGGGTACAGCCGTAGAGGCGTATACGTACAGCAAGACAGGGGATCGACTGTCGAAAGCAGCTCCCGGCCTGATGACTGGCACGTACGATTACCAGGTAGGGACGCATCATTTGGTGGGCGTCGGAACGACAATTCGACAGGTTGACGCGCGGGGGAACACCACTGCGAACGTGCTGCCGTCAGGTGCGCTCGGATACGGATACAATCAGCGAAACAGGATGACGGTCGTTCAGAATAATGGCATTACCGTGGGTAAATACGATCTCAATGTCTTGGGACAGAGGGTTCAGAAAGCCTTCGATGGCTTTGCTACCCGTTTTGATTATGATGAGTCTGGTCAACTCTTGTCCGAGGACGCCGGTGCAAGTGCTCGCGATTATGTCTGGCTTGACGAAGTGCCCGTCGGCATCGTTGATCGCGATGCAGAAGCATCGTCGGTGAGCTTGGTTTACGTAGACCACTCGAACTCACCCCGTGTGGTGACAAGTGCCTCGGGGGCGTCGAGGTGGAAGTGGCAGTACATCTCAAACGCGTTCGGCGAGAAGTATCCCACTACTTCGAGCGGATACTCCCTCAATATGCGTTTCCCGGGCCAATACTTCGATGTCGAATCCGGACTCAACTACAACGTCAATCGTGACTACGAGGCGGCTACTGGTCGATTCGTTCAGAGCGATCCGATCGGGCCGCTGGCGGGACTTCAGACATATACTTACGTTTGGAGCAGCCCGCTGAGCAGGGTAGACCCATTGGGCCTGTGGGCTCCTCCGCCTATTCCCGATCCCGTCGCTAACTTTTTGGTGGGTGCTGCGGATGACCTTTCATTTGGAATTGGCCCACTTTTACGTTCCGAATACGACATCGATGGTGGTATAGATCCGTGCTCAACGTCGTATAAAGTCGGTGGGTACGCAGCGCTCGCTGCTGGTGTTGCGCGTCTAGGTTATGCGGGCGCTGCGAAAGCCATTGCAGCCAACCCAGCACTTGTGGGATGGCCGCCTCCGCTGCACGAAACTCGCTCAAGGCTGTCTTTCGCGGCGGATTTTTCGGCAACTACAGGGCATATGAGTACGAGCAGCTTCTTTCTAAGTATGGTTCTGATGAGGCCGTCAAGGCGGCCACTGAGAGAACATCTCCTATATTCAATTCAATCGGTGCAGACGCCGCGGCAGGCACGTTGTTCAATCATTCTGTGTGTGGCTGCCAAAAATGAAGATTTCCTATCTTTTGACATTTTTGCTCGTCAGCTGCCTAGCAGGCGTGGGCGCAGTCTATGTCGCTCATCTCAGTTTCTGGATCGGATTCCTTATAGGCGCTGGCGCTCTATTGCTGAACGGACTGATTGCTGAGCTGGAGGACCGATGGGGGAGCAAGGACCGTCACAAATAGACTGGCACTTGCGGACCTAAGTCGAGATAGGCCGAGCGGCCACATGGTGCACTTGAATGAGCTTCCCGCTTCTACTACAGCTACTAGCGTCCAAAGATGGGGCACGCGCAGGGATTACGAATGAAAGTGACGAGCAGCCTGCGACTGACTAGCGCCTTATTGACTGTCGACCAATTCGAGCTCGCGATTCCCCACGTTCGACCTTTTCTTGGGGAAAGGGTGACCACAGCCTACGACATTGCTCCACCTGCAGGATGGACCCAATCCCAGTTCGACAACAGCGCGGCTCAGGAAGGTTCCAGTTATTCGCAAGGTCAATACAGTCTGACTGGACCGAACTCCAATACCGCAGCAGCTACAATTATCTATGATGGAGGCCACGCAAACGTAAACATTCCGGACGTACCAGGCGCAGTTGCTGAGTACTACAATATTGCGCCGCCTTGGCCGATGGGACGATAGAGATGTTGTGCGCCGCGCGGATTGCTGTAGTAATCGTCCGACTGGCTTGTCTCGGCGCGTGCTCGGGATGTGTCGATGCCGTTTTGACCGAGCACAAGGTTGTCACGCAGGGTGGGCTCAATGGATTTCAGATTGGCGGTGACAAGGCCGCAGCGCTTGCACGCGCAAAGTCACTCGATGTCTATGCAATCGGCATTCCTCCGTACGAGAACCATATCGATCGGGCCCAGCTCTTCAAACCAAAGGGCCTGTCATCTGCAGAGGCTGCATTGCTGATGAAATTTGATTGCTGGAGTTTCGAGTTGGTAGAGAAGCCTGGCGGTGCGTTCTACGAGCTTCGCTTTATTGGAGGTAAGCTCGCCGAGATTCGTTATGACCGTCCGCGCACCCAACCTGAATAATGCAATTAAGGGCTACCCGGCCAGTACTTCGATGCCGAGAGCGGGCTCAATTAGAACGTCAACCGTGATTATGAACCGGCGACAGGTCGATACATCTAAAGCGATTCCCTCGGCGAGCGAGGTGGACCTGCCACATATGCCTACGGTGGTAGCGGTCCGCTTGTTCAGTACGACCGCTTTGGCCTCTTTACTCTTTCGGACGACTTCAGCGGATGGGGTGGCGTCTGGTGCGACCATGGGACGTGGAGACCATACGTCACAGTCCCGTCAGCTTATGCCTCCTGCCCTATCGTCGGGCGATGCGCAAGAGTGCACGAACAATCGCACATTGACGATGTAAGTCGCGCGAATCCGGGGCTCTGTCGCGTTTGGAATCCGACCTTCGGCGGAAAACGGCTTGCCGCTGGCGACGGGATACAACGAGGAGCGACCGAAGAAGGCACTGGGCGGACTGACTCCCGCTGCCTACGCGAAACAGCTACATTAATCCTGAACTCAAGATCGGACCGCTACTGATGGCGGGGGGATGTCGGGCCCATAGCGTTGGTACAGTGGCCACGATAGCGTGACGTCGCCCTATCGTGAGGATCACTCGATATCTCAATCCAGGAGCAGGCCTAGCTGCCGCCCTGGATTCCCCAGGAAAGCCTTCGTCACCAAGAAATGCTCCGTCTCCTCATAAGCTGTTCTCACCAACCCCGACTCATCGATCTGATAAAGGTCCGCATCCGGATAAGCCATCAGAATGGGCGAGTGCGTCGCGATGACGAATTGCGAATTCATTCCAACGAGCTGATGTATGCGCGCCAGCATCGCCAGCTGCCGCGAAGGAGACAGCGCGGCCTCAGGCTCGTCCAGGATATAGAGCCCGTTTCCGCCAAACCGGTGCATGATCAGCGCGAAGAACGACTCGCCGTGCGATTGCTCGTGGAGCGATCGCATGCCATAGGAAGCGATGATGGGCAGCGCGTTGGACGGCTCTGCGTCGAGCTTCTCGATCTCCGTAGCCACGTTGAAGAAGCTCTCAGCCCGAAGAAAGAACCCATCCTTCGCCCGCTTCACGCTTTTCCCTAGCGTAAGAAACGTATGCAGTTCCGAATGCGACCGCCGCGTCCCGAAGTTGAAATTTTTCGTCCCTCCCTCGGGATTGAAGCCCCACGCAGTGGCGATGGCCTCCAGCAAGGTCGACTTCCCGCTGCCGTTCTCGCCGACGATGAAGGTGACTTTGGGGTGGAGCTTCAGCGTGCCGAGCTCTTTAACGGCGGGGAGGGAGAAGGGATAGGTTTCGAAGGAGGGGACGCGGTCTCGGCGGAGTTTTATGTCGAGGAGGTAGTGTTCGGCGGTTAGGGAGCTCATGCGGGTCCTTCCTTGTGTTATCGCTAGCACCCTTTCGCCGATGAATCGGCTCCTACAGAAGCGGGGGCGCTTTTAGAACCACTTGTTGCGTTTTAGGGCTATGAAGATGATACCTACGACGCAGGCGACCAGGCAGGTGATGGCGGGGTAGGCCCAGGGTTGTTGCAGCTCGGGCATGTGCGCGAAGTTCATGCCGTACCAACTGGTGATCAAGGTCGGTGCGGCCAGCATGGCGGCCCAGCCGGCGAGCTTCTTCATCACCTCGTTCTGGCCGAAGGTGACCAGTGCCAGGTTCACGCTGATTGCCGCGCCAAGCATCTCGCGCATCGCGTTGATCGACTCGTTCACGCGGAAAACGTGATCGTAGATATCGCGGAAGTACGCGCGCAGCTCATCGTGAATCAGATGCGGATGCAACCGCGTCAGCTGCGCCACGATGTCCTGCAGCGGTACGACGGCCAGGCGCAGCGTCATTAGCTCGCGCTGCATGTCGTAGAGACGCTTGATCGTCTGCCGGTTGTACGTCTCGGCAAAGATATCGTTCTCGAGCTCGTGCAGCTCCTGCCGGAAGTCGCGCACGATGGGCAGGAAGTTGTCGACGATGAAGTCGAGCACGGAGTAGAGCGCGTAGCTCGGCCCCATGGCGAGCAGCTCGGGCGTCTGTTCGCAGGTGCGACGCGCCGGCGCATACGATAGCGATGCGCCGTGGCGAACGGTGACGAAGTAGCGTTGGCCGACGAAGATCTGCGTTTCGCCGAAGGCGATGTTGCCGCCGACCAGCTGGGCGGTCTGCGCCACGATGAAGAGGGAGTCGCCGTAGGTTTCGATCTTGGTGCGCTGGTGCGCGAGCTGCGCGTCCTCGATGGCGAGATCGTGCAGGTTAAACTCTTCCTGCAGCTTCAGCAGCAGGGGTTCGTCCGGCTCATGCAGGCCGACCCAGACGAAGGTGTCGGGTTCCTTGAGCACATCGCTGATCGCGTCGATGGTGATGTCGCCGATACGGCGACCATCCGTGCGATAAGCGACGCAGTTGACGACCATGCCGCCGTTGGAAACGGGCGGAGCGACGGGTTCGGGAAGAATCGAGACAGATGCCATGGCGGGCATGATGCCGCCCCTTATGTGACGGGGCAATCGTGCTAAGTGACGGCGATCAGTCGTGCTTTCGGCAAAAACTTGCGAAGAGGGCGGCCCAGCAAGGCAGGGCGAGCAACAGCCAGGGCATGTTGCGCTGCGGGAAGTCGGGCCACAGGTGCAGCAGCAGGCCGATCACGCAGGCGGCGAACGACATCGCCGCGACTCGCGGGGCCATCCGGC
>Ga0247742_10002412_pt1 | contig 12250 bp, 5 predicted proteins | sample UWRJL208509C2_FD_180944 | JGI IMG/M metagenome (GOLD analysis project Ga0247742, IMG submission 180944) | Plant litter microbial communities from Arlington Agricultural Research Station in Wisconsin, United States - UWRJ-L208-509C-2 | ecosystem: Environmental > Terrestrial > Plant litter >... | reverse complement strand
GGGATAAACGGACCGGGCGAAAGGATGTCATTGGGAAAGAGGACGAGAACTGAAGCGGGAAAGGGGACCGGGCGGAACGGAAGTTGGTGACGGTCACGATCGCTACATACGCCCTCTGGATATTGTAAAGGAAGCATAGAGGTAGTTACTGAATAATATCCAAAACTAAGCCCCAACGCTAATGGGGTAAGGTCGTGGCTTATAGGTGGGTGCACGGCGAGACTTGCGTTTGACGTTTAGTGGGCGCTTGTCGAAGGTGTCTTGATCAATCAAGCGCTGGCGCTTACTTCGGCTATATCCGGCAAGTGCTGGATCGATTTCAAAGTCCTCGAGATTGGGGGATCGTCCTTCGATTTTCACAGTGTGAGTTACCCAATCGTAATAGGCAAATTTGATATCTTCGGAGAAGAAGTTGAAGGCGAAAGCAAAGAAGTCAAAACCGTCGGGTACCATCCTAGGATCGAAACGCTCGGCTCTAACGGCGTGATCCGTGGCTATGAACGTAGCAATTTGGCCAAGGTGATAGATACGGTAGCGGTGGGTTCTGGCATCATAAAGTCGAAGGGTGGTCCAGTTAGGTCGATTAATTAAAGGGTGTTTGATAGTTGGATAACGGGAGATGGTTGCCGAAAGTTCACGAATGGAAACAATTGGATCATCAACAGGAACCATGTCGGGTGAGGGCTGGGCATTTTTTGCGAATGCCGAATTAAGTAGACCGGGGGGAGCCATTTGTGGATAACCGAAATCTCCAGTGGTGGGTAGCTTGTGGATTAATTCGGGCAACCTAGTCTCGAGTTGTCGAATTAGAGGGTTGGTGTAAGATGATACCGGTGGGATAGGATTGATTCGTGGAATACGATAGTGACGGAGATTTAACGGTTCAACGGGTGGTAGAAGAGGTAGAATCGGTAGAGGACTGAGAGGAGGAGTAGGAGGGTTAAATTGATATTGAGGATTAATGATAGCGTCGGCTTCGAGTGTCGCACTGGTGATTAACGCGTCGATCGAGGGCTTGATCCTGGCGTTGGGTATCTCGGGTCCAAGCAACGGAGTCGTCGAAATAACCGGTGGATCGTAGACGGTGTTGTTTTCGCTCCAAAGAACGGAAAGGTTCGAGGTCGGGGTACCGATACGCTCGTTGAAATTGGTCGGGGCGTTGGTCATCATTGAGTCGGTGTGAGAATCCATTAGATTTAGATTGAGAGGTTGTCGAGGAAATGTTGACGAAGTAAATTGAGGTTGAAGTGGAAGTTGAGTATCTCGAAGTGGGACGTCTTCAAGATATCGAAATAATGAGGAGATGGGGGAGTATTTATAGTTTCTGGGTCGAAGGTAACTCTGGGGAAATTTGAGGGTCGTCGGATGGCGGTTTACCAGAGCCGAGGGGTAGAGTATGGATCGAGTCAGCACCCATGAGTTCGAGGTACTCACTGATTGCATTGAGATGCTGAATTTCGGCGTAGGGCAACCAGGTGATGTCGCCAGATTTCCAGAGTACTTCGAAAAGAGCGTCGTCCTTGGAACCTCCATGGGATAGGATTTTGTCGACAGCCCATTCCTTTTCAGGATTGTCTTCAAGGTCCAGTTGGGTGACGAGTCGCCCAGGAAATAATCTGTCGTCATTGGGAATGTGAATCCGGAGTAATGACGCGTGAAATACATTGTGAACACCTCTTTGTTTGAGGTACGAAGGTAATTCAATCTGATAGGATTGGTTCTGAAAGTCCTTCAATATTCTATAAGGGCCAATAAACTTAGGTATTAATTTTCGCGCTAGTCCTTTCGGAAACGAAATGTTCTTGGTAGCTAGGTACACTAAATCATATTCTTTGAATGGAGCAAGGCGGCGCTTTTTATTAGCGTCACGCGTCTGCTTAACTCGAGCAGCTAGTACACTATCGTGAGCCGACATCAGTGCTAACTTACGCTGTAGAGCAAATGCTCGGACCGATGGGTATTCTTCCTTGGGTGCATAATCCCAAATCATGGCACGCGGCATGCGCCCTGTATTCAAAAAGAATGGTGCGTATCCCGTGCTTTCTGATCGGGCGGAATTGATCGCAAATTCCACAGATGGTAGCTTGGCTACCCAATCCGTTTGTTTGTCACCTATACATTGCCGGAGCATTTGGGTTATTGTCCGGTTGGCACGTTCTGTCGATCCGTCCGTTTCAGGGTGATAGGCGCTTGACATCTTCAACTGCGTCCCTATTAGCTTATGTAGATGTGCCCAGAATGTACTTGTAAACAATACATCTCTATCACTGATAATATTCTTTGGTAGACCATGTAGCTTGTAGACTGCCTCGAACATAAGTTCGGCTATTTGTTTTGCCGTGTAATTAATTCTTCCCGGCACTAAGTGCACCATACCGGTCAGGAGACATATAATAACGGTTAGATTATCAAAGGTACCATCCCGATTCTTTGACTCGGGTAGCGGACCGACAAAATCAATACCTATTGACTCCCAAGGCGTTCCAGGTACAGGTAGCGGGTTCAACAGCCCGTAAGGCTTTTGATTCGAGGGTTTGCTTCGCTTGCAGGTCTCGCAACTATCACAATAAGATTTGAAATCATCGACCATGCTCTTCCACCACGCGTGATCTCTAAGGTAAGCGATTGTCTTAGTCGCTCCGAGATGCGCTAACATGGAATGTGCTTCTGATATCAAAATCTCTCGAGCACTTCGTCCTTGTATGATAGTTTTGGGAATACATAAAAGTTTTCTGTAATTTGAAAGAAGATATATTAGTCCTTCGCTTACGGTGAAATTCTTGAACTCTTTGGGCTTCTCCAATATCTTAGCGAAGAATACATCATTGGAGTAGTTGTTCCTGATCCCTGCAATTAAATCAATACCTAGATTGGCATGTGTTACCACTTCGAGTAAAGATGGGTGGCGTGTCAATTCAATTGCTTGTGGGTCAGTAGCCTCGTGCTCAGATGGTTCACGGTTGATCGGCTTTGGATCCGAAATGGTAATGTTACCTTTCTTGGCTTTCTTTGAGCGCTTATCCGCTTTAGTGTGTACACTCCCGCCCTCCTTTCGTTCGCCAGGCCCTTTGAGAACGAAACGAGACTTCACACGTGCTGCAAACTCGGCAGCAGTTTCAGGTCGTCCTGTTTCGGCAGGCTCAGGCTTTTTCCTAGGAGTGCGTGGTTTACGTTGTACAGCCACTTTAGCTTCGATCCCTGCGAGTATTGGGATCGTGACATTACTGTCAACTTTAGCATCGTCGTTTACGACATCAAAGTAAGTATATTCGCATTTAGCGCGCACAGTACCATTAGTATCGTTAGAATACATTCGAGATAGTGCGTCTGCCACTACATTTTCTGAGCCAGGCATGTAAAGTACCTCAAAATCAAATCCACTAATCTTCTCTATCCACCGGGCCTGTCGTCCGGAGAGAGATTTCTGGTTAACGAGGTGGGTAAGACCCTTATGGTCTGTAATCCATTTGAATTTTGCGCCTTGAAGAATGTCTTGATGGCGCAGCATGGTTTCAACACCAGCGAGCATCTCAATCTCGTGTACTGGGTAATTCTGCTGTGCCGAATCTAGTTTAGCTGAATAGAATGCCGCTATTTTCGCGGTTTTCCACTCATTTCCTTGGCTAATTAATCCAGCAACACCGGTCGCGCATCCATCAGTCACCATCCAAATTTGGGGTGCGTCATTTGAATAGTTCAATGGCGTGCGATGGTGATCACGCGCGTCTTGAACTAGACGCTTTACATCTTCGAACGCACGTTGCTCAGTATATCCCCATCGGAATGATACTGTGTCACCTGTCAGGGCGTGTAGCACTGACATAGGTATACGGACATTTGGTATGTTATCTGATAAATATCCTACAGACCCCAAAAATCCTCGGAGTAAATCCCGATTGGTAGGTGTTTTCCAAGCCACCACCGAGTCAACTTTATTAGGGTCCATTCGGATGCCTTCGTCATTCACAATTCGGCCTAATAATTTCAATTCCGGCTGTAGGAAGTGAAGCTTATTCTTACTTAGATAGAGTTTCTCTCTTTTCAGAATATCAATAATAGTTTTAACATGCTGAATGTGATCAGAAATTGTCTTAGAATAGACAATTATATCATCAAGGTAGACATCCATAAATCTACCGATGAATGACGAGAATAGATGATTCATTAAGGTCTGATAAGTTGCAGGTGCGTTACAATCGCCCTGCTGGAGCACCAGACTCACCATATTCCCATCTGGTGTTGTAACTGCAGTTCTTTCCACATGTTCAGGCACGATACGAATTTGTTCGTATGCATCTTTACCATCCATACTGGATCGGTACGGATGACTAGCTGCCCTCCGGAGTATTCCTTCCGGATCAGGGAGAGGTGAGGTCAGCTTCTGGGTATTATCATTGCGTGATCTCAGGTCAAATACAGTGCGTAACGTGGGCGCTTCACCTTTAGCGCGTGGCTTCGGTATTAATAGCATTGGTACTGTATTACGGGCGCTAGTGATTTTCCACCGCCCAGATCTCAAATAAGCATCACGTTTCTCTGCCCATTGTGATCTTAGAGCCTCAGGGCATCGTGATGGACGCCATGGATATACTTTGTCCATGTCAATTAGTGGAATAGAGTGATTTACCGCTCGGAACGGTGGTAACTCGGTCTCATTCGCCGTTTTACATAGTGGTGCCGCATAATCAATTAAGATTTGACGGGCGCTTTCCACACTCAACTTTGTTATTTCCACCGCCCGAGATGACAGCTTAGTGATCGAGCTTCCCTCGATCGGTTGCGAAGTGTCACTTCCAATAACTACTCGTGCAGGGTTTAACCCAATGCATACTTGATGTTGGTACAGCCAAGGTGTTCCCAAGATCAAGTCGTAGCTAGAAATATTAATGATATCAAAATATCTTTCTTCGTTTATACCTTGGTACTGAAATTTAATATTAGTACCCGAATTAATTTTTGAACGCGATCCTTGCACTGCTAACTGGAGTGCAAGTGGCGTTTCAAACTTAGTGCGTTCAACTTTAAGTTGATCAGCAAGAGTTGACGACATAAAATCGCCTAGAGATCCAGAATCCAAAAGCGCTCGTACCGGGTGACCATTTATATTTACCGTTATGACAACTGGACGGGGTATAGCCCGACCAGTGTCTTTTACTTTGGCAGCATTGCGCTGGACGGCTGGTAAACTTCCTCGGGTAATCTGAACACCGTGAACTTGGACTTCGCGAATCTCACTCTCAGACGTTGAGGACCTGCCGGGTCTAATCGAAAAACCGTCGCGCCGGTCTCCAAGTCTGGATTATTAATTGAGTTAGTCGCCTCATCCATTATCTCAGGCAAATTCGGGTCTCGTCCATCCTCAGTTGCAGGATCAACTGGCGCTTCTTGCAGCTGATTTGTTCCCACAGGGTCATTGGCGGGCGCTTGAGTTTCAGCGGTGTCATTCTCCGCCAGAGTTGGATCCCATAATGTATTGCCAGGGTTAGTAAACTCACCAAACCATTCGCGAATAAGTTCATTCTGGTAATAATGAGTTAAATTAAAATCTGGACGTTCCAGATTGTCGCGATCGATGAGTGTAACAAAACCTCGTCGATTATCACGTATCAAAAATTCCTCGGAGTCAAGAGGATTGACCTTTACAGAGTAAGTTACCTCATGGCGTCTATTATAAGGTACATCCATCTCCATAAGGTAGGGTCTACCAGCTTGAAGCTCTCGTAAGATCGCATTTTCACTTACTGGTCCCATTGTCAGGTGTTCTTGATTAATCCACGGGTAGGTAACATCCACATGATCTCTTGACGCACACCTTATTCCATACTCAAGTGATGGGCTAAAGTCATGATCTCGAAGAGATGCCGTTGGCATGTACATAGTGGAACCTCTCAATAGATCATATATTATAAATAGATCGTTATGAGCGCGCTTAATGTTGAAGCGCACATTTCCCGGTCTATAATGAGAATTAACTCGATCATAGAGATTGTCTCCCGGGTAGCGATCGATTGATTCCATGATCTGCTGAGCTCTATTGGCTAATATATCACCCATAGGTCTAGCTGGTAAGGTGGCTCTACCTTGGCGCTTATTTTCCCATTCAATCTCATCTTCTGATGGTTCAATTTCCTCAGCCTCATCATCCTCAGGTGCGTACATAGAAGATGCCGATGGCGACTGACCTCTGACAGAATTGTCAATATCTGCCGGAGTATCTTGAGTCGGTCCTGGGCTATCAGGTGCAGAGGGTTCTGAGTCGGAATCGACATAGGTTACCTCTCTTCGACGTATTACAAAGCCAAAATCCTCCGTTGAACTATTATCATCGTCATCATCATTATCCGGATTATTTCCTGGATTCAACGGAGCTCTTAAACGGTATCTGTGTATCAAATACCAGTGGCATATGTCGAAGAAGGGGTTAGTGAGACTATTTTTAGAAACAGTAAGCGGGTGATTGGGAAAATCATCGTCGCGAATGTGATAGGCCGTTTCCGAGTGTTGTTCAACGGTGAACCTATGTTCGTCACCCACATTAGGACTCCGGGTAGGGTACATTGTAGAAATCCCTGTCCGGAGTACCAATTGGGCGTTATACGCATAGGAGTCTCCCATGTCATGCATATACATCACATTTTTAGGGAATCCAAAATGTGATGCCAACTGGGCCGCATACCATTCACCTATTATAAAATGAGGGTCCAGTAGATATCTAATATTAATCTCAGATCTAATAAGACGAGTCTTATCAAATACATAGTACTGCTGGAATGCCCCTCTAGTTACATAGAATCTATCCGGTGCAGTTTGATGCGATACCATAGGCGTATCTCCTGGATACGGCTGCTGGAACGTTAAAATACATTCCGCCATTCGTGCAAGCGCGTCTCCAAGTCGGCGGCGTATCGGCATATTAGGAATATAGATGTTCCAGGTTTCTCGCAAACGTGAATAGTGCGCTTCGCGGGGTAGTTCGTCCGGAATTATCTCCATCATATTGAGGGAAATATTATCCATGACCTCAACATCGTCCTCAGGCTGGTCTTCCTCATTTATTTCAATGCTGAAGTTAGTAACACCTGGAGGTTTAGATGTGTTGGATGATACATTGGATTTCTTAGGACAATTTCTTGAGATATGTCCTTCACCTTTACAGTAGAAACACTTACCAGCTGCCAGTAGTTCAGATCTTTCTTTGTCACTTAACTGACGTCTTGGCTGGTTAAATGGAGTCTTCTGTCGATCATTATACTTCGGTCTTCCGTGATTGGAATTAGACTTTTGACGTGAGTGATTGCCTTGGGGTGTGGAGTTACGGTTATGGTAACGCTGAGTCTGATCAGGCCTATCTCTATTGGGTGGGCGGGTGTCATGTCTCCGTTTGGAAACATCGCGCGCCTTTCCTTTAGAGTGTCCGTGACTTACGGGCGCTTGTCCATTCGCTGATCCTCTCCCATGATCCTTCACTACTACGCTCTCAGACAATTCAATCACTTCGGCCTGTAGCACAACGTGATCCCAGGACGACACTTCTTCGTTAAGTCCGTCCCGGTACAGGCCCTGTTGTATAGATCGTCGCAGCCCACGCCAAAGTTTTACAACTTTTTCGCGCTCGCTAAAGGTTCCGACCATGCTAAATAATTCTTCGAGCTCATGTACATATTGAGCAACTTTCTTATCGTTCTGATAGCACTTCATTAATTTAGTACGTTGTTGCGAACGATAATTAACTGGGAATACATAGTTGAACAAACCGTCGAAAAATTCGGGTAAGCGAATATTTCTAAAGTTATCAGCTACTTTATTTATCCAGTAGTCGTACGCGATATCAGTCATATAATACGAGAGTACAAACACCTGTCTATCCTCAGGTACGTCACCATCGTGTACATAGGCCGTACCTTCTGTAACAAAGCGGTTATACTTTCGTGAGTCAGCTGTTCCGTCATATTCCTTTGGGGGAATCGGCTTAAGGCTCGACTTCTTCTTTCGGCGATGTGAACGCGATACTGATGATTGACGTGTCGACTTCGATGCACCACGTGCTTTGGAAGGAGCTCGTCCCGGAGGACCATTACCTCCGGAGCTGGAAGACGAACTCGAGTCTGAACTCGAGTCGTCACTCGGGTTCTTGTTCCGAGTAGATAGATGTTGTATATTACTTAGAGTCTTCCCAATAAAACTGTTTGGGGCTACTTGATTAATCGGACGCACTTGGTCGGTCCTGAATCCCTTACTCATACCCATTGGTACTTTCTTATTACGGATGGGTTGGATTGATTGTTCACGCGCTGGCGTGCTCTCAATTGGGGATTGACTGGCTTCATCAGCCTCGGCGGCTTTAGCTACCTCAGCTGCCGCGTTAGCTTTCTTAATGCGTAGAATTTCATTCATTTGTTCAAGGGCGGCGCGCTGAGCTTCAATATCAATCTCGAGCTCGTCAAGATCGAGATTTCCCCAGTCTCGGGGATCGTGGCCTTTGCCTTTGCCAGAAGTGCCTTCTCCGCGTGATGAAGGCCTTTCGGGACTTACCATGATCAGCCGAATTCCTATTTTGGCATTCCATCGATCAATTCGCGCCCTCTCATCTCGAGTAAGGCTCTTCTCGGCTTCAGCCACTGCATCTTCAGCAGCCGTTCGCTCCGCTTCTTTGGCCTGCTTGGCCCGCTTACCGTATTGTACGGTCTTCCACTCGGTATAGTTGGGATTATTATTTACCCAGCTATTCAGGTCGTCACCTGAGGCTTGTATTTCACGATCAGGATTAATTTCCTTATTTATATTTATAGCCTCCGCATCATCAGACGCGGCATTGGCCTCGTGAGTGGGTGACGGACTTTGTCCGGTCAACGCGTCCCTATAGGACCGTTGGGTAACACTAAATGGAGTCTCAGGTTCTGGGAGGCCCCTTGGTTGGGCCTCCGTGTACGGCGTATATTCAGTCGAAGATGGAGACTCACCATTATCAGTAGTAAAGCCAACTTTGGCTTTGGAGCGGAGGGAGTAGGTTCGGGTAGACATGTTATTAGAATAGAAAATAGTTGTTGTCTAGGATGATTACGTCAGGAGATCAAACCGATGGTGGCCAATCGTTAGACAACGGGGGTTTAGAGGTTTAGATAGAACTTGTTAAAAATATGTGACGTCGAGTAACACCTTAGTGACTTTAACTTAGGTTATACGAAACGACACACGGTTTCTTAGTTAGACTTAAGTTTCTTAGGGTAGTAAATTAACAGTTCAAAGGTTACTGAATTCACTGGGGGAACTACTGTACGACATCCTGTCTTTATATACAAAAACTGAGAGCTACGAAGGAGTCATAAAAGTCCATAAGTCATAAAATCCATGTGCTACGAGGTAATACAAAACCAGAGCTACACTAATGGATATTCGGTAGAGAAGTCAAAGTTAATCATAACTAGTTAATACGAATCATAACAAAGGGAACCGATAGAAGGTAAGTCATAACGAATCAAGATACTAATGTACACGGGATAAACGGACCGGGCGAAAGGATGTCATTGGGAAAGAGGACGAGAACTGAAGCGGGAAAGGGGACCGGGCGGAACGGAAGTTGGTGACGGTCACGATCGCTACAGTCTTGTTGCCCTCCTAAGATGCACACGGTGCCAAATAAAAATTATTTTTGACAGTTTTTGTTTCTCCCAACTCTTGATTCGTTCCGACCTACTCGAATTATCGCAAATTAGTCCTTTCGCTTTTTTGCTGCCTCCTTGTGCTCAACCATCTTTTTGTCGTCTTTTCTTCCAGTGCCTCCTAAATCATTCAGAAAACCCAAGGGCATCAGGTATCCCAAGACCAAATCTAAAAAGATCATTCTGCCGTTTCCGCTGCTGCCGCCGCCCTCCCGAGACTCCCTACGCTCGCTAGCATGCACTAGCGCCACTCCTCTGAAGCCCGACAACATGGAGGGATTCATGTCCCTCGGGGCTGCTAGCAACCATACGCTCAACACCATCTGGGAGGACATTGTAGCTCCCAAGGTCCACACTTGCCTGAATGAGATGGGGGTCAAATGGACAGACACCTTCATCACTTGGTGAGTTCGGAGAACCCTCCCGTCCTGCCTCTCTTTTGATAGGGGTGAAACCCAAATCTCTCGCTGATGAAGACACCAACACTGTGGCCTATAGGTGCCTGGATATTCTTAAAGAGTTCGACATCACTGACATTGGGGTCGAAATTGGCAAGTCTATCAGCTGGCAGTAGGACTCACATTGGCCGAGATCGAGGAATATTTGTGACAGACTATATTATTATGCAAAGGTGCAGCAATGTTTGTATCAGTATCTGAATTATGTACATGACATAGCACTTGGTGATGAAGGCCGTTACCCCCTTGACACGGCATGACAAGTCCTCAATGGGAGCGTCAAGCGTAACGGATAATGAATGGATTTTCATCATCGATATTAAAGGTCTTCATGAGCGAGGAGGAAGAGGTGGTAGATGAATGGGAGAAGGTGGGTGAGGGCGGCAAGAGCGTCACTGTAGTCAAGAAGAGGGCCCTGATGAAATGAACATTGTGACTTATATTCCCGTTTTGTCCTACTTGTATTATTAGCTTCTATCATCCCAAACCCCTGCATAATACATTTTACAATCATCCTACTGCCATGTATATTACATACAGTTGCAGGTCCAAAGGTTATATTCAGACGGTTTGAACGCCTATTCAGAAGATTTTCTAGGAAACTATTTGTACTACTTGTCGCGTTTTCGGCACTGCACACCAGACTAGACCCATCAAGATCATCATGACGACGAGGCTGGACAAAAAATCAATATGGAAGAGATCTACAGATATTACGGAACTTACAATGGCTGCAGACTGCCAATTCCATATAACGACGCGATTTCTCCAGTCCAGAGAGGAAGTAACGCGCTGCCTGCCGCACCACACGCGGCAATCCATCCTATGCACCCGGTGACCAGTTCTCGTGGTACAATACGGGCGGTATGATTCATGGCAATGGGGTAAAGCGGTCCGAGCACGATTCCAATCAAACAGACCGCGATGGTTCCGGTGATGAAGGAAGGTACTAGCCACACGACGAGCTGGAGCCTGGACAAGTGGGGGCGCGGATATCTGAGCATAGGCAAACACAAAGTATTGAAGAAACGTACAGAATGGCAAGGATTGTGTAGAGGTAGACTGCGGTTACTTCTCCGACCTGCAATACGAAGGTAATCAATCGATGTCCTGCCACAACGAAGATGAGTTGAATATTAACCTTCATATTCACCCATAGGAGGAGTACACGCCCAAGAGTAAGACCACCAAAGAATCCGGACACTACATAGCCTGAAGATGGCCCTCCCTTCCGAACGAGCAGCATGAATGTTACGATCCAGTCTGATAATAAACACTGTTAAAGAGAGTGGTCACACAGCAAAGAAGTTTCTTACCACTTATGGTCACTTCTACCCCGATGTACAGGATCAAAAAGACAGCAAGTAGATGTACGGCTTTGATTCTGAGGAGTTGCTTCAAGCCAGGAGATGGCAAACCGTCCGGCTTGTCAGGAATTATCTCCCCGGCTTCAATCAAGCATTCTGCAGCGCATGAGAAATACTGGACCGAACGAGATCAGAGAGCATGAGACCTACCGTCCTGGTCTCTGAATCGGAAAATGATCGTGAGAGCGAGGGTGTTGAACAAAGCGAAGACGAGGGATATGACATAGTGGAAAGTCCACTGGGAAGATTGCGCAAACTGAGTTGCCGAGAGCGGAGCAAGCAATGCCCCCAATCCTGCCGACGCGGGGTCAATAGTATCTCAAATAAGCGCCTGTTTAAGCATACCGTATGCAGCGTGTAAAACCCCCATTTTGTACTCGGCCCCATGCTTCACGGTAGCAACAAATCCATTTGCCTGGGCATCCTGTGTTCGGGGGTGACCTCTGTCAGCAGAAGTCAAATAGATCCTTAGAAACACACCTGAACGGCCATCCCGATACCCCCGAGGAAGAAAGAGAAGACAAATAACGGAAATGAGAGGGCGAGAGATTGCATGAAAAATGCAAGAACTTGAAACAAGGAGCTGAACGCTATCATCTATGAATCGGTGAGACTCGTCTGAGTGGATGATACTTTTTAATTCAAGAGATTACCTTTCCTAGCCCAAATTTCGTGTTCAAGGGCATGTTTATAATCGCTCCAAGCACGATTCCCTAGCAATGTGATCCTAGGATGAGTTTAGACATTACTCAGTGGGGAATTCACA
>Ga0247742_10002411_pt1 | contig 12252 bp, 7 predicted proteins | sample UWRJL208509C2_FD_180944 | JGI IMG/M metagenome (GOLD analysis project Ga0247742, IMG submission 180944) | Plant litter microbial communities from Arlington Agricultural Research Station in Wisconsin, United States - UWRJ-L208-509C-2 | ecosystem: Environmental > Terrestrial > Plant litter >... | reverse complement strand
TGACCCCGGTTATTCTTACAACCCCAATCAATCTTTCTACCGCATATCGCTTCGGATTCGAATTTACACTGAACTATAATCCTTTCAAATGGTGGAAACTGAATTCAAATTTTAATTTCTTCAGGAATGAGACCCAGGGAGAGTACACATACATAGATTACCAGAACCAATCAGTAACCCAGGATTTTAATAATACGGCCTACTCATGGTTCACGCGTCTGACATCTAAAGTTTCATTGCCATACAAAATTGACTGGCAGACCAATCTGACATATAATGGTCCGCAAAATAACGCACAGGGTAAAAACTTCGGGAATTTCAGTGCCAATCTGGGTTTCAGTAAAGACGTATTAAAAGACAAAGGAACTATAGCCCTAAACGTCCAGGATGTTTTCAATTCCAGAAAAAGGATCTCCGAAACCAATCTCCCAAAATTAAATACCTATAGCGAACAGCAATGGAGAGTGAGACAAATAAACCTCTCATTCACATACCGATTCAATAAAAAGAAAGGCGAGAAAGAAAAACAACCAAAGAACCCTGGTGCCGGCGACGATAACGGAGATTATCAAGGACAATAAAGTTTTCATAAATGATGATAAAAGGCTACCCAAACAGGTAGCCTTTTCAATTAAAAGCAATCACCACAAGAAAACTGCTTCTTAACGATAACAATCCTGTTTTTTAACACCTTATATAAATTAAAATCGTAATTTAGTCATCACCATACAACAGGAAATAAACAATCCTTCTTCTTTTCCATAACGGAACCTTTCCATCTGCACACTCCGGATGCACACTCCAGATGAACACTCCAGATGAACACTCCTACCAAGTATTAATTACCCACATCCATACCGCTACTATACCGCTACTATACCGGTACCATACCGCCCTAAAGCCGTAGAAAAGCCATATATATCCCATATATACCCAATATACGTCTAATATGTACCCAATGTATTCCCCAAAGCTGAGCACTGCCAACTGCACACTGCCAACTGCACACTTTCCCAAAATTCTCCTTGCTTTCACAGCATTTCTAAATACCTTTGCCAATCATTAAAAAAACCATCAAGCATGACCGAGAATAGCAAAAAAGCCATCAAAGCAACCTATATGAGTATCTTTGGCAATATAGCTCTGGCATTAACCAAAGGTGTCGCAGGCTATTTCGGAAATTCATACGCACTGATAGCAGATGCAATTGAATCAACCACAGATGTTTTTTCCTCCCTGTTAGTATTATTCGGTATTAAATATTCAAGTAAACCCGCAGATGAAAACCACCCTTACGGGCATGGCAGGGCCGAAGCACTCGTCACCTTCGCTGTAGTAGGCTTTCTGCTGATATCTGCAACCATTATAGCCTACGAAAGTATCCATAACATAATGACGCCACACAAAACACCCGAGAAATGGACATTATATATACTCGGGGTCATAGTACTGATAAAAGAAATCTTCTACAGGATTGTTTCCAGAAAAAGCGATGAGACAAACAGTTCCTCCCTAAAAGCAGATGCCTGGCATCATCGTAGTGACGCAATCACATCTTTAATGGCATTTATAGGAATCTCAATCGCAATATATATGGGGCCTGGCTATGAAACCGCAGATGATTGGGCTGCTCTACTTGCTTCAGGTTTTATTATGTACAATGCATATCTTATTTTTAGGCCTGCTTTGGGAGAAATACTTGATGAGCACTTATATGATGATCTGATTATTCAGATTAGGACAATCGCCATGACTGTAAGTGGTGTTATTGATACAGAAAAATGTTATGTACGTAAAACAGGAATGACCTATCTGGTAGACCTGCATCTGATTGTAGATGGCGCTATCTCTGTTACTCAGGGACATGAAATCGCTCATAGGCTTAAAGATACCGTCCAGAAAGAATTGCCGGCTATTGCAGACGTACTTATTCACGTAGAGCCAGCTTAGTAATAGAATAGATAAATTTCTTCAAAACGAATTATAAAGTAACCCTGTCCCGAGGTTTCAGAAACGTATCCATATTCCTTAAAAAAGGGTATAAAAAAATCCCGGCTTAAGACCGGGATTTTTTATTGTGAATGGAGTATTTAAAAAAACTACCAAATTTTAACTCTCTTGTCTGGAGCAAGGTACATCCCATCTCCAGGTTTAATCCCAAATGCTTCATAGAAAGCATCAACATTCTGCAACGGCACATATCCACGGTACATCGCAGGTGAATGCGGATCCGTTTTTACCTGGTTCTTCAGAGCTTCATCTCTCATTTTAGCTCTCCAGATAGTTCCCCATGAAATGAAGAAACGTTGATTAGGAGTATAACCATCGATTAATCCAGGATTTCCATTTTGTTTTAGGTACAATTGCAAACCGTCATAAGCAGCATTTACTCCGCCTAAATCACCAATGTTTTCTCCTAACGTAAATTTCCCGTCTACAAAAGTACCAGGTAATGGCTGTAGCGCACTATACTGGTCTGCAAGAGCACCGGTAAGAGCTGTAAATTGCTTAAGGTCTTCTTCAGTCCACCAGTCTGAAAGGTTTCCGTCAGCATTATATCGTGCGCCTGAGTCATCAAAACCATGAGAAATTTCATGCCCAATAACGGCACCAATCCCACCATAATTAACAGCTTCGTCAGCTTGATAATTGTAAAAAGGAGGTTGAAGTATAGCAGCAGGAAATACAATTTCATTAAAGGATGGGTTGTAATATGCATTAACTGTCTGTGGTGACATGCCCCATTTTTCTTTGTCTACTGGTTTGCCAAGTTCTTCTATGTTCTCTTTGAATGCCCATTTTGAAACACTTTTCATATTGTCAAAATAGCTGCCGCCTTCTGCTGGACTTTTTACAGTCAGTGCTGAATAATCTTTCCACTTATCGGGATAACCAATCTTAATCCTGGATTTATGCAGTTTCTCAACAGCACTGATCTTCGTTTCTTTAGACATCCAGCTTAAGTTATTAATGCGGTTTTCAAACGCAAGGATAACATTTTTAATCATTTTCTCAGCTTTAGCCTTAGCTTCAACAGGAAATTTCTTTTCTACATATAATTTACCAAGTGCTTCTCCTACCGTACCATTAACAACCTGTAAAGCTTTTTCATCACGGGGTCTCTGTTTAAGTGCACCTGTAAGGGTTTTACCGTAAAATTCCCAGTTAGCAGTTTCAATCTCTGTAGACAACTGGCCGGAAGCTCTGTTTAATAATACCCAGCGCATATAGGCTTTCAATGCAGGCAGATTATTTTCTTTAAAAACACCATTCAATGCCGCAAGATACTTAGGCTGGGAAACAATAACAGAATCAATTTTCGGAAGTCCAATCCCTGTTAAATAGGCATTCCAGTTTACCGCAGGCATAGTTTTCTGTAAATCGGCTACAGACATTGGGTTGTAGGATTTTCGACTGTCACGTCGCTCTACACGGTCAAACCTTGGTTTGGCCATCTCAGTTTCCAATGCCAATATTTTGTCTGCGTCTGCTTTCGCCTGTGCAGGTTTTTCTCCTATATACTGTAGCATCCGTGCTACATGCAGTACATATTTATCTCTTTTTTCTTTAGAATCTTTGTCTTCAGATACATAATAATCTCTGTCCGGTAAACCCAGGGCACCCGGATCAACACCAACAATATTTCGGTTACTGTTCTTTTCATCAGAACCAACACCTGCTCCAAAGAATCCAATTCCTCCATACGGTTCCATTTCCGTCATCAAAGCCTGTAGGTCTTTAATGCTCTTAACAGCATCTACTTTTGCAAGATAAGGTTTCAAAGGGGAAATTCCCTGTTTGTTCCTTGCAACAGTATCCATTACAGATTTATAAATACTCACAGCTTTACCTTGATCACTGTCGGATTTATATTTTGGATTAGCCGCGGCTTCTTTCAAAATGGCAAGCGCATCTTTGTCAGTATTTTGACGCAACTCATTAAAACTGCCCCAGGTAGTTTTATCCCCGGGAATTTCTGTTTTGTCAAGCCAGCTCCCATTTACGAATCTAAAGAAATCATTGGATGGCTTTACTTTTAAATCCATATAGGAGACATTTACGCCTGGTTCTTTATTCGAAGTAGTTTGGGCTTCACTACTCGTAATCACCAGTATTGCAGGAATCGTAAAAAGTAGACCTTTATTAAAGCTTATTTTCATTATTTAAAAAATTTAGTTAGCATTCACAAAAATATTCATTATAGTTTTAAATAATGTTAAATTTTGTATAGAATTACAATAGGTTAAATTCCTTTAAAAGAAGAGGCGTTTTTGTATTTTTGCAGTAAAATTATACCAATGTTACAGTTCTTTAAAAAATATAGGATTTTCGTACTGACAATGGCTGTATTTGCAATTGTTTTTTTATCCATTTCGTTTAATCTCCTAACGCCTAAAAAAACATTGCCTATCATGAATCCGTCAGATGTAAATCCGGAAATGGTAGATTCAACAGTGCAATATGTTAGTAAATACCATAAAATAGCCGACTTCTCTTTTACAAATCAAAATGGCAAAACAATTACACAAAAGGATTATGAAGGCAAAATTTATGTAGCCGACTTCTTCTTTACAACCTGTACAACCATCTGCCCGATTATGACAGATAATATGGTTGAAGTACAAAAGGCAATAATCAATAATCCAAAAGTAATGATACTCTCACACTCTGTCCTGCCAGACCAGGATAGTGTACCTGTCCTCAAGAAATATGCGTTGGAAAAAGGTGTTATAGATAGTAAATGGAATCTTGTAACAGGAAATAAAAAAGATATCTATGGTATAGCCAGAAAATCATACCTCGCAGTCAAAACAGCTAATGCCTCAGAAATGTACGATATGGTACACACCGAGAATTTCGTACTCGTTGATACTAAAAGACGGATAAGGGGATTTTATGACGGAACAAAAAAAGAAGATATTACCCGCCTCATAAAGGACATTAATTTTTTATCAGCCGAAGAATAACAAACCTCCTGGGATTAGACAAATAACACATTCGTTTTTAGCCCCTGAATCATATAAATTTAGTATTTTTACGCTTTATTCAATCTAAATAAGATTTGCTGACAACCATAGCCCAACTTGAGATAGGCGAAAAAGCCATTATAAAAGATTTTGATATCGATTTCATTCCTTTGAAGTTAATTGAAATGGGATGTCTGCCTGGCAATATGGTTGAATTACTTCAGGTTGCGCCATTTGGCGACCCTCTTTTTCTGAATATCAATGATAGCCATCTGGCCATAAGACTCGAAACAGCATCAGTCATACAGGTCGAAATTATCAAAGAATAAATTTGCAATGCAAGACCAAATTATTAAAGTAGCCTTAATAGGTAACCCCAATACAGGTAAAACATCAGTATTTAACCAACTTACAGGTTTAAACCAGCAAGTAGGGAATTATCCTGGAATTACGGTCGAGAAAAAACAGGGGAGTTGTAGCCTTCCTTCTGGATTCAAAGGAAATATACTGGATCTTCCGGGAACCTATAGTCTCAATGCAAGTTCTCTTGATGAGAATGTGGTTATTGAATTACTGCTTAATAAAACAGACAAATACTACCCGGATGTGGCAATTGTCGTTACCGATGTAGAAAACTTAAAACGAAATCTGCTTCTTTTTACCCAGATTAAAGATCTCGAGATCCCGACTATTCTTGTAATCAATATGGCCGACAGAATGGACCTAAAAGGGATTACTCTCGATATACCTTATCTCGAGGAACACCTGAAAACTAAAATCGCATTAGTCAGTTCCAGAAAGAAAACCGGTATTGATGATCTGAAAAAATTAATCGTCGATTTTAAGTCGCTTTCAACAGAGCCTTGCCTAAATGCATCAAGCATAGATATTGTATATTTCGATAGTCTGAGAAAAGCATTCCCACAGCAATCACTCTATAAATTATGGCTGATTATTACCCAGGATGTTAATTTCTCCAGACTCCATAAGAATTTTGTCGACACCCGCAATTTTGCAAAACCAATATCAGAATTAAAACGCCTTCAGCAAAAAGAAACTATAAAGCGTTACCAGTTTATTAATACCGTTCTCCAGCAGGGGCGTATCGTCGACCATGCTGCTGCAAAAGATTTCCGCAGCAGGCTCGATCGTGTCCTAACCCATAAGTTCTGGGGTTATGTGATTTTCACAGCTATATTACTGCTGATTTTCCAATCTATATTCGATTGGTCAAGTTATCCAATGGATTTTATTGACCGTACCTTTGCTTCATTACAATCTGTAGCGGCAGAGCACCTGCCTGTAGGGGTTTTTACTGATCTGATATCCCAGGGAATTATTCCGGGAATTGGTGGTATTGTGATCTTTATTCCGCAAATCGCTTTCCTGTTCCTGTTTATTTCTATTCTGGAAGAGAGTGGTTATATGAGCCGGGTAGTTTTTCTGATGGATAAAATTATGAGAAGGTTCGGCCTCAGCGGTAAAAGTGTAGTACCTTTAATATCAGGTACTGCCTGCGCAATCCCGGCAATTATGGCAACCAGGAATATCGAAAACTGGAAAGAGAGATTAATAACAATCCTCGTAACTCCATTTACAACTTGTTCCGCAAGGTTACCGGTATATTCAATCATTATCTCACTGATCATACCTAAGTCCAGGGTTTTCGGAATATTCAATACTCAGGGGTTGACATTAATGTTATTATACCTGCTGGGATTTGGAACGGCAATTTTATCAGCTTATATCCTAAATAAAGTATTGAAGATCAAAGGAAAAACTTTCTTTGTAGTCGAAATGCCTAATTACAAACTTCCTCTTTTTAAAAATGTAGCCTTAAATGTTATCGAAAAAACCAAAGCTTTCGTTTTTGGAGCAGGTAAGATCATATTGGCGATCTCCATTATTTTATGGTTTCTGGCTTCTTATGGTCCTGGAGACAGACTCGAAAAAGCAAAGGAAACCGTCATAGCAAAGGAATCCGGAAATACTATCACTACAGCCGAACTGGAAAACAAGGTTGCCGCCTATAAATTGGAAAATTCATTTATAGGTATTATGGGCAAAAGTATAGAGCCGGTTATAAAGCCTTTGGGATATGACTGGAAGATTGGAATTGCAATTATAAGTTCATTCGCAGCAAGAGAGGTCTTTGTCGGAACACTTGCTACTATATACAGTGTTGGCGGTAGCGGTGATGATGAAGCGACCATTAAAGATAAAATGCAATCCGAAACAAACGATGAGACAGGAGAGAAAATATTCAACTTTGCTTCCGGAATATCACTACTGTTGTTTTATGCTTTCGCAATGCAATGTGCCAGCACGCTGGCAGTAACCAAAAAAGAAACGAATACCTGGAAATGGCCCGCAGCACAGCTGGTTTTTATGAGTGCTTTTGCTTATATAGTCGCCCTCATAGCATTTCAGGTTTTAAAATAAATAGTCATGACACAGGAAATATTAGCTTTTATCGCACTCGGTGTTGCTGTTGCCTTTCTGGGCAGGAAGTTTTTGTTCAAAAAGAAAAAGTCAGGCAAAAGCTGTGGCACTGATGACTGTGGCTGCCACTAGATTAATTTTACAAAGAGATTTCCCGCTATCTTATTAGAAATAGTCAGCTCCTTCTCATTCACTTTTATGATCAGGGAGGCATCAAAACTTTCTTTGGAGATTATACTGATCTCTGATCCTAAAGAAATCTCCTGCTTATCAAGATACTTAAGGAACTCCGAAGAGCTGTCCTTAACACCTACACAAATTCCAGTCTGGTCTTCCAAAAGTTCAGACAGCAATTGTTTCTCAATTTTAATGATTCTTCCATTACTGTCAGGTATCGGGTCACCATGAGGATCTTCTGTCGGGTTACCCAAAAAATCATCAAGTTTGTTAATTAGTTTCTCAGACTTAATATGCTCCAGTTGTTCGGCAATATCATGGACTTCATCCCATGAAAAGTCAAGCTTGTCAACTAAAAACACTTCCCATAGGCGATGCTTCCTGACTATCATTTTAGCAGAGAGTTTCCCTTTTTCTGTCAGTGAAACGCCTTGGTATTTCTTATAATTTAATAAGTCTTTATCGGATAGCTTACGCAGCATGTCAGTTACCGAAGATGCCTTGGTCTCCATTTTTTCTGCAATAGCATTAGTGCTCACCTCAGAATCCAGTAGATTGGTAAGGTGATAAATGGTCTTGAGATAATTTTCTTCTGAAAAAGTCATTCGATTTGGAATTAATTTTTAACGATAAATAACGGAATTCTAATCATATGCCGCACCTTGTCGACAGTCGTTCCTAAAATCAGGTCCTTAAAGCCGGTATGTCCATGTGTTCCCATAACCAGTATATCAAATTTTCCTTCATTAACGATCTTTCCGAGAACTTTAGCAGGCTTACCAAAACCTAATTTAAGGTCTACATTAAATCCTTTCTGGAAAAGTATTTCTTTATATTCCTGCAATAGTTTCTCATCAATTGTAGTTTCATGATCTTCTATATTTTCACCATACATCATAGCTCCTACCGTTTCAACTACATGGATAAGAGTGTATTTGGCATCACTTCCGCCCAACTCAAAAGCATTGTTAATAGCAGCCTCATCGGCATTTGAAAAATCTACAGATATCGCAATGTTTTTCTTACTGTACGTAGCTGTCTTCGAGAATTTTAACGTAAGGTTATGCGGCGAATGATTCTCAATGTGATTTCTCGATTTTACAATAAAAGGCTTAAACACTATATAAAGAAGCAAAATTAAGAATCCAATAGCTAATGGAACTACTGTAAGCCATAAAATTATCGGATTTTCGGAAGCTTCAAGCCAACCTTTTATTTCGTCATAAACCAACTTGGCGTTCAAAGAGACTATTATAGAAGCAATGATCCAGGACGCAATCTGTGTAAGCCTTCCGATATGGAATCCTTTCATCTTTGATTTGTCACTCACAAAATGGATCAACGGAATAATAGCAAATCCAAGCTGTAAACTCAATACAACCTGACTAAATATAAGCAGCTTGCCCGTTACCCCATCCCCAAAAATATAAATGACGATTACTGCCGGTACTATCGCAATCAATCGTGTTATAATTCTTCGAACCCACGGTTGTATCCGTAAATTAAGATAACCTTCCATTATGATCTGCCCTGCCAGTGTACCTGTTATCGTCGAACTTTGTCCCGCAGCTATCAGCGCTACTGCAAATAATATGGGAGCCCACTTGGTTCCTAAAAGGGGCTGCAGGAATTGATGCGCATCCTGTATTTCCGCTATCTGGAACATACCACTCCTGTAAAATGTGGCGGCTGCCAGAATTAATATAGCAGCATTTACAAAAAAGGCAAGATTCAGCGCAATCGTCGAATCAATAAGATTGTATTTTAATGCCTGCTTGATTCCTGCTTTACTTCTGTCAAACTTTCTGGTCTGCACCAAAGAGGAATGCAGATAAAGATTATGGGGCATGACCGTAGCTCCAATAATCCCAATGGCTATATATAATGCGGTTTCGTTAGGTATAGATGGAATCAGGCCCAAAATAACCTTATTAAGCTCGGGTTTGGCAAAAATCATCTCAAATACAAACGAGAAACCTATAATGGCTACCAATGCAATGATAAAAGCTTCCATCTTTCGGATCCCTTTATTGATAAGGAATAATAATAAGAATGTATCAAGAACCGTAATCATTACACCCTCAATCAATGGGATGTCAAAAAGTAAATTAATCCCGATAGCCATACCCAAAACTTCAGCAAGATCGCACGCAGCAATCGCTATTTCAGCAAGGAAATAAAGGATATAATTAATAAATGGTGAATAGGTTTCCCGCGATGCCTGCGCAAGATCGCGTTGGGTAACAATCCCAAGTCTCGCACTAAGGCTTTGTAATAACAAAGCCATAATATTACTCATCAATAATACCCATAATAAGGAATATCCAAATTGGCTTCCTCCTGCAAGATCGGTCGCCCAGTTTCCGGGATCCATATAACCTACACTTATTAGATATGCCGGACCAAAAAACGCCAATATTTTCTTGAAGACAGAAGTTTTATTTTGTGTTGAGACGGATTCGTTTACCTCTCCTAATGATTTCCCCATACAGATATGATTATATACAAATGTAAACAAAAAATAGATTATATGAATTTATTTTTTAGACTAGACTAAAAAGATTTGTAGACAATAAGTATTAATAGAATTTATTTTTTAGCTTTGCCTAAAAATAATTTACAAGATGTACAAATATTCGCTGTTACTATTTCTATTTATAATACAATCAGTATACTCCCAACAAAAAGGTACAATATCAGGTGCTATCACAGCACAGGATAAAGCCATTGAAAAAGTCAATATCAGTTTGGCAGGAACAGCTTTTAGAACAGAATCAGATAGCTTGGGAGTCTTTATATTTGAAAATATTCCGGTTGGAAATTATAAAATACAGGCTTCGGCCATAGGTTTTGAAACAGCAAGGGAAAGTATAAGTGTAATAGAAAACCAAACAACCCTGATAAGTTTTAATTTAAAAAGTGAGGATAATGTCCTGTCTGAAGTAGTAGTTTCAGGAACGCTAAAGGCGGTTAGGAGAATCGAAAGCCCTGTTGCGGTAGAAGTATATTCTCCTGTTTTTTTTAAGAAAAATCCAACAGCCAATATCTTTGATGCACTTCAGAATGTAAATGGCGTTCGCCCACAGCTCAATTGTGGGGTATGCAATACAGGTGATATCCATATAAACGGACTCGAAGGGCCATATACGGCGGTTATGATTGACGGCATGCCTATAGTCAGCAGTCTTTCCACAGTCTACGGATTATCCGGGATCCCAAATGCTCTCGTAGAAAGAATCGAAATTGTCAAAGGGCCTGCTTCTTCTTTGTATGGGAGTGAGGCTGTTGGCGGACTGATCAATATCATAACAAAAAATCCTGTAAATGCCCCCGTTTTCTCTGCCGATGTTTTTACAACCAGCTGGCTTGAAACGAATACCGATATCGGAATGAAATTGAATGTGGGCAAAAAAGCAACGGCTCTGGTTGGCATAAATTATTTCACATACAACCAGGTCATAGATAATGACAACGATAATTTTACAGATCTCACACTACAGGACCGGATTTCTGTTTTCCAAAAATGGAACTTCACCAGAAAAAACAACAGGTTGTTAAGCATTGCAGGAAGATATATGTATGAAGATCGTTGGGGCGGGGATGTCAGATGGCAAAAGAAATACCGCGGCGGGAATGAAATTTACGGTGAAAGTATTTATACAAAACGGGGTGAGGTTTTTGGAACATACGAGTTGCCGGTTAAGGAAAAATTGATGTTGTCTTTTTCAGGTACGCTGCATTATCAGGACAGCAGATACGGCATAACCTCGTTTATTGCAAATCAGAAAATTGGTTTCCTTCAGCTCACCTGGGATAAAAAAATAGGAAACAATGATCTGTTGGCAGGAATAGCTTCAAGATATACGTATTACGATGATAATACAACGGCTACTGTTTCTTTCGGAAAAAATAATCCTGAAAATACCTGGCTGCCGGGTGTATTCCTACAGGATGAAATAACCTTTACAGACAAACACAAACTCCTGTTAGGTTTTCGATATGATTACAATTCAGCACACGGTAATATCTTCACGCCCCGATTGGCTTATAAATGGAAGATCAACGACAATAATATCCTAAGATTCAACACCGGAACAGGTTTTAGGGTAGTCAACCTTTTCACCGAAGACCATGCTGCGCTCACCGGATCCAGAGAAGTAGTGATTACAGGAAAGTTAGAACCGGAGAAATCAATTAATGCCAACCTGAATTACATAAAAAAAATATACAATGAGAATGGAACATGGATTAATCTTGAAACATCTCTTTTTTATACCCGGTTCAGCAACCGGATAATCGGGAACTATGAAATTGATCCCAATAAAATTATCTATGATAATTTAAAAGGACATGCAATAAGCAAAGGGATCACTGCCAATCTGGATATGAGCTTTCCAAATGGGCTCAAAATTATAACAGGAGCCACACTGATGGATGTATTTACTGTTGAAAATAATATAAAGTCACGCCAGCTACTCACCGAAAAATTCACAGCTACATGGTCAGTGTCATATAAAATAAGGAAACTGGGTCTGGGTATAGATTACACCGGAAATATGTATAGCCCTATGAAGTTACCCCTCCTCAGTGATCTTGATCCCCGAAGCCCGGATTCTCCATGGTACAGCCTGCAGAATATACAATTTACATACACAGGCTGGAAAAA
>Ga0247742_10002410_pt1 | contig 12253 bp, 12 predicted proteins | sample UWRJL208509C2_FD_180944 | JGI IMG/M metagenome (GOLD analysis project Ga0247742, IMG submission 180944) | Plant litter microbial communities from Arlington Agricultural Research Station in Wisconsin, United States - UWRJ-L208-509C-2 | ecosystem: Environmental > Terrestrial > Plant litter >... | reverse complement strand
GCCTTACTTTGGATAGCGAAATCGCAAGCGGTGGTAACAACCTGTCGGTCGGTCAACGTCAAATAATTGCATTGGCCAGAGCTATGGTGCGAAATAGCAAGCTCTTGATCCTGGATGAAGGTAAGCCGGCACAACAGACCTTGAAACTGTTTATTGATATGTACTATCTCATCGCTAGCCACTTCTGCCATTGACCATAAAACGGACACCATTATTCAAAGTACCCTGCGAAACGAACTAGCTTCAGATGTGACAATCCTCACTGTGGCACATCGTTTGCAGACCATCATGGACGCTGATAAGATCGTACGACATCTTCCATTGATCCGGTCCCCGGGATTAACTTTGCTAACATACTTGTTTTAGATGGTCTTGGATAGTGGACGTGTGGTAAGTCCATTGAGCACTGCTAGTCGCACAAGCTGATTACTGTTTTAGGCCGAATATGATTCACCTCAGGTGCTGCTTCAGAAAAAGGGCGGCCATTTCAAAGCACTCGTTGATGGTAGCGGAGATAGGAAAGCACTGTACGCCATGGCAGAACAGAAAGCCAGCGGATCAGTGAAGGTTTAAAAAAGCCCCATACATGTGGCTACCAACATGTGTCCGAACTAGTTATCTATTTAGTACAGTAATTTATCACATCCTTCTAGAATGACGGGTGACATCTCTCCTAGAGACAACCAGCGAAGTGATCAGCCAATCCAGCTTCGGTTCTTGCCCTCAGCTTTAGTATGTCTTCCAGGCCACCACGTCTGCAGTCAGAGTTTATACCCGATCGTAGGTCGTCGTCGTTCGCCAGCTGGTCTTTGAGGCAAGACAGCAGCGTAAGCACATCCGCCGAGTTATGTCCCAGGATTCTCTTCCATCCAGCAGCAGAAATCCAGCGGCGTTCCCAAGCAGAGCAACATTTCAAATGGTCTTCGTCGGAACAACCCACGCCCTGACGAAGTTCAGCAGGCCTGAGTCTGATCCGCTCCCATAAACTGACGAGCGACCAATATCCACCCATCAAGCGCATCACCTGCCCGTTGTTGAGCTTGGGATCTGTGCGAAGCTGTGTTGCCCCCGTCTCCGTGAAAGTTGTCTGCCGATCGTGCATATCTTGCACATGAACGTAATATGCTACGCCTTTGAGGTCCTTCAACACCTTTTCGTGACGATCTGCAACCTGAATAGCCGGCACCGACGGGGTGCTCTTGTGTATGAGTCGTTCGCACCATTTGCTGACAATGTGCCGCAGCGCAGTGTCGTATTTGTTGAAGATCGCAACGTCAACGAATCTGGAGAGCGTTGCAGAAGAACACGAGTCCATGAGAGCCGTGTTTTGGGAAGCGTTTCGGATGGCGATAGCGACCCAGTCTGAGAGTTTGGGGGTATCATATTTCACAGTCATGGCTGCGATATGGAAGAGGCGTTCAAGCTGTTCGTCAGACTCTGTTGGCTGTGACAGTTCGTCAGCTCTATAAGATAGTGATGTGGTCTCAGTTTTCGTTCAATAAGAGCTAGATCAGTGACAACATACGAAGCGTACAGCGCCCATAAGAAGGCACGGAACTCATCAACACTTGGTGTTACTAGCGGCAGTGGCTGGAACTCGGTAGTGGGTCCCTTAGCAGCCTCCTGGTCTTCCAGACAGCTCTGCATAACTTCTGAGCAAGTAAGAAGGTCCCTATGAATCTACACATAATTTGTTTAGAGGTTGAACGAAACAAGATCGATGGTTACTTACCTTGAACAGGGTATTCTTGACACGCACCACACAGCCTGCACCAGGATCGTCCTTATAGTAGATAGGATCGCGTTCAGCTACATCCTTCGACTCTGTCAGCACAGTAGGGTACGAAAACGGGAGATTCGGCTCCGTTCGTCTCTTAGAAGGGGTATCGTTCACGTCCTCATCGTCGGATTCTACCCTCTGTCGCTTTCTCGGGCGTTTCTCTTCCTGACGATCCCGTTTCTCCTGGATTGTGTTGTCGTCGACAATGATGAAACGCCGAGGCGAGGAAGTAGTAGGCATTGGGCGACGATCAACGCAAGAGGGGAGTGGCACAGGTAGGTGCGTCGTTAAAAGGAAGACAGTTATGATCTTGACGCAATTTGAAGAAAGGTCGCTTTGGTTGTGGTTTATAGTGCTCCCACCTTAAACGTATGGGAGAAGTCAAAGCGCACGTAAGTCACGTCGTTCAGCGCATTGTCTTGAACCTGGGTCGTTATGGAGCCGCATATGACTGCAATGAATGAAAGTACAATGCAGGCGCAGTGTTCACAAGGATAACACAGCCACAAATAGACAAAAGGACGTGATCATTATTGACACCCTGAATTCGAAACAAAGAAATGTCTATGCAGCAATTCGTGGCTAGCAAGATAATAGCGATAAGATGCGTACGTTGTAATAGGTAGAGAGGACGGATATAAATCTAAGAATGATGGTGAGTTTGGGTATGTCTAGGGATGTGCGTTAGGTTCCAATTTGTTACAGAAGTCCGAGGGGCAAAATGCGGGGTGTAATACATAGAGATGTGAACGGTAGCAGATACTATGAAAGGATAGATACGAGAGCAGTTAGCAGAGAAAGTTGCCAAACAGATGGAGAAAGTCGCCATGCAGACCTAGGTTAGGCTTGTAAGTTCTATATACTTCATCACAAGATGACACAAAACTCACGACGCTGAACGTGGTCTGCTTGTAATCTTCACATCAATGACCGCAACCAGGCCATCTACAGCGTTGATACCAGGTGCGCTGACCGTCCAATTATGATTGATTGCATAGCTTGTGTTTGGCAGCAGATTTGAGATATACTTGATGTTGCTCTCGTATGTGTAGTCTGCCCAAGATGTTGTGCCAACAAAGGTCGTCGTATTTGTCACGTCAGGGGTCGATATAGGGCTATGAGTAATGTTGCCCACTAGCCAATCCCTGAAAACAATTAGCATGCCGTCGCTGATAGAAAGGTTGATAACAGGAAGCAGAACCAAGAAAAGATGAAGCCAGGTTAGAGGGTTCGCCTCGGTTGAGGCCAATAAGACGTCCATCAAATTTGATAGAAATATTCACCTCGCGAGATTATAGCCGTTTGGGATGATGTCGTGTTGCACTGAAAGGAATAGGTCAGAACTGAGATAGAATGATGGGACGTGCAAACCAACAATTCAGAGGCAGCTCATATGACACGGCCATGAAGATTGCACCACTAAGGCAAGACTTCAGTAGGGAAACCACGGCGAATAGAAGCCTGCACACCTGTTCGCATCAGGACCATTTTGCACCCAGTATCTGAAATGGTTTCCACCTTGGATGGTCTCCTTACAAGCCCCAAGTTGTGCATCGCCATAATTCCACCTTATGACTGAGGTTTCATTCTCTGCTCACAATGGTATTAGTTGAGGAGTTAGGCAAGAAAGGTATACAACACACTTTCGCCATTCCCATCCCCGAGATTGGCCGCTTGATCAGACCCCGAATGTTGTCCCAGACATTCACCAGAGAATCCAAAGGACCTAGATGGGCCAGGCAGTGGCATAAGACGGACAGTCAGCACGTGGAAGGCGCAATGAAAGTGCACTTGAACTCACAGGAAGTAATTCCGCAGACCCCCGTTCGTCTCCTGATCAATAAGAACGTCGTCGTCTGAATGTCCGGTGATGATAGTGTTGATAGGTTCGCCTTGACCCATCGGATATGTCACAGGGATGATCTATAGACCAAGCTCGAAATCATCACTCGGAGACGCGTGAATTAAACACGGCCTACCGTCAGCATTTGGCCCCCCTTGTCCGAAGGAACATAGTACCCGTCCGGGGGTACATTTCTCGACGAGGAGCCTCGCCGCCATAGTTGTTCCCATGCCTTCCACCTCGGGAACATTCTCGTATCATGTGCAATAGTGAGTGTCGGTGTCGAAAACAGCAAGAGAATAGCGAGAGGTAGTGAAGAGAATAACATGTCGTTTCGTGATAATCCTGTTATTAGAAAGATTTTAAAGAGAGATAGGCCAGCCAGGATCCACAGTGGTGGTAGTTTAAATATGAGGTGTTCATAAAATTAAACGCAACACCCTCAATTCAGGCATTGATCAATAAAAGGATTTATTACGTAAACAATACTGGAGAAAAAAAGACTAGCCAAGCGCAACCGCAGTCGTTGTTACTAGTATAAGTTTTTTGCACTCATTGTTACAGTACAAAAACGCAATACAACGGTGAATAGTGTGGAGAAATGGAGACTCAATCAGAGATTTCCAAGTCCCCGTACGGCTTCGCTTTGAAGTATGAGTCGTCAAAGTGGTGTACACGGACAAAGCCATCCTCGCCTCCAGATGCATAGCATGTGCCTTTTGGATGTACCGCAATTCTGTAAGAATTTTAGCAAAACAAAACGGTCATAAAAGCGCGCAAACACACGTGTTGATTGGCCCAAAGTGGCCCTTCACTCGGCCAACCTCTTCCTCGAAGATCTTATGCCAGAAGCGAGTTTCAAATTTACCTTGCCGAAGTGAGGTGGTCGTTACGCTCATTGCTTCTTGGCCTCCGCCAAGTAGAACCTTGCACAGCAAACCTTCAGCCAAGTGCAATCGTCCTCAGAGCGATACAATGCTTACATAGGGACGTGTTGGTGCTAACGCAGCGCTGTTCAATGGGGTTTCTGTGATATAGGTCTTGATTGGCTTGAGCTCCGCGGTATCGAATATCTAGCATTGTTCGATTAGCTAAGTGGCTTGCCAAGGCTAAATAACGACGCACCCGTGCAGATTTGTCCTTACTGCTAGTAATACAGTATGTCCGGTCCTTACTCATTTGTAGGTCCGTGACAACATCGTTGTGCGCCCTCTCCTTGTTGTCGATCTCTTCCCCAGTTTCGACATCAAAGAGCGAAACCTTGCCTGATTCGTGGCCAGTAATGATGATATTGCGCTTGTTCGTGAAGGCGCAAACCGTCGCTTTGGATCCTATGGGATTGAACATGTATAGAGGCTCTTTTGATTCTAGAAAGGGTAGGGAATCATTAGCTGCGTAAGCCTCGATCGAAAGTACAATACTGGGACTCACGTTTAGTTGGCTCCTCAGCATTGATCTCAAAGACTCGAATTGCACACTGGTGACCCATCCGCTGCTCCGTTATACACACAACCTGAGTACCCTCCTCATTGAATGCAACTCGTTTCACGGCCGTTGGGAACTCCCAAGTGAATAGACACTTTCCAGTAGCTACTTGCCACAGCCGTAGAGTGTTATCAGCAGCTCCTGAGACAAGGAATTTTGTTTGGTCTGCGAAAAAAAGACGAAATCGTCAGCTACAGAGCTCTAGAATGCGAGGCATCATAGAAAAATGAGTCACTGACAGTCAACATCCACCGTCCACACTGTCCCATTGTTGCCCTCGTATGTCCCTAACCGCTCTCCATTATGCGAGAACCACACGTTAATAATATTGTCTTTTGAACATGAGAAAAGCAGATCCCCGTCTGCGTTGAATTTGATCTGCGTCAGAGATCGTTCGTGACCTATTTAGAAAAGATATCGAGTGCGATTAGATCAACTCGAACTTCAACATTGACGCGGGGTCCAACCTTGCAAAAGTATGGGCCTCTTTGTAAGACATCAGTCCTCTTCAGCATTCGCAGAGAAGTTGTGGTACTAACCATTTTTTGTCGTTGTTGCGTAAACGAAACTGGCAGCGGGGACGAGGAGAGTTTTCTTTAGATCACGTGATTTTGTCTTAATTAGGAAGTTAAAGCCCTATTAATACCCAGCAACTTACAACGGAAATGCTTGTCTTTATCTCAACGACTGCAAATTTCACTGCGACCGCTTTGTCAGATGCCAACCAAGATAAAATTCTTCATTATTCCCATTGTCCTTGAGAACTTTTTAATATGCAGATTCCTGATCTTTGTAACGGCAGATAGTTCTCACTGGCAAGGCTCAGCCTAGTCACCCAGTGGTCACCATTGGCAGCTGCTCTTGCTTGGACCCTCGAGGCCCACTTTACCAAAACTAATTGCACATCTCCTTAAAATCCCTTTGTGAGTCATTGCACCTTATAGACCTGATTCTTTGAACTGACATTCGATCGGCGTCATTCTGCCTACTCTGCCTTTGTGGACGCCGTCGCCATCGCCCCTATCCCTTTATCTCCTTATTCTGGGTGTAACCTTTCTAGCAGCCAGCTCTTTTCTAGATCCTCGAGGCCTGTAAAATTACAACCACTCATGTCTTTTTTGAATCTCTTTGTGAGTCATTGCAACTTCATGGGCCCGATTCCGTTAACCGACATTTGATCGACGCCATTTTGCCTTTGTAAACCCCATTACGTCCTTTTGCCATTGCGCCGCTCCCTTTTTGTTTTGATTCCAGACATATGCAACCTGTGCTTTATTTCGGGGATTTAGCGGCTTCTTTCACGCAATTAGAGGCCCTTTGCGACCTTTGCACTCCATCTACTCCTCGTTGTCGGCCACTCCCTCAGCCGCCTATAAAACTCTCCAATTATGCCATGACCTAGGCAGCCATTCACTCTTGATCCCATTTCGTTAGCCAACACAGATATCTCCCACATGAATCACCCATCTTCTAGCAGGAATGGTGGTCGGCCCCTGAAGCGCGCCAGAATGGAGGAAGAGTCCCCGCCTCGAGTGAGTACAGTAATCCAGCCACTTAATCAGACTTTCATGTGGATTTAGGTCCTTAATTACTATTTTGATGAAGAATACGTTGTTGTCGTGTCGGGAACCACGTTTTCTAAGGCAAGCTGGTCCATATCTTTTATTTCGGCAAGTTGACTGTCAATTTTTAGGCCTTCAAGATTGATCGGAACAGGTTCTTTCACGACTCTCAACCCAAGAACATTGACAGAAAATCTTCCCATCGTAACGGCTATGTCGGCCAACGTCCGTTCACTCAGTATCGCATGGAAGAGAATGTATTTCAGGCGTTCTACTGGGCGACCTCTGAGTTGTACGTGACACCATTCTATAACCGGAGAGTCTTTCGACTTACTTCATTTCGCAGTGAAAAGAAGACTTCAGTTGGAAGTAATGTGAATCCGTTCGACCTGAATAGGATGCTCCTTGCTTTTTTGGGGGCGGAAAGTCTCAATACGCCGATATTGAAAGATTGGACATTTACCCTCATCGTGGAGCACTTTCGACAAGAGAAAGTATTGGTGATTTCAAAGCAATCCATGGACGCTCTTCTTCGATTCCTTTTGCAAGCAAGTGTGAAGGCATCGGATTTACTTTTGCCTCTTCAAGAAATAGTAAAACAACTTCTCGAGGCGGATCCCTCCGTTCCTATCAACCATACCCTTCAAGTCACCGAACAATGTCACAAACTCGCCTGGCTACAAGGTCAGGTGTACTATATAGAACTCGTGAGGATGCAAGGTCGCCCTCGTGAACACCCTGGCCATTTGCCAACGACCCTTCCATCGCCGCAGAAGCTTCGTCTGTTTGGAGGGCACTTCACCTTACTGCGCTTTTGGCAGCGGTGCCTGAAAACTGTACCAACTTGTTCGAACCTCAAATGCCTCGCGAAGTGGAGGGACATGGGTAATCATTCCCATTGGTCACCAATATTCGATCCTGTCAAATTCCTCGGCGGCTTTCTAGAGAAGCCTACCACAGACATAGACTTAATTCCCGAGCACCGATGCCCGATTCTGGTGCATGCCCAGAATAACTTTAATCATCTTTCGTCAAATATGGCGGAATATTTCAACGAGCATAGGCAGACAGTCTCTTAATCTCGTTGCTGGAGTAAGTACATTTTTGAATGCCATGCACTGTAGTCTAACATTGCGCCTTTCAGATCGAGCTTGACCTCCAGTGTCTCCTTTGGCTCTTGTCTTTCATCGTATCGTTAGACCACAACTCTCCTTATAATTTTGTAATTCCGATCATTCATCTCATTCGTTGCCTGAACCTCTCTGACAGGAGGCAGCGCACTCGATTTGCTACAATTGTAGTTCTCCTGTATACAATAACATCGACGGGCCTTGAGGCAGATGACTCGTTTGCCTCGTGCTAGCCTCGCGAAAATGAAATATAAAGGCCTCCCTTAGACCATCCTCCTGAGGTCCATTTTTTTTTTGCGCATTTGAATTTTCTGTGACCTAGAATCTGCGTCGATGGATCACGATAACCAACTCAACTCGATTTGCGGCAAATTCCATCAAGCCATCCAAATCACGATTCTTGCGAAGCGTCGAAGAACCGATGAAACTGTTGATACCGAGCAAGAATTTGGTGCGGTGCAGGCGATCACGCCAATTGTCAGAGACCTGAAGTTCTACCGTAACGACGGCGATTGTGAGATCTTGGCAGGGAACACGCTTTTCAGAGTACGTTAACCTTCCCGCGAAGCTTCAGAGCCGATCAAGTGACCCGGTCTCGATTACTCAGATACACAGTAACCGTTTATTAGACGATGCTGCGATGCTGGCCAGGATCTTTCCTAGGAACGTTGCTAGTAACCCAAATGGACCATTTACAGTGCACGACCCCATCGTCTTCCCCGAGCGTGCAGAGGACTTGAGAGCGTACTGTTGGCGCCTCTATGTGCAGTGAGTTGTGCTATATCTGGATCCAATGTCTACTAATAGCACAACTAGTTTCGAAGAAATAGTGAAGCAGGGTGATCCATCCGTGGTGGATTTCAGCCGTCTCCTCTCGATATATTATCTAGCGAACAAATATCAGATGTTGCGCGATGAAGTATGAGCCCGAAACTGTATTGTGACACACTGCGAACAGGCCCAAGATGCCGACCGACTTTTTTCCCAATGCACGGACTTTGAGCTCGAACGATTGCTCGTCATGGCCTGCGACGCTGAGATGGAATCTCTCAAGAAGGCTATTGGCAGTGTATGGGCGCGAATGCTGCAGAAGAACCCAGCAAGGTCGATCAACAACGTTTTAAATCTTGCTGAACGTTTGAACTTGCGATGGTTCCAAGGTCAGCTCTATTACGCTGCGCTCGTGCGAGTCTCCTGCAAGTTGGACGAAGAAGATATGAACTCACGAATCGCAAAACTTGGCATCCAGCCTACTCAACATGTTCACTTGATGAAGGGATACCAGGCTTTGACCGAGTTCTGTTGGATTATGTCGGCGCTTCCTATCAGCAAAACATTTGGCCGTATTCACCGCTCTTGCGAGCAGGAGTGGAAAAAGTTGTGGACGCCTGAGATTCAGAGGGAGAGAGACTTTGATCCTGTTGGAACACTGCTGGCGTATACAGGTCGTGTACAGTCATGCGCCAAATCTCCATGTAGCATTCGGATTTGCGCCCAGGTGACTTTTGATATCTTGTCGGATACCATGGAAGATAAATTCTTGTAGAATTCTGAACTTTTAGCCATCATTTAAATTACTTACTCCCCCATACTGGTTGTCGTGGCTTTGACATCCCTTCTGAATATATATATATTGCTTCATAAATTGAACACCCACTTGGTCAGTCGAGCTGTCAGGTATTAAGTACCTTCGCCGCTTGGTTCAGGGGTGGAGACGGGGTTTGAGACGCATGGTGGTCAACGGGGAAGCTCGGACACCATCTACTGAGATTTCTACTTGGTTTCTCAACGGTTGCCGGCAGAACACAACCAGGACCACGACTTTAAAGTTTAAGCGCGCGGCACGCGACGCGAACACTGGTAACGTGACGGGGCCGTCGGCGTGGCCCGATTTGGCCCCCTTGCCGATTACCCCATGCCCTGGGCTGCATTATGAGCTGGAATGACTCACAGAACACCGCTAGTGATCAAATGGCTGCGAGAGGTTTCTTGCGACTTGCTTCCAACCACCAACTACTCATAGTCTCGTTCTCCAGCTTTTTCCTCAGTATCTTGATGATCCTTGCGGTCACCAGCGCTTAAATGACATGTTTGAAGGGCTGCACGGGCTTCGGAAGGCAAGCATCTACCAAACGACGATTAGGCGCTTACTGCAGCTCTGTGGATTCACTCCTTCTCTCAATCAATCACCCGGTCGATTCTGCGATGTATACGGAGACGGGGGCATCTGGGCAGCGGCTGGCCTCTGAATGAGTCTCACACCACGGTCTCTACTGCCAGCCCGCTCGAAATATCTAGATCAACATGGAACGGACCAAATCTGCGAAATTTGAAGGCTATCATCCTCGGCGAGGGCATGCCTTCACCTCGAGGCTGATGCGAGGTTCCCAAACGCCTGGCTCTTCTCATCGCTGACTTGGCTCAAAGAATCCGGCGGCAGCTTCGACCAGCTTTTGGATGAGATTAGGTGCAAATAGAACCCACTTGAGGGGTTTCAGGCCTTCAAACTCACTGGATAGAGAGCAAATATATGTAGGTGATTTCATGGAAACATGGCCGTTTGATCACATTACTCGTCCGAGCCTTTGGGACGGCCTGCTCTGGCGAAATTGCTCCTCAAATCCGATGTAGTCAAAAATCAACGGCCTCGTTGTGTTGATGTGAAGAAGACCGGATCTCAGAGGGGCACCGATCTACAGTTGGATCTGCACAGCTCTACTGCTAGTAGGCCAAGTCTACCCTTTTCCGTGCGTGTCCCTGCTCCGGAAAGCGTCTCACTTGCTACATTGCCCGGCAGTGTTATCGGCTTTCCAAGCCTATAGCCAATACATTGCAGGAGTAAGCATTTGGCATCTATGTATGCGGGGAGAAAACGGCATACTCGCCATTCAATCGGTTGTCCGAATGTTCTTGTAGGTTCCATCTTGTTCTCTCGGCCGTTTAGAAACTCGCTCGAGCAGTGCAATACGGAATCACGGAACCAAAGCATCCGTGAGTTTTCATGTCATCCGATAGCAACTGACTAATAGATTATCGCAGGTGGTAAAACAAACAACGCGGGCTACGAAGAATACAAATGATATACAAAGCCGCACGTGCGAATGGAGTATGAAGACTATGCTCGTAAGTAGGACTGTTATGGTGATCATGAGTGTTGCGAGAAAGCATGGTGCATAGGAGAGGTGGAGGTTGCGCAAGAGAAATGAGTGTGGGGTATACATATTAAAAGTCCTTGTGAGGTGAGTGAATTCAGTCAGGTATCATCGAGAGTGACGGGCAGCGACTCACGATTCGAAAGCAAAATATTGGGCAATACTGGAATAATATGCAAGTCGTGAAAGGCGTCATCGTCATCAAAAGGCGTGAAGATGGAACGAGTGTGGATCATGAAAGGCGTGCAAATCCGTGAACCTAGCGCGGACAGAAAGAAAATACAAACAGCAGAATTGGCACTCAGCGCCTCCCCGCATATGGACCCTCATCGAACAATAGTTCGAGCTCCCAGGCTGGCCTGCCCCGGTGATGGACCAGACCTTTGAAGATTCTCCTCCCTCGCAGTAAATCGATGCGCGTCATACCCTGCCGCTCGAGGAAATGGGTCGCCTCTGGGGCATCTTCGCACCGCTGAAAGAACGCACGCTCGCATCTTTGGATATACTCTGGTCCCCGACGAGCAAGTTCATCCTTCGTCAATGGAACAGCGTACGTCTCGTAGACCGCCCTGAAGACATCAATCACTCTGATCTTCTGGCCAGACTTGGGCTCAATGACGATGGGCCACTCGGCGAGGTCCCTGTTGACGATGACCAGCCGTTTGTATATTGTGTTGCTGGAGACAAGCAAGTTGCGTTCCTCTGGAGTGAGCGGTGTCATGTATCCCCCTCGGTTCGCCCGCACCTCGTACTTTGGGTACCGGGGACTAAAGCCGGCATCGAAATACACTAAAGGCTCAGGTCTATGCCTTCGCGTCGAGTACTCGACCAGCGGCCACTCAATGTTAGGTGACACCTCAAACGAGTTAAAGGGTTGAGGATGTTGAGAGGAAGCGGTTTGGGCTTCGCGATATCAGTCCAGGGAACGAACGCGAGAGTGTAAATTACTCACAATCTTTGATATATGCTGGCATATAGTTCGAAGGAGTTGCGGCGAGGTGACTTGAACGTCGGGACCGATGATACTCTTGGGCTACATTGGTTATACGTGAGTTTCCTCTGGCGCAGATATGGAAGAACGCTGACCTAATATGCTGTCAGTTGGAGAGCCAGTTGAACTAGAGTGGGTATGTTGAAACGAAGAAGGGGCTTGGAGGCGCTGTCAATAAAGTCTCACGTCTCACAACAGAATTAAACCTCACGAAATTCGTGTACTGGTTTTGGTGCAGTGTATGAATTGTGGCGTGAAGGGGTCCAGCCTCTCTGCTGCTGCTGCTGCAACTTCATCTCTGTCCTCAGGT
>Ga0247742_10002409_pt1 | contig 12258 bp, 7 predicted proteins | sample UWRJL208509C2_FD_180944 | JGI IMG/M metagenome (GOLD analysis project Ga0247742, IMG submission 180944) | Plant litter microbial communities from Arlington Agricultural Research Station in Wisconsin, United States - UWRJ-L208-509C-2 | ecosystem: Environmental > Terrestrial > Plant litter >... | reverse complement strand
GGACCTTTTTACTTTGTCAGTTAATCTGGCAGTATGAAAAGAGTGTCAACTAACTGAAGACGGTGTTCGCCAGAACTTTGACGAGGATGTCGATGTCAAAGTTGTCGAAGATGGGTGTGCCCTCCTGGTTCTGCTGGCTGTCCATTATATATATTGTGGTGGTGAAAGGCGCAGCCTTTCGGGATTAAGTGAGTGAAAGTGAGAAGATAAAAACAAAAGCCGAGAGTCGTGGGTCGTCATGATCTTGCCGTCAAAGACTGCCAAATAAGGAGCAGACCCCTAACCCGGCATCGCTAAGCTTTCTTCGCGGCCTTGAAATATCTTGAACCGAACCTTCATCGTCTCTTGGCCTCTGTGCGCTTTCTCTGATATTTCTAGGATTGTATTGCCCCTCCTTTATTAAAATATATTGGATATTAAGGCTCCAGTCAATCCCCAGACTAAATCCCTGGGGTTACTTTACACTTTCTGGCGAATTCAGTGTATGATTTAAGATGGGTGTATAGAAGAGGATGATTTGCTTTCGGGTACGGATGGACTACTTCGAAAAGCCTCAACAAATTCAAGTATAGCGTCAGTAGCCTCTGGAGATGAGTGTGCGTTTCCTGCAAACTCTGCAACCACGCATCACTTCATAACCACACTCGAGAAAGAAAAGAAAACTTAAACTCTGGTATGTGGAGTGTTGGACTTCAGAATTCGGAAAGTCCAATTCGAGTGATAATAGAAACGTCACGTTTCAAGTGCTGGGTCTCACTTCTACCCCACCTTTCTAGGTCCCGCCTTACCTCGATTCAGGTGCTCTGAAATTCTCAGTGGAGTAAAGTACAATATGTCGGCAATGAACCCCCACAACCATGGTTCTAGTCGCTTCGCTCGCCTGAACGGTGAGACGTCCAATAATCCAAACGCTGTAAGTCCTGTCTTTGTTGCCTTTATTGTGTCGTCTCCAAAAGGTCTTACCCTCATTCGTAAAATAGGAAGACATCATTCTTCCTGAAAGCATTGAAATTGTAAGTGCTGAGGTCTCCACGAAGTACTTCCTTGCTGACTGACTTCAAGCGCTTTGGACCTACCCCTTCTGAACAAGACCTGATTCTCAAGGCGTGGAACGTAAATTCTGAATCGAACTCCTGGCTTTCAGGTGCCCTTAGTGCGGCTCTGCATTCTCAAGAGCAAGACCAAGAGGCTCACCATGAGCTGGGAGATATTTTCGGGGAAGCTCACACTTCTGGCAATTCCTTTACCCCGCTCGATCCCACTCAGTTGAATTCCCCCGACATCTCTGTGGAATCTAGTCCAAGCGCGAGCGATACCTCTGAGGAGTTTCACACTCCAGAGATATCCCAAGATGACGTTCTGAACGAAGAATTGGAATATGCGACGCATATGTTTATTCAAGTGCGCATATATTCGGCTCATATTGATTATTCTTACCCATTTGTCATTTAGTCCCCTAGTTTCTCCTGCAAAGAATCTCAATCGAAGCAAAACAACTCCGAGGGCTTGATGGACTTACCTTCCAATAGCTCAGTCATCAACGGTGGAATACTATCTCAAACCGAAGAACCTGCGCAGACCGACGACCTTGTTCTTAAGTTACCGGTTTCCCCTTTAGCCAACCAGAGCGCCAATACGAAAGATCTCACCGAACCTCATGCACAGTTTGCATGCATGACAGATCTTGCCCGTGACTTGTCCCAAATAGTAGCCGCCACCAACCCATTCATTCAAGTGAGTGCTCCCGTTCCCGCACCTGCGAGATAAACCCTAATTCATGATGACCGTAGTCAACTTCCGCCGCGAACGGAGCTGCTCTGGACATCTTTGGGCGCCCACATTCAAACACCAGTGCCACTGATAGTGTTTCGAAATCTATTCCCGAAGACCATGTCGCAAAAGGAAAAGACGACGTGTATTCCGAAATCCAGGATTCGAAGGATATAGAATCCTTGCCCCAGACCGTCAAGCCCGTGACTTCGCTATGTACAAAAACGCCATCGCCTCCTCGACATACATCCGAGCGGCCGAACTGGGCATTGGCTCCTGGTGACCCATCCGAAACTCATCCAAAAGTACCTCATGGTGTTGAACGAAAGCAAAGATCTCGCCGAGGAAAGTTTGTGAAACAGCTTGGTCTCTCAAGTTTCAACGAGCTTTCCATCTCGGTTCACAAAAATACAGTCTCTGATGACTGTGGTACTCCCCTTTCCAGAGGCTCGGATTTTGCAGGTCTACCGTCGCAAAGAAGTCGTTTGCTTGCACTCAAAACTGCTGGGCTTTCAGCTGACAATCGTTCTGCTTCTCCCGTCGCTATTGTGGCCAACAACGGTGTTCACGACAGTTTGCTTGGGAATCATGCAACCAGCAGCTTTCTTCCGTCAGAAGTAGCAACGCCCTCCCTCAAGTCAGTTCCAAAAAATCGTACCAGAGCGGCAGCAGAGTTGGACTCCATGGAGAAAAATCAATCCACTGGCATAATCTATGCCACCAGTCCTATCGCAAGTGTTTTTACCCCACCTGCTTCACCCGTGGTCATCCCGTCGACCCACCGAAAACTATCTCTTGGTCAGCATCCGAAAGCCACCCATGCACCGTCGGCTATCGCAATGCATACCTCTCAAATCTCTACGGGGAGCGAGGACTTTGGGAAGGAGTCTGGGCCAGAGGATATACCGTTTCTCATCTACCAATCATCCCCGAGCCAGTATCTCCATAGTATGGCCGAAGATTTACATCAGGATTATGGCTCGATTTTGGCTGTCAACATACCTGGGATCATGGAAAGCGCGTCAGACTCGTCATGGCCATCTATATCGGAAGAGCTGTACTTCCACGCAAACCCACAAGCTGAGATCCTGTTAGGAGACAGACAGAATCACTTGTCAACTTTCTCTCGCGAGCCAGTTACGTCTTCAGGACCGAAATTGGCCTCTGATCTCGTTAATGCCTTAGAGATGACTAGGATCTCGAATCGACTCAGGACAGCCGAGCCAATTTGTCTTGGGGAGAATAGCCTTGACATCTCCACGTCTCAGGATGCACTCGCTGAATTCGGGAACGCCAAAGTCAATTTACCCTGCAGCCGTGCTCCAGCTCGCCCAAGTTTCCAGCCTAATACCCCAATTTATGTGTCCTCGCGCCCAGGGGGATTTGTCAACCAGACTCCTAGCCGTGCTCCCCCGCTTTTGTATAATGGCGACTACAATCTCATGAGATCTAGACATCCAGCCGGCTGTTCTTTCTCTCTCGCACTCCAAACGCGATACCAACTTCCCAAATCAACTCACCCGGATCACAGGCGCGTGCCTCGTCAAACCTCTATGAAACCTCACAATGAGTATAACCGCTCATCGATGGATCCGCGTATGGATAACGCACATCCAATAATCGGATCGAAGACCGTCACCGTCGGAGACCCCACTGGCGTATACCATACACACGAGCATAACTTTAGACCTGGACCACGGCCCCCTACCTCTCACTTCCCGCTCACGGAACTAACGCGTCCAGATCGTCCTATGGGCGTCGTACCTCAGGAACAATCGGAAGGTTCTCCCCATGCAGTCGGCCCCACAGAAGTCAAATCGCGTTTCTCGGGCGAGCATTATCTGGCCGAGGATTCGAGTTCTGCTGGGCGGAACGGCTGTTCTGGTCTGGGCTTTGTCCAAGCTCGTTTAGGAATGGGGGCACCCATTCGTCAGGACCACACTCGACGAAACCCATCACCAGACGGCCCACCTATTTTCTCCCGTGGACGTGCTGCATCATCACAATATCAGGCTTAACGTAATAATTATCGACCAACAAACTGGTTTCAAGATCCCAGCCATGGACCTGTGTACCAATGATGTCCTACATCAAGGTATCTAAAGAGTTACCCGCGACACCTTAGACACACAAACACCAGCACTACTCATTGTACATTACCCTTTCATCGCGTTAGAACCATGTTCACAAGTAGATAATCCAAGGAATAATATAAGAATGTTTCAACGATCATATATTGATTATAAATGATGATGGAAATTGATTGATTGTGTGGTCGCATTGATACACGATGGGTATCTACAGAAAGCATACGCGGGGTAGTGAGGCCACTAGGAACTCGAGAGATCTTCGAATGGGTACGCGAAAAATACTCAAAGCTTGTATTTGGCTCTAAGTAGGGCATGGAGAGTGGAGGCTGAGGCGCGGCTCATCCTCGCAAAAAATACAGTCGCGTCTTGCACGACGACGGCCAGCGGTTCAAAAAAGGTAGAGGACTGTTGTACAGATATTTTGATTCATAGCTGCACATTTTCCCTGTTGAAATCCCAATTAGAAATTTAGTTTACTTACAGAAACGAGAGAGAAGGCTTACGGTGCCCTCCCGATGACATTGCCAACTGGGTTGTAAAGGCAAACGTATAATGATGTTGGACCCAACTTCCTATCGAATATGCTCCTGCATTGAGAAACCGCGCAACCGACTTCGGTGGTTGATTTCCACACGACTTGCGTAAAGCGAAGGTAGGATGGATTTGCTGGGTCGTACTGGTCTGGGATAATAAACGAATTAGGGAATTTTTCGAAAGTTTGCGCTCAACGACCCTGCATACCTTGATCATTGATAAAAGTATTCACTGCAGCAGATATGGGAAAGAAACCTGTTCCAGCAGCAATATTTTCACCGTATCTTTCTTCATTGAGGACTCCGTTCGTGTGTCTAAATTGACACTGGTCTGCCCAAATTTCTGCTTTCGCCGCAAGGGAAGGCGACCATGTGAGCGGCGCCGCGTTATGGAGAGCACGAACGGAGTTGTGTGCGTCGAGGAAAGCGTTGATTTGGCCAGGAGAACCGCGCCTGGCCATGGAATGGGTGTGTCGGTGTGAAAGGTGTCGGGACCCGGGTGTGGCTTGTACGAAAAAGACTGGTGACTGGATGAACCAAGGGGAAACGAACACAAGGGGGTAGAAAAGAGCGACGATGAACATAAGGACGACAACGAGACGGTCAAAAGAATGGCAGCGGCGAGACAAAGCAAGCCTAGGTAATACGTATCCAAACGGTGAGAAGCAAGCAAGGGTAAAATTCAACATCCACTGCGGTTGCTACATCTGGCGACATAACTCCGGGAACAGAGGCGTGCACATGGGACAATTCAAGTCTACAAATCATGATCAGCGCATGGTTGTGTTCTTACAATAGATTCAATGCCATGTCAAGGACAACCCTCATTCTGAAAGCTAAAACTTGTCACTGCACTTTGCTCGTGTGCGCAAAGTGCCCTACGGAAGGCACTAAAATAAAGGTTACACGTGGTTTCCCCAATGGCTCAAGCTGCCGTCGACTCATCGGAGCATCGGATGAGCGAAAGTCAGGGCTGGAAGCAGTTGAATCTGAAGAGGAAACGATCTGACAGAACTCATGGCTTTTGGTAGAGGCCTGGCCAAGGACAATTCAAAGCGATTTGAAAGAGTCTGAATTTGGATGAAGAATCACGTTTTCAGTATTGTCAGGTATGAGGCCTTGATTAGAGCAAAGAATTATCCCTGGACAGGGCGAATATTGTATTCTCTCTTGAACGCGTCAAGTTCTTTCTCTTTGGACTTGTATTGCTCTGCTAGACTCTCGATAACCTTGTGTATCTGAGGACCCACATTAGAAGTATTTCACAAAAAAGATAAATACACCCACTCCATCGCGATTGGTTTTCAGAGCTGGGTTGACGTCCTTGACTGTTCTCTCGACGAGAATACCTCCAATGAGGCGAAAGCACTTTCGGTCCGGATCCTCTGCTAAAGCTTCATCTAAGGTCGAGAGAACGAGACTAAAGATCCAAGTTAGCTATATCATACGCCCTAAAGCAAGTCACGTACGTGTGTTCATCTGCTTCTGACTCTAGCTCGCCGATCTTCCTTGCAAGAGCTTGGAGTTCATTTTGAGATCTAACGTATGTTTGCTGGATCTCTGGCTGATCCAAATCAATACACGCTACTTTTGAATGCCTTGTAGGGGTGCATACCCTGATCTGATAACGGCGCAGACTTTGCTTTTGCTTTTGCACTTGACGAAGACATGATGACGGTGATTGGCTAGGCAGCACTGTGACCAGTATTAGTTGTGTTGGAGTTTCGGGGGCTCTGATTGGCTGAGGGTGGTGTGACATGCGTGACCCTTACCCTTCCGTCGTTGGTCTCCCGAAAACCTTTTCTGTCCGCCGTCGCTGGCATTGTCCACGCTCCTTCAGCCATGTTCTCAAGACCTCGTCTTGTCTTGGGCCTTCAGCCACGAATTCTAATTGCTGCTCGACCCACGTCAGTGCGCGGCGCACTGGTTGCTCGTCGCCTCATCTCTAACTCAACCTGTTCTCATGCGGAACACTCACATCGTCAACAACCAGTGGAAAGTTTGACCAGTGGTATCGACGGACGCAAGAGTCACTCGGCTCATATCCTTAATGCTGAGTTTGACTCTAAAGGGAACGCTGTCAATCCATATAGACATGGCCCAAGTGCATTGGATAAAGCCGTACATTTGTTCTTCTTCACCGAAATCATCAGAGGTGCGTAGACTAAACACCGTTTGCATCAACTATCCTTATAAATTTAATAGGAATGTGGATTGTCCTCGAGAATTTCTTCCGGCCTCCATACACGATAATGTACCCATTCGAGAAGGGTCCTCTATCCCCTCGCTTCCGAGGTGAACACGCTCTACGTAGATATCCAAGTGGCGAAGAGCGTTGCATCGGTGAGTGTGTCACGTCTTTCGATGCCCACTGCTCTGACATGACATCAACAGCCTGCAAACTTTGCGAGGCTATTTGCCCTGCCCAAGCCATTACTATCGAGAGTGAGGCCCGTATGGATGGTTCGAGAAAGACCACCAAATACGGTACGTGGCGTATCATCTTTGGAAGACGTGTTCTAATAGTCCGCAGACATCGATATGACAAAATGCATCTACTGCGGTTTCTGTCAGGAAGCTTGTCCGGTCGATGCGATTGTCGAGAGTACGTACTCATGCCCGTAAACTTGACACCTGATACTAACTTTGGCACCTTAGCACAAAACCAGGAATTCTCGGTAGAAACTCGCGAGGAGCTTCTGTACAACAAGGAGAAACTCCTCGCAAACGGAGACCGGGCAGAGGCAGAGATTGCTGCCAATTTGCATTGTAAGTGTCGTGTGATTATTGGTCGTTGCATGGGGTCTAATCCCATTATTTTATCAAGCCGACCACGTATACCGGTAATCCCATGCGAATGCAGTCGAACTAAGGCGGTTTGAGTTCAATTTAGAAGGAGGCATACCAACGCATTGATTCGAGTGGAAACCGTGTAGTAATCGTCAAGTGCAATGAAGTACCTTCAATTAATCCTTATTGTCTCCTTGAATTGACATATGCACAAATTGGGAGTCACCAAGTATCTGGAACACGATAGGATTCGTGTAATGTTAAGTCGAGCAGCAACAGGTCAGACGATAGAGGCCGACAATTCGTCAGTCGCCAACTCGGGACAGGCATATGTTTGGACATGCTTGCTTGGGGGCTCCATTCGAACAGGAACGGGTGATGATCTCGTCTTGTTCTCGTCCATCTAGGTTGACAACGGCTATGCCATGAAATAAAGGAAATGAAGAGACACTTCCGCGGTACGACATGCCTTTTACTTCCAAAGCAGAGTTCACGTATCAAATATTTGATCTTTTCTTAGGTGCACTTATGGTTCGAATCCAACATCGAATGCAAAGAATGGAGGAACCCAGCCTGTGTGACCTAGTAAGAGGGCGGGATCCAGTCCAGTCAGTCATATAGTGGGCAGAAACTTTTTTCTTCTCACAGTAGGACAATGAATGACTCAAATACCTATTATATCTCCCGTAGGATCTCACTTCTTGTCAGGGCATCACATTGTCTTCACGAGATCTTTCATAGCAGTGGCATGCTCGGGATTACCGTGCTCTGTGCCGCGGAAAAAGGTGGATGTGTTTCCGCCGTTCTTACAAAAAAAAATGCTGTATGACGCACTCCCGTCGACTGCCTTCGACATTGGCGCGCAACGAGGTGGCGGTGGCAAACACAATGCTTGGACACGAAGCTCAACGACATAGATGTCCGCTGAAGCATAGAGGACGGCTTGCCAGGAATGTTGAAGGTCTCACCAAAAACTATCATTGTTGGACATCGACCGATTTTCTGCAGGTTTCGTTTCCATTCCGCGACGTCAAACTTGGTGGGCATCGAATGAGCCTACCATATGGTCGGTCCGCATAGACCAAAAAAACCTGATTTTGTCAGCCACATCGACACACATCTTTCCTCGAATTTCATTGCCTTTTCTTCCAACTGACAAATATGGACGAAGAGATCGCTTGCTTACACTCGGATGCTGACATTCCTGGTAAAGCAGCCATCCAAATTATCAGTCAGTCAACTGCGCGACATCAGTAAGATCACGCCATCTAAATAAACCCATCATCACATTCGACAGAACGGTATATTGCAGCCCGAAATCCCAAGATAATCTTTCTTCTGGGATTTCGTTCACTTCAGGTTACTCGTCGTTCATTCTGTGCAGCGTCTCACACCGCCTTTGATCTTCACAACGAGTCACCAAAACGTACATTGACGCGGCATCTACTACGCAAGCGCCCTTCGGGAGCGCAACAGAAATGTTATTTACCTCCGTTTGACCATCCCCTCCCGGCCTCTTCCCGCCGAAAAGCGCGAGAAACGTCTAGCAGAATGTCTCAATGACGACGGTGGCATGGCACTGCCTCTCACTTACGAGGTCTTCATGCCGTGATATCACGGAACACAAGTTATCAGCTCCACCTCAGTCTTGCTCTCAAATCGCGTTCACGCAACTTTACTATTTGCCAACTGGCACAACAGTCGGTTCAAGTGGAAATGGACTGGTTTGGACCTGCATTTTGGGTGCATTTTTGGATCACAAAGACTTGCGATCGATGCTCGAAGACAACGGACTCTGAGGTGTTGATGCTACCTACGCTCTCTGCGGACCGACATGAAAGCCTAATCTCTATCTTAGAAGGCCCCCGGCTTTCTTAACGTCGGACCTACGACCTCTACTGCTATTCAGTCTCGCAGCTTACTATGCTCCTAGTCTAGACTATCTGACTATGACAATGGTCGGGCATCCGACCGGACGATAACACGAGGACCAGACCACAAGATTCCCCGAATCTCATGAACGTTCCACGGTACGGTGGCCAGTGCCAATCTCCCGGAACCACGTATGACGATTGCGAAGCGTTCACCTTCCGCTTGTAGCGGTTTCTCCTTCGGCATGGTCTAGGTTTCGGGGACATGGGACGCAACTTTGAGTGCGATATAGATACACATCTTTAGGTTAAAGCTCTTTCTGGGATGGCGGGACGTTGCTCTCAACGGTTTCCAAACACACATACACACGGCGGTGCTAGGGAACGTGTTCCTTAAACAAGCTACGGGCACTCTTCTGCTTCTCTGCGACCAATATCGGATATGGGTTCCTTCGGGCCATTGGCCGAGGTCCATTTTTGTGCTCAAAGTCTTCCTTCTTCCACTGTGCTTTTCAACAAACAAAAACCGCTCGTCGCCGATATGAGCTCCTATATTTGCACAGCCAATATTCTACGAAAGGCAGCTGCTAGCACGAGTCGGCGAAAGACCCATCAATGTACAGATGGGGTTACATGTATTCCGATGTGACTGTAATCTCTCTATCATCCCGATTGATCATCTCACCATGTTGCCGTAAGTCGACGAACATAGAACCCTCATCCAGTTACGGAAGTATTTTCAAGCAGAGAACATAGCATTCGATACAAACGTCTAGAAGCCGGATGAGATTAAAGTTGGGATGCCCAAACTTAGCCAGCACCATCACCAGACCGAGTCATGCGAATGTGGAAGTGCGGGGCACCATCCCCATGTAGGATTCAACTGGAGCAACTGTATGCTCTGAGATTTCGCTCCGATGAAGCGACAGGAGCACGGTCCGAATCGAGGATAACCCATGGGCCAGAATAGAGTTGGGAACGAGTTCTCTCGTGCTTGGCTACTTTGCAGAAGAGGCAGAAGAGTTCGATGAGTTCCGTTTTGCTATTCTGGAATCGCCCTTCTTTGGTCTACAAGTGACAACAACAGAACAGACACAGAGGGGGATAGTCTAAGAGACAGAAGAGGAGAAGAAGGGGAAAGGATTAGAATCAACATCAACATAGCAAAAGAAAGAGAGAGCAGACAACACAACGACACATAAATACAAAACCGAAACCAAAACAAACGACGTCGGTGCAAGGTTTGGGGGAGTCGGGCAGAGGGCAAATGGGATTCGGGGAAGGGGAGGAAGACGAGGAACGCCCCATTGTGGTCGAAAGCCGCCGCTGAAAGAGGACGGATATGAAATTGGAACGACAACCAAATAATTGAGCCACCAAAGCCACAAAGCCGTGAGCGAAATGAGAACTGAGCCAGTGTCGCGGTATGAAACGAGCGGCCAACAAGTAAAAAGGTCCTTTGCTCAGATCGTTATCATGTGATTATCGTCAATGTCGTGTTTATCGCGTTTCGAAGAGTGGGATGAAGGACAAAGGACACGCGCAGATCGATGAACCAACACCACCACCGAAGAAAAAATCAACGGCTATCTTCGTGATTATCAACACTCCGCCGAGGATGATGTTCGCGGTGATACCGCTTGGAGCCCCTATCTTCCTGACTGGCGTGGCCACCAACACCATGTCGCGTCGACCCATACCCGCCGGCCTCCCTTCCACCTCCAGATGACAGCCCCCCATCAGCAGCGTCATTATCGCTATCCACGTCCATCTCGTTCCGGCTTCGTTTCCGCGACGTAGTACCAGTGCCAGTAGCACCACCAGTAGCAGTACCCGTTGTAGTAGCCGAATCTAATACAGGCGCGTGAAGTTGAGGAGCAGGACCGTCGAGCTCAGAGGAAGGAGGACCTGAGGGGATATCGTCACCTGGCTGGGAGACGGGGACGGGGCGAAGTCTATACGACTTGCTGGTGGTGGAGGGGGGAGGCCCAGAAGCAGGCCCCAAGCTAGCGCGATCCCGTTCATAATAATCCTCGCCAACACCTGACGCTGAGCCCGAGCCTGGCGTATCGGCGCGTGGGGCTGCCAATCGGGAGTGGGCAGGCGGAGGAGGCACGTCTCGATCTCTGTCGCGGTCGCGGTCTCGTTCACGCTCACGCTCACGATGCATATCAGGTGGCAGCGGAGGAGGGTAATACCCGTCTTCACCACCCCCTCGACTGCGAGACGAGGACACATGATGTGGGGGGTCGTATTCTCCCCTGTCACGTTCACGTTCCCGCTCCCTGTCGCGAGACCGATGAGTCTGCGGCGAAGGCACATCGCGCGTGCTGCTCGTACGCGCGTTGGAGGAGGGATAGTCGCGTCTATCGCGTAATTCACGCTCGCGGTCGCGTTCCCTCTCCCATTCCCACTGCTCTCTCTCCCTATCGCGTTCACGTTCCCTCTCCCGGTCCATATCTCGCTGTTGATACTCATCCCGACCCATATATGCCCCCGAGCTCGATCCCAAGCGCGCATGACCCCTCTCATGAGCGTGGATTCTGCCCCCCTGTTGAGTCTGATGCTGCTGTGGGTGCGGGTGCATCGGTGCACCCCTCGGCGACATCTGCATATGGGCCGACGGTGGCAGTGGTGGCGGGTGCCCATGCCTGCTGTCATACCCCACATACGGATCTGCAGGCGGGGGATAACCTTCATGGTAATGCTCGGCGCGTCTGGGCCGATCCCGGTCCCGGTCCCCTCGCTCGCGCTCGGCCAGGGGAGGGCTATGGAGAGGTTGTTGGACAGAGACGGGTGGTAAGCTTTCTGGGTACCCGGTGCCGCTGGTGCTGCCACGATAAGGTTGGGACTGGGATTGGGGTGGTGGTGCTTGTCCCGCAGGCCCAGGCGGCGGGGGACCTGCTTGGCCCAAGACAGGCGGTGGTGGTTGAGCTTGTTGCGATCGAGATTGAGATGCCGAATGTGACCTCGTCCGTGTCTGCGTCTGCTGAGTCGCGTGGTGCATTGACGGGCTAGCGTGGTTATTGCCTCTCGACGAACTTTCATACCCAGCACCCGGCGGTAAACCTCCACTTAACGGGGGTAGATGTTGGCGGCTGCTGGTGGACAGATGGGGTGACGAGCCCACGCCGAGCGATGGATCTCGTTCGCCCAGTCCCGGCGGGAGTGCACCACGGGGATCTCCTCCCACTGGGATACGAG
>Ga0247742_10002408_pt1 | contig 12262 bp, 14 predicted proteins | sample UWRJL208509C2_FD_180944 | JGI IMG/M metagenome (GOLD analysis project Ga0247742, IMG submission 180944) | Plant litter microbial communities from Arlington Agricultural Research Station in Wisconsin, United States - UWRJ-L208-509C-2 | ecosystem: Environmental > Terrestrial > Plant litter >... | reverse complement strand
CCAGAGTGGCAGATGGTACGCTCAAACGTATGTCAAACTATGAAATTTGGAGCTCTGAAGCACTCACAGGACTTTCTAGGCACCAGCACCAGGAGCTGCGTTGGATGCAACACAAGATAGAATACTGGACGACGCTATTCAGGCCAGCCTTCAAGAATTTCACAAGGAGGAGGACGAGATGGTCCCCTTGCAAGCCGCTGTTCGAGAAGGTGGTCGGTGAGGATCCTTGAAGAATGGCTTGAGACCGGCGGCTGACATGTATTGTTAGACCAATAGCACTTCGACCAGAACTTCCGTCCTTCGCATACGCTTCGTTGGTGCGACTGTCTTGCCACTATAACGAGCAGCGCACTTATTCAATTCCACAACTAGGTCCTGCAAGCTATGTATTATGTCCCTCAAGTCCGAGCAGCCGTCTCGACCCTCCGTTTACCCCACATCGAATCAGAGACCCCTCTTTCCAGTCCAGGTAAGCATATGTTACCCGAGTCGTGTATCTACTGACTCGCTTTAGATCGTGCAATGTGGAACCTTATTGAACTCTTCACGAACCTGGATCTTGCCCAACTCTCCCTCATAATGGAAATGGAGCTGATACCTTCCCTAAATATATCTCCCCTCGCTAGTAACCAAAAACTTCCAGATATCTCCTCGGGTGCGTTGACTCTCCTCCCTCCTTGATATGGTTCTGACTTCGTCTATTGAAGATGTCGTGAGGAAAGTTAACGAACTAATTGAACACCATATGAAATCACAAGTTCTTGAAGGAGAAGAGCCTGAGTGAGTCGTTCTGTCGTATATTACCATTGGTTGAACGTTAACATAAGCCCCAGCCGCTTGTTCACTTTCACTCATGGCCGTGTTGCCTACGATCCTAATTCCAGAACTCCTGGTCGCCTAGACAAGACCCCTTCTGTTGCATCTGTGGTTGTGGTGGCATTTACTGCAGGGAGTCCACAAAACGACCTCGTTTCATGCATGGAGAATATCCTGACCAGCAGAGTTAATGATGTTCTCTACTACGACGTCATTATCACTCCTTCGGATGCCATTGGCTTCCAGCTAAATCGGAGACCAACCACATCAAAATTGTCTCCGGATCCGTTCGTCTATCCGAAAACGATATTCCTTGACAGGTTCTTGTTCTGCAACTTTGTCCTTACGAATGAGAAGCGAGCGCTTGAACAGAGTATGCGGGAAGATATCAGGGAGTTAGTAAAGCACAAAGAGACTCTGACGCGGTTCAATGTGAGTATTCCCTGATGATTTAGTCTCCTGTAGTAACAACCGTGTGCCAACGTGTTTTTAGGGCCGAGATACACTACAAGATCTTCGCGCTACTATTCACTATTATGAGCACGTGGCTGATCGAGGTGACCCTGCTCGCCAGCTTACGCTGGAACGGACTGCCAATCATCTTAAAGACGTCATGACAATGATTGCTGGGAAAGTGGAAGGTATGAATACTCTTGGTTCCGGTCATGACCTTTATGTTAGTGATTCTCTACAGATATTGACCACAAAGTCGAGAAGCTGCAGGCTGATGTTGCTGCTATCTATGACTGTCCAGAGCTTCATCAGTATCAGGTAAGTCTGGCCGTGCTGCTAGACAACCAGCGTGTCGTGCTAACGAGCATTACAGTATGACCTTCGCGCTGTGCTCCTGCATACAGGTCTTCCAGGCAGGAAGCAAATGTACTCTTACGTTCAAGATACGGAAGGCACTTGGTGGAAGACTGTCGATCATGAAGTCACAGAGGTGCCCGAAGAAACCGTCCTCACAGACCCGACCGGACTTCACCTTGGAGCAGGTCCTTATATGCTGCTATACAGTCGACATCTATCAAGTGACCAACTTCACGAACCTCTCGTTTGGCCCAGCATATTCTCAGTAAGTGTCACCTTACAAGATATCACATAACGCTCGTTGACCGTGACCACTTTTATAGGAAGCAGTTGAGGAAAACAACAAGAAGTTCCTGGCAATGGTTCATCCCGAACTCGGCATATTTTCGAACCCGAATACATCGATTGAAACACAACCGCAACCGCAACCACCGCAGAGCTCTCGCGAACTTCCGATTCCAAGCGGTGCTCGACCCATGTCAAGACAAAACTCCAGGAACATGCCCGTGGACTGAAAATTGAACTGTATTAATACCCGGTCTATGAAAAAATGTACAAACGTTTTGTTTTGATCTATCTACTGTATCAACTAGCTGCCACAAACCGAAGAAGCTCCTGAGCGGAGCGCTCTGCACATCAGGTGACTTAGGAGCTGAGGTTTGCACCTTGGCCTCTCTTGTTCCCCACCATTCATCCTCTCACAACGCGACCCAATGGTGTCCGCAGATAACCTGAATCTCGACGTACTCGAAGTGATCTGCTCATTTCTGTCCGGAAATGATCTTCCATCAGTGGCACTCGTGAGCTCTTCGTTCCTTGCGGCAGTCATTCCACGGTTATACAACACGATATCATATCGACTGCGACAATGCAAAGGTTATGGAATTGTGAGTCGAAGCCGCATCTAGGTACAGCCAAATCTCATCCCCATCCAGGGCGAGACCATGTCGCCTTTCGCCGCGGTACTAGCTCATCCTCGTCTCGGGGTTCACGTACGCAACATAGGTGAGCCGTTGTCTCGTAGTCACGCGTCATCCATGAGATTTGACCTGTTGAACAGACATCCGCTCCATTCCAATGATCAAAGGACGCATACATCCTGTATTCATGCGAGAGTGCAAGATGGCACTCAGAGAGAGCAAAAATCTGGAAACATTCACCTGCACCGTGCCAAACGCCTACGTCCTTGCCATTTTTCTTCCATCATTGAAAGACAAAGCAAACTTGAAGAATCTCCGGATATGCGCGAACCTTCTTCCTGCCCAGTCTCCCATGTTGCTGGATATCAAGAATCTTGTCAACTTGGTGGTTGAATTTGCCTCATGGAATGTCGTTAATACACTGCCTGTATGGACGCGATCCATTTCAAACACACTAAGCAATCTAACGTTATATGTGAGTTTCATCGCTTCATTCGCCCTGTCGAAATGGTCTCAATGAGAGTGCAGATGATTAATGAACTGCACGAGGAAATCCTGAAATCAATATTGTTTCAACTGCCGAGCCTACGCGGGCTGCATATCGTTGGGTGTCAGAAGGTGGACCATCTCGTGGTTCTTCGGCTCGTAGCGTATACGCCTCTGCTGGAGAGCTTGTCGTTAACAACATCGGTACGTAAACCATGGGCCATGAACAACAATGGTTGACATCAAACAGGAAAGCACCCATCATCTGACTCTACCTCCACCCCCTCTTCGACATCTCAAGCACCTCGCCTTTGATACGAAGTATACACTGCAGCCTTCTCCATCACCTGCAATTCTTGCTACCATATTGGAACATATCAAGTTATCATCGCCACCTTTAACCGCGTTCACGATTAAGCTTCCAGAACGTAAAGTGGTCATCGGAGAGCCATTCATCGCCCAATTGGTGAAAAATCATGGCGACACCCTGAAGCGATTGGCTTTCTTGGACTGTGGGGTAAGCCTGGAATCAGTTGGCGAAATCTGCAAAAATGCTGTGCATCTCGAGCAGTTAGAAGTTGCTATTCCAATGAAAGATATGGTACGTTCTTGTTCGTTATGCTAATTTTCTATGACTCAAGTCCTTGTCAGATCCCGTTCAGTCGACAAATCTCGTTATCGAACACATTGCACACACTCATCGATGCGCACAACCACATAGATCACGGAATCCGACCTTCGCTTAACCAGGATAACGCGAGGTATATGATGACGCTCAGTAGCAGCTTGAGAAAGATTGTAACGAATTACAGGATCTGGACGGTAAGATCCATGCCTCTGTCATTTCCATTTAAGCATACTAATAGACATGTCTAAAGGGTCGAGTGGTGCCTCAGACAGGCGTATTTGTCTCCCTTGAGAAACGCCAGTCAGCCACACAGAGCCAGCTGTGGTTTATGCCTCGGAATTGACTTATCATCATATAATCTGGCATCTGTATGTCTATGCGAGGTCTTTTTTAGTTGTAATTACAGTCTTGTCTGGTATCTATGCGATGTCTAGTGGTGATACATATGTGTGATCCTGAGTATGGTCGTGGTCTGCTCTGTTTTGCTGCCTCTGTTTCTCTGCGCCTTGCTTGTCTCTCCGGGTCTCCTCTAATCGGTTGCTAGTTTACTGCTCGCTGTCTTTCGAGAGCGTAGCATACCCAAGTGCTCCTGCTGCTCCCAGAGCGAGGATCATTTTAGTGGAATTTTGCTGTGATCGCAGAGTGAGTTGGGCGAATGTAGACAAGACGAGGAAATGTAATGCTTACCTGACTCTCGCCGGAAGGTTGGTGATGATATCTAGTGATCCGTGCTGGTCCATCAAACATCTGTATGAGAGGCTCTGAAGAGCTGAACGTTCTCATCGATGCAGCTGCTTGAGAATTTTGGCGAGAGGATGGCTGAGGTGCGACTATGAGACCGGCCTGGCGCAGACGACTTTGTGCAGCAAGCGTTGCGTTACGAGGCCGAGCAGGGCCGTCGAAAACGATCGGTGGTGGCAGAGAAGTAGGCTGTGATCGCATTTGCGATGCTTCGCTAGTTACGGATGTCGATGACACCACTGCGACGGTGGATTGAGCCGTTGACCTTGTCGACCTATATTTCTCCCGAATGAACGCACTCGACTCGGCGAGCCTCGTCGGGGCGTCGAAGATGTCGAAAATGGGTTGCAGGGAGATCTCCTGGACGTCTTGGCCCGAAAGGTGGCCAGCGGTGAGTGCCGTCGCTTGATTGACGGAGGACGAGTGAACCAGTCTGGTCGATTGGGCGGAACGGCGGACGGAGGCCAGAGCGTGACGGTTGGCGGCAATGGCGGACATCTTGGCGTTAGGACCACAGACTGGGAGGGCTCTATCCAGAGTGAAGAAATCTCCTGGGGCGTAGAGTGTGATTTTATACCATCTTCTATCGCTGGGGAACCCAAAAATATGCCCTGTTGTAAATGCGTTTCAATGGTTTGTTGGATTGGTGTCAACATGGAGGTAGGATTTGCGCTTCGAGCTCGAAGCACATTACTGGTCGGTGAGCCCCGTACGTGTCGGTGAGCAGAGACTCATTGAAGCGATATGGTCAAGTTCCTGGCAATTTGTCTTTCGCTTCAAGAGTATCTGGGAACTGTGAGAGATATCGTCATCTGAGGAGCGAAATCCAAGTCAGATTGTAAGATTGTATCAGTGAAGAGCAGAAATAGGTCATAGCACGAGTAACTAGTCCTTCGAAAATCAGCTTACCCAGACGCGGTGACAAGGACCGGTAGATCAGGAACCGGCGTCAAGTGTTCGATTAGACAAGTCGTCCTGTTTGCAGGTTGAATGTGATTAACGGCTATCAGGCGGACTTAGAGCGAGGGTCGATGGTGACGACAGAATCTTTCGCTTGTCAGCATTTTCGTTGTCCTCCACAGCTGGAGTAGGCGACTCGCTACTGGAAGATCAACAAAGTGTTTAGCGCAGCAGTCATCCGGATAGTAATGAAGATACCAAATGTGTTATCTTGTACAATGATCGATTGCAACGACGGCGAGACGCTCAAAGAGGACGCAGCTCTTTGCAGTCCGCACAAACGCCATATATGGATAAACACTGTATTTTGAGCCTTGGAAGGACGCGTCCGAGAGAGCTATTCCAGTGATACCGAGGAAGTACATGGTCATGTCACGTCCGGGCTCCACAGAGAGGATAATAACAGGACGAACACAAGACTCATTCTTTAGTTACAATGGATTACCGAGGACTAGTCCGAATGCCAAGAGATGCTCTTCGTTCTATGGGAAGCTCGTCGCGGCAAATCCCCGACACCGACGACGTGTATCCATTAGACGGAGTAAACCCTCCAGAGCAAAAGTGTGAGTTGCAGACAAGAGGTTCGTGCCAAGGTGCAGGGAAGAAGAACATCCTTGAGTCGAGCTTGAGTCATATGGCCAATTGACAGGTTGTACCCCGTTAGCTTCAATTACCTGGTGTAATCACGAAGCCCTCGATCGACGGTCATCCATTGGTAAGCATTGAGCGCTGGGCTCGACGAGGCTCGACATAGACGATGATAGGAATGAACGCGCAGGCCTGCCTTGAGCCAACAGCAGCAATTCCCGCAGGTAACAGTAAGAAATAAGGGTGGGATGTCGCCGAAAGCGATAGAAAACTCCAAGTAACACGGGGTTCGTGTCATTCAATGAATTGAACACCCCAAACCAGTAGACATAGAAAATTTTCTGACCATATGAATCGTGAGCCGTTTATGCTTGATAGAAAGTAGCCAGAGCTCTGCAGCACTACCCGAGAGCAGATGGAGGCCTTCGGAAAAGTTGAGTAACTTATTGTCAAGTTGTTGAAGGTCAGTCGGGAGTGAGCGAGCGTTTGTTTGGACTTGTTGGGCTAGCGCTTGTTTTTCCGAGACCTGAAATGGCAAGTACGCTGCTTTTTTCCACTGGGTGTTCAAGAATTTGCGGTCTCAAACTCCCCTGCTTTGCACTTCAGAAATGGTAGGGGACTCTAAACACATTTTATGCAACCTATTCTTACATTTCATCCAGTCATCTCCACGTGGAAGCATGTGGAGGCTTAGGGGGCGCCTTTCGAGTTCGCCTTTGCTCACCTCGGAGGCGCGGGCACGCCCAATAATAAACGTGGTCATCTGTCTTGAAGGCTTGACTTCTGTCGTGGCGCAAACATGAACTTGGATTCTCCAAAATTTCATGCACTTTTGAGTTCGGAATGCCGGGTCAGTCTCCACGGCCATTCAGATGGTGTCCCCTTGGGACCAAATGGATCATTCTCCATGCAACCTCCGAAAGCTCACACCCAAAACTCTTTTGTCCTGTACTTGGAAGTTGGAGGTTACCACTTCGGGCTAATGTGTTCTATCTAGAAGGTCAGCACAGCCACAGCGTTTCCCATTGCCCAAGCCTCCACCGATCGACCGATTGAATAATATCGCTGGTGCCCCAAAACTGGGTAAGTGGACTTCAGTGAATTTAAAGCATGCATAAACATCTGACGATGCAACACCCCCAAGCGCCCGAGTCCGACAACAATTGTTTTGCACAATAGAGTGAGTTTGTTTATTTTTCAAACGACATCGGCCGTGTAGCCTTACCGACAGGTTGCAGAACATGATTTATGAAGTTTTTCGATTTATGCTGTCGTTTGCGACGCAAACGGGGAATTGGACTTTTTGTCGCCGGCGTTCTTGAGACGCCTGACCTAAACCATGCTGCAGACATGAGGCACACACGTGCAGGTCTACAATCCCTAAACTCAGACGACAGACGTCCCTAATAGCGCAGCCCCCTCTTATAATACCCGGCCGGTGCATGTTTCCGTTTCATCTCCAACTGCAACGCACGAGGACGTTGTGGATTTCCTTCAAATACTAAGTGGCCAGCCAACTCAGCTTTTCTCATCCTCCTACTCTCACATCAGCATGTCGTCAAACCTCCACGATCCCGACGCAGGGATCCGCTCTGTACCGCAGTGCGGCTTCGGAACAGATATCGATTTCGATACGCTGATCAAAACCAATCCTTTCCTCTTCCGTGTGTACACCCCAAAGGAGCGCTCTCCCTTTTCCGACGACACAGACCCTTTCTTCATCGCACCGAGATTCAATGAGCAAGTCGCTCGCTCTCCAGTAGACCTCCCGGATATCAAGTTCCCTGAGACCGTTGTTGGCTCGTATGCAGAGGTCGCACGACACATGGAATGGACAACAAAGTCCTCATCATGCTACATCTCGGGATCGTTTAGCTTTGCCTGGGCCATTTGGGAGGCCGTGAAACGCTACCATACTGGGGTGAAGAAGGATGTTGAGATAGCGGTCATCGATTCATCTGCCTTAGGTGGTCGAGCAGCTACAGCAGTCCAACTTTTGATGAAGAGTACCCCCAGACAGTAAGTTTGCAAAAATACCAAACATTTTCGCTGTGCTGACCAGACATTGACAGACGTGATGAACAGTTCTGGAAATGGCATCGCTTCTCGCAAGACTCGCAGACTGTCCTCGTCTATGGAATGGTTCCTCGTCCTGCAGTCCTGGCTTCGATTCCACTCCTCCAGATTCTCCGGAAAATGCCATCATACTTTTTGCAGAAAGATATCCAAGTGATCCCTGGGAACCCTTTGGACCAGGTTGCATGGAACTACGCTAGCAGGAAGCTTAACTATCGCCAATTCTGTCAAGACATGTCGGGGATTTTCCTCAGCCGCCCAACCGATGTCAGGCTGCGAGATTCCACCGGAGGAGCTGTCAGACTCGCCCTGTCGTTCCTGCGGCCATTTTTCCATCGAGCTGTTCAAGATGACTTCGAGATTGCGATCTCTAATCTCCGCTCACTTGCCCTCATCATCTCTGAATGGCCCGGTGACGGGTGGGTGCGAGATCACCCAGAAACCCAACAAGTCATCGAGTCGATGGTGCTTGCTCTTGGCGAGGAACTTCGCGAGAAATACGCGCAACATCACCAGGAGGAAGTTTCTCACCTCAAAGGCGTTATCGATGGGCTGGAACGGACGATCAGGACCCAGAATGAACTGGCTTTAAGCCATGTGCTGGATGAGTTTGAGATAGGCTCCGATGGGGACCTCGAATTTGAACTCGAGGAGTCTGACGAGCCTACTCTGGTTACATTCGAGCCTCTGTCAAAGTCAGGTACTTTGCGTAGTCGGCCGTCCTCACTCAACATGTCCATTGCTGTCCTGCCTCGCCCACCCACCTCTTTCCAGACTCCCATTACTCCGCCTGAGTCACCACGCAATTCTCTATTTCTTCCTACGATTACGATCCCTCTTACCGACGCCGTATCCACCCAATTTTCCTTCAAGGCCATACCGTCCGAAAATGCTTCCCATGATGCAGCGGCTAGCACCTCTCCTAAGACGTCGCCTTCGTCTGGTGAACCAACATCTCCTCCGCTTACACCACCACCACGTTCACCAGTCTTCTCACGACCAAAGTCTCCCTTGGTCGAGAGTCCACCGCCCGATGTGCAACATGACGAGACAGCAGACGAGCCTTTGTCAGAGGAGCAAGCAGTTCCAGAGTACGATCAAGAGTTGGAAGAGATCAAGCAGTTGGAGCACGAGATCGAGGAAACGTTGGCAAGGGACGTTCTTGGACACCATGTGCTGGATGAAATCATTGAAGATGATGGAGAAGAGACCGAGCTGGAAGACGATGCGACCTCCCCACCGTCTCCCTTGATGTCATGGGGTATGCTATCCGCCTCTGGCTTCTCATCCCGTCGGTCCTCGATCATCTCAATGGAAACACTGTGTGAGAGCCCCGGCCTCCCTGTCAAACGACTCTCATATGTGAGAAGTCGGACGACCTCCCTCGACTTCACACAACGATTGTCGTTCACAGGCTCGGTTGGCATACTTTCTCGAACGGTCTCGTTCTCGGAGCCGATGCTGGGATTGATCCCATACCCGACGCCTCCTGTAGCGGACCCGCAGATTAGGTCGCTCTCCGCCCCTCAGCAGGTAGAGCCTTGGAGTGTTCCCTTACCTACATCTCCAGCAATGTCAGAGAGGTCGTTGTCGCCCAGCAACTCATCATCCTCGTCACCATCCGTTTCACCTTCCGCTTCGATGTCTTCCATATGTTCTTCGAGTACTGGTTCCTCCCATCCTTCCCCACCGTCACCTCCTGCCCTGACACTCGATCGCGAACTGCCAATCAAACCTAGCTCGAGGATTGTACTTCCTAGGCGGTCTATCAGCCTCATGTCGCCACTGTCAGAACCAGACGAAGATACCGACTCGGATACAATGAGCATTCGTTCGACGGGTGTCGGCGAAACAGCCTCATATATTGTCACGGGCTTCCTCGTTGGGGCTTTCATCACGCTCTTCCTCTTTTCAACGCAGCGCAGGACGCTGCTGTATGTGACGTGATTCCCTGCTAGCTGTTATCTCTTTCCCGATACCCCTTTTTTGGGTTATTTATCCATTTCGATGCTGGTCTCTCTTTATTCGCTCGGGTCTCATTCCGTTGTTGTACCACCATATCTCCTAGACTCTCATATAACTACATCCTACCTCTGTTCTGTGAAAGTATACACGTTGTAGTACCCACCCCGGTTCTTTGTACTACTTACATTCGATTCCTCTCGGCACTGTTGTACTACCCATAAATATGTGTAATTGTTATGTAGATATGACAATATGTGCAATATGACTATGTTCATTTGCGAATTGCATAGATGAACCCATCATAGCCTTTTTCACCGACGGTGCTAATGGTCGTGGCCTCCACATCATCGTCCTCCTTCATAGCTCTAAGGAGCGTTCGCACACCCTCCACATTGTTGTCCGAGTATTCCGGGTCCGCAACCCGTCCATTTCGGACCACGTTGTCTACGATCTAGTGAAATATCGAGTCAATATTGGCTTGTCCTTTCATGGATTGGTGGGAAAGCCCTTAATGAACGGAGACGCACAATAACGCCGCCTTTTCGTACCAATCGTTTCGCCTCCGTAAAATAAATGAAGTTGGATGGCTTGTCCGCGTCAATGAAGGCCATGTCGAACAGTTCTTCGGGGTGAAGCTTGGCTAGGGATTCGGAAGCTAGGCCAACAACTACCGAGACCTTATCTGCCAACCCGGCGAGCTCGAAGTTCTCTTGAGCGACCTAGTCCCAAAGAAACATCAGCCACGAGTACAGTGGCTATAATAATGGCACAATTAACCTTTGCATGGTGCTCAGATATCTCCAGAGTGATGATATGGCCATTCGCAGGGAGTGCTCGAGCAAGCCACACCGTTGAATATCTACTCCAGAGTCAGCTTTCGAACGAATACTGCAGGACAAGTGCATGAAGGTACTTTCCCTCCTAAAGTGCCGATTTCCAAGATGCGCTTTGCTTGAGAAGATTTCGCAAGCAAGTTCAAGAACTTCCCCTGCGCAGCAGACACTGCGATATCTGGAAGCCCTTGATCCTTGTTGTGCTTGACTATCACATCCAATACTTCATCTTGAGAATGCAAGAATGCGTTGTGGTATGCGTCTGATCGAGACCAGTCATCGATGGTAGTTTGCTTTAGAGGTTTCTTTCCAGACACTTGCATGAGAGATGGCAACCGTTAACAGTGCTCTGGCGCTTGTGAGTGCGCAGCACGCGGTCTATTTTTACATATCGTCGCCAATACATCGAAATAGCACGGACTCTCATGGGTAGGAAGTTTGTGAGGCTGATATGAAATTTCTAGGCATTTCAGGTAAGTACAGAGTGTCATAGACAATGGGTTCTACAAAATTTGTTTTTAATACCTATTAGTGCGCCCGGTCACGGTCTAAATCATGCAGCTCTTTACAAGTGTCAAGTCTAGTCGCTGGAGTCATCACTTGTTGGACCTTCGCTTCCGTCTGTATCCCCAGGTATATCCGCACTCCCAGCAGTGCTTGAAGACGGGTCTGCGTCCTCAGTCGCTCCATCAAGTGCGCCGCTCCCATCGCTGACACTGGCTCCGCTTCCATCTGAGCTGTCTACTTCACCAGACAAGCCTGTACCGTCCGAAGAATCTGTCACGCCATCAGGACTTCCAGACGAATCAGAAGGGGCTGTTGGACGATATCGTAAACCCATCTCTCCATTCAAAACAGGATAGTCGTTGAGCACTCACCATCGGTCAAGGGTGGAGCAGTAGAGGTAGCTGGGTTAGCGCTGTCCATGCTTGTAATGCCTGGTGAGGAGTCGGAACCGCCAGGGGACCCATCTGCTGTCGAAATGGAGGCGGAATAGCTGCCCGTCGAAACGGCGGCGTAAGCACTATCAGTGCTAGTTGCGTCTCCACTTGTGGTAGTGGCACTGTCGGCACTTCCGGAGTATGAAGTATCACTAGAGTCGGAGCTATCAGTTGTTCCATATGAGGAATCTGCAGCGGCGGGTGTATAGACACCATCCGTGCTGGTGTAATCCGTGAATGTGGCTGAATAGGCAGTGTCCGTTGAGCTCGAAGTGTCTGTTGATGCTGCCATATCTGCCGCCATGGTGGTTGTGGCGTAGATTCCGGATGAAGAATCATAGGAACCCATTGGAGATGTGTCAGATGGACCGTAGGTGTAGCTGCCTGAAGCAGAATCCGCAGATGAATCCGAGGCAGAAGTGCCATAGGTGTACATCGAAGCATCGGCCGTAGATGTGGCTGTAACACGAAATAAGTTAGACAGGTTACAACTTCACC
>Ga0247742_10002407_pt1 | contig 12267 bp, 12 predicted proteins | sample UWRJL208509C2_FD_180944 | JGI IMG/M metagenome (GOLD analysis project Ga0247742, IMG submission 180944) | Plant litter microbial communities from Arlington Agricultural Research Station in Wisconsin, United States - UWRJ-L208-509C-2 | ecosystem: Environmental > Terrestrial > Plant litter >... | reverse complement strand
CCGTAGCGATCCTGCTTGATGCTCTCGACGATCTCGGTGAGTTGCTCGACCGGAGCGCCGTTCGGATTGTCCTCGGCCTGCGGCATGTACGGCACCACCGACGAGATCAGCCCGGCGCCGATCACGCCCTTGCCGCCGTGCCGGCTCATGTACCGGGCGACCTCGCCGCCGCCCATCGAGAAGCCGACCAGCGTCGCGTCCTGAGCGCCGGTCGCCTCCAGCACATCGGCGAGATCGTCGCTGAGCGTATCGTAGTCATAGCCCGAGAACGGCTGGCCCGAGCGCCCGAACCCGCGCCGGTCATAAGCGATCGCTCGGAAGCCCGCGTCGGCAAGCGCGAGCGCCTGCGCATCCCAACTGTCCGACGACAGCGGCCAGCCGTGGATCAGCACGACCGGACGGCCTTCGCCCCAATCCTTCACGTAGAGGTCGGTCCCGTCGCGAGTTTTGATATACGGCATTGAACTCTCCTCTAGTCGTCGGGAAGAACAACGAAGCCGGTCGCGCCGCGTTCCGCCGGGGTGGCGCGCACCGCCGCAAGCTGCCAGCATCCGGTCGCAACCCGAATCGGAGTGACTATGCGTACCCTCTGGCTGGCCAGCGCCGCCGCCCTCGCCGCCCCCCTTGCCATCGCAGGCTGCACCGCCAAATCCCCTGCCCCACCGTCCGCCGCCGCCACGCTGGCGCCGCTGCCGACCGGGAACTGGGCAACGTTCCGCGATGCTTTCATCGAGGATTGGTTCAAGGTCTCGCCGGCGGACGCGGTTTACCAAGGCCGCCACGATTTCGACGGCGGTCTCGGCGACTGGAGCGCGGCCGGGCTAAAGCGGCAAGGCGATTTCCTGCACGATGCGGTCGCCAAGGCCAAGGCGTTCGATCCGGCCAAGCTCGACAAGCAGGCGGCGTTCGAGCGCGACTATCTGATCACCGTCGCGCAAGGGAAACTGTTCTGGCTGGAGGATGCCGACCAGCCGCACCACAATCCGGCGTGGTACGTGAACAGCGGGCTCGACCCCAACGTCTATATCGCCCGCAACTATGCCGATCCGGCAACGCGGATGCGCGCGATGATCACGATGCTCCACAAGATCCCGCAGGCCGCCGCCAACATCCGCGCCAACCTCCAGACGCCGATGCCGGCAAGCTACATCGATTTCGGGGTCTCGGCCTTCAAAGGCTTCGCCGACTATTACAGCAACGACGCCAAGAAGGCGTTCGCGGGCGTGAAGAGCCCGGCGTTGCAGGACGAATATGCCAAGACCTCAGCAGCCGCGACCAAGGCGATGAACGATCTCGCCGCCTGGCTGGAAAGCCAGCGACCGACCGCGACTCAAGGCTTCGCGCTCGGCGCCGATCGCTTCTCGCGGATGCTGAGCATGACAGAGGGCGTGGACGTGCCGCTCGACACGCTCGAAGCCGCCGGCAAGGCCGATCTGGAACGCAATCAGAAGGCGCTGGTCGCGGCGTGTGCGCAGTTCGCGCCGGGTGCGTCCGTGCCCGCCTGCATGACCAAGGCCAATGCGGACAAGCCCGCCAACAACGATCCCGTCGCGGAGGCACGCAAGCAGATTCCCGAGCTGCGCGCGTTCGTGCTCGCCAACGACATCGTCTCGATCCCCGACAACGAGCAGGCGCTGGTTGAGGAAAGCCCGCCCTACAACCGGCAGAACTCCGCCTATATCGATCCGCCGGGGCCGTTCGAGAAGGGCATACCCTCGGTCTATTACATCTCCCCGCCCGATCCGGCGTGGAGCAAGCAGGTCCAGTTGGATTTCATCCCCGGCAAGAACGACCTGCTGTTCACCACCGTGCATGAGGTGATGCCCGGCCACTTCCTCCAGTTCCGCCATGCCAACCATTCGCCGTCTTTGTTCGGCAGGCTGTTCGTCGGTTACGCCTTCGCGGAAGGCTGGGCGCATTATGCCGAGGAGATGATGTGGGAAGCCGGCTTGCACAAAGGCGATGCCGAGACTCACATTGGCCAGCTTTCCAACGCCTTGCTGCGCGACTGCCGCTATCTCTCGGCGATCGGGCTGCATGCGCGCGGGATGACACAGGAACAGTCCCGGAAAATGTTCGTCGAGCAATGCTATCAGGACGAAGGCAATGCCCGCCAGCAATCGGCGCGCGGCACCTATGATCCCGCCTATCTCAACTATACGATGGGCAAGCTGATGATCCGCCGCCTGCGGGACGACTGGACCGCCAAGCGCGGCGGCCGCGCCGGCTGGAAGGCGTTCCACGACACCTTCCTCAGCTTCGGCGGGCCGCCGATCCCGCTGGTGCGCAAGGCGATGCTCGGCGGCGACGGCAAGGCGGTGTTTTGAGGCACCGCCCGCTTCAAGCCGTTCAGCGCCAGCCGAGTGCAGGCGCGATGTGAGTCAGGATGGCATCGAGGACGTGCGCGTTATAGTCGACGCCGAGCTGGTTGGGCACCGTCAGCAGCAGCGTATCGGCTTCGGCGATCGCCTCGTCCTCGCGGAGCTGCTTGACGAGCGCGTCAGGTTCGGCGGCGTAGGAGCGGCCGAACACCGCGCGCATATTGTCGATGATGCCGATCTGGTCGCTGCTGTCGCCGCGTCCGAAATAGGCGCGGTCGCGGTCGTTCATCAGCGCGAAGATCGAACGGGATACCGAGACGCGCGGCTCCCAGGCGTGCCCGGCGGCTTTCCACGCTTCGCGGTAGAGGCGGATCTGCTTGGCCTGCTGGACGTGGAACGGCTCGCCGCTTTCGTCGGCCTTGAGCGTCGAGCTTTGCAGGTTCATGCCCTGCTGCGCCGCCCACAGTGCGGTGGCGTTGGCGCCCGAACCCCACCAGATTCGCCGCCGCAGCCCGGCGGAATGCGGTTCGAGCCGGAGCAGGCCCGGCGGGTTGGGGAACATCGGGCGTGGCGCGGGCTGTGCGAAGCCCTTGCCGTCGAGCAGTTTTAGGAAGGTTTCAGCGTGGCGGCGGCCCATGTCGGCGTCGCTTTCGCCCTCGGCGGGGGCATAGCCGAAATGCCGCCAGCCCTCGATCACCTGTTCGGGCGAGCCCCGGCTGATGCCGAGCTGGAGCCGCCCGCGCGAAATCAGATCGGCCGAGCCGGCGTCCTCCGCCATGTAGAACGGATTCTCGTAGCGCATGTCGATCACGCCGGTGCCGATCTCGATCCGGCTCGTCTTCGCACCGACCGCCGCGAGCAGCGGAAACGGCGAAGCGAGTTGCTGCGCGAAATGGTGGACGCGGAAGTACGCGCCGTCCGCGCCGAGTTCCTCGGCGGCGACGGCGAGGTCGATCGATTGCAACAGCACGTCCGAAGCCGAGCGCGTCGCCGATTGGGCGGAGGGCGACCAATGGCCGAACGAGAGAAATCCGATGCTCTTCATGGCGAATGTCCTTGCGTGTCGCGCCTCAGGTCGCCCCTCGCGCGCGCCGGCGCAACCCCGCTATTTGAGCGATAACGGCAACCCTGCGGTGACGAGAACGACCTGCTGCGCCGCCGCCGCGATCCGCTGGTTGAGCAGCCCGGCATGATCGCGGAAGCGGCGCGCGAGCGCATTGTCGGGGACGATGCCCAGTCCGACCTCGTTGGCGACGAGGATCACCGGGCCGGGCGCGGTGATGACGGCGCGTTCCAGCGCTTGCGTGGCGGCGTCGATATCGTGTTCGCCGAGGAGCAGATTCGACGTCCATAGGGTGAGGCAATCGACCAGCAGCACGCGGCCGGGCGCGCTGTGCTGCGCGATCGCCTCGGCAAGCGCGATCGGCGCCTCGACCGTCCGCCAGCGCGCGTCGCGATCTGCGCGGTGGCGGGCGATGCGGTCGGTCATCTCCGCGTCGAAGGCTTGCGCGGTGGCGATGAACACAAGCTCGCCAGGCATCGCCTCGGCACGCGCCTGCGCGAAGCGGCTCTTGCCCGATCGGGCGCCGCCGAGGACGAACAGCGACGTCATGCCGCTTCCCCGGCGAGCGCGAGGATCGCGTCGATATCGAGGTGGCGTTCCAGCTCGGCGGCGATCTCGTCGAGCGCGACATCGACGCTGGCGTGGTAATCGAGGCCGCTCGCCTCCGCGCCGAGCCGGGCGAGCAGCGCCGCGCGCTGCTTTGGGTCGGCGAGCAGGCCGTGGACGTAGCTGCCCATCACCCGGCCGTTCGCGCTGATCGCGCCGTCCACGCGGCCATCGTCGAACGTGGCGAACGGGCGGGCGGCGTCGGGGCCATGCGTCTCGCCCATGTGCATCTCATAGCCGTGGAACGGCGCATCGAGCGCACGGCCTTTCACCGGACGAAGCGCCTTGTCGGGGGTCAGCACCGTTTCAACATCGAGCAACGCCAGCCCCGCCGCATCGCCCGCCGGACCTTCGATGCCATGCGGATCGAGGATACGGCTACCGAGCATCTGATAGCCACCGCACAGCCCCAGCACCGCGCCGCCGCGACGGTGGTGCGCGAGGATGTCGATGTCCCAGCCCTCGCGGCGAAGCGCGGCGAGATCGGCGATCGTCGCCTTCGATCCCGGCAAGATGACGAGCTTCGCTTCCGCCGGGATCGGCGTGCCGGGCGGCACCATCCGCAGGTCCACGGTAGGCTCAAGCTTCAAGGGATCGAGATCGTCGAAGTTCGAGATGCGCGGCAGGATCGGGCATGCGATCAGCAGCGTGCCCGAGGTTTGCGCGGGGGAGCGTTCGAGTATTACGGCATCCTCGCTCGGCAATCGTGCGGTGGCGGAAAGCCACGGCACCACGCCGAACCCGCGCCAGCCGGACAGCGCCTCGATCTGGCGATAGCCATCCTCGAACAGCGCCGGATCGCCACGAAACTTGTTGATGACGAAGCCGCGGATCATTGCCGCGTCCGCAGGATCGATCACCGCGCGCGTGCCGACGATCGCGGCGATCACCCCGCCCCGGTCGATATCGCCGATCAGCACGACGGGAACGCCGGCCTCGCGCGCGAAGCCCATGTTGGCGATGTCGCCGGCACGCAGGTTGATCTCGGCGGGCGAGCCGGCGCCCTCGACCACGACAACGTCGCACGTGCTCCGCAAGCGGCGGTAGCTCGTCATCACCTCGCCGAGCAGCCGCCCGCGCGCCTCGCGATAGTTGCCGCCGCCGATCGTGCCGCGCACCTTGCCGTGGACGATCAGTTGCGAGGTGCGATCTGCTTGGGGCTTGAGCAGCACCGGGTTCATGTCGGTATGCGGTTCGACATGACATGCGAGCGCCTGAAGCGCCTGCGCGCGGCCGATCTCGCCGCCATCGACGGTGACGGCAGCGTTGTTCGACATGTTCTGCGGCTTGAACGGCCGCACGGTGAGGCCGCGATTGGCAAGCGCGCGGCAGACACCCGCGACCAGCACCGACTTGCCGACGTCCGAGCCGGTGCCCTGAAACATCACAGCCGCCATGCGATAATCCCTGCGACCAGCCACAGTGCGAGGCAAGCGCGGACGTACACGCCAAGTGCACGGCGGATGTCGCGCGCGTCGGCGTCGCGGCTGCCGTCGCCGATCCACGGTTTCACCGCGACGACATTGTCATAGGCGATCGGTCCGGCCAGACTGAGACCGAGCGCACCGGCCATCGCCGCTTCGGTCCAGCCGGCATTGGGCGAAGCGTGTTTGCCCGCGTCGCGCCACATGATCCGCCAGCCGCCCGCGCCAACGAGGCAGAACAGCGCGCCGGCAAGCCGCGCCGGGATCAGGTTGAGCACATCGTCGGTACGCGCCGCCGCCCAGCCGAACGCGCGCCAGCGTGGTTCGCGGTGGCCGATCAGACTGTCGGCGGTGTTGATCGCCTTGTAGACCCACAAGCCGGGCAATCCGCCCACGAGCAGCCAGAACAGCGGCGCGGCGACGCCGTCGCAGAAGCTTTCGGCGAGGCTCTCGATCGCGGCGCGGGCCACGCCGGCGGTGTCGAGCTTTTGCGTGTCGCGGCCGACAATCATCGCCACCGCGCCACGCCCGGCCGCGAGATCGCGGTTGGCGAGCGCGACCTGCACGGCGCGGACGTGATCGAGCAGGCTGCGCTGCGCGAGCCCCGGCACCGCGAGCAGCGCGCAGGCGAGCCAGCCCCATCCGCCGAGCATCGCGGACGCGCGTTGCAGCGCGAACGCGCCGCCGCCAACGAGCACGATCAGCAACAGGACGACGACGACGCCGGCGATCCGCCGTGCCGCGAAAGACCAGGACGGCTGGTTCCACCGCGTCTCGCAGCCTGAAATGATCGCCGCGAACGCGCCGACTGGATGGCCGATGCGGGCGTACACGCCCGCCGGCCAGCCAACCGCCGCCTCCACCGCGAGCGCGACCAGCGCGACCGGCTCAGCCATCGGCCAGCGCCCGATCGAGCCGCTCCAGCGCTTCCGCACTTCCCGGCAAGCCGAGCCGGAGCCAGTGCGGATCGTAATCGAACGGCCGCGTCAGGATCGCATGGCGGGCAAGTTGGGCGAAGGTCGCACCGGCATCGGCCACATCGATGAGGCGGAACAGCGGGCATGATCCGATCGGCACGAGGCCACGGCGCAGCAACATGGCATCGAGATCGGCAGCGTCCCGCGCCAGCCGTTCGCGCATCGCCACGATCCAGTCGGCATCGCGATAGGCAGCGGTGCCGATCGCGATCGCGGCGGCTGACACCGGCCACGCGCCGAGCCGCGCGCGCACCTGCGCGATCACCGCGCGCGGCGCGATCACGAAGCCGAGCCGGACCCCGGCCAGCCCGAAGAACTTGCCGAACGAGCGGAATACGATCAGCCGGGCATCGTCCGCGACATGCGGCGCGACGCCGACCGGCGCGTCCGTCACGGCGTCGGCAAAGGCTTCGTCCACCACCAGCCAGCCGCCGCGCGCGCGCAGGCGATCGTGCGCCGCGAGAAAATCGTGCGCGGACAGAATGTGGCCATCGGGATTGTTGGGATTGGCGACGATGACGGTGCCATCCGACACGTCCGTAAGCGTGTTTACCGGCAAACTGCCCGCGATCATCTCGGCGTGCGTGCGGTAGGTCGGCGCAAGATACCGCGCCGGCCCCGGCAGCAACGTCCCGAGTAGCCGAAGACCTATCTCGGTGCCCGGCAGCGCGGCGACATAATCGCGATCGACCCCGAAATACTTTGCCGCCGTAGCCTCCAGCGCACGCAGCGCGCCTTCGTCGGGCAGCCGCGCCCAGTCGATCGCGAGCCCCTCGACGCCGGGCCACGGATGCGGGTTGATGCCGGTCGAGAGATCGAGCCACGGCTTGCCACCGTCACCAAACGCCGCGCGCGCCTCGGCCAGCCGGCCGCCATGATGCGTCCAGCTCACAGCAGCGCCGCCACCAGCAAGCCGGTCTCGATCAATTCGATGCCAGCGCCGTGGCCGTCGCCCGAAATCCCGCCGATCGCGCGGCGCACATAGAGCGCCCATCCCGCTAGCAGGACCGGCGTGACGAGGATCGCCGGCCATACGAACGCCGCGCCCGCCAACACCAATGCCCAGACCACGATATCCACGCGCCGCACGGAAGCGCGAAACCGCGATGCAAGGCCCGCATGCAGCGGCGGCAGCCAGCAAGTCCACACCAGCGGCCCGATTCGCGCCGCGAACGGGATCAGCACGAGCGGCGCCCACAGTCCGGCCGCCACCAGCGCATGCAACAGCACCAGCTTGGCGACGATCTGCAGGCCGAGCGCGACCACGCCGAAGCTGCCGACATGCGGGTCGGCCAACACCGCGAGCAGCCGCTCGCGGTCGCCATGCGCGGCGCCGCGCGCGTCGGCGAGGTCGGCGAGGCCGTCGAGGTGCAGCGCGCCCGTCACCCCGACCCAAACCGTCAACGCCGCCAGCGCGCCGAGCCACGCATCGCTCCGCGCCAGCCAGCCAGCGCCCGCGACCAGCACGCCGATCAGCAGCCCGACCAGCGGGAACCAGCGGATCGAAGCGGCGAAATCGGTATCGCTCGCGGTGACGCGTGGCGTCGGCAGCCGTGTCAGGAACTGGATCGCGAGCAGCAAGCCTTTCACGGCCACAGCGCCATGATCTGCGCGGTGCGGGGTTCGCCGGGCCACACCTTGAGGCTGAGCATCGCCGCACAGGGCAGATCGAACGCCCAAAGTTGGCTCTGGTCGAACCCGCACAATCCGGCAAGCGCGGCGCGCATCGCACCGCCGTGGGTGACGACCAACGTGGTGCGCGACGGCAAGGCGGCGATGGCATCGGCCACGCGCGCCACCAGCGCCGACCAGCGCTCACCATCGGGCGGCGGGGCGGCATCGGGATCGTCCCAGAAGCGACCGAGCGCGTCGGGGTCGATCTCGCTGGTGGCAAGGCCGTCCCAACCGCCGAAATCGAGTTCGCGCCAGCGTGCGTCGATCGCGACCGGCAGGCCGAGATCGCCGCCGATCGCCTGCGCGGCGAGCCGCGCGCGGGCGAGGTCCGAGCTGACCAGCGCTTCGATGTCCAGATCGCTCGCCTGATCGCGGCAAGCGCGGATGCCCTCGGGCGTCGGCGCGGCATCGGTGCGACCGATCAGCCGTCCGGGCATCTCGGGCGCGCCGTGGCGGAGCAGGTGCAGGACGAACGGCGTCATCCCGCGCCCGATACGCCGGCTTCCGCGAAGGTCGCCATACCGTCGTGCGCCGCCAGCGCCGCGCGGACGATGTTGGCCGCGACCGCAGCGCCGCTCGCCTCGCCGAGCCGCATGTCGAGGTGGAGGATCGGGTCAAGCCCGAGAGCGGTGAGCAAGCGCCGGTGCCCCGGCTCGGCGGAACAATGGCCGGCGAGGCAATGCGCGATCGAGGCAGGCGCCGCCGCCGCGAGCGGCGCGACCGCCGAACAGCAGATGAACCCGTCGAGCAGCACCGGCACGCGCAACTGCCGCGCGCGCAGCACCGCGCCGGCGATGGCGGCGATCTCCCGCCCGCCGACCCGGCGCAGCGTTTCGAACGCGGTCATCGGCGCGTCGGCGTGGAAAGCGATGGCCCGGTCCACCACCGCGACTTTCCGCGCGATGCCCGCGTCGTCGATGCCCGTGCCCGGCCCCACCCAAGCCGCGCCGTCACCACCCAGACTGCGCGCACACAGAGCGGCGGCGGCGGTGGTGTTGCCGATCCCCATCTCGCCCAGCACGAGCAGGTCCAGCCCCGCCTCGACGGTCGCCACGCCGGCGGACAGCGCGGCGAGACACTCCGCCTCGGTCATCGCCGGGGCTACGGTGAAGTCGGCGGTCGGGCGGTCGAGATCGAGCGCGACCACCTTCAACTCTAGCCCAGCCGCACGAGCAAGCGCGTTGATCGCCGCGCCGCCGTGCTCGAAATTGGCGACCATCTGCGCCGTCACCGCCGCCGGGAAGGCGCTTACATTATGCGCGACGACGCCGTGATTGCCCGCGAACACCACGACGCGCCCGCGTTCGATGCGTGGCCGCGAACGGCCTTGCCAGCCGGCGAAGAAGACCGCGATCTCTTCGAGCCGCCCCAGCGAGCCGGGCGGTTTGGTGAGGTCCGCCTGTCGCGCGTGCGCCTGCGCGATGGCGTCCGCATCGGGGTCGATCGGCACCGCCAGCGCCGCGTCGAAATCGGCGAGTGTAGCGAAGGTCATTCGGCGACGAAGCCCGGCGGCGGGGTGCGGGTGATGAAATGGCCTTTCACCCCCTGCGGCCAGCGCGCGAACGGCACGCGGCCATGCTCGCTCTCGGCATATTCGACCGCATAATCGAGGATCGCGCGCGCGGCGTCCGCATCGGGCGTGAAGCGGCCGAGCACATAGCCCACCTTGTCGGGCGCGCGCAGGTGGACGGTGCAGAACTCCGCGCAGGCGAACAGGCACGGCATCTCCTGCACCGCGACGCCTTCGTAGCGCGCGTCCGACGCCTTCATCGCGCGCAACGCCGCGACAAGGCGCGCGCCGCCGCGCACGCCCTCGGCATCCTCGCGGGCATCGGCGGTGTTGCGGCAAGTGTTGCACGCGACGACCGCCGGACCATCCTGGACCCGTTTGAGCATTACGCCGCCACCGCGCGGGCTGGCGAAAACGAGAAAAACTGCGACATGGACCCGGCACTCACGACATGGGCCGCGCACGCTGCGCCATGTCTAACGACACGGCGCACCGCGAACACACGGACCAACCATGTCGCCTCTCGGGTTCACCCCCGTCCGCCCGGCACACCCTGTCCGCACGAAGGACGACCGCGACGGGCAGGTCTCCTGGCTCGCGGGTCAATGCCGGTCCGCGCCGCCTTCTCGAAATCTCGCGATCCCAATGGCGTGTGGCGCGATGGCTCGCCGCTTACAGTTGCAGGGGCAGCCGGGGTTGTCCCGTTCCCTTTTCATCCCCGTCGCCGGGGAACCTGTCGCACCCGGCGCGGTAGCTGTGGTGGTGCAGCGCGTCAATATGCGCGGGCGGTGGGTACGATCGTGGTGGTTTCACCGTGCCGTTCGATCGTCGCGGTGATGCCGTACACCGCGCGCAACCGCTCGGGCGTGAGCACGTCGAGCGGCGTGCCGTCGGCGACGATCGTGCCGGCATCCATCAGCAGCAGCCGATCACAATAGCGCGCCGCCATCGTCAGGTCGTGCAGAACCGTCACGACCAGCGCGCCGCCGCGCGCTTCGGCGCGGAGCAGGTCCATCACATCGATCTGGTGCCTCGGATCGAGCGAGGCGAGCGGCTCGTCGGCGAGCAGCGCCGGGGCCTCGACCGCGAGCGCACGGGCGAGCAGCACGCGCGCCCGCTCGCCGCCGGAAAGGTCCGTGGCGATCCGGTCGCGCAGATCGGCCACGCCGGCGCGTTCCAGCGCGCGTTCGACCGCCGCCGTATCCGCATCGCCGAGGCGCGACATCGGCGCGAGATGCGGCAGGCGGCCGAGCGCGACGAGCCGCTCGACCGTGAGCGGCCAGTGCAATGTTTGCCCCTGCGGCAGATAGGCGAGCTTCCGCGCGATCACGCCACGCGCCATCGTTGCGATTGGAGCATCGTCGATGCGGATGCCGCCCGTCGACGGGGTCAGGCCAAGCATCGCGCGCAACAGCGTCGATTTGCCCGCGCCATTGGGGCCGATGATGCCGACCAGCGCGCCGGGCGCCAGCACCGCGCTGACGTCGCGCACCACCGGCCGCCGTCCGAGCGACACGCCGACGCCGTCGAGCGCGATCGTCACCACAGGCGCCGCTCGCGCATCAGATAGGCGAGGAACACCGGCACGCCGAGGAACGCCGTCACCACCCCAAGCTTGAGTTCGTTGGTCGAGGGGATCAGTCGCACGCCGATATCGGCGAGCGTCAGCAGCACCGCTCCCGCCAATGCAGAAGGCAGCAGGATCGCCGAGGGGCTGCGGTCGGTGAGCGGGCGCACCAGATGCGGCACGATCAGCCCGACGAAGCCGATCGACCCCGACACCGCCACCGCACCGCCCACGCCGATCGCAACGCCCAGCAGCAACCGCAGCCGAGTCGCGCGCAGATCGGTGCCGAGCGCGCGCGCGCCGTCCTCGCCGAGCGTCAGCGCATCGAGCGCGCGTCCGTCGTACAGCAGGAGCGCGCCGCCGACGGCGATGCACGGCAGCGCGATCCAGACATGCTGGAACGAGCGGTTTTCAAGACTGCCGAGCAGCCACGTCATGATCTCCATCGCCGCGAACGGATTGGGCGACAGGTTGAGCGCGAGGCTGATCGCCGCCCCCGCCAGTGTCGAGACGGCGATGCCGGCAAGGATCAGCGTGAGCGGGCTTTCGGACTTGCCCGCGAGCGTGAACAGCAGCGCCAGCGCGACGAGCGCCGCCGCGATCGCCAGCACCGGCAACACCAGCGGGTGCAGTTCGGCCAGCCCGAAATAGATCGCGCCGACCGCGCCGAGCGCCGCCGCGTTCGAAGCGCCGAGCACCGAGGGTTCGGCGAGCGGGTTGCGCAGATAGCCTTGCAACGCCGCCCCGGCGAGCCCGAGCATCGCGCCGACCCCGAGGCCGAGGATGGTGCGGGGAAGGCGCAGTTCGATCACGATCGCGGTGGCGACCGGATCGCCGTGCCCGGCAAGCGCCGCCAGCACGCGCGCTGGCGCGAGCGGCACCGATCCCAGCGCCAACGAGGCGACGGCTGCGACGATCATCAGCGCGATCAGTCCGCCAATCAGCGCCCATCGTCCGCCGATCATCACGCGAAGCTCCCTGGCGGGGGAGCGGCTAGCTTGTGTCGGCGGGGCGTTTGCCTATGGGCGTCGTGATGACACGCCGCCGCCTTCTGCCGATCCTGCTCGCGCTCGGTGCCACGGCAGCAGCGCCGCCCCCGCACGCGCCGCGGCGGATCGTCTCGCT
>Ga0247742_10002406_pt1 | contig 12284 bp, 8 predicted proteins | sample UWRJL208509C2_FD_180944 | JGI IMG/M metagenome (GOLD analysis project Ga0247742, IMG submission 180944) | Plant litter microbial communities from Arlington Agricultural Research Station in Wisconsin, United States - UWRJ-L208-509C-2 | ecosystem: Environmental > Terrestrial > Plant litter >... | reverse complement strand
TAATTTAAGGGCTCCTTCCAAAGCAACCGGGAAATTATAGCCTCTTCCTAAGTACAGGCAATTCGGCGCATCTTTAAATATAGCCGCGATTTCTTTTGTTTTTTCATTAGTAGAAGCCAGCGCTTCTGCAACTTTTTCCGGAATAATTTCCAGTTCTTGCAGATATCTGTGAAAATCAGAATGCGACAACGTTCCCTTCGCTTTTGCCAGACGCAATGCTATCAAAGTAAGGATTGTTATTTGTGTCGTGAAAGCCTTAGTTGAAGCTACTCCAATTTCAGGGCCTGCATGAGTATATGCTCCTGCGTGGGTTTCTCTTGAAATAGAAGATCCTACAACATTACATACACCAAAAACAAATGCCCCGCTTTCTTTGGCTAATTTAATTGCAGCCAAAGTATCGGCTGTTTCACCTGACTGTGAAATCGCAATAACTACATCCTTTTTATTTATAATTGGATTTCTGTATCTGAACTCTGAAGCATATTCAACTTCTACAGGAATTCTGGTAAATTCTTCAAGTATATATTCTGCTACCAGTCCGGCATGCCAGGAGGTTCCACAGGCAACAATCAATATTCTTTCTGCATTCAGGAATTTTTCAAGATTATCCTCAATCCCGGCCATCTTGATAATACCTTGATTGGCAAGTAATCTTCCTCTATAGGTATCTTTAATAACGTTAGGCTGCTCATATATCTCTTTAAGCATAAAATGATCATATCCACCTTTTTCAATTTGCTCCAAATTCATTTGTAGCTCCTGAACATACGGATCAACCAACGCATCACTCTTGATTTTTCTTATTTTTAAGGGTTTCTGTAACCTTATAACTGCCATTTCTTCATCTTCCAGATATATTGCATTCGATGTATATTCAATAAATGGAGACGCATCAGATGCTATAAAAAACTCGTTTTCACCAACACCAATAGCCAATGGACTACCTAGTCGTGCTACCACAATTTCATCTGGTTTTTGTTTGTCAAACACAGCAATAGCATAAGCTCCTACAACCTGATTTAAGGCAACCTGTACAGCCTTACCTAATTTAAGATTTTCTTTTTTCTGAACTTCTTCTATCAGATTTACTAAAACCTCAGTATCTGTATCAGATTGAAAAACATAACCTCTTTTAATAAGTTCTTTTTTTAATGGCTCATAATTCTCAATGATTCCATTATGGATAATTGCCAGATTACCTGAATTGGATAAATGCGGATGAGAATTTACATCATTTGGAACACCATGAGTAGCCCAACGTGTATGACCGATACCGATAGTACCATTAGTAGTGATTTCTTTGGCTCTCTCTTCAAGGTCAGATACCTTACCCTTTGTTTTCGAAAGCTTCAATTCTTGACCGTCAAATAGCATCACTCCAGCACTGTCATAGCCTCTATATTCAAGTCTTTTAAGACCTTTGATTATAATTGGGTAGGCTTCCCTATATCCTATATATCCGACAATTCCACACATAATTAATTAGGTTTTGTATAATAAATTTCAAGTTTCAATTTCTTATCTTCCGGCACAGTAGCTGTATTACCCCATAAGATAGTCCCCAAAGGACTCATTATAGATGCAGCAGGTATCCTGTCAACCTTAGATGCAGTCTTTACTTTTAAATTTGTGATTTCTGATATAGACTCCGTTACTACTAAACCAAGCCTAACGTTCGTAGAGTCATTACGTATCAGGTTACGAATGTGATTTGTAATTCTTATCTTATATTTAATACCTCTTCCACCCGCAACTTTTTCGCGTTCTATCAGTCCTCCAAATATACTTTTATTGAATTTTGGATCACTGCTGCTACTAACATCAGTAGCATAATCATACAATTGTCTTTTGTTTGTAAGATCGTACAGATAAATCCTTTGTGGCTCTGGAACAAGATCTTCACTCATTGATTTATTATCCACATAAAACGTCAGGTTTGCTTCATTAATAAGCCATCCTTTTGCTATTAAAGCCTTAAGCTCATCTGTATCTCCTTTACCAGTAGCACCACGTCCAAACAAATCAATTATAGCTAATGAGCCTTCACCCCCTTTAAGGAACAGTTTTTCGTCACCTGTAGGCGTATCAGGAGTATTATTCGTCATTGCAGCAGCATAAGCAGCTCCCGGGCTTGATTGATCCTGTAGGCTGACTTTATTACCAGCCATATTAATTATAAAGGTTTTATGTACCCTTGTAATTACATTATTAGCATCTACTGAATCTTCAGTATATGAAATCGTAACGTTTCCTTTAGTAAAATCCATCATTGCTAAACTGCCATTACTCGTCTGTGATTTTTCAACTTTAAAATACAACCCTCTGAAATAATCCTTAAAAGAATTATTATTAGCAAGTTTATCTTCAGAAGCTTCTAAGATTTTTTTCTTGAAGAAGTCATTATTCAGTTTCAGACGCATACCAGGTGCAGTTCTCGTTCTTACATCTTCAGCATCTTTTATCCCATCGTCTCCCTTGTCTACAGTAATAATCTCTGTAGTACTAAAGCCGAATACATCATTTTGAGACGCAATGACTGAATTATTTAACCTCGTACCATCCAAAACAGAACTTCCGTCTGCAGCAGCACCTTTCTTATTGTTTTCAAATAATTGTCTGTCATTATTATAAAATTTTAATTCGCTCTCAAAATTAGCTTCCGGAGACGGATCATAATTATTAATAAAATAACCGGATTCATAAACACTTAATTTTATAGTTTCTTTTCCATATATAGAATCCAAAGTATATGTAGTTTTTCCATTCGTCTCTGTAGCCCCTTTTGTACTAAAATAAGGTACTGACAAATAGACACTGTCAACAACAGCATTAGCCCCAAAGGTAGTCACACTACCTGCAGGAAGCTGTACTTGAGTTGCAAAGCTGGTAACAGTAGTTCCAAATACGGGGTTTGTTATAACTCCCAGACCATTTAGTTTAAGGTTGTTTGTTTGGACAAAACCTGTCGGCTGATTAAAAGCTGTAACCGTCGCATCAGTATATTTTGCAAAATCAAAATGATCTCCGCCTATTACATCTGTCCCAATTTCATTATAGTCCTTATCACAGGAAGCAAAAAATACCGTGATTATAAAAGCAGATATAATAGATTTAAAAATTAATTTATTATTCATGTTATTGTAAAAAATTATTTATAGAACTTTAGTCTTGTAGAAATTAGTATAAACTTCAGCAAATTTATCTTTAGGGGTGAAAGGTAAAAAAGGTTTTCCCGATGATTCTATAAATTTTGTTAAACTTGAAGAAACAGTATCAGACGCTATTATTACAGCATCAGAATGTCTTACAGAAGCCTTAATAATATTTTCATAATTTGGCAATTCCAATTCCTCAACTGCTTCATGCGGAATACCGTCAAACTTAATTTTATTGATCATTTCTGCATTAAGCGTCGTATCAAATGATTGACTGTAGACAGAAGTTACAATTTTTGTATCTGCGAACAACGCTTCATCTTTATAATAATGCTTCATGTAAATTGGAAGCAAAGCTGCTAACCAGCCATGAACATGGATAATATCAGGAACCCAATTGAGTTTCTTAACTGTTTCCACAACTCCTTTTGCAAAAAAGATAGCACGTTCATCATTATCAGGATATAACACTCCTTCTTCATCCGCGAATGTAGCTTTCCTCTTGAAGTATTCGTCGTTATCTATAAAATAAACCTGTATACGTTCTTTAGGTATTGAGGCTACTTTAATAATTAGCGGCATATCAAGATCGTTTACAACTAAATTCATTCCCGATAGCCTGATTACTTCATGTAATTGGTGCCTCCTTTCATTAATATTGCCATACCTGGGCATAAAAATCCTGATTTGCCCGCCCTGATCATTAATCATTTTGGGAACGTCATAGGACATTGATGAAACCTCATTCTCTGCCAGATAAGGCACGACTTCAGATGATACGAATAATATCCTCTTTTCCTCCATATAGAATTGTACTTTATTTATTGACAACAAAAAACACGCAAAAGTACGAAAATTTATGGATTTACTGAGTAAAATCTTAAGTTTGCATATTATTTAATCAGATGCACATGCTCATTTTCACTAGACAAGTTGATTTAAAAAACCATTTAAAATCAATTGCCCTAACTAAAAGCACTATTGGTTTTGTCCCTACAATGGGTGCTTTACACAAAGGCCACTTATCACTTATCGAACGTTCTCTAAAAGAAAACGATACAACAGTAATGAGTATTTTTGTAAACCCAACTCAGTTCAACAATCCCGAAGATCTTGCCAAATATCCAAGAACACTGGGAACAGATGTGGAAAAAATAAAATCCTTAAGTGAGGATGTTATCATCTATGCTCCTTCAGTCGAAGATATATATGAGGGCGATACGGTGTCTAAATCTTTTGATTTTGATGGACTTGAAAACCAAATGGAAGGCAGGCATAGACCCGGACATTTTGACGGTGTCGGTACTATTGTAAAAAGACTTTTCGAGATAGTAACACCTACAAATGCTTATTTTGGAGAGAAAGATTTCCAGCAATTACAGATTGTAAAGAAAATGGCTCAAAAGCATAAACTACCAGTAAATGTAATAGGTCACCCCATTTTCAGGGAACAAAATGGCTTAGCAATGAGTTCCAGAAATGCAAGACTGACTGACGAAGAAAGAGAAAAAGCACCCTTTATATTCAATACCTTAAAACAGGCCAAAATAATGTTTGGCACGAAAAGTGCCAAACAGGTCTCTGAATGGGTAGAACAAACTTTCAGGAATCATAGCAATGACTTCCGGTTAGAATATTTTCAGATTGCTGATGAAGCTACCTTATTGCCGTGTATACGAAAAAGCAAAAACAAAAAATACCGGGCTTTTATCGCTGTTTTCATTAACGAAATAAGATTGATTGATACCATTTCATTAAATTAATTACCTTTGTCGCATGCAAGTTCAAGTAGTAAAATCCAAAATACACCGTGTTACGGTTACTGGAGCAGATTTAAATTATATCGGAAGCATCACCATAGATGAAGCTTTGATGGAAGCATCAAATATCATTGAAGGTGAAAAAGTTTCAATAGTCAACATCAACAATGGTGAACGCCTTGAAACTTATGCCATAAAAGGCAACAGGGGCAGCGGAGAGATTACACTAAACGGTCCGGCAGCCAGAAAAGTCCAAAAAGGCGATATTATCATTATTATTTCTTATGGAATACTTGATTTTGAAGAAGCTAAATCATTCAGACCATCATTGGTTTTCCCTAATGAAAAGGATAATTCACTGACCTAATCATTGAAAGCAAAACTACAATCCTTAGCAAGTATTTTTATACCTATTTTACTGGGGTTAGGACTCACTATATATTCCTATAATTCCTTCTCTGAAAAACAGGTTGAGCAAATGAAAAGTTATTTTGTAAGTGCTAACTATAACTATGTGGTGCTTTCATTATTCCTAGCTGTTTTGGGATATGTATTACGTGCTTACAGATGGAAATATACTATTGCGCAATTAGGATATAAGCCTGATTTTACACTCAACTTTTTGGCAGTCAGCATTGGATATTTTATTAATTTATCCATTCCACGGTCTGGCGAGGTTTCAAGAGCACTTGTCCTCAAGAAATACCAGAACATCCCTTTTGACAAAGCTTTTGGAACTATTATAGCTGAAAGGATTATTGATTTCATTATTCTTTTAATGTTTATTCTGATTTCTCTGGTTGTTGAATATAATACCCTGAAAAACTTTGTTCTCGTTTATATCCCCATACAGAAATTAAGCGTCTTAATTGCAGTAGGTTTTATCGGAATGCTTGCAGCAGGTTATTTTTATTTCTATTCCAGATGGGCGTTTATATTGATGTTAAAATCTAAAATTGGAGGACTTAAGGAAGGTGCGCTGAGCGTCTTAAAAATGCCGGAAAAGTGGGCTTTTCTTATCTATACATTATTAATCTGGTTTTCATATGTACTGATGTTTTATTCAACAACATTTGCATTAAAAGAAACAGAAACCATATCACTGGGAACGGTATTGGTAGCATTCGTAATAGGCAGCCTGATTGTAGCTTTCACTAATGGTGGTTTTGGTTTTTTCCCTATCATAATCGCAAAAATATTCTTCCTTTATGGTATTCCACTCGAAGCAGGGAATGCTTTTGGCTGGATAGTCTGGACCTCCCAACTCGTAATTACTTTGTTTTTGGGAATTTCCAGCTTTTTAGTTTTACCTCTTATCCGGAAAAAACAAATAATTTAGTATCTTGGTCATCTGATTTGATTACTCCTTTTTTAAATTAATCATCGGCTGACTATGAAAAAAATCTACCTTCTTCTATTATTCTTTTTTTGCTTCCAGGGCTTCTCTCAAAGAAGTAAAGACACTATATATTCCGAAAAATTAAAGCAAGATCGCGGATTTACAGTGTCTCTCCCCGCATCTTATAATAAAAATAAAGATAAAAAATATCCTCTACTGGTCTTATTAGACGGCGAGTATCTTCTTGATGCTTTTGACGGAGCCTTCTCTTATGGGAATTATTGGGATGATCTTCCTGAAGTAATAATCGTTGGGATCAATCAAAACAAAAATAACGAACGCGAAGATGATACTACATTGGACGAAGAAGGACTGCCCACAGAAAAAGGTGCTTCTTTCTTTGATTTTATTGGAACAGAATTATTACCTGCACTCGAAAAGAAATACCGCTTGTCTCCTTTCCGTATCATTGGAGGTCACGATATAACAGCCGCATATAACAATGTATTTTTATATAAAGAAAACCCGATTTTTAATGCCTACATAGCATTCAGCCCTGAACTTGATGCTCATATGGCAGAACGTGTCCCAACCCTACTTGCAAATTTAAAAAAACCTATTTTTTATTACCTCGCCAGTGCCGACGGTGATCTGAAAAAAGACCTGACAAGCATACAGGCTTTAGATGCCGGTATCAAAGCAATAAAAAATCCAAACTTGTATTATCAATACGATGAATACAAAGGGGCTTCTCATTATTCAATGGTCTTATATGCAATCCCTACTGCGCTATACCATATTTTCGGTCAATACCAGCCTATTTCTTCCGCAGAATTCCAACAGAAAATTGTAATCCTGCCCAGTGATTATGTCGGTTACCTGAGTAAAAAATACGAGATAATAGAAAAAACCTACGGAATGAAAATGCCTATCCGTATCAGTGACTTCAAAGCTATCGAAGCTGCAATTCTGAAAAATAAAGCGTATGCCGAATTCGAAACTCTTGCAGCGCTCGCCAAAAAAAATTATCCCAAGTCAATGCTGAGCCAATACCATATGGCGATGTTCTATGAAAAAACAGGTGATAATAAAAAGGCAGCCAAAGCATACCAGAATGCGTATCAGATGGATGAAATTGGAGATTTGACGAAAGACATGATGCTTGAGAAATCTGATTTATTAAAAAAAGGGCCAACTAACTAATGTCAAAAATAAAGACTACTTTTTTCTGCCAGAATTGCGGTGCGCAGTATGCCCGATGGCAGGGACAATGCAATTCATGTAAAGAATGGAATACCATTGCTGAAGAGATTATCCAAAAGGAAGAAAAAACCGCCTGGAAAGCACCAACTTCAGAAGTAAAAAAAGCAGCAAAACCACTTAAAGTACACGAAATTGATTCTACACAGGAAATCCGTATGGATACTTGCGATGGTGAACTCAACAGGGTTCTTGGTGGTGGTATAGTACCGGGATCTTTAATCCTGCTGGGTGGCGAACCTGGTATTGGAAAGAGTACCCTGCTCTTGCAGATTTCATTAAAATTACCTTACAAAACCCTATACGTTTCAGGCGAAGAAAGTCAGAAACAGATAAAAATGCGGGCCGAAAGGATTACTCCGGAAGGTGATAACTGTTATATTCTTACCGAAACCAAAACGCAAAATATCTTTAGGCAAATTCAGGAAATTGAACCGGAAATTGTTATAATTGATTCCATACAGACACTTCATACAGAATACATAGAGTCTTCTCCGGGCAGCATTTCTCAAATACGTGAATGTACTGCCGAACTGATAAAATTTGCCAAAGAAAGTAATGTCCCCGTAATCCTAATTGGTCATATTACCAAAGATGGAAGTATCGCCGGTCCTAAAATTCTGGAGCATATGGTAGATACTGTTTTGCAATTTGAAGGTGACCGTAACCATGTATACCGTATATTACGCTCTTTAAAAAATCGTTTTGGCTCAACCGCCGAACTTGGTATTTATGAAATGCTGGGAAGTGGTCTCCGTGAAGTTTCAAATCCGTCAGAAATACTGATTTCTCACAAGAATGAAGAATTGTCAGGGACTGCTATTGCTTCTACTTTAGAAGGCATGCGCCCTCTTATGATCGAGATCCAGGCTCTCGTAAGCACTGCAGTCTACGGCACTCCGCAAAGAAGTACTACCGGATACAATGCAAAGAGGCTCAACATGATACTTGCAGTACTTGAAAAAAGAGCAGGATTCCGGCTAGGTACAAAGGATGTTTTCCTAAATGTAACAGGTGGAATTTCTGTAGATGATCCTGCTATTGACCTTGCTGTTGTTGCTGCTATACTTTCTTCTAATGAAGATATTCCTGTAGGCAAAGACTTTTGTTTTGCAGGGGAAGTTGGTTTGTCTGGTGAAATTCGCCCTGTAAACCGTGTGGACCAAAGAATACAGGAAGCAGAAAAATTAGGATTCTCAACTATTTTTGTATCCAAATACAATAAGATCTCATTGAAAAATACTGGAATTAAAATTCGCCTGGTAAGCAAGATTGAAGATGTTGTTAGTGAGCTTTTTGGATAAGGCTACCCCTATTACCACCTAGACATCTCAGAAGTTATTTCAGAAAATTTAATTAAAAATAATTGCACACGCAGAATTTGTAGTATTTTTGAAATATGAGGACCAAAAAACAAAAAATATTCCTGGCTGCAAAAATAATTGCTGCTGTCATACTGCTTTTGTTTATTGCCTTTTTTATTTTCAGAGACAGTATTCTACAAAAAGCTATTGTAAAAATTTCTACTAAAATTGAACGGGATTACAATAGTACTTTTACAGTAAAAGAAGCCCATTTTCAAGGCCTTACAGGCGTTGACCTAACTGAAATCACATTGGTCCCCAAGGGTGCAGACACATTGTTCAAAATTCGGAAAATGAAAACCAGTGTCGGCTTTTGGCCATTACTTGCCGGAAACCTACAGCTTGGGACTTTAGAAATAAAAGATGGTTTTGTACAGTTGGTCACCAACGAAAAAGGGAAAAATTTTGAAGCCTTCCTCAAAAAGAAAGACCCCAAAGCCGCGTCACTCCCTCAAGAGAAAAGAGATTATGCCGAATTTGCATATAGGCTGATATCAAAGGCCCTGAATCTGATCCCAACAGACATGAGCCTCGAAAATCTTTCATTTCGCTTAAATGATAATGGCAAAAAAGCCATAGTCAAATTTCAGAAACTCAGACTTGCAGACAAACAACTCGAAACTTCAATTAACGTACAGACAAATACATTTACACAAAACTGGAGAATCAAAGGTTTTGCCGATCCCAGAAACAATAAAGCAGATATTCGTTTCTTCAACCTGGATACAGGGGCAATCAAGGTACCGTATTTTGATGAACGTTTCAACCTGAAGTCCAGTTTCGATTCTATCAGGCTAAATGTGGAAAATATCGACATGGATGGAGACGAACTTCATATAGACGGATTTACTTCTATTGTAAATTTAAAAGTAAACCATCCTAAAATTGCAAGTAAAGATGTAGTCATTAAAGATGCGAGATTCGATTATCATTTTCTCTTGGGACCGGATTTTGTCTCAATTGACAGCAGTTCGACAGTCCGCCTGAATAAAATACAGTTTCACCCCTACCTTGCTTATGAAACCGAAGAAGATACGATTTACAGATTAAAAGTGGGAATCCCAAAAATGCAGGCGCAGAATTTTATAGTATCACTGCCCGATGGATTATTTACCCATTTTCAGGGAATGGAAGCAGAAGGCAACTTTAGCTACAACCTGAATTTCATGTTTAATAAAAACAAACCGAACCAACTAGTATTTGACAGCAAGTTGGAAAAGGAAAACCTAAAGATTACTAAATATGGTGAAGCCAACTTAAATAAATTAAATGGCGAATTTGTCTATCGCGCTATGGAAAAAGGAAAACCGCAAAGAGCGATACTCGTAGGGCAGGGAAATCCTAATTATACACCTCTGAGCGAAATTTCTCCATATCTTAGAAAATCTGTACTCACGACAGAAGATCCGTCGTTTTTCTCCCACAGGGGATTTATCAACGAAGCTTTCAAGCAGTCAATCATAAAAAACATTAAAACCAAAAAGTTTTCCCGCGGCGCAAGTACTATCAGCATGCAGTTGATTAAAAACGTTTTCCTTACCCGTGAAAAAACACTTTCACGAAAACTGGAAGAAATACTCCTGGTCTATATATTAGAGAACAACCGCGTAGCCAGTAAAGAACGTATGCTTGAGGTTTATTTAAATATTATAGAATGGGGGCCTAATGTTTATGGTATTGGCGAGGCAAGCCGTTTTTATTTTCAAAAACATCCATCTGAATTATCTTTAAATGAATGTCTCTATCTGGCTTCCATAATTCCAAGCCCTAAGAAGTTCATGTATAAATTTAATGATCAGGGCGGACTCAAAAGTTTTGCCGAAAAAAATCAGAAATATTTGACAAACCTGATGCTGAGACGCGGTATTCTGGTTGCAGATGATACGATTTACAAATCACTTCCTGTATTTGTAACAGGCCCCGCAAGGTCTTTTGTCCGAATCAGGGTGCAGGACACTACAAAAATCGACTCATTACATCTTGATGAGGAATTTGAATTTTAATCTGGATTGTCAGACTTTCCAATATTTAGACTGTGCATTTTTTTAGGCTTAAAAATGTATCACTTTTTTAAATCCCTAATATTTTTTGAAATAAAGCAAATCTTGTCCCAACCTTTACGTTCTTTTTATACTCCTTATAAAAAAGATATCAGCTAAATAACCCTACTATGAAAAAATTACTTCTCCTATTTTTAATGCTCCACGTATTAGTGCAGGCTCAAAAACCTGTTTTTACAACTGCCAAAACAAAAGCAGCCACGGTTTATTTCAACTCTGCCGAACTTACACAAACAACTTCAGTTATGCTTCCTAAAGGAAATAGCGAGATCGTTATTAAAAACGTAGCTGATTATTTAAATGAAAACACAATACAGATCAGTGCGCCCGCAAATGTGACTGTGCTTTCTGTTCAGTTTACAGACAATTATATTTCTGAATATAAAATTGACGAAAACTCCACTACAATAATAAAAGTGCGTGATAGTATACATCTGGTGGAAAAAGAAATACTTAAAATTAATAATGCAAAAGATTCTGAAGCAAAATCGATAGAATTGTTGGATAAAAACCAGCAAGTCACAGGTATTAATACTGGACTGAATGTAGCCGAACTCGTGAAAATGGTCGATTATTACAAGCTTAAAAGAACAGAACTTAGTAATACTTATGATGCACTGGAAGAAAAAACAACCAAACTTACTGTCACTTTAAATAGACTTAAAGCTAAACTCGAAACGAATACCCAAAACGAAGACAAAACCTCAAAAGGAAAATTAGTCCTTCAGGTTATGAACAATGTAGCCGGGACAGTTAATTTTGATATCAATTACCTCACTTCAAATGCTACCTGGAAGCCATTCTATGACCTTCGTGCAAACAGTATTTCAGAACCGATCGAAATGATGTATAAAGCTCAGATAGTACAAAACACCGGAATTGATTGGAAAGCAATAAAGCTGACCCTGTCAAGCGGAAACCCAAACCAAAACAATCAGGCACCTCTCTTACAGGCTTGGTTTTTAAGATACGGGAATATATATTCTTATGGTGACAAAGAGGATTATAAAAATAATCAACTTAATGAAGCCGTAGTTACGGGTTATAGCAGCACCAAGAAAAAAGAAGTTGAATCCTCAATCTCAAATGCTACTACTATTCAGGAAAATCAACTCAATATCTCATTCGATATTGATATCCCTTACGATATCCTGTCCAACGGAAAAGCACATAGTGTAGCTCTAAAAGAAATATCATTACCCGCAACTTATAAATACTATGCTGCTCCAAGAATAGAAAAAGAAGCATTCCTGCTGGCAGAAATAAGCGATTATTCAAAATATAACCTGCTACCGGGAGAAGCAAATATCATCTTCGAAAGCATGTATGTCGGTAAAACATTT
>Ga0247742_10002405_pt1 | contig 12284 bp, 8 predicted proteins | sample UWRJL208509C2_FD_180944 | JGI IMG/M metagenome (GOLD analysis project Ga0247742, IMG submission 180944) | Plant litter microbial communities from Arlington Agricultural Research Station in Wisconsin, United States - UWRJ-L208-509C-2 | ecosystem: Environmental > Terrestrial > Plant litter >... | reverse complement strand
TACTTTCCTTATTCTCTAATATTAAAGAATATACACCTATTGGAAGCTCGGAAATATTTAATTGAAATGTATTTATACTTGATTGGCTGAAAGTTTTTGAAATCACCAATCTACCTGTCATATCAATAACTTTCAAATCAAAGAAAGGTAAATTATATACACTATCTATATTAATTACTGAAGAACTTGGATTTGGAGAAATCATTATTGAATCATCTAATAATTGTGTATCTATACTATCATTCACACTTTTATTGGCAATTCTTGAAGAACTAGTTGTATAAAACGTAACACTCACAATATTACTTAAGTAATATGTATAATCAGACTTTTTTATTAAATTTCTTCTAAAGTAACCTATTATTCCATTAGGAAATCGCCTTTCAGGTCTTACAGGTAAATAATCTCTATTATTAGCTTCGGCAATATCTGACCAAGTATATTCTCCATTCATTAGACTTCCAATTTGCCATTGATACATGTATGATCCACTAATTTCAGAACCTACTATCGGAACAATTGGAACATTAGTATAATTTGATTGACTACAACATATCGAATTATTCAAAAGATTCACAGTAATAGGATAAATAGTCACAACATTGCTGGAACCATAGCTTTTATTAATCTCAATACCAGTTGAATTATCAACTATAAGTCTTCTATATTCTGTAACCTGTGTTATATTAGCTAACGGTGTATAGCTGGCTTGCGTCGCAAGAGGTATATCTTTCCAACCATATATTTCTTTGTAATCCGTATACATATTGTACAAATTTTCCGGCGCAATACTTACAATCCGCTTTTGCCATTGGTAATTATTAATTAGAATACGTGCACCTGTATTATCTCCCAAAAGAGAATAGGATGCTTGATCACCAATAATTGTTTGTGCATTACTTCCATATACAATATATTGATCTTTCGATATAGTATTTATAAAATCACGTCCATTTATAAATGGTTTTTTTACATATATTACAAATGGTCTTGAAACACTTTCCTGAATGATTTCTCCATTTTGAGACCATACAAGGCGTTCAAATAATGTCATTCCTGTATAAACTGGCGTTTTTCCATTTCTACCATAAATACTAAATGTATTTTGACCATTTTGGTATTCATGATAATCGTCTGTCCATGAAAATTCCTGGCCAAAAGCAGACGTTCTTAAACTAGGAAGTATGGGGATTCCTCCATAAGGAACATTTTCAAAAGCTGCAGATACTGGTGTTGGAGGATTAGATGGAGTAGTAGTTACATTTTTTACAATTGATATATTAGCGCTTTTATATATTACTCCTGAATATGTTTTATATTCAGCATAAAACAAACCACCAGCCGCATCAAACTGTGCATTGGTTAATTGAATTACAAAACTTTGGGTAGCTACAGTCCCTCCTAAAAAAAGAAGACTAGTTTGATTACCTCCATTACAAACTACTGGAGAATAAGTTGAGTTTCTTTTATAGTATACAGTTATTGCTCCTGGATTAGTATCGCTAGGAGCTGTAAGTAATTTCACTTCAGCATTAAATGTAATATTACTAGTTGCATTTGTGGTACCAATATTAATCGGAGCAGTACCATTTAAAATTTGCCCATTCAACAGCAAGGAATTGAGACTCACTGATTGTGAGAATGAGGCATAATTACTAAATAAAATAATTAAAAAACAGATAATTGTAATTCTAGTTTTTTTCATGGAAAAGTTTATTTTGACTTTGGGATCATGTTTATATCGGGTAAAGGTAACCGATATAAACAGTCAAAATATATCTAAATTTCTTTTGCATATAATAATTGCAATCTGTTAATTCCCACTATATAGATGTTAAAATTGGAAATAAAGGTTATTTATTCTACCTGAATTAACAGCATCACTGAACAAATTATGCTAATATTATTATTAAAACCAAAAAAATCGCCCCGATAAATCGGGGCGATTATAACAAACTGCAAATTGTTGCTTAATTTACAAGCTTGTATGCTTTATTTCTTTTTCTGCTGTATAAATTATCTTCATTTCCAAAAAACTTATAGCTCATCATTCTTGCCATTAAATAGCTGACAGTAGATTCGGATCCCTGGTTCAGGTTTACGTTTTTCTCTTCGAGTCCGTCGAAACACCCTCCGGTACATGGATTGTAGATAATCTGTTGCAGGTGGTTATTTCCAAGGAACCAGTTGAATGCCAGCTCCATTTTTTCAAGATATTGTGGGTCTTTGAAAATATCGTGGAACTTTCTTAGTGTAATTATTGTGTAAGCTACATCGATTGGCTGTTCTCCATAAGGAATCAATTCTGTTTCTCCTTTTTTCTGCCACGTTTTGTTCCCGATTACCTTGATAGCTGAATCAGTAAAGGTTTTAGAGATTAAGAAGTCCAGTGATTCTTTGGCTATATCTTTATATACTTTATTTCCTGTTATTGTATAGGCACATAATAAAGCTTCCGGCATTACACTGTTGGCATAAGTAAGGTAACTTTCAAACCATTTCCAGTCGGTTGATGCTTCGTGTCGGTACATTTGTACGAGCCTGTCGGCAAATACTTCTGTAAGTTCAAGCGTTAAAGGATTTTCTACAGAACGATTATAATAATATAGCCCTTTGATAATAAACGCCATAGCACGGGTAGAATGTGTTCTTTCTACAAAACGGAAAGTCCTTTCCAGTATTTTTTCTGCTTTTTCTGTAAGCTCATGAGGCAGTATTTCTGAAAGAGAAACTAAATAGCCCAATGCCCATATTGCTCTACCTGTAGAATCCTCAAGATTTACTTCATTATTTTGTGCTGTGAAATTATTGTTATAATCTACATAATTCATGAATTGCTCATCACTTCGTTCACAATAGGCAATGAAGTCAAGGTAAATCCTGATGTATTCAATATCTGACTCATCCCTGGTCATTTTATAATGCTGGCATAATGCTATCATTGCCCTTGCATTATCATCTATCGTATAGCCGGAATTAATATCGGGAAAGTTAATTTTAGAAAACTGCAGTATTCCAAAATCGGTAGTCATTCTTTTGATATGATCCAGATTGATTTCGGGATTCCTGTAGTGTAGCTCGATTTTATTATTTGAAACTTTCTGTAGGAATTTAGCATGGGCAACAGCAGAATTTTCCCAAGCAGTACCTGTTATCTTGTGCAGGCCTTTTGAGATAATATCTAACCTTAGGTTTACATCAAACAACAATCTGTTGACTGCCTCGGCCAATTGAACTGAATCTCCAAAATCGAACAACAGACCTGTTCCTTCAGACAACACCTCTTTTGCATGAGGTATAGGTGTTGAGATTACAGGACATCCACAGCTTAATGCATAGGAAAAAGTTCCGCTTACGGCCTGGTTAGGATCATTTGAAGTAAAGATATAAATATCGGTCAGCTGCAAATATTCCAGTAGTTCGTTTAATGGCAGGTATTTGTTAATGAACTTAACATGTTTTTGTAAATTCAGTTCGACAATTTTCTGTTGTAATTGTTCGCGGTACTTCTCCCCTTCTTTTAAAACTACCGTTGGATGTGTTTTCCCTATTATTAAAAATAACACTTCCGGAGACGTTTTAATGATGTTAGGCAATGCTTCGAGTGTAGTTTCTATATTTTTTCCTGAACTGAGAAGTCCGAAAGTAGAAAGTATTTTGCGGTTTTCAAGTCCATATTTCTCTTTGAGCACCTTTTTATCAAGATGAGGAACGAGATGGGTACCATGAGGGATAATCGTTATTTTTGATTCATCCACTTTATAGTCACGGCTAAGGATTTCAGAAGCGCCATTAGTCATTACAATTATACCATCTACGTTATCCAGCAGATGCTGTACGTTTTGTTTGAATACTTCATCAGGTCTTGGTAAAACAGTATGAAATACGATTGCTACAGGCTTATTCACTTTTGATATGAATGCATTGAATTGAGGAACGCTTTCTGCGAAGAATCCAAATTCATGCTGTAACAATACTATTTTTATATTATCATCAGCATTAATCTTGTTGGCTAAATCTGTATATGATTTGGAATCTGATGTGTTTAATACATATTTGACATCTTCTTCATAGGTGTGCTTTTCATTATCATTTTCGAGCGCACATACCTGTAATGAGAATGAGTATACAAACTGATTCTTAAGTGCCTTGATAAGGTCGTAAGAATATGTTGCTATACCACACTCTCTAGGAGGATATGAGGTAATAAATAAGACTTCTGGTAATACATTTTTATCTGATGTTGTTTTATTTTCGATAAAAAAATCTTTGGGCATGAACGAGAGGAAATTAGTACTTCCTAATTTGCGATTGAGGCTGTTTTTAGGTTCCATATTATTGTGCATTAAAGTTGGGTTGTTATTATTTACTACGTTGCCATATAAAAAAGTAACTAAACATCTCTTTACATGCCTAAATCACTTTTTATCATATTTGTAAAATTATTTATTCTATCGCCGTTTTTATTTACAGTATATTTCAAAAACATTATATAATTTGATGAATAATCAAAAAAACATTAAATAAATAAAAACGGCCTTACTATGTAAGACCGTTTCACTTATAACTTTTAATTATTTATTGAAAACTTGCACTGGTTTTCTTGGCCAGTTCATTAGCCCGGTCTTTGGCTATATTAGCATATTCCTCTCCATTTTCTACGGCCTGTTTAAATTCTTTCTGTGCTCTTTTTTGCAGGTTATGTAATTTAGCCCTGAAATTATCGGCCAGATCATCTGCTTTATCCTGTAGACTTTCTTTTTTTGATTTCTTCTTTGTAGCGATTAAAACCCCTACTGCAGCGGCAACTGCTACCCCGGTAGCAATTCCAATAATTAATCTTTTGTCCATAATCGGTATTGTTTGAATTAATAGTTTCACTAAGTTACCCAATGAACCTTTAAATCCCTAAATCCTTATCAAATCTTTAACTTAATTAACTTAAGTTTAATATTTTTAGTTTTTTATCACTAATTTACTAATATATAAGATAATTCTGCACAAAAACATCATACTCCTACTTAGAATCCTATCATTCCGCGAATTTTAAGCAATTATTATTTTACCCCTAAAATTTTAGGGTATATTCTTTTTGAACACATAAAAATTATATATTTGCATCAAATTACTACGGGGTTATAACTTTAAAAATTTATTTTTATGTCAACATTACGTTTTGAAGCTCTAAAAGAAGCATCTAACAGAAAGCCGGTTAAATTTGAGGAAGCCGACAGGAAATCAAACATTTTTGGCTCTAATGTATTTAATGATAAAGCGATGAAGCAGTTTTTGACTTCAGATGCTCATAAAGGTGTAAAAGATGCTGTACAGCATGGAACAAAAATTGACAGGAAACTAGCCGATTATATCGCAATGGGAATGAAAGAATGGGCTTTGTCTAAAGGCGTAACCCATTATACCCACTGGTTTCAACCATTGACAGGTACAACAGCTGAGAAACATGATGCTTTTTTTGAAACTTCATATGATGGCAGCGATCCTGTTGAGAAATTTGGAGGCGGACAATTAGTTCAGCAAGAACCGGATGCATCCAGTTTCCCTAACGGTGGGATCAGAAATACATTTGAAGCCCGTGGTTATACTGCCTGGGACCCTACCTCACCGGCATTTATATTTGGTACTACATTGTGTATCCCTACAGTTTTCATCTCTTATACAGGTGAAGCTTTGGATTATAAGACTCCATTATTAAGAGCTTTGACTTCTATTGATGAAGCTGCTACCGATGTATGCAGGTATTTTGATAAAAACGTTAAGAAAGTTACCGCCACTCTTGGATGGGAACAAGAATATTTCCTGGTTGACACCGCTCTTGCTAATTCAAGACCTGATATCATCATGACAGGACGTACCTTGCTGGGACATACATCTGCGAAAGGACAACAATTGGATGACCATTATTTTGGTTCTATTCCGACAAGAGCCTTAAATTATATGCGTGAATTGGAACAGGAATGTATGTATCTGGGCATCCCTGTAAAAACAAGACATAATGAGGTAGCTCCAAACCAATTTGAGCTTGCCCCTATCTTTGAAGAAACCAATCTTGCTGTAGACCATAACTCTTTATTGATGGACGTAATGCAGAAGGTAGGCGAAAGACATGATTTCAAAGTGTTATTCCACGAGAAACCATTTAAAGGTGTAAACGGATCCGGAAAGCACAATAACTGGTCTTTAGCAACTGATACAGGAATTAACCTTCTCGGACCTGGTAAGACTCCGATGAGTAATTTACAATTTTTGACTTTCTTTATTAATACTATAAAAGCGGTAAACAATTACGAATCCTTATTAAGAGCTGCAATTGCTACTGCAAGTAATGACCACAGGTTAGGCGCTAATGAGGCACCTCCAGCTATTATCTCTGTATTTATTGGCCAGCAGCTTACAAAAGTACTTGCTGAACTGGAAGGCGTATCTACAGGAAAATTATCTCCTGAAGAAAAAACAGACCTTAAATTAAATGTAGTAGGTAAAATTCCGGATGTATTATTAGACAATACGGACAGAAACAGGACCTCTCCATTTGCATTCACAGGAAATAAATTTGAATTTAGAGCCGTTGGTTCTTCTGCAAACTGTGCCAATGCCATGACGACATTGAATGCTATTGTTGCAAAACAATTAAGAGATTTCAAAAAAGAAGTAGATACTTTAATTGAAACAAAAGACCTTAAGAAAGACGAAGCTATCTTTAATGTATTGAGAGAATACATTAAGACTTCTAAAAATATCCTTTTTGAAGGTGATGGCTATAGCGAAGCATGGGAACAGGAAGCTGCAAAAAGAGGTTTGAGTAACTTCAAAACTACTCCTTCTGCACTGAAAGCCAAAATTTCCCAACAAGCTCTTGATTTGTTCAGTGAGCTGAACATCATGAACCATGTTGAGGTAGAAGCCCGTTACGAAATTGAATTGGAGGAATACACTAAGAAAATCCAGATTGAAGGAAGAGTTTTAGGTGATATCGCAAGAAATCATGTAATCCCTACTGCAATCCGTTACCAAAACACACTGATTGAAAACGTAAGAGGATTAAAGGAAATCTTCGGAGATGAGTTTCATACTATCGCAAAAGAGCAGATTGTTCTTATCAAAGAAATTTCTGCCCATATAGAAGGCATCAATACCCAGGTAGAAGAAATGACTGAAGCCAGAAAAACAGCTAATGCGCTTACGGACGGAGCTGAAATGGCAGAACAGTACTGTTCTAATGTTAAGCCATATTTTGAAGTAATCAGAGAACACTGTGATAAACTTGAATTATTGGTTGATGACAATAGCTGGACATTAACTAAATACCGGGAATTATTGTTTACACGATAGTATTCAACATAATACATCAAAAGCCTGCTCAATGAGCAGGCTTTTTTATGCTTATCTGTTTTGGTTTTAATACTAAATTACCTGACAATACGTTATCACCTAAATTATCTGATTGCCGATAACTGTGCATTTTATAATTAAAAACAGTTAAAAAATTTCAGTAACTTCGTATTATAACACCAAGCCATGAAAAACCTGTACTTACTTTTATTTCTTTTAGCTAATACTTTTGGGGTATATTCCCAGGAATCTTTCTCTGTTTATTTTGAAAGTAACAAATACAAACTGACAGTCAAAGAAGAGCAAAATTTAAGCAAATGGATATCAGAAAATAAGAACTCAAAAATCGTAGCCGTTAATGGATTTACGGACGAAGACGGAACCAATGGATTTAATGATACGCTGGCCAGAAAAAGAGTAGACTTTATAGTAGACCTATTAAAAGACAAGATTAAGATCCGGGAGGATTTCAAAACCCGCAGTTATGGCGAAAATCACCTATTATCCAAAGTAAAATCAGAAAACAGAAAAGTCACTGTTTATTATATAGTATCCAAAGATCTGCACCGGGAAGATGAAATCCTGGGGATCAAAAAACCGGAACCAAGCCAAAAGCCAAAAGCTATTGTAAGCTATCCGCCTAAGTTAGTATTTGACAATCCAAACGGAACTAAAACAGAAATGAAGCTCGATACTATCTTTATGAAGAAGATCCACAATGCCAAAACAGGAGAGAAAATAACACTTGAAAATCTTAACTTCCAGATCAACACATTTGCTATCGTGCCAGAATCACGCGCTAAGCTTTTCGAACTGCTAATGGTAATGAAGAGTAGTCCGGGATTAAAAATACAGATCCAGGGGCATATCTGCTGTATGCCATCGGACAAACAGGATTTATCAACCAAACGGGCCAAAGCCATTTACAGTTTCCTGCTTGCTTATGACATCAATAAAACCAATCTGTCTTATAAAGGCTTCGGGACTACTGTTCCCATTTATCCCATCCCTGAGAAAAATGAAGCGGAACGGGCTGCCAACAGAAGAGTTGAAATTGAAATTATAGAAAATGAACAGTAGACTTAAATTACATTGGCTGTTTCTCTTGTTTTCATTTATAGCATCAGCCCAGGAGACGACAGAAGTATTTTTCGAATTTAATAAAGACCAGCTAAATGAGCCCGCAACAACGAAACTTTCTGACTGGATAAATAGGCACCAAAACGTACAGGTAAACATGCTCTCCGGTTATTGCGATTCAACAGGTACTGATTCCTATAATACCAAATTATCATTTAGGAGAACACAATCTATCCTAAAAGTACTGAATGACAACAATATCAGTATAGGCCGTGATATTATAATTGAACCACGTGGCGAAAATTTTAAGCAATCTAAAATACAGTCAGAAAACAGGAAGGTGACAATCCATTATTCAACTATAACTGATACAGTAGCCGATAAAACGAGAAATGACATAATTGCCATAAAAGAACCTGAGATTGCCTATATCCCCTTAGAGAAACAGTTTAAGAAGGCAAAAAAAGGAGATCTGATTAAATTACGGAATATTAATTTTCAATTCAATTCAGAAAAGATAATGCAGGATTCTGAACAAGTGCTGACAGAACTTTTACAGGTACTTGTAGATAACCCGAAACTTAAGATTGAGATACAGGGACATATCTGCTGTAATCCAAATCCAAATGACACTAAACTTTCTTATCGAAGAGCAAGATATATACTTGAGTGGCTATTGAAAAAAGATATTAATTTAAACCGTCTCTCGTTTATCGGTTATGGGAGTTCGCGTCCCCTATACCCGATTCCTGAGAAGAATTACAATGAAGAGGTAGCCAACCGTAGGGTAGAAATTTTAATTGTTGAAAAATAATAAGGTATGAAAACCAGAATGTACATAAGTCTATTTTTACTATTTACTTTCTCACTTTCCGCCCAAAGCAGAATTGAAGTATTCTTTGACTTCAATATAGACTTTCCTAATGAAGCTTCAATGAAACTCCTTGAGAAGTGGATGGCAGACCATCAAAAGGCAGAAATACAGCAACTCTCGGGCTATTGCGACAGTATTGACAATAATTCGTATAACAACGATTTATCCTTAAGAAGGATCCATTCTGTAATGAAACTGTTGAGAGCGAATAATATTGCCTTTAGTCCGGCTATTGTACTAAACCCTTTGGGTGAAAATTTCAAGCAATCAAAGATTCAATCCGAAAACCGTAAGGTTACAATCATTTATAAAGAACAGGAAAAGCCACTTACTGTTGAAAAAAAACCGGAAAAAACTTTATCAGAAGAGGTTCAACAGGCAAAGCCCGGTGATATTATAAGACTCAGGAACATCAATTTCTTTAATAATTCGGATGCTGTAGTACCGAAATCCAAACCTTTACTGGCTGAATTACTCTGTATACTGCAGGATCATCCCAACTTAAAAATTGAGATACAGGGACATGTTTGCTGCGAATTGGTAAAGGACACCCGTGATATTTCAACAGCGAGAGCTAAAGCCATATATGTTTACCTGATCAGGAACAAAATTAGCAGGGAAAGGCTGGCTTTCAAAGGATATGGTAATTCAAAACCAATACATCCTATACCTGAAAAATCCGACGAAGAAGAGAATGAAAACAGAAGGGTAGAAATTCTTATTGTAGAAAATTAAGTATTGATGATAAATTATAAAGAAAAAGGTTGCCTGATTATTTAGGCAACCTTTTCTTATATTATTTAAGCTTACTTTTTAGCTCTTCTCCATTATTGACTTCTTTTTCTCCAATACATTGGTTTCTTTTTTAACGATAACCTCTCCTTTAATCTTAAGAGCTACTTTACCTCCTTCATAATTCACTGCATTAGATTCAACAGTGATTGTTTTTCTTATTGCTCCAGGATTCATATTGTATTTTACATCAATCTTGTCCGTTTTTCCTGGCATAATTGGAGCAGTCGGCTTAGTCGGAACTGTACATCCACAAGTAGACTGTACATTTGTGATAATTAACGGAGCATCCCCTGTATTTTTGAATTCAAAGGATCTGATCCCACTGTCTGAATCTTTTGAAACAGTGCCATAGTCAATAGTGTTATCTGGCGCCGTAAACTCAATCTTTGGCCCCTTCTGCGCAAATCCAGAAGCACTTGCAAACACTATAACGAATAAAAGTAGATATCTTTTCATTTTTGGTTATTTTAATTTTGGTTGGGTAAATTTAATTTCTTTTGCCTAATGTACAAATTATTAATTCTTAATTTTTTATACTGTACGAAGTTATTTACTTTTGCAACAGATGCAAAAACCAGACCAAAAGATTTATAGCTTATTTTAAGCATAATTCTGTTACGTAAACCTGGCTATTGCTTATCTGAATTTTGTATCAATCAACAACAGACTTTGTGCCCAGTGCCTTTGCAGAAAAATAAAATTAACTATGACGATCCCTTCACAATTTGACGCCAAGACAATTGAAGACAAATGGTATGCTTACTGGATGGAAAACAAATACTTCCATTCGGAACCCGACCACCGTACACCCTATACTATTGTAATTCCGCCTCCAAATGTAACAGGTGTATTACACATGGGACACATGCTGAATAACACTATACAAGATGTATTGATCAGACGTGCAAGACTGAAAGGCCTAAACGCGTGCTGGGTTCCGGGAACTGACCATGCCTCTATTGCGACAGAAGCTAAGGTAGTAGCCAAATTGAAGGCTGAAGGCATCAACAAGAACGACCTTAGCAGAGAAGAATTCCTTGCCCACGCATGGGAATGGACTGATAAATATGGCGGGGTAATACTCGATCAATTAAAAAAACTAGGAGCTTCCTGTGATTGGGACAGAACTAAATTCACTATGGATCCTGATATGTCAGCCTCTGTAATCCGTTCTTTTGTGGATTTATACAACAAAGGCCTGATTTATCGTGGTTACCGTATGGTAAACTGGGATCCGGAAGCTAAGACTACATTATCTGATGAAGAAGTAATTTACGAAGAACAACAGGGGAAATTATATTTTCTTAAATACCAGATAGAAGGATCGTCTGACTTCCTGACTGTAGCGACTACCCGTCCGGAAACCATCTTTGGGGATACTGCTATTTGTATTAACCCTAATGACGAACGCTTCACACATCTTAAAGGTAAGAAAGCCATAGTTCCTATCTCAGGAAGAGTAATCCCTATTATAGAAGATGACTATGTTGATATCGAATTTGGAACAGGATGTCTTAAAGTGACTCCTGCCCATGATATGAATGATAAAACCCTGGGTGAAAAACACAATCTTGAGATCATTGATATCTTCAATGAAGATGCTACATTGAATTCTTTTGGCCTTCACTATGAAGGCAAAGACCGCTTTGTAGTTCGTGAAGAAATCTCAAAAGAACTGGAAACCTCAGGGAACCTAGCCAAAACAGAAATACACCTAAACAAAGTAGGTACCTCTGAAAGAACGAAGGCCGTAATTGAGCCCCGTTTATCTGACCAGTGGTTCCTTAAAATGGAAGATCTGGTAAAACCGGCAATCAAAGCGGTACTCGAGGATGATGAAATTAAGTTATACCCTAAAAAGTTCGACAATACTTACAGACACTGGCTTGAAAATATCCGTGACTGGAACATTTCACGACAATTATGGTGGGGCCAGCAAATCCCTGCTTATTTCTATGGAGATGGCAAAGAAGATTTTGTTGTATCTGAGAATATAGACGACGCCTTAGTTTTAGCTAAAGTTAAAACTAATAATCCTGAACTGACAGCTGCCAGCCTAAGGCAGGATGCTGATGCTCTGGATACCTGGTTTTCATCATGGCTATGGCCAATGGCTGTTTTTGGTGGTATAATGGATCCGGAAAGTGAAGATTTCAAATATTACTATCCTACGAATGATCTGGTA
>Ga0247742_10002404_pt1 | contig 12284 bp, 11 predicted proteins | sample UWRJL208509C2_FD_180944 | JGI IMG/M metagenome (GOLD analysis project Ga0247742, IMG submission 180944) | Plant litter microbial communities from Arlington Agricultural Research Station in Wisconsin, United States - UWRJ-L208-509C-2 | ecosystem: Environmental > Terrestrial > Plant litter >... | reverse complement strand
TCCTCAAGACGACAACTTAAAATTCTGAGTGTAAGATCAATATAAGATTTGTCTCTATCGATTCCTAGAGAGATGTAAGCGACGCGCCGAGCGGCGCAGAACCCTCTTATGAGCTCAAATTAATATGCCATCTGCCCCCGATTCGTCTCGTCTATGTTTCTGGATTTGAATTGAATATCTGGTGTCTAAGTCTTGCATGAAAGCGTACTAATTTTCTGATATCATGGATTCTTCTCTCAGCAAGGTGTATGTCGACGAAGGCGACCCCTTCATAGGGAAATGATGAACAATAAAAGATAATGATACTACCTTGGAGATAAGCACGTGCGTGATGAACGACTTGCGCGTGTTTTCCGTGCTCAGCCAGTAAAGGAACCTTACAACGGCATGATAGAGGCGCTCTGAGTACAGGATATCCACAAGTGAACCGTCCTTTTTCCAAATTTCCTCTGCTCATTGGCAGCGAAGCATCCCAGAATAACTGAAACAGATCGTCGAATAAGTGATTGGCCTCTGCACAAGTGTGCCAGTGTAATTAGCCGAGCGGCATAGGTCTATAAATATACGCAAGAGTCAGTAGGATATGAGCATGCGTGAACGCCTCTCGTCGTCACACCGTACAGACCGAAGCTGCATTGCGCGTATCGAATCCGACGCCACCGAGGAGGATTATGACTCGACCTGGAGAGTCGAATTTTGATTTTGATTTGTAGACTGGTCCCGATGTTTTCATTGGTGATAAGCACAATTACACACTCGAGCTACAGGAGTTAACCTCATGGTCTTGGTTGTTTCCCATAACCATCTCGATAATACTGTGCCCTTACAGCTTCGATGGCATTATAATGGTCAAGGTAAGCGTTACTAACGGGAGTTTGCTTTCCCGATGAAAGGTCTTGAACGTGGTGGGTTATAGACCACATACTGTACGCTTGGTAATCGAGATTCTGATAATTTGCCCAATGTCCGGGTCTTCCTTGCGCTATTCGGGTTATGTGTATGTCAATATACGGCGATAAATACTTTTCCGGGTCTGCGCACTCACCCAGTATTTCGGGCTCGAACCTTGAAATTGCGCTCATCGCTCTCTGCATCTCTGGAACAAGTGCTTCCACTTTATCCGTGGAGTTCATCACTGTAGCGACAGCCATGGCCGCTGTTGATTGATTTCTAAATACCTGAGGTGAAGTAAGTGAAACGCAAGCAAAAGTTCTGACGAAACCTACTGACTTCGTTGCTCACGTAGGATACAGCTGTACTAACACTGTTGAGCCACTTGCGGTAGAAGTCACTCGAAACGTGGTAGAGCGTCTAATCGTGTTAAATATGTGTTTGTAAAGACATGCTGGTGTAGAAGAATATGACAAAACTCACATCAATGTCCTCAGGGGTTGCATTGGAAGCAGGGAAAGCGGCAATGGCGGCGTTGTAATCAGCCAGGTAGGCAGGATAGACGTTGTCGATCATGTCACGATAATATGTAGTTGCATCTGGGCTTTGCGAGTAGCCGATAGCGAAGAATGAAAAAGCATATACTAGTTTAAACCCCAAGAACATGGCTGCACTGCGTGATTGAAGGTAGAGATGTTTCTCGCATGCATCTTTATGAGCAATCACAACTAATTGATTACCTCACGAGAAGCAGACGTTGTCAGGAGGTTGTAAAGTTAGCTCAGAGAATTGCAGAAGACTTGGAACAACCTCAGGCCATAAGATGAATAGAGAGCGATCGCAGGCGCCATGTGCCTGCAGCGAGGCATAATTTCGTCCCTTTATCGCCTAATCCACGCGGGTTTTTCTAATCAAAGCAGACGTCTTCGCCTCGCTTGTCTGTCGATCCACTGATAAAATACTGGTCATCTTCGAAAGTGATCCAAAGTCGTTGATAAACATCAGCTCGCGTGGTGCTCGCGTGGTCATGTAGCTTCCTCGAACTCAAATTGGAATAGTTCTGCAAAGATTACTTCTATATCAAATGTATTCTACTGCAGGCATATACTTCAACAACGTGGTGCCTAGCTAACTGGGTAGAAAATTCACATTCGACTGGGATTTCCACTGGAAGATAGAAGATAGGGTATTACAACAATGTGGCACCTGATTGACAGGGCAGACGATTCACCTTCTACTTGGACTTTCATCGGGTGATTGAAAATGTGGTTCCAGGTTGAATAGCTGATAATAACCTATGCTTACATTGAAGAACTCAAGGGCATGATGGCTCGCTTCACCACATCCTGTGGCGCAATCAAGAACGTCATCGAGGCACTACCTACGCAAAATTCGATGGTCGAGCAGTACAAAGTAAGCTATATACACTCAGTATGCATGACTGCAACATTGCGTCAGATACAATGGTGGCAGTGCTGTGCTGTGTACAGAGAGCAAATAAACTAAAATTTCGTCTGGGATGCCTCTCGAAGTTATCCGTATTAACCCGCCTTCGAATCTCGCCCCACGATTGCTATGGCTAAAGACCTATCCCTGATCAATTCCATGCTTAGCCTCGATATCTTAGGCTACATCTTTGAATTGAACGCCTATATGACCTTTTACGAGAAGGGCAGCTGCGATTGGCCTTTTCCGAGGCTCCCAGGTCTGTTCACTCTGGAGAAACGTCCTTCACAACTCCCCACAACTCTGGGGTCGAGCTTTCGATCTCTTTACTCTCAATACCCCAAAACATCTACTGCTATGGAATATCATGCTTCTTCGAACAGGAAACGTACCCTAGCACCTCAAAGCTCTGATAGATGATGGGAATGAAGACACAATCATCCCATTCATAACCGCAATTCTAGGAACATCTTGGGATCGAGTTAAATTCATTGATATCGCCTGCGGCCGGTGGTCAGGCAGTTCAGGTCGTTATCGGCACTGATCTCATCAATGTGTGAACGCCCAGCGCTCTCACTCGTATCGTTCAGGATCGTACATATAGCCTAGCCCGACATCCAGACGCGTTTCTCTGAACTTCCGTTTTCCGGTCATGCGCCCTATCTGCAGAACGTTTTCCTAGAGCGTACCTATATCGATCGACATACGTCCTGGGGTGGTCAGATTTGTAGTTTTGCGATTCGATCTCCCCGAGAAAGGTTACACCCCACTGATCTGGTCGAAATATTATCACAATTTCCATTGCTCGAATCGTTGATCTTATTCAGCGCCTTGTACAGTTCTCTCGACTCGACTCCTTGCTTGACACCGCCTCTGCACCTTCAACGTCTACAATACCTCTATATAGGCGATGACGAATTTGGCCGCCTCCCTGTGGCCTTCCTCGCGAGCATCAAGACGTAGTCTGGGTGCGGTCTTCATTTCGATGTCACCGACCAATGCAGAGAGATCGTACCCTTTGTAGATCTAAAGGTCGCGCTCGGCAATTTCGCCCAAGCGCATTTCGACAAACATCCACCAGATGAGCTTGACGTTTATGTCGGCTTCGAGGGTATTACGATTAAGAGTGTACTCTCGCTCTCCGATACAAAGGATCCGGCCTTCTTCATTCAAGTCCGATACGCATACAGATTATTCGCGCGGTATTGTGAAATTCTGGAGTTTATGGAGCTACACCACCGCAGGGCTGTCGAAACTCTCCAAGTAAGGATGTCGGACGCCAAACCAATCCAACACAGCTCTGTGACCCGTTGGCACGCCTTTTTCCGAACGCACAACTTCTGAGGTCCACCATATTCACTTTTGACCTTCAAGTTCAGAAATTTCGAAAGCAATCCCCTCATATTCCCGATACTCCGTGAATTGAGGGTGGTACCACATTTTTGGCTTGGGGAGAAGATGAACCCAGACTCATTTGTCGAGTTCTTCAACGTCCGAAAAGAACGGAATATTTCTATTCTCACTTTTCACATGCCCACATGCAATGGCAGTGGCTTTGATTGGCGATTCAAACTTGACGGGGTTGCGGGACTTAATATACATTGGTATGTCTTCCTACGAGATGGACAAGATCCACATGATTAGTCGTTAGTACTTGGCCGAACTAGGTACTCCGTCACTGGTGAATGACTCAACGCGCTTTCCCTGGCCATTACAATCTGATATGAATTTTACGTCGAAATATGTGAGATAACGTTCGAAAGAGCTTCATTTGTACGATAAAATGTCTTTTCGCCCACCCTTGAGCTTTTTCCAATCCCGGACTCGGCACCCTTCATCCCCGATCCGACACTTCAACTTCCAAAGAAGGTATCCTAGCTTTGCGCATACGGCTGACGGGGGTTGATATTGAAGTGTCAGCATAAGAAATACCAGAATAATACAGATATTTGAGTCATATGCATTCGGCAGGAGTGGTACACTGCTTTCAGAAGTGTCATCGCCAGCTCTCCATAACCACACCCTGCCAACTCAACCTGCCAGCTCAACCGATGCTAAGGTCCAACATCTCACATCTCAATCCCAAAATCTCTGCTCGACCCACTAGAGACTTCCCTTCTTTGACCTCGAACGCTTTCCTTTCTTCAAAACCTAAAGCCCGTGCAATTAACCCCAGACTCAGATCGAACGGATTCAAACTCCCAAAGAATGAGATATCCTCGCTACGCGCGTATGATCAACGGGGGTGTTGTTGGCTCGGTATTGCAGTACCTGGATGAGAGAGACGAATCGAGTGTAATATCAGTTCGGGGAAAGATCAAACGGGATGCGGGGCGTAGGGGAGAAAACGGCAAGGAATATATGAATACATAGAGGCAAAAAATGGTAGCACCGTCAAGAAGCAGTAGATCTGTCCCTCTCCCTTTATATTCTATAGTATCCACCCATCTCGACACAACGCCTGAGCTGGAGAGCTGACCAATGCTCGATGTTCAAGTGGGTTGATCGAGATATGGAGAGTGGATAGAAATAAGAGGAGAAAGGGAGCAAGGCAGATAAAAGATGGATGAATGACGAGGACGAATACAAAACGCATGTTTCTCAAAAACCGGGAATTTAACACAAAGGACCCTGACAGCATCTCATAAAAGGAAGTAAATGATAATCACACAACTAAGGAATGAACAAAAAGATGACTTGCCGGCACGGCCACATCCCTCCGCCGCACATCAGTACGATCACAGGTTGGTCCGCTGTGAGTTTGGTATATTGCATGCCTATGACATCAACAAAAGCGGGTCAATGAATGAACGGATAGATGGATATGATCAGCGCGTAAATTTTTTTTTGCTACGAGTATGGAAAAGTACTAACCTGAAGGCGTCGTTATACACATACACACACATATCCCTGCCAGCCCCTGGCAGCGAAAGTCCAGAGGAAAGGACATGGATCACCAGAAATCGGCCTCATCGTTGAAAGTAAACTGGGCCTGTGCAGCGAATTGACTGAACACTGTCGATTCAAAATATTAGCTTGTTAAGACCTAGAAGAAAATGAGGAACGATGGCAATACCTAATAACAGCCTCACAGTCAACCTGCGTTGGCGGTGAAAAGGTCATGTATGCGCGAAGGACGAAGGTGTGCGAGGTCGTGGAGTCGGCAGAGTGAGGTCGGCCCTTCATGAATCGGGTATTCAGTACTATATTTGAACGAAGATAGGACTGGCGACTCTGATCAGAGAAGGAAGAGTGGCCTGGCCGTGTAGCACTCTGAATCGACTTCAGAGATGAACCCGACTGCGATGGTATTCACTCTCCTCCAACCCGTCGTGCAAGGTCGCTTGATCCTCTGACTCTGGAGCTCCATTTCCAACCCAACTTCAGCCGGCCATGGCGATAGTCTTCTATGTATCTCGACTGATACCAGCATTGCAGACCCAGCAGCTTCATCTCCGACATGATACTAGCAATCGCAAAGAAGGACCGTATCTCCGCGCATACGATGGACTGGACTGATATTGCAGTGTCTGTATGAAAGGGATCAACGGAGGTGCCGTCAGTTCAAAGACAGACGAAAGGAAATCCGAAGCCGGGGTGTAAGATAAGGGGTAAGAGCTAGGGAGAACGATGATTACAGAACACAGAGCATATAGTGCAACCAAACGACAAACGGTAACGCCGTCAGAGCCAGACAATTTCTCCCTTTCCCTCCGTACATCCACGGTTCTTTATCTGGACCGAAATGGGGATAGGTAAAGGGAGTTGGGCAGAACGACAAAGGGTATGGAAATGGAAATGGAATTCCCGAATCATGCCCCTTGATACCACCACACTCACAGGTCGTTTCACTGTCGGCTGGACAGATCAAACACCTTAGACTTGTGACCAGTCGAGAGTATGTCAGCTTGCAGCTTCAGAAACAAGGAGGACCTTCCTCTGCCGAGGGCCTTTCAGGCGTCGCCTCATCGAGGGATCGGTCACCTAAGAACAAACGGACATGATCAGCCCGCTAATCATCCTTCCACAGCTACTAACCTGTAGGCGTCGTCGTACCCATATTTATAGTCATACTGGCGTCAATACAGTCATCAACGACCGTAAGAGTTCCCTTTGGTGCAAATAGGACCTTGATGAACAGGTCTTGATGCGACGCGGTGGACTCGAAGCCACGGAAGAGGACTTTGATCTCGTTTAGGAGAGTCTGGATCTGATGTGGATTTGTATTGAAGAGGCAGAGAGCGCCAGCTGAGAGATCGTAGCTGACGGTTGTGTTTTGGATGGCATCTTGTTCAAGGCGTGGAAGTCAATGTCGAAGCTGAAGCGCTGAACAAATTCAGATTCCGAAACGGTTGGCATCACATGATTAAACTATCGGCATTGACCGCGACTCCCGTTCCGAATCCAAGCGCCGACGAATGACGTCACTCTTAGTATTATTGTGGTCTGCACAGCAGCCTCCGTTCTCGCCGACTAACGATATATGAATCATAGCCCTTTCTTGATCATGGTCATTTTTAAAGTATGCGCAAACGACAGGCTCGAGGCCATCCCAGATGTTAGTCTCGAGCCCATCGATAGATTCCGCCATCGGACTGGTTAAACCCTGGGTACCTGGGTGCTGAACGCCATCGTCTGCGAGGGTGCGTCGTGATGTTTTGGTGTCAATGTCGTGGCTTATAAAGGCTAACGCTGGAGAATTCCAGTGGTGACTATTTACACTAACCAGCTTTAAGCCTCTGAGGCGTTGCATCAAGTCAGTTAACGAGTGTCATTTCGAAATCTGTCTGCCGGTTTATCTCTGTGTTATCAATTTGGTTCAGCTTGGGTCGTGACTATGTAAAAGATGATTACTCTATCCCGAATCGCGCTTGATCATGTCTCCTCTCTCTCAAACACCAATTACCTACACATATCATGGTAATCGTCGCCTCACCTTCTCTAGCTGAGATCTTAACACGTACTCATAAACGCAACATAAGTAACTCAAACAACGGTTTTATTTAATCTTTTCGAAACCTTTGAGCGATTACAATTAGATACACATTGTTTCACATATCAAGACTGATAGAACCGAGAGCGGTCTCTGTAGCTACTACCACTAGAAATTTAAAAGACTCCAACACTCTCCCAATTACCTCTGCCACCAAAAAACATCATTAGTTCCATCCCATCATTAGAAAAGTCACTCAAGGATCTTACCCGTCAGGTGCGGTTAAACATCCAGAGCCGTCCTCACACGACGTGGTCGCGCCATTGGTGCAAGAATCATGGCCACCGCCAGAAATGTAGAAGTCGATTCTGTTGGGGACATCAGAATACCCGACTGATCTCACCGAGCCGCTTCCCAAAGTTAAACATGTTCCAGACACTGCATTTTCACCCCCAACTTGAGAAGTGCAGTTCGCCCCAGCGAAGAAGTTAATCCTGCTGGTCGACATCACCAGAGAGGCGGAAGTGAGGAGAGTGGTGGTGATGAAGACAACGTTCAATTGCATTATGGTGAAACGACGTAGCTTTTAAATGTCAGAAACAAGAGGCTTGGAAAGAAAGACCCGGATGCTAACCTGATCGAATTTAGGAAGAGGAGCTGAATGAGAAGGCTCTAAAGGGAGAGGTATTTATACGTTTTCTATTGCACATCGCCTCTAGAGTCTGAACTATTCCTTGAACGGTGATACTCGCCAACAGCGCTGATGACTCAAGTCTCGGGAGTGCCTACAAGTCCCGAGGCCTCCTGGAGACTGAAATAGCTTTAATTTCATTCTTGCTTCCATGTATGTGATTTGAGGCGCATTGGTATACACTTAGAACTTAGAAGGCTTCTTCCTATTTGGTGGTAGCCCTTCATGAATGAGCGCTTCACGTAAATTTCCATCCCACAAAGATTCGCTCGGCACAGTTCCCGCCACTAAGGCAATTCCCGAAATTTCGCTACAAGGTCTCCTGCCACAAGGCATCACCACAAGGCTCATCTCGTTTCCTTTTCCACAAGTTCTCCCGCCACACAGGCATTTCCACGAGGCTTCCATCGCCACTAAGGCCCAATTCCCAATTGTCCAATCCGGGTAATCCCCCCCCTATCGGGGCATGCTCCCACAGAGGGCCCAAGCCACTAAGGCAATTTGTCGTATATGCACACAGTAGCCATTTCGGCTTCCCAATCTGACATACCCCACTTGCGGCAGGCTCTCCCGGTGCTGCACTCGCAGAGCCATCCTTGCTCAGGGTCCCGAGAGATCCATACGGCAGGCAATGCCTCGCAACCTCTGCCATAGAGCACCTAGCTCAATATCCCAATTTATCCGCTGATGGCGTGGTATCCCTGAGCTGCTAGCACTTTCATTCTCGCGCTGATAGCGCATTTCATTTTTGACACTGATGGCACCCGTCTCTGCAGTGTTTCCAAGTTGCGCTGATGGCGCTCGATGTTCTAAAAATAGCCCGGCGTCTAATACGCGGCGTTAAATGTCTCGAGGTCGTCGTGATGATATGGGAATGTTGATTTCCGGGGAAATGATATATTCTCGGTTTCCCTCCCTGGTTTTCTATTCTCGCGGAAATTATGCGTAGTGCCCGTGTCGTCTGCACTGATAGCAAATGAGCTGATTAATCCTGTGTTGATAATGCAGTAAGAACGAGATTCGAGTAAAGCTAGCATCGCGTTTCGGCCTCTGGACTGGGAGCCGGGGCCCATAATCTGTTGGAATCTTGCGCAGTGGAACCCAGTAGAGTATATTTATTTCTGTGTCGTGTATCTACGGCTTTTGTACTACAAGCATATGTATTAGTAGCATCAGTAACCTTGCAATTTAGATTCCGGGTTTCCCACAGTTTTCACCAGTTTTCACCAGTTTCGGGGTTTCCGGAATCCTGGAAACTCGGAAACTCGAAGATTTCATTACATTTTTAGTTACAAATCATGGCAAAAGATAAACCATGATCACGTGATTTCCGGGAAAAGGGACATAAGTTTCCAGGATTCCGAGTTTCATTAGTTTTCGGCTGTTTTCGGCTGTTTTCAGGGTTGCGCAACCTCTGGAAACCTTTTTGCAAAGTTACTAATGTAATTATATTGATAATGTCCATTTTATCAAATATTCGAGCATCCTGAGGAGTGCCCGATTGCATTCCCAACAATAATTCTCCACTCCTTATATTCGTAAATCTCGCTCTAGAACTCTCCAATGGTGATTTGAAAGTCTCTGGGAAACTTTTCCAGGTCGATGTCGACTCAAACAGAGACATTGTGGTATCTCCTATTATTACCAACCCAACAGAGTGCGAAATTCTCATTTTCGAAAGGAATAGTATCCTTGACGCCTCAACCAGATCTTGATGAGCGTGGTCTTGATGCGACGCGGTGGTTGGTCAATGATGTAGATGATGGAGAACTACTGAATGTAAATTTGAGCCAAGGTGAAAATTCGAAAGCCATCGCAGTAATAACCAATCGAAGACTCATAATCAGTTCATCTTTTAGATTCCCCATTACACGAGAAAACTGTCCCATGCAGAACAACCACACGAAATTCTCGCAGGCAGATGCAGATACTCGGGAGGAACAGGGGATGGCGTCGCGTTCCTTTCAAGAGTGATGCAGGGGTCTTAATTCTGCGATTCAGCACAGAAGCATTCGTGAACGCCCATCGTCGTCACCATAAGCACGACTAGGCTTGAGTGTCCGTTGAGGATTTGACGTCACAGAAGAGAGTTTTGATCGTGTTGAGGAGAGTCTGTAATTGATGTGGATTTGTATTGAAGAGGCAGAGAGCGCCGGCTGAGAGATCGTAGCTGACAGTTGCGTCTTGGATGGCACCTTGTTCAAGGTGGAAGTCAATGTTGAAGATTGGTTGCGCTGAATCATTATTCTGATTTAGACTTCGAAACAGGGTTAGCATCACATAGTTAATTAACCGGCCCGTTCCAAGAAGCGCCGACGAATGACGTCACTCGCAGTATTATTGTGGTCTGAACACCGTTCAACTGCAGCCCCGCCGACTAACGATACACGAGTCGTATTTTTTCATGGTCTTCATGGTCCTTGGTAAAGTATGCGCTAACGACAGGCTTGAGATCATCCCAGTTGCTAGTTTCGAGCCCATTGATGGATTCCACTATCGGACTAGTTAAACCCTTGGTGCTAACCGCCATCGTCTATGAGGGTGCGTCATGATTTTTGGCGTCAATGTCGTAGTTTATAAAGGCTAAAGTTGGGGAATTCCAGTGGTGACTATTTCCACCTTGAAGCCGCTGACGCGTTGTCTCAAGTCAGTTAACGAGTGTCATTTCGAAATCTGTCTGCAGGTTTATCTCTGTGTTTCGATTTGGTTCAGCTTGATTCGTGACTATGACTATTCCATCCCCAATCGCGCATGCTCATGTTACGATGTTTCCTCTGTCCCAAACATCAATTACGCACTACCGATCATGGTAATCGTCGGCTATCTTGATACGTACTCATAAACGCAACATAGGTATCTCAAACAACGGTTTTATTTGATTTTGTCAAATCCTTTGAGCGATTACAATTTAATACACATCATTTCACATTTCAAGGCTGATGGAACTGAGAGCGGTCTTTGTGTATACTACCACCAGAAATTTAAAAGACCCCAACACTCTCCCAATTAACTCTGCCACCAAAAAAAATCATTAGTTCCATCCCATCATATAAAAATTACTCAGAGAGCTTACCCAGTAGGTGCGTTTACACACCCAGAGCCGCCACCACGCGACGCGGCCGCGCCATTGGTGCAAGAATCGTGGCCACCGCCAGAAATGTAGAAGTCGATTCGATTGGGGACCCCAGAATACCCGACTGACCTCACCGAGCCGCTTCCCAAAGTTAAACATGTTCCAGACCCTACATCGTTACCCCCGACTTGAGCAGTGCAGTCTGCCCCAGCGAAAAAGTTAATTCTGGCCGACATCACCAGAGAGGCGGAAGCGAGGAGAGCGGTGGTGATGAAGACAACGTTGAATTGCATTATGGTGAGATGGCGTAGCTTCTAAATGACAGAAAAAAAGTAGAGTGAGTTGAAGGTTATACGACTGGATGATGAACAAGAGGCTTGGGAAGAAGGACCCGGATGCTAACCTGATCGAATGTAGGAAGAGGAGCTGAATGAAAAGGCTCTAGAGTGAGTGGTATTTATACATTTTCTATCGCACCTTGCCTCTAGAGTCCGGAATATTCCCTTGAAGGGGAAGATTTTATTGTGAGCCCTAGATTCTGAATTTTCAGTATTTAATTGAACTAAGACCCCTACGGCCATCACCTTTGTGGAGAATGGGAAATCCATTCATCCAAACTTGCTGCCTTGTAACTTCTCCGCCAAGCACGGCACTACCCAGGCTCATCGACTGGTAGAACTTCCATCTGCTGCGGACCATGCTCTCCTTTGGATATGCCGCTGTCGCTCTAGCTTCGTTAGTTATCTCAACCAATTGTAGATCTGTTTAGATAAAAATAATATAGTCAGAAATCCCTATCCGAATTAGATCTGCTACGAATGACACCCGATCCAAGTGAACATAGGACATAGGTTAGGCGGCATCAAGTTAAAATTTAGGCGTCTCATATAGCATATTCACTTCCTAAATTCTCCAGAACATTATTGAGATTACACAATGAATAGCATTTATACAAAAGCACAATTAAAATTTCAAGCATGACCCCTGGCTCGGAATGTTCCCAACTGTGTGTAACTCCACAATAGGAAGGGTACAGAAGTGAATTATATAGACCACGGCCTTCATAGTGAAAGAGTTTGTTTCAACTCCAATTTCAATTGTTCAAAACCTGTTTACGGACACGCCCTCTTGTCTGCTCGAGTAAGTACTACAGAATGAAAATCCCCTTGACACCTTGATACAATTCAAAAAAAAAAATTATCCCCCAACGTATGGAGATATTTTTTGCACACACGGGATTGTCATGGTAT
>Ga0247742_10002403_pt1 | contig 12285 bp, 10 predicted proteins | sample UWRJL208509C2_FD_180944 | JGI IMG/M metagenome (GOLD analysis project Ga0247742, IMG submission 180944) | Plant litter microbial communities from Arlington Agricultural Research Station in Wisconsin, United States - UWRJ-L208-509C-2 | ecosystem: Environmental > Terrestrial > Plant litter >... | reverse complement strand
ACATCCGTTCCCGAATCGAAATAGGAGGCAGTTGAGCATTGGTGGCCCTCCGAAAGCGGTACTCGGGGGTCCTGCTCGAAAACTTAGTCCATTGCCCCCAGCCGCACCTGCCACCCCCGGAGCAACGGCTTCCGCTACTCCTGCGGTACCGGAGAAGCGCAAGAAAGTTATCGTTAATTTACCGAAGGAGACTGTTGCTGGAGAGGATGGCGAGCCTTCGACGCGCCCTGATTGGGCCAGGGAACCATTGTCAAACGACTTCAAATATAGGGATGTGCAAGTCATTCCGGCTGACACGACTACAGCAGAAATCTTTCCTCCAGATTCTTGGAGACACGAACTACCAAACTCGATTGACGTGTATCTCCCAGGAAAGGCGTGTATTTCTGGCTCGCGTATATATTTGACAGTGTACTAACGTCGGCTTGAATTAGCTCGCTTGGGAGGCCATGAAGCAGAAGAATATCGAGGAGAAGCTGGAGAAGCTGGGAGTGGAACGCGGTTCAGGAAGTAACATCCCTCATATCCACGCCCCCCATGCTCGGGCTGCATCGGTACGACGACTCATGTTATCCACGTGTTCTATTGTCCTTATTGGCCGAATCTGCAGATATCATCCCCAGCAGACCCCGCTCTCCTCTTGTTCAAGCTTAACAAACTGCACCAGGCTCAAGAAGCTAGTTCATCAAACAATTCGTTGTCCGTTTCTCCCCAACCTCCCTTCGCACCACCTTTCGGTTTGTCGCCCTCACCTAATCGAGGACGACTTATTACGAACCGCCACGGTCACACCATGTCCTTGGCCCAACCACCATCTTATCAGTCGTCACTGTTTTCTTCTTCGCCTACTCCTTTCGGCACATTTGGTGCAAGTGGTCCGCTCAGTTCGATCGATAACGAGTACTCGGATTCATCCGTTCAACCAGATCCTATTCACGCTCCTCAAGGTCGTATTCCCATGGGCGCACCCGAATTCATTCCAGCGCCGCTTTCAGCCGTTGGCAAACCCAGCAGTCAGATAGACTTCGCGCGTGGATTCGGGCTGGATGTTCCTCTAGAGTCGGAGGAAGAGGAAGAAGACGAAGCTGAGAACTCTCAGGTGCCTGAAGAGGTTGAGGACGACGAAGATGATGACGTTGTCGAGGGCGATAATACCGAGGATATGGAGTTGGACACCGACAGATACGATGGTGAGATCGTAGAAATGGATGATGGAGCCACGACTGTCCCGCAGAGTGGTTTCCACTCGCGTCATATCTCTAAGCTATCAGCAGCTTTGTCGTTGAGGTCTGTTGGTGGGAACTTCCAAGGTCAACTATCGAATGCACAAGAAGATGGAGAGTCGAGAGCGGATGATGATGAGGTACAGAACAGGGTTGAGGAAGCTCAGGACGACGAGGAGGAACGCGAACAACATCTCGAAGCAGATCCAGCTGCAGAATGGACTGGTTCTGAGGATCTGTATCTTGGTGCAGAGACCAGTGATGATGATGTGGGTTTCGCTCTATTTCATGGTCTTGATATGATATCTGATATGTTAGCAGAGTGTTGGCGAATGGTCAAATCCATCCGACGAAGAACGAGCACGTCAAGAGAGGAGCGACCGTCGCGTACGTCGTCGGGCTGCTCGACAACAACAAGTGGACGAACCACGACGCATTCCCAACTTCCCTCGTCCTCCCGATAGTACACGCGTCTTCCTTTCGCGCAGGGAAGACGATATCATCTCCAACCCGAGCGAGGAGAACCTGGTCTTGGGCCGTCGAGCGGAGTTTCTTGGGGTTGCCACTGAAGAGTACTACCCTGACTCGTCTCCCAATCTTGGACTTCCATCTCATCTTCCACATTCACGAGTGACATCAGGACAATTCTCCGTTCACGATCCTGCTATGGCTCATTCAAGACAACCTTCTCATGGTTTCGAATACCCTCAAAGTGGCAGTTTCCACCAGTCAAATTCTTCAGCTGGCAGGAGGGAGTCACTCAACCCGTTTGCGAAACCCTTTGTCTTTGGTGCTCCTCGAGAGTCAGGCGGCTCAGGTTCGTGGCAACCGTTTAATGGCGAATCTACACCTCCTATGCCTATGCCGTCTTTGGCCACACATTCACGTGCACCATCGTTCGGTAAACCTCTCAATGTAGCTGCGCCAGAGTTCAAGCCAGGCTCCTTCAACTTCCAACTGCCTGGTGCGCCGCAAATGCCGGTGGCAGCTCCAGGGTTCCCCCATCCTGAACATGTGGAATCCATGCCGATGGAGTCCTCGCCCTTCAAGGTCCAAGGAAGGGAGAAGAGGCAGCGCCGCGGATCCAGTGCGTCGATGGAGGAAGGAGATAGCATGACCTCTTTCAAATTCCCCCCTAACCAAGAGTCTTCTCCCCAGGCTGTCCGTCGCCATCACTCTGCATCGTTGTCTGCTGAATCGAGACATAAACTCAACCCTTCTGCTCAGCCATTCACCTTTGCTGGATTCTCAGCTGTGGCGAACAACATGCCTTGGATGTCAAACCCGGCCACTATGCCTGAACCCGATGTGTCTAACGAGGAAGAGGTGGTCAATGATTCGAGCACTGCTAAAGCTGACAACAGCGAGGTTCAAGCAGTGGCCGTTCCTCCCCCAACTAAGACTAAGCGGGCTCCTATTCCTTTGGACTTCAAGCATCCCGTCTCGAGTAACACTGTCCCAGCTGGGTTGTTTAAGGCCCTGGTTGGAACAGGCGAGGACCGTACTAGGAGAGCTGTTCGTTCACGGCTCAGTTCACGCGAGATTTTCGAACATCTCCATCGGCCTTCCATGGACGACAACGATGTCGCTTTGATCGCACGCAAGAGTCCCAGGGAGCGCATTGTCGCTGATCCAGGTTCATTAGATGACGATGATGTCTTCGCCGTCCGTCACCATAACCGCCGTAGGTCGTCGTTACCTGATGCCCTCCATGAATCGTCGCCTTCAGAGGTGTCCGTCAGTCCTCAAGACCTTACGACTCGTATGGAGATTCATCACATTGAAAACGCCATTGCTCAACTCCTTGATGAGAAGCTTGCTCCACTCCGTTCAGAATTGTCGAGACGAGAGCAGCATGGCGAAGCCGCGATGTCGGCGACTACTGAAACGATGATGGCGGATGTCATCTCTCTTTTCCGGGCCCAATTGCAAGAATCTGCCACGCGCAGCTTGGAAGACAGCCAGATGGATGCCAGAGGAGAATTGGATTTCCAGCTCCTCAAGGATGTCGTTGAGCAGAGCCATAGGGAGATGCTGGCTGCCTTCCAGCGTGAAATCCACCGTATTGTTCAGCACATGCCTACCTCTAATGGTCACACACCAGACGTTGTCTCTGTCGTCGAAAATGCAGGCAAGCGCACCGTCAATGCGGTCGTCGAAGCTATCTCGGAATTGTCTGCTCGTCAAGAGGCTGTTGCCCTTAACGCACCAGCTCGTGAACGCGATCTCATTGTCGAGAAGTTGATCACTGTTCTCTCGCCTATGATTGACTCTGTACAGAGTGACCCCATCGACTACGAGTTCTTGACGAGGGAGCTCACCCAGGCTGTGAAACCACATATTTCCCAACTCATCGACTTGGCTTCTGACAAGCGGGAAACTGCTGGATTGATTGTCGACAGAATCTTGCCACTTCTCCCTTCGCTGAAAAATGTCTCGATCGATACCGATGCCATTACCATGAAACTCATTACTGAGGTTCGTCGAGCCATTGCTCCCATTGATGCTTTCGAAATCAAGGAGCAGGTTGCGGACTTGGTTGTGGAACGCTTGGATTCTCGACTTGCAGTGCGCGACAAGGCATTCAACGTTGATGTTGTGACTTTGAAGGTTACTGAAAGTGTCGCGCACTTGCTGGAGGCTCTCAACACCGTCCCTGCCGCAATCGATCACCTTTCAACCACTCAGAAGGCAGCTGAAGAGAGGCAACGCAGTCTGGCTGCGACTCAAACTGAGATTATGGGCTCTATTGCGGATATCCCCAGCAAGGTTGCCTCACAGATTGAGCAGCTCACAGTCTCTCAAGATGCCATCCTTAGGAAGCTAGGTGAAGCCGCCCCTGTCCTCGAGCCTGATACCAACATTCCCCATATCAAGAACATGGTCGAATCTCTCACCTCGGAGTTGAATGGAGTTGGCCTCCGCGGCAAGGAATCTCTGTCCGAGACCAAAGCGCTTGCCGACAAGCTTGTGGCTTTACCTGAAAGCCTTTCGTCAATTGCTGATGGAGTTCAAACCATCCTTACGGAGTTCATTACATCACGCGACAGCTCCAAGTGTGACTTAGAGGACCTTCGCAAGTCAAATTCGGACTTACAGGTTCAAGTGACGAAGGCGCGTAGCTCGCATGGCCAGGTCCGCGTAGAGAAAGACATGCTCAACGAGAAGCTTTCCATGATTGAGGCCGACCGTGATCGTTTGCGTACGCAGGTAAAGGAACTGCAGAGTGCTGGATCTGCCAAGATAACGGAGACCTCCGCACTTGAAACTCGTAATGCGGAACTGGAAGAGGCTCTTTCAAAGGCTTTGGCTCGTCTGCAGTCTGCAGACGTATCTGCACAGGCTGATCGTCGCAACGTCGAAGATTTGGATAAGAAGAACAAGGACCTCAGTTCTGAAAATGACTCACTCAGAGCGAAGGTGGGTCTCTTACTATATCTACTAAATTAACTGACTGACCTAATGCCCAGGCTACTGCTCTGGAGATGGAAGTCGTCTTCGCCAACCGTGAAAAGGAGACAATATCGAAGAACTTTGAAGGCCTTCAGAGGAAGCATGATCAGTTGACAACTCAGCAGAGCAATTGGGACGGCCTTGCTGCTGCCACTGAGAAGATCAACATGGTGTACAAGCTCCTCGAGAACGCCGACGACGAGGAACAGCAAGAACTCAGACATCATCGTGACCGTGCCAAGGCACTCGAGGCCGACAACACGACCCTCCAGAAGCGTCTCAAGGAATTGGAGATGAAGGTTTCTAATTCCGACAAGGCTGCGGCAACTGCTCGTCAGACTCTGACGCAAGCTCAGCAACGCTCGATGGAATGGGAACGGCGTGCCAAAGAGTACGAAGGACAGCTCGAAATGTTGCAAACCAAATTTGAGCAAGCCGAGCAAACACAGCAGCAACTCGAAGCCGATTATAATCTCGCGAAAATGCAAGTCGAAGAGCAGGAAGCGGACAGCCGCCTAGTGCAGGTGAGCGAATTCATTCATTTATCTCCTTTTGTAAACTGGGTAACTCATTCCAATACACAGGATCGGGAGACCAAGATGCGAGATCAAATTACTGCCCTCGAGTCTAAATGCGTCCGCCTTCAAAATGAATTGGAGAAGGCAAACGCTGCTGCGAAGCTCGCCGCTGCATCACCGGTGCCATTCAAGCAGCATAATGGTAATACACACCCTCCTACCCGACCAGATTCTCGAGCTAGTACCATTTATGATCCTCGTGGCAACACTAGTCGTGTAAGCTCGTACTCCAGTGTTCGCAATTACGCGTCCCCTCAGCCTGAGACGTCTGTATGGGACTCGATGCATGCCCCGTCATCTACAACACCCCCAACTCAAAATGGATCAAGTCGATGGGCACCTCCACCAGCATCTAGTCGATATCCTGTTAATAACTTCGTTCCTTCCACACCAAAAGCTGCTGTTCGCCGCCCAACTTATAACAACTCCTATCAGAGAGGAGCACCGTCGCCGACGCCCAGCACTGTATCTGTCGCTCCGACTCAGGGTGACGATGGTTGGTGGTCATAAACTCTTCTGCTTCTCTCATCACGCTATCAAATTTTCACTCTGGCCTGTCTACATATCCTACGTAATCTACGTAACTTACCCCTTTTGCATACTACGACAACGGTTGGCTTCGTTTATACAACACTCTTTATGCTATAATCTACTCTGTCTTCCATCGCTTTCTCAATCTGTCGTCTACTACTCAGTTCTGCCATTCTTACGCATTTTCTCGGAATTTGTACATATATACCCTCATTTATCAACCGTAGTACTCTGTACACTTGAGAATAGATTGCAATTAGCGGAGTGGTTCTATAGAGAGAAGTGGATCTATAGAGATCAATTGAGAAACCAAAGAGTCAATGTATGCGTGGATAACGTAGAATGAAAGACAGCTGATGCCTGTTAGGACGAACAGGCTACGATAGAGACTTAGTAGGCGCAGAGCCTGGTTTCTCCTTTGCAGGGAATATCCACTGTTGTACTGCAGTGGTAGCCTCCTGGGGATCCTTTGGTACCCTAGGATTTGAACCTGCTTAAAATTACAAAGAAACAGATCTTCGAATGGCACTCACTTCAGCTTTGGTAACCACTGTCCATTGACTTTCTCAAAGAACCTAGGTACATGCTCTTCCTCGCTTTCCTCCCTCTTCTTGCGCTGCTCACGCTGGGCGTCCTCTACCGATGTCTTCGCTGTTGTCGCACGTTCCATATCTTTCAGTTGGATCGCTTCTGTCAGTGCGGCCCACAATCTGTGTCGAGATACGTGAAGCGATACGAAGAGCCAGGCTACTGAGTTAGCTTACCTCCTCGACTCGTTTGGCTCTTGCTCGCTCTCTGGAGGCACCCACTTAGGAGAGATATTCTGCCCATCCTTGACAGCGTCAAACAACACTCGTTTTTGGCCAGTCTACACACAAAGGCCCAGGGCGGTCAATCAGTTCTGTTTTTGGACATGTGACCAGGAGTGCACTACCTTGGTACTCTTGAAGTCCATGATATGACTCCATCTTCCCGATACTTCACCGATGTCGGTGGTACCTTTGCGTACTCGACCAGAGATGGCGTTGTATGTACCAGAGAAGAACCCCTTAAATCGCGAGCATGAATTAAGCGCATGCACGCGTGTAACAAATAGGATGTACTGACCTTGGTCTTGAAATCGAGGTCACAGAACAAGTTATTCTTCTCATTCTTGGCAATGCATATATCACCAAGCTCGAGAACCATCTTTCCAAATAGGATGCCGCGAGCGTACATGTTGGGCATAGTAATCACGTATTCTGTACAACGAATGAGAATCAATCATGCCAAGCATGATCAACGCGACTTACCCCCATCCTCGGGTTTTCCAAGTAGCGTTACTCTGTTCTCGCCTTCCATGGTAGTCGAGACACTGTTCCCGAGGAACTTGGATTTGGGTCGGAGTTCTCCGATAATGCTCACATTATTTGCAGGCGAGATGTAGAAAAAGGCAGAGATGGGGGGATGATGAGACACTTTAGGTTATTGATAGTTCAATCTCGTGCGTCTCCGAGGAGAGTGATAGTGCATGAAACTCACCTTGCTCGGCGATATAGAATCCCTGAGAGCCATTAGAATAGTCATATCTACATCTGAAAAACTCTCCGAGTACGGGATTATAACTGCGGAGCCCATGACGGTTAGCCTGCGGAAACGGGGTGGGTGATCGGTGTCGACTTACGGTTTCTTGACACCTTTTGGCTTGATGTGCCATCCAGCGAGATAGTACTGCAGGACTCTAATAAATCGTTCTTCTGGGTCATTACAGGTCTCCGCTCTATATGACAAACATTTAGTGCCACCACTTGGAGCATAAATTCTTGAAAACGCACCCGAAAATAAGGTCCGGATGCGACATGAAATCGGTAATCCGTTCTAGCATGCTTCGAGGCTCCAGCACAAAGGTAGGGAAAGTGACCTTCGACAGATCCATTCCTACTCTGGATGGTACATGGAAAGGTAGAAAGGCCAACGCAAAGTCAGACAATGACAATTACAAATTGATAACACAGGACTCACCTCAGCTGAGAGATCATGGACGTGATAATGGACCCCTCATTCTCATCTCTGGCTTCAGAGTCAGAATCCAAGAAAAACATGGGCTACAGTGGATGGTGTACGAACAGAATCGAAGTATCATCCGGCTCCGTGTCTGAAGGAGGTTTATCCTCGCCCTCCACCGAGCCTCGAGGCTTGACAACCCGATTCAACGTGGACCCAGCTGAGCTAAACAGGCCCATCATCTTGCGGGGTTTCCCTTTATCTTGATGAATTTTGAAAGATTATAAGGATGACTGTATAACGGTGTGTAGAGGAAAGAGGAGAGATGTATCAAAGTAGCTGAAGGAGGCAATGCCCAATTGATGTCATTCGCTTACACCCCCGTGATCATCGTCACGTTTCGCACACCAGGTCTATTATATAGAAAACAATACAGCCATCCTAGTTTAGAACACTATTTTCGTAGGACCTTTGGGTATTGGAATGTCGTCTCTGAAGAAGGCCCCGTAGGCGCCATGTTCCTTTTTCTTGATTGTCATCGGGAATTTTTTCAGAGGCTCATTGTCGAACCCTCCCTCCCTGAGCACCCGCGCAAACTCCCCCGCCAATGCCCTCTCGTGGCCATCCCCGGTAAAGAATGTTATCGATTTTCCGCTCTTTCCGCCGCGACCTATGTGTCATAAGAGGAAGGGCGGTCAGGTGGGAAGAAACAGCTAGAAAGAGAACACGAGACTGGAACACTTACCGGTTCGTCCAATCCTGTGGATGTAATCTTCAATCGTAAGCGGGAATGTATAGTTTACCACAGCTCCGACATTAGGGATATCCAAACCGCGCGCTGCGACATCAGTCGCCACCATCAGACCAGTCGTTCCGTTCTTGAAGTTCTCGAGAGTCTCCATGCGGGCGGTCTGCGACATGTCGCCGTGCAGGGCCCCAACCGAGTACCCTTGTCGATGGAGCATCTGCTCGACTCGTGAAGCCTCTTTCTTGTACAAAGCGAAGACAAGGATTCGAGATTCTGTAGCCCCAGTCTTTGTCGTCTTTTTGTGAGCAAGGGTTCTAAGAACGGTGAGCAGACGCTGACTGGAAGGCAGTTAGATCAAAGACTATGTCCTTAGAGAAGGGTGACGTACTCCTTAGAACGGGCATCGTCAAACACTTCCACACTCTGTTCGACGCGGCTGTTGGCGGTCAGGTCGTCGCTGCCGACTGTCACTCTGACAGGATCGCGCTGGAATGTACTCGCCAGCCGCCGTACAGCTTCAGGCCAGGTGGCGCTGACTGTTCCAAATTTGTGATTAGAATGATATCCACCCTAGGACACGTATTGATGACTCCTACACATCATGGTTTGTCGTTCCGCCGATGGCTTTGTGCTTGAGATTATATTCCTTATGTCATTCTCGAAACCTTTGTCCAGCATCCGGTCAGCTTCGTCCAGGACTAAATAATCCACCCTAAGTAGAGTAGAGTAGACGAGATTAGTTGACGATCCTTCTGGTATATATTGAAATGGTCTCAAACGTACCCAGTAAGATCACAAGCCCCCTCCTGCATAAGATCCAATATCCTCCCCGGCGTACCGACAATTATCCTCGTTGTCATACCATCCTTGGCTTTATTCGCATTCTTCAGCATCTTCACCTGGGGTTCCTTTGGTACACCACCGAACACGGCGACACTGGCGATACCAAAGGGTTTTCCCAGAGTCAAAAGCGTTTCATGTGTCTGGATGGCGAGTTCTCGTGTGGGTGCGACGACGAGCACGGATACTGTAGATTTCGAGGAGGTTTTTGGGGATATGGGCGATTTGATAAGGCGACAGAGGGCAGGGATACCGAATGCTAGTGTTTTACCACTATGACCAATCAGACTTTTGTGGATTATCTCAGAAGTTGAGGAGTGGACCTACCTCCCAGTCTCGGCAATACCGACAACATCACGTCCATCTAATGCTGGAGGCCAGGTACACGCCTGAATAGGCGTAGGCTCCTTGAACCCAGCGAATGACGACTGAATCTCAGCTGGTACATCCAGCTGAGAAAACCTAATTACGGGTACGACCTGTGGTACGCTGGGAGGAGTGGTTATTGTTACCGAATGTTTCGTGAGGAATGCATTGGCTTCGTCCGGTGAAGCAGCGGCAGTGACAGAGAAGGAAGAGCCAGTGGTGGGTCGGGAATGCGAGGGTTCTTTTGAAGTCGGAGATGAGGGTCCTGCAGTGGCTGCTGTTTCGGTAGATGTTGCTAACGTCTCCTCCTTTCTCCGCTTTTTCTTTTCTTTTTTCTCTTTCTTGGATCCTGATGTACTCGTGTCGACTTGAGGTTCAAGATGAGAGTCAGGGTCAGCTTTGTCTCCTTCCTCTCGCTTCCGCTTCTTTCTCTTCTTCTTGTCTCCGTCTTCTATGCCTATTCCAGAGGAGATTTTCAATGAACAATTATCTTTCAACGTTAGTGAGTACGCACCTTCAGCATCGACTGACATAGGTTCGTCCTCTTCGTCATGCATTCTCTTCTTTTCTGATGGTTCTAACGCAGGTAACAAGGTCTGCACAACGATACGGAGTGGAGTTCGAGATATTTATCCATACCTTCTGAATCCACTATCATCGTATCGTCGGTAGTTGTCTCGTCTGCGGCCCTCCTTTTCTTCTTTTTCTTTTTCTTCTCGGGCTCTGCTTATTCAGGACATAGTCAATATCTATATACGCACCTCATGAACATTGGGTCGATCACCGACCTTGCGAATCGACAACGTTTCCAACCAAATCCGCATCCGCCTGCCTGCTTTTCTTTTTCTTCTTTTTCTTTTCATCCTTTACAGATAACCCAATACCTGTTGTCCCAGAATTCAGAGTTATTAGCTTTCAAAATTGTTGGTGAAAATGACAACTTACCACCTTCGACTGGCATATTTTGCTCAACCAGCGTCTGTGCATCCGAGGTGTTTTGTTCGGGCTTGGATTTTTTAGACTTCTTGTTTGGCGAGCCTGCAGTATCTCCTGACATTGTGCCTTCAGAAAGATGTTGTAAAAGTCAGAGAGAAATATTGCTCTGCCGGAGGTATGATTGCAGGAGAAAAAAGTTCGTTCTTGTCTATTTTTACCAGATCTGCGAGTTGGACCTGATGACATCACGTGATTGAGACATCTTCCATCTCCGATCTCGCATGGGAACGAAAGGAGAGCAATAGCAATAAACTCCATTAGTAGGCAAACACCGAAGTCTGCAGAAGAGAAAATACAGTTAAACTGCAGTGTACTATCTACACTATAGGCCGCGTTCCCTGTTGATATATAATCCCAAACTGCTCGCAGAACCGAGAGAACTCGAGACCTGTACAAGGCTGTTTCCCAGATACTACGTTTACCTTTCAACTACGTACTTTATTTCTAATCTGAGTTTGTGTAGTTATAACATATTTTTGATATATCTACAAGATAGATACCGTTGTTTAGCTTATTAGATTTCGCTACTCCTCTTTTACTTACTTGTGCTCCTGGGCTTGACATGCCCACGATCAAGACTGCGCAAGGTGCTAGGATATTTAGGAAAGACTACAGATGTACGCAGAATTCATAAATTATGACTCTAGGTTAGTATCACTATTTACCTATTTTACGACGTAGGTTATGGTGGAGGTATTGTAGAGTTAAATGATTGCCTTTCGTGAGTTGCGGTTCTCAAACCTGGTCAAGAGACCACATTGCCAACCAGGTCTGCTTCATCTATCGAGTCAAGTCAATTAGAAATCACGACTGGTACGGTACACCAGTGCAGTGGTGTATAATAATTTCTTTACAAAAATCAGGGAAACACAAATTAAGTAGTACTTCGTACGCCTCAAGGGTCATATAAGGAAATTTAACCCTTCCTCGCCTACGTCGTACTTCAAGCCAAAATGTTTGACATTTTCGATGGGAGACAAGAATACACCATGAGTGTAGCTAATTTATTGCCATTTTTGACATCTAGGGTCTATTACAACACTTCTCCTCATGGATCTCGATAATGCTCTTGTGCGACTAGGTCGATTTAACCGATAGATATTTGGTCACAGTGACAATACTCAACAGCTTATTTGCCAAGTAGCAATTAATAATATCGTCAGCTCTGAGACTCAAGGAAGTGCCTGACTAACCTACGAGTTCATCGATTTTAGGCGATGATAACGCACAGAAACCCTCACACTGTGGGGACCGGCAATCCCGGTTGATTTCCTGTAGCAGAGAAACTGGCCACGTCCCAAAAAGGAAGGCACCTCCCAGGCTGATTTCTGACAAGATTCCGTCCCTTGTAACTTCGTTCTAGAAGGACAGATGCGGGCTTTGAGGACAGTAAGTATAAGTACGCCATTAAATCATACAATATAGGTACCGATTTGGTTCCTGGTAGTGGATTTGTCACAACACGAGGGTCCTCTTGCAATCTTCTTATTGAAAAACCTTGCGGGAACGTCTGACCTTGGTAGCTAGTTTATAGACTTATCAGCGCCATTATAGTTTAACACTGACG